>JAESGX010000127.1_pt1 | contig 75065 bp, 63 predicted proteins | sample 9269801 | NCBI WGS metagenome assembly JAESGX01 (sample SAMN16773122, study PRJNA677054) | algae metagenome | isolation source: Pleurocapsa minor GSE-CHR-MK-17-07R and co-occurring heterotrophs from wet... | place: USA: Lower Calf Creek Falls, Grand Staircase Escalante National Monument, UT ... | reverse complement strand
GCCGTGGTGGTTGCTGTCATGCGCAAACTCGTGCATCTGGCCTACGGCGTGCTTAAGTCAAACCGCCCCTTTGATCCTCATTTCGCATCCGCTGCTTGACTTTCAAGACGGTATCTCTCCACTTCGTGGACGAGGGACAAAGGGCGTATTTCACTGGTCGCAAATAAGACCTGAATCATCACCTCACCCACATTGTGGAATGAGGGGTGAGGTGGGCAGTTTCCGAAGATTAATCCCCGGCGGCGGGTTCCGGCGGCAGCAGCATCTGGATTTCCTCGCCATCGCGGATGAGCGACGGATCGGGCGTGGCCAGGCCATATTTGTCGAAGAAGGCCTTGATCTCGTCGGCCAACAGTTCTTCTTTTTCCATCAGCAGGGCGACCAGCGCGCGGATCATGTCACCGTTCTCGCGCAGGGCGCGGCGCGTGGCCACCAGCACGTCCTGATACGTCTTCTCCATGGCGGCGGTCATCTCTGGCGAGACCTCGCTCACCATGCCGCCGAAGAAGTCGGCGCGCATACCGGCATTGGCGCCCAGCGAGCCCAGCATACCGGCCTGCGCCATCATGTTCAGCCAGAAACGGAGCTGCTGGAAGTCACCGCCCATGCCCATTGACTGGTTCTTCACGCCGCAGAATTCCAGCTCACCAGCCTTGCCCGCGGCATAAACTTTGAGCAGGTTCATATACTGGTCACGCGTGCGCATGCCCTGGTACGACTCGCGCGCCGGGTAATGGCTGACGTGGCCGTAATTCATGCCCTGGCGCACGATCGCGATGCGCGAAATGCGGTGTTCCGGCATAAACAGGCGAATCGCCGCGGCCTTGCTGGCGTAATAGAACGCGAGGCGTTCGCGGGCTTCCTTGCTCATATGCGTCAGCGGGGCGCGCAGGCCCAGCTCATGCTCAGGCTTGGCCGCCTGAAAGTCGGAATACGAGATATAGCGGCGGCCATCGAACAGGGCGTGGCGCAGCGCCTCGTTGAGCAGATATTTCATATCGGCCGGGGTATAGCCGGGCGTCTCGCTGGCCAGAATCACCGGGTCCATGGTGGCGTCGTGCGCCATCTTCGACAGGTAGTAGGCGAAGACTTCCTGACGACCCAGCGCATCCGGCGCATCGATACGGATCTTCTTGTCAAAGCGGCCCGGACGCAGCAGCGCCGGGTCGAGCGCCTGAATACGGTTGGTCGCGCCGATGGTGAGCACGCGCTTGGGCGGGCGCGGCGGATCGCGGCGCATGATTTTCTTGTACCACCAGCCGCGCACCTTGGCACGCCAGCCGTGTTCCAGGCTGAAGCCGCTCATCTCGATCAGCAGCGTGCTGAGGATGCCCATGCCCATGCCGCCGCCCATGCCACCCATGCCGCCGCCACGGGTGCCACCGCCCACGCTGGCCACGCCACCGCGTGAGCCCACGCTGTCGATTTCGTCGAGGAAGATCACGGCCGCGCCATATTCCTTGGCCGCCTTGCGCGCCTTGTTATACATGCGCGCCACCTTCATATTGCCGACGCCCATGAACATGCCCTGCAGGCTGGACGTATCGACGTAGTAGAAGGGCACGCCGGCCTCGGTGCTGATGGCCTGCGCCAGCCATGTCTTGCCCGTGCCAGGGGGGCCCTCCAGCAGCAGACCGTTCAGTGGCTCGCCGCCCGCCTTCTCGAACGCCTTCACGCCGCGCAGCAGCATCACCATCTGCTGGGCCTGTTCCAGAATTTCGGGCTGGCCGCGATAGTCGCTGAAGCCAACGCCTTCGGCACCGGGCATGATCGTGTACTGGCGCGTGCGGCTGACGAACCAGTACATGATGAAGAACTGGAAGATGATGTAGCTGGCCGCAAAGCCGATCTGGATGGCGAATCCGCCGATGCTGATCAGCATGCGCATCAGGTCGGCATCGAACAGCGCGGCGGTCAGCAGGCCGCCCAGCGCCAGCCAGAACCAGATCGAGCGGAAGACGCGCAGCACGCGCTGCAAGGGCCGGTTGCGCCGGTCCACCAGGGTGGATTCATCCTCCCAGTTGAACTTGGCTTCGGTGTCGATATACGGCTGTTCGGGGGGCGTAACGATCTTTTTAGCCATGGTTGCTCATCCAGATAGTTGTCGTTGATTGAGCTGCGTCAGACCGATCCGGTACAGGCGCAGTGGCGCATCATCAAAACCGCGAATTTGCATTGCAAATGACTGCGCGAAACAGGTGACATCGCGCAGGTCGAGCATGTGTGCCACTTCCGGGTCATGGCGCACGACATCACTGACCACGATATCGCTGCCCTCGCTGGTCTCCGTCAGGCGGGCGGCCAGATTCACCGTCGTGCCAAAGTAATCCAGGCGCTCGTTCAGCGTGACCGCGATGGCCGGGCCGGTGTTGATGCCCACTTTGAGCGCCAGCGGTTCGCGCGCCCCTTCCGGCTGGGCGAGGGCAGCCTGTGCCTCCATCGCCGCCAGCACCGCATTGACGGGCCGCCGGAACACAGCCATCACCGCGTCTCCCAGCGTCTTGACGATCGCGCCGTCATGCGCGATGACTGCCTGGCGGATGACCTCGAAATGGTCCATGACGCGGCCAAAGGCGGGCGCATCGCCAATTTCGCGGTACATACGGGTGCTGCCGCGCAGGTCGGTAAACATGACCGTCATGCCGCCCACGCTCATCTGGATATTCGAGCGCAGCGCCTCATTGGAGAACAGGTCGCGAAAGACCTGCAGAGAGGTAACTTCGGCGGCCGTGGCGGCCTGGTCGCTCCAGCTCAGCCGCTCCATGATGAACAACTGCGCGTCGGCGGTCGTATTCTCAAAGGTGATGCGCGGGCGGGTGCCCAGCACGGGTTCGCCGCCGTGCCAGTGGCCGGACGCGGCGATCACAATTTCAGCGAGGCCGTCTTCTTCCACGCGGATGGGCTGGGCGCCCTGCAGCGTCATCGTGCGCACGCGATAGCGACCCGGCTCCAGCTCCGGCTCCACCAGCAGGCTTTCGCCGGGAGCAACCATCCCCTGTGTGGCAATATGCGGCGTCACCTGCGGCCCGCCCATGCAGAACAACGTATCTTCGACCACGCGCACGCTGTCGTTGGGGCGAAAGGTCAGCTCGACCGAATATTCAAAATTGACTTCATAGTCGATGTTGCACGATTTACAGTGCACCAGCGGGTTAACGTCTTCCAGATGCCCATCGACTTCGTTCGCCCCACGGCACTGCGGGCACAGCAGCTCCCAGCGCAGATCAAGCAGATTGGCGCGCGTGGCCAGCAGGCACAGCGTCAGCACGGCGCGGCGGTCCGCACCCCAGGCGTCGGCCAGCGCATACGGGCGCAGGCGCATCAGCGTCAGGTCGTCGCCATGTTCGATGATGTCAAACAACTGGTCGATCAGGCGCTCATCGGCGCCCTGTGCGCGCAGTCCTACGCGGCTGCGCATCAGCCGTTCGCGGCCGCCGCTGGACAGGCGGCTGGCGGGCGCAAGCTGAATCTCCGGGCGGCGGTTTTCCCACGCCAGCCGGTCATAAGCATGAAACACGCGTTTGAAATCGCGCGCGCTCAGCAGGCCCACCTGAAACGGGATGGCCGCATAGCCCAGCAGATTGGCCGGCGTGATCCACACCTGATAGATGGCCTCGGTGCTGTTGTCCGGCAGGCGATTCAGGTCTGCCTGCACGCGCATCTGGCGCACCGGGCCTTTGATATAGTTGCGCACCACGCCAAACCGATGCGGCTGCATCCACTCAAACGGCTCCTCGTACCACACGATCGGCACCAGCTTCAGCGGGCCCAGCGTGATGCGGTGCATTTGCAGCTTGCGCCGCCCATTGGAGAGCGCCTCGTCGGTGATTTGCGCGATTTTGGGCACATGCGTATCGCGGTTAAACCGGTCAGTATTCGACACCAGCGGCCACAGCATCTCAGGCGACGACTTCAGATGCCACACCCAGCGATAATGAAACTCGCGATGGCCGGTGACGACGGCCCCGCTGGTTGACATCTCGATGGTGCGCAGCTTGCTCTGATTGACCATGCCCTGGATTTACACCGTCCTTATGCCTGAGAACCAGCCTCACCCCAAAAACCTGCGGGTTTTTGCCCCTCTCCACATGGAGATGGGCGGTTGAGCGCAGCGAAACGGGGTGAGGCTGGTCAGATATTCGCCATCATTTCTCGTCGTTGACCGTGACGACATCGCCTTCTTTGGGTTCCAGGCGGCGAATCTGCACCTTCGGCGTATAGAAGCCATAGGTGTCGAAGAAATTCTCCACGTCGTCGGCCAGCAGCTCGTCTTTTTCCATCAGCAGGGCGATCAGCTTCTCGCCCATTTCCTTGTGCAGGCGCAGGGCCATGCGCACTTCGCTGACCACCATGCGGAACATTTCTTCCATGCGCTCGCGCATTTCCGGCGTCAGATTGACCTCGCTGACGGAGCGGCCCGCGCCGATCTGCCCGAACATGCCTGCGTTGGCCATCGCGTACAGGATGGCGCGGATGTGACCAAAGTCGCTGGGGTCGCCAAAGCCGACGCCCACGCCCAGCGTCTGGAAGCCTTCGCCGCAGAATTCCATCTCGCCCGCCTTGCCGCCAGCCGCGACACGCAGCCGGTTCATCAGCGAGTCATACGTGTTGATATAGTCAAATTCTTCAGTCGCGGGGTAGTAGCGCACATAGCCGTGCGCGCCGCCCTGGCGAATGATCGTGATGCGGGCGATGCGGTAAGTGGGCATGTACATGCGCACCGCGATGGCATGGCCGGATTCATGCGCGGCCAGGCGATACTTGTCTTCCTTGGCCAGGTTCTTGATCGGTGAACGCACGCCCATTTCGTGCTCCGGCTGGGCCATGCGCACGTCACGGATATTCATGTAGGTGCGGTTGTCGAAGAGCGCGTAGCGCAGCGATTCATTGAGCAGATACTTGAGGTCCGCCGGGGTATAGAAGGGCGTCTCGTTGGCCAGCACGGCAGGATCAACCGTTTCATCGTGGTCGATCTTGGTCAGGTAATACTCGATGATGTCGTGGCGGCCTTCCAGGTCGGGCGCGTCGATGCGGATCTTCTTGTCGAAGCGGCCGGGGCGCAGCAGCGCGGCGTCCAGCGCCTGAATACGATTGGTCGCGCCGATCGTCAGCACGCGCTTGTTTGGCTTGGGCGGGTTGCGGTGCAGGATCGTCTTGTAGAACCAGGTGCGTTTGCGCGCCCAGAAGCCGTGCTCCAGGCTGAAGCCGCTCATCTCGATCAGCAGCGTGCTCAGCAGGCCCATGTTGCCGCCGCCCATCATGCCGCCCATCATCATCGGCATGCGGTTCGGGCGATACAGGTCTTCGGGGGCGGTGTCTTTGTTCTGCACTTCGGCCACGCCACCGCGCGAGCCAATGGCGTCGATTTCGTCGATGAAAATCACGCTCGCACCATACTGCTTGGCGGCCTTGCGCGCCTTGGCATACAGGCGGCCCACTTTCATCGGCGCGATGCCCACGAACATCGAATTGAGCGAGCTGGCATCGACGTAGAAGAAAGGCACGCCGGCCTCGGTGCTGATGGCCTGCGCCAGCCACGTCTTGCCGGTGCCCGGCGGGCCTTCCAGCAGCAGACCATTCAGCGGCTCGCCGCCAGATTCCTCGAATACGCGCACGCCGCGCAGCAGCTTCACGATCTGGCGGGCCTGCTCCAGCACTTCGGGGTGTCCGCGATAGTCCTTGAAGCTGACGCCCTCGGTGCCTGGCCAGATGGTGTACATGCGCGCCCGGCTGACGAACCAGAACAGCGCCACAAACTGGATGACGATGAACGCTGCCGCAAACATAAACCGGAAGACAAACTGCCCCAGCGGAATGATGGCCGACATCACCTGTTCGCTCAGCAGCGCGCTGGTGACGATCGACACAATCGCGACGGGCAGCCAGATACTGCCGATAAAACGACGAATGCGGTAGCGCAGTTTGCGCCGCCGCTGATCGACTAAGGTTTCTTCTTCTTCCCAGATATAGCGCTTCGGGGGCGTTGGGTGTGCCAGGCTGCTCATAGAAACCTCAAAAGCTCTTTTGCTGACGAAAGGCCCCCGCCGAAACGGGGGCTGGTGCGCGACTAGCCGCCCTGGGGCAGCATATACATCGGGTGGTTGGGGACACTCTGGTACAGCTCGACGCTCTCGGGTGACGTGTAGACCAGCGTGCCCTGGGCGATCAGGTCAAAGAAGCGTTCCAGTGAGCGCTCACCAGCCAGATAGCTGACAGCCGCGCTGCGTTCGATGCCCGCCTGCGCGATGGCGATGCCGACGAAGCTGGTGCCGTTGTCCAGCGTCTGCACCGTCTGCGGCGCGTACAGCGTGACCTGCAACAGGTCGGCATCGGTGCTGACGTTCATGGTGCCCTGCCAGGTCAGCTCGATGGCGCGGCGCAGGCTGTCGAGCTGGGCGATCTGCCCGGCCTGCGTGCTGGGGTCGGACTGCGGCGGGCTGAAGAGCATGTCGACGATGAAGGCGCGCTGTTCCGGCGCGCTGCGAATTTCGATGATGTCCACCGTGCCGCTGGCCGCTTCGATGCGGTCGGCCGCCGCCAGCAGAGCCGGATCGGTCAGGCCGGTCTTGTCGGCCATGACGAAATCAGCGGTCTGTACGATGGTGTCGGCGGCGGTGGTGCCGTTGGTCTGGCCGGTGAGGACGCGTAAACCCGGCAGGCTGCTGCACGCCGAAACGGCGGTGCCCAATGAAAGCAATATGAGTAACTGAAGAGCCCGACGCATGGCATCACGACCTTTTTAAACGCAGTCCAGGCAAGGAAAGTACACGAACGTGAGGAGAACTGCCGCTAACAGTAAACATTCCCATAACATAGCACAGAAACAATTCTGATACGCTAAGAAGCACTTGAGAATTCCACGCCAGATGTAAAAAATATGTAAAGTAGAGGGTATCCTATCGTGGGACATGCCATAGTCCACATGGCCTATTTCGATTGACGGGGCTGTGAAGGCTATGGTAGACACATCGGAAGTATTTCCCGCACACACATTCAGGACAGTCATTTGAAACGAATTGCCCTGCTGCATTACGCCAGCGCACCCACCATCGGCGGCGTCGAGTCGCTGATGACCCACCATGCCCGCGCGCTTGACCGCCTCGGTTACCCCGTGACTGTAGTCAGCGGAGACGGGGCGTCCTTTGACGAGCGCATCCCGGTCCACATCAATCCCCTGTTCAGCTCCCAGCATCCCGATGTGCTCGCGCTTAAACGTGAGCTGGACGCCGGCACCGTGCCTGCCGCCTTTGAGGCGCTGGTCGCCCGCGTGACCGACGCCCTGGCCGACGCGCTCAAAGCCTGCGATGTGGTCGTGGTGCACAACGCGCACACGCTGAACAAACACCTCGCGCTGACGGTCGCGCTCTCGCGCATGACGCACCCGCGCCAGATCGCCTATGTGCATGACATCGCCTGGACGAACCCGCAGTATCTGCCGGAACTTCATGACGGCTTCCCGTGGAACCTGCTGCGCCAGCCGATGCCGCAGGTGCCCTATATCACCGTATCTGAGGCGCGCTGCGAGGAGCTGGCCGGCCTGCTGGGCATCCCGCGGGCGCAGATTACACTGATGACGCCCGGCATCGATCCGGCGCGATTCCTGGGCTGGACGCCGATGCTGGAGGACATAGAGGCCTGCCTGCATCTGCTGGACGCCGATGGGCTGCTGCTGCTGCCGGCCCGCCTGACGCGGCGCAAGAATATCGCGCTGGCGCTGCGCGTCGTCGCCGCCCTGCGCGAGACGACCGGCAAAGACATGCGCCTGATCGTGACCGGGCCGCCGGGCGCGCATAACCCGACCAACCGCAGCTATTTCAGCGACCTGCTCGATTTGCGTGCGTCGCTCGGCATCACCGAAGGCGCGCATTTCCTGTATGAGCTGGAGGACCCGCCGCGCCTGGCCGATGACGACACGCTGGCCGCGCTGTTTCGCACCTGCGACGCGCTGCTGTTCCCCAGCACGCAGGAGGGCTTCGGCATCCCGGTGCTGGAGGCTGGCCTGGCTGGCCTGCCCGTCTTCTGCTCGGACATCCTGCCGTTCCGCGAAACCGGCGGCGCGGACGTGACTTATTTTGACCCGGACCGGGGGGACCCACGGGACATCGCGGCAGAGATCGCCGATGTGCTGGCCCACCATCCGGTTTCCCGCCTGCGCGTACGCGTGCGCCAGCAGTACCGCTGGGACACGCTCGTGCGCGACCTGCTCGTTCCCCATCTGGAGGCCCATGAACACATTTAATCTCGTACTCGTGATGACCGACGCTGCCGATATCGACGCCTGGCTGTCGATTGCATTGAAGATGATTCCTCCCGGAGGCGAGATTCATGTGCGTGGCATGGTCACGGTGGAGGATGGCCTGTCGCTCAGCGAAGGCCAGCTTCCCGCCCGTGCCCTGCGCGACGCGCTCAGCCATGCGGCCATCCGCTATGACGCCGTGCACGACGACACGCATGTGTTTGTCGATTACGCGCCGTTTGCCCGCGTGCTGGATTACGTGACCAATACCCAGGCCGACCTGGTGCTGGTGCAGTGGGCGCACACCAGCGCGGGCATTGGCGGATTCAGCGCCGAGGCCGTGCTCGACCTGGTGCCGTGCGACCTGGTGCTGCTGAGCGGCGAAGGCTGGCATACCGAAGGTGATGTGCTGCTGTCGCTGCGCGGCGGCCCGAATATCACGCTGGGTGTGCGTGTGGCGCTGGCGCTGGCCGGCGATAGCCACGCGATTACCTTGTTTCACGCGGCAGACCAGCGCCGCACCGCGCCAGACTTGCAGCTGATTGCTGATGCCGTGCCGCAGATTCGCCGTGTCGTGGCGGCCGATACCGATATCGTCAACGGGCTGGTGCACGAGGCCGACAAGCACAAGGCCATCGTTATGGGCGCGTCGTTTCGCCGTCCGGCGCGCGAGATGTCCAGCGGCAGCCCGGTCATCGCCGAGGTTTCGGCGCGCACGGGCAAGCCGATCGTGCTGGTGCGCGGCTCGCAGCAGGAAGCGATGGACTTTCACGCGCCGCGGCTGGTCAGCGTGGAGCAGTCACTGTCCACACGGGTGGACCAGTGGTTCGCTGAAAATACCTTTCACAGCAATGAGTTCAGCGACCTGGCCGAGCTGGTGCGCCTGAAAGAAAAGCAGGGGCTGACGATCAGCATCGCGCTGCCGGCGCTGAACGAAGGCGAGACCGTCGGGCATGTGATCGACACGCTGAAAAAGGCGCTGATGGACGAGATCCCGCTGGTGGACGAGATCGTGCTGATCGACAGCGATTCGACCGACGACACCGTGGCCATCGCCCAGGCGCGCGGCATCCCGACATACATCCATCAGCAGATTCTGGCCGAAGAAGTGGGGTCGTATCGCGGCAAGGGCGAGGCGCTGTGGAAAAGCCTGCACGTGACCAAAGGCGATATCGTGGCGTGGGTGGATACCGATATCACCAACATCCACCCGCGCTTCATCTACGGGCTGCTGGGCCCACTGCTGAAGAAGCCGAATGTGCAGTATGTGAAAGGCTTTTATGCGCGGCCGATTCAGGTGGACAACAAGTTACAGGCCTTCGGCGGCGGCCGCGTGACCGAGCTGGTGGCGCGCCCGCTGCTGAACCTGTTTTATCCGGAGCTGTCGGGCATCATCCAGCCGCTGTCGGGCGAATATGCCGGGCGACGATCTGCGCTGGAGCAGCTGCCGTTCTTCACTGGCTATGGCGTCGAGACAGGCATGCTGATCGATATGCTGAATGCCTACGGGCTGGATGGCATCGCGCAGACCGACCTGGAAGTGCGCGTGCACCATAATCAGCCGCTGGTCAGCCTGAGCCGCATGTCGTTTGCCATTTTGCAGGTGTTCATCGCCCGCATGGAGGCGCGTTACGGGGTGGAGCTGCTGGACAAGGCCAACCGCGCCATGAAATTTGTGATTCAGGAGCCGGACCGCTTCGCGCTGGAAATCGCCGCGATTGGCGATGTCGAGCGCCCGCCGATGAGCAGCCTGGAGGCCTATCATCAGCGTGCCGCGGCGCGCTAGCTAAACAACACAGGCGGCCCCGATACGCTCAGAGCCGCCTGTGTATGGCTGTGAAAGTTCGCGCTGCCGTCAGCGATTGGAGAAGCGGTAGCCCACCCCGCGCGACGTCAGGATATAGTCCGGGTGTTCGGCGTCGCGCTCCACTTTCTGGCGCAGATAATGGATGTACAGCTTCAGGCTGTCGATCGCGTCGCCGTATTCTTCGCCCCAGGCCTCGGTGACCAGCTCCTGGCGCGGCACCACGCGGCCAGAATTGCGCACCAGCACGCCGAGCAGGTTGAATTCCTTCGGCGTGAGGTGTTTCAGCTCATTGCGCACGCGCACTTCACGGTTCATGAAGTTGATGCGGAACTCACCGCCGTTGAAGACCATTTCCTCGGCCACATTCGGCTTCGGCGCGCGCCGCAGATGCGCCTTGATGCGCGCCACCAGCTCATCATTATTGAACGGCTTGCGGATGTAGTCGTCGGCACCGACATCGAATCCGCGGATCACGTCCTGCACGCTCTCTTTAGCGGTGATGAACATGATCGGCACATCGCTCATTTCGCGCAGGCGACGGCACATCTCCCAGCCATCCACGCTGGGCATATTCACATCCAGCAGCACCAGGTCGGGCTGATAGCGATACGCCTTGCGCAGGCCATCCTCGGCATTCAGCGCGTCGATGACATCGAAGCCCTTGCTTTCCAGGAACATATGCAGCAGTTCGACGGTGCCTTTTTCATCGTCCACGACGAGAATTTTGTCGCCCATTGGGTGTCGCAGCCTTTGTCAGCCCATATCCCGGAAATGTGTTGCAGAATTCCAACAGTACAAACTTTAACATGAGATAGGCGGATTGTGCAAGCTGGGGGACATGAATATTCGTGAGGATTCACATATAACGTGAAAGATGCCGAGATGTTACGGAGGCATAACAAAAAGGGCGACTGTGATCACAGCCGCCCCTGACAGATCGCGTTGATGCGGGATGCCCGCTTACTTCGCCCCGCCGCCCAGCACGTCCCACACTTCCAGCTTGCCCCTCACGCGGCGGATGACCTCATTGGTGTAGTCGGTGGTGCTGGAGCTGCCGCCCAGGTCGGTGGTGCGGATGCCGTCGTAGACGGTCTCCATGGCGGATTCGTAGATGGCGCGGCTGGCCGCATGGGCATGATCGTCGGGGATATAGCTCAGCAGCGCGGCCCCGGCCAGGATCATCGCCATCGGGTTGGCGAGATTCTTGCCCTGCAGGCTGGGCGCGGTGCCGTGTGGCGCTTCGGTGACCACGGTCCTGACGTTGAAATCGGTGTCCATGCTCAGGATGACGCTCTCGGCCCCGGCGATGCTGCCGAACATCTTCAGCACCAAGTCACTCAGCGTGTCGCCGTCACGGTTCAGTGCGGGGATGACCATCGCCTCGCCGGTGGTTTCCAGCAGCAGCGCATAGGTCGCGTCAATGAGCTGGGGATCATACTTCACATCCGGATAGCGCGCGGCGGCCAGGTCCAGTTCTTCCTTGAAGATGCCTTCATAGACCGGGCTGACGGTGTATTTCGGCCCGCCGAACACTTTGGCGTTGCTGCGGCGCGCATGGCGGAAGGTGAATTCGGCGACGGCACGGCAGATACGGCGCGACAGCTTGCGCGTGCTGTAGGCGACTTCGTCCAGGCCTTCGCCCTCGCGCCACTCCGTCGCGCCATAGGCGTCTTCCACGGCCATGCGCACCACGGCGATCGGCGCATACACGCCGGCCAGCGGGCGCACTGCCGGAATACGGCGGCCCGTACGCAGGATAACCTGCCCGTTGATCATCTCACGCAGCAGCGCGTTTGGGCTGCCCACGTCGCCCTTCTGCTCTGGCGTAATCGTGGCGGCCTTGATGCCGTAGCCATGCGTATTGATGAAGTCGGCAGCATCGCGCACAATCTGATTTTTGGTGGTGCGGCGGTTTTCCAGCGACAGATCGAATCGCTTGAACTCGACGGGAAAGCGGGTGACGGCCGGGTCGATGACGCGCAGGGCTTCCTGCAGCAGTTCTTCGCCCGTCTGGTCGCCGCCAAGGACGGCAATGATCGGTTTTGTCACGTGGATACCCTTCAAAATAGACGATTCAGCACAGATCGGTGCCCTGTCAGTGGGGAATAGGCAGGATTCTAATAGAGATTTGACAAAGATTAAACGCACAATTTGCGCTATCATAAGCGCCTGGAAGACCGAAAGGATAGCCTGTGAATCGCTACCATGCTCTGAGAACGACCCTGATTGGCGCGCTGACGGCGGCAGCTTTCGTCATCGCCCCGGCCCTGGCCACGGCGCAGGACGCGACCCCCGTGCCAACCACGACCGGCCCGAGCAACAATGTGCAGGGCAATTTTGTGGCCTGCGACACCAATGCCGTGATCAACCTGAACGGCACGCTGCTGGCCAATTTTGATGTGTATTTCCAGATTTTTGCCGGGGCGACCGGCAGTGGCACGCCGCTGACCAACCTGCGCCAGGTATCGCTGGCGGGCACGTTCACCTTCAGCGAGCGCGTGAGCTATAACGCCGGCTCGACGGTCGGCACCGGCGGCTCAGCCAGCGCCCGCGTGATCGTCGCCCGCGAGACTGATTCCACCCGTGTGGACTTTGACTTCGTGATCGCAGACGTGCAGGATGGCTGCACCAGCGCCGCCACCCAGCCGCAGAATCCGGGCGGCAGCAGCATCGACCTGAATAGCGGCGCGACGGCTGGCACGACCACCACCGGCGGCACCACAACAGCGGCCTCGCTGCTGCTGCCTGCGCCCAATGGCGGTGTGCTGAATCCGAATCTGCCCGCCGAGCCAACCGTCGTGCTGGGCGCGCGCGTCAGCGACACCTTCCGCAGCGAGACCCCCGGCCTGATTTACGCCGCCTGCCAGAATTTTGCGCGCGCGCTGCCGGGCCTGATTTACGACAATGACCGCATCACCGTGTACTGGTCGTGGTATACCCGCACCGAAGCGCAGATGCTGGAGCACCTGGCCAACGTGAACTACTCGGTGCGCATGAACAGCGCCATCTTCAACCAGGTCGTGCGCAGCCCGATCACCCAGCGCGATGGCAATTTCTACGTGTTCTATTCGGTCGATATTGGCTTCCTGCGCCCCGGCCACTATGAAGTGGAGTATCGCGCCACGTGGAACAACCCGGTCAATGACGGCTATGCGGACTTTGGCCCCGGCACCGAGAATCCGCTGGACGACGGCAACTGCAATTTCGACGTGCGCCGCAACCCGAACAGCGAACAGGTCTCGTATACCAATATGTTCCTGCCCACGGAATTCCCGGTGCACCAGCTGATTTCGCCAGACGCGCCCTAGGATTCCTCGCCCATTTGGTTGCCTGCCCCTCCGGCATATGACGTCATATGCCGGAGGGGTTTTTATGCCTTGCGCGCGACCGTCCCTAGCGACCGGCGGCGACCCAGGCCAGAACGCGGCTGGCCAGCTTGTCCAGCGCCAGCACGCTCTGCTCGATGTGTTCCTCTTTGGTGTCTTCAATCTTGTTGTGCGAGATGCCGTACAGACTCTGCGTGAACATCATCACGGTAGGCACGCCTGCGCGCGCCACTTCGGCGGCATCGTGCAGCGGGCCGCTGGGCAGGCGATGCGCCGTGCCGGTGACCTCGCGCACGGCTTCCTCGCAGAAGTCCTGCAGCGTGGCGTCAAACGGAATCGGCGCGATCTGCCAGATGCGGTTCCATTCCACGGTACAGCCTTCTTCAGCGGCAAATTTCTCGCTGGCAGCCTTCGCCTCGTCCAGCATGAGCTGGAGCTTGTCGGCCTGCATGTGGCGCTGGTCGAGCGTCATGTCGCACTGGCCCACGACCGCCGTGACGATGCCGGGTTTCGTCTCCACCCGTCCCACAGTGCATACGCCGCCATGGCGTTTGGCAATTTCGCGAATCTCCAGGCCCAGCTTGGCGGCCGCGCCAAAGGCATCGCGGCGCTTGTCCATCGGCGTGGAGCCGGCATGCGCGGCCTGTCCAATGAAACGGATGGCATGGCGCTCGACGCCAAACGTACCGATCACCACGCCCAGCCCCAGCCCCATGCTTTCCAGCACCGGCCCCTGCTCGATGTGCAGTTCGAGATAGGCTTTGGCGGTGTTCAGCTCGGCGTGCGCCTGAAGGATCGTCTCCAGCGCGATGTCATACGCGCCGATCGCTTCGGGCAGCGTGATGCCGTCTTTGTCTTTCAGGTTGCGCAGGTCGTCGGGATTCATGGTGCCGCTGGCGGCGCTGCTGCCGAACAGGCTGCGGCCAAAACGCGCGCCTTCCTCGTCGGCCCAGTCCACCAGGCGCACGGTCACGTCCGGCGTGCCTTCGGAGGCGATGCGGCGCAGCACTTCCAGCCCGGCAATCACGTTCAGGCAGCCATCCAGCCAGCCGCCGTTGGGCACGCTGTCCATGTGCCCGCCGATGAGCAGCGCATCGCTAGATTTGCCCGGCAGCGTGAACCAGGTGTTGCCGGCGGCATCGGTCGTGATGATGAGGCCGGGAATCTGCACGGCTTTTTCGCGCAGCCACGCACGGGCACGCGCCCAGGTCTCGGTGAAGGCCACGCGCTGGGCGCCATTTTCGTCGCCGGTCAGCGTGCGCAGTTCCTTCAGTTCGTCCACAGTACGACGAGGATTGACGGCCATGAGGTCTTCTCCAGATGCACAAGCGATACACAGAGGATACAAGGGTAATACGCGGGCGTCAGGGTGACAAGCGATTGGCTGCCCATACCTGATAGCCGGCGTCGTCATAGCGCAGCGTGAAACCCAGCGCGGCAAAATCAGGCGCGGGGGCAGTGGTCTCGCGCCTCAGCGCGGTTTCAAGCGGGCCAAAGATGATGTAGTCCACCGGGTCGCCGCACAGGCTGGGCGCGCTTTCCAGGCAGCCGCCGCCATCCAGCAGGGCGCGCGACTCATCGGGCGTCATCTCGCCGGCGAAAAACTGGCGCACCAGCAATGTCTTGCGCTGCCACTCCAGCGTCTCCGGCCCGTGGCCCATGACCGGGCGCAGGTGCGCCGCGGCGGGCAGCACGTTGCCGGTGGCGGGCGAGGCCAGCACGACAGTGCCGGGCGGGCTGTTGGTATTCAGCCAGGCCAGCATGTCGGCTTCCGGCGCGGGACGAAACAGGGGCAGCCCCGGCAGCGCCAGCGAGCCAGTCACCGCGACGAGAAGCAGAATCGAGGACAACGTGCCCAGCATCGTCCAGGCGACAGCGGCGCGGTGGCGCAGGGGCGATCGCCCGGCCCAGCCCAGCAGGCCGATGGCCGCCAGAATCGCCAATGGCACGATGACGGCCTCGCTCATGCGGCGCTGCACATTCAGCGGAATGTAGACCAGCAGCGCGGCGGCTACCGGCCAGGCGATCAGCAGCAGCCAGGCCCGATGCTCTGAGGCACGGCGCCAGGCCTCGCGCGCGCCGACAATCGCAGGGACGGCCAGCACGATGTAGGCCAGCGCGTAGGTCAGCGGCGAGGGCGAGGGCAGCAGATTCTGCGCCGACCAGACGGCGAAGGCGGGGTTGGCGCTGAAGACATAAAAGTACCAGACGAAAAAGGGCAGCGAGGGCGCGCACGCGATCAGCCCCAGACGCAGCATATCGGGCGGAAAGCGGCGCGCTTTCAGCCAGGCGACTGCACCCCACGCGCCCAGCACCGCGTACAGCACTGGCAGGTAAAAGGGCACGCACAGCCCGACGACCACCCAGCAGAACCCGGCGACCAGCGCACGGCGCACCGGCCTGTCGGCGGGCGTATCGAGCGCGGCGAAGAAGCAAAGCAGCCCGCCCAGCATGAAGACCCGCGAGAGCGCGACATGCGGCAGGATGAGCATGACCAGCGGGCTGAATCCCTCGGGGATGTAGAACTCCGGCGGGGTACCGAGATTGAGCACAGGCGCCAGAAAGCCCAACCCGCCGCCCAGACAGGCGAGCAGGTAGGCAGTCACGCGGGTGCCAGGCGCGGATACAAAGCGGCACACGAAGCGCCACAGCACGGCCAGATAGGCGGCATTGGCAGCGAGGCGGAACAGGTGAAAGGCGATGATCAGGGCGCTGGTGTGGGCCGGGCTGATCTCTGGCACGACCAGGCTGACCAGCCTCCCGGCAGCCAGATAGGGCAGAAAAACCAGCGGCGCGCCCGCATGCGGCTCTGTCGTGTAAAACAGGCTGAAGTCCCACGCGCCGGTCGCGCCCAGGCGCATCTTGCCGAGGTAGCTGTTGCCGTCTTCCGCACCCAGCAGTGAGCCGGCAAAATGCCAGTCTGTGCCCTGCGCTGCCCACGCGACCGCCAGCGGCAGCATGGAGAAGACCAGCAGCGCAGCGGCAATCAGCACCGCTGCGCGTGGCGTCTTCGGCTGTGGCGTGCCTAGCGGATGCGCGACCATGTCCCCGACGTGCCGCCGCTGAAGCGAACGATGGCGCCATCGGCCGTGTCGATGAAGAACGGCCCTTCTGCGCCACCCGGAATACTTTCAAACTGAATCGTGCGCGGGCCGAGGGCGATATTCATCGTCGCCCAGCCGATCACGCCGTTCCACGTGCCGCCGCTGGCCAGCGTGTTGTAGTAGGACCAGTTGAACTGCTGTTCCGGCGCGAATAACCCGGACGGCGGCGCGGTATTGTTGAGCGTGGTGCCGTCCCACTGGTTCGAGACGCAGATGTACTGCGCGCCGAAGTCCTGCGCCATGCAGATACGGTTCAGGCCGTTGGCGGTGATGTAGACCATGAAGCCGCGCTCGAAGCGCTGGAACGCGCCATTGGCAATCGCGCCGACGGCTGTCGGGCAGCCGGTGCCGGGAGGCGGCGACCCGAAGAACCAGGTCGCGGGGCACTGCACGCCAATCGGGAGAATGTTCGACGAAGCGACGATACCGTTCAGCGAAGCCGTCAGGCGGTAGAACACCTGCTGTCCGCCGCCGGACACCGTCTGTACGACGAGCGAATACTGTCCGCTGGGCGGCACAGGGATCGACTGGATGACGACGCCGGCGGCCGTGACCTGCTCCAGCTGGGCGATCTGCGCGTTGCTGGTCCAGCTAAAGACGACCGTGGAACCGTTGAACACGCTGGCCTGATTGGCGGCGAATCCTGATATAGTAGGGCCCAGAGGAATCGTCACGGTGGGCGATGGCCCGCCGAGGATCGTCGGGACGGCCGTGCTGGGCGGCGGAATCGTGGGCCGCTGCGTGTTGGTGATGGTCAGCGTGGGCGTGATCGTCGGCGTACGCGTGGGCGTAGGCGTGCGCGACGGCGTGAACGTGCTGGTGGGCGTGAAGGTATTCGACGGCGTCAGCGTGTGGGTGGGCGTGTCGGTCGGCGTATTCGACGGCGTCAGCGTCCACGTCAGCGATGGCGTGAAAGTTTCCGTGGGGGTGTTGGTGAAAGTGTTGCTGGGCGTGAGGGTGGAAGTCCACGTGGGCAGCGGCGTGCGCGATGGCGTATCGCTGGGCGTCAGCGTGGGCAGGACGGCCTGCGTCGGCAGCACCACCACATCGGGCTCACGCGGGCCGCAGCCAGCCAGCACGGCGATCATGCCGGTGAATAGTGCAACCGCCAGCCAGCGGGGTGCCCATGAGATGCGCATTGCGTATCCTTTCCAACGAACCTGCACGCTGTTTATCCTGCTATGTATTATAGGAATGTTCGCGTCTGCGTGCCAAACCTCGCCGGAGGTTGCTCAACTGCCGAGCGCGACCAGCCTGCCAGCAGCGACGCCCGTCGTGCTGAATCTGGCGGAGTCCACGCGAAACCTGGGCAGCATCCCGACCAGCAGCCCGCCGCCAATGCAGCCGACACTTCCGCCGGTCACACCCCTACCCACCTTCACCCTGCCCGCGCCGCAGACCGCGCTATCGCGCCCGGAAGCGGACGTGCTGGCGGCCATCCCGATTGGGCTGTCAGCAGAGGGGCGCGAGATTCATGCACGCCGGTTTGGCAGCGGGCCTGTCCGCATCGTGCTGGCGGGCGGGATGCACGGCGGCTGGGAAGCCAATACCGTCGCGCTGATGGAGGGTCTGATCGCGCATTTTGAGGCGAATCCGGGGGATGTGCCGCCAGACGTCACGCTGTACCTGATTCCGGTCGTCAACCCGGACGGCCTGCCCCGCGGGCGCACGGCTGACGGACGCTTTAACGCGCACGGCGTCGATCTGAATCGCAACTGGGGCTGCGGCTGGCAGGCGGAAGCCTACTGGCGCGACCAGGCCGTGAGCGCGGGAGAGCGCCCCTTCAGCGAGCCGGAGACGCAGGCGCTGTCCGCCTTTCTGATGCAGGTGCAGCCGACCGCCGCTCTGTTTTATCACAGTGCCGCCGGGGGCGTGTTTGCCGGGAACTGCGCCCAGCCGCTGCGCGATGCCGACAGCGCGCAGATGAGCGCGGTCTATGGCGAGGCGGCTGGCTACAGCTTCGGCCAGTCGTTCAGCGCGTACCCGGTGACCGGCACGGCTGCCTCGTGGGCGGATGGACAGGGCATCGCATCCGCCGATGTCGAGCTGTATACCAGCACCGACGCGGAATTTGAGCGCAACCTGCGCGGCGTGCTGGCGCTGATGGCGTGGGCGTCAGGCGCCGCTGGCCCGTAGATGGTTGATGCAGGCCTGGGTATAGCGCGTGTAGCGGGCATCGGAAATCAGGTCTGAGCCGTGATCGCGGATGAACTTGCGTTCGGTCTCCGAGGCGATCGTGTCTTCTTCCTCGCGCTCGGCCAGCGGCGACCGGTCTGGCGGGACGACGAATTCGACCGCGATCGGGCCGGCATAGCCCGCCTGCTTCAGCGTTGAAATCACGCGCGGCCAGTCGATCGAGCCATCGCCGCACGGCCTGCGGTTGTTGTCCGCCACATGAAAGTCGACCAGATGGGCACGGCTGTTCAGGATGGCCTGGAACATGTCTTTCTCTTCGATATGCAGATGGAAGGCATCCAGCACCACGCCGACGTTGGACCGGCCGACATCTTCCATCAGGCGCAGCGCCTGGTCATGCCGGTTGATAAAATTGGTCTCGAAGCGATTGAGCGGCTCGATGCCGATGCGCATTTTCGGATAGCGCGAGGCGTAATCGGCCACCGCGCGGATGCTCTCGACGGCCCAGTTCCACTCGGTTTCCGGGTCCGCCATCGGCACGACCTTGCCGACCTCGCTGGGCACCAGCGTGATGATCGTGCCGCCCAGCGTATCCACCATATCGCATACCTCATTCATATAGGCCACGGTCATCTCGCGCAGATACGAGTCGGCATGGATGATGTCGCGCCCGGCCAGCGTCACCGTGACCGAGCCATAGCATTTCAGGTTGAGCTGCTCCAGCTTCGCCTTCACCGACGGGATGTGAAAGCGGCGCGGCTCGCCCATGATTTCCACGCCGTCATAGCCACAGGCCGCCAGGCGCTCCAGCGTGACGTCGATCGGCTCCGGGCGCATCCATGTATGCATCGCGATTTCCATTGGCGTTTCTCCCCCAGCCTGCGCAGTGCGGGCACTGTAGCGCACGTGGCTGACGATATGCAAGCAATCGAAAGCAAACAGCAGGACGGAATTTATCGCCAGAATATCGCAGACAGGACTGAGGGCGATGTTATCACTTGACTATTTGCATTAACGGACGACGAAAACACGTTATCGTCAGCAGCAGCCACGGGAACAGGATGATCGGTATTTCCCAAGCCCAAACTTCCTGGGGATAACGTGTTTCGGGTTCAGGGCGGGATATCCCAAAACTATTGACAGTCCATGTGTCTGTGATATATCCCAAAGTAATCGCAGGTTAATCCAAACTGGCAGCAAAAACTATTGCGTTTTATCTTACGAAAATTCGTGATGTTCAAAACTTTGTTCAAAGCCTGTTCAAAACACGGTCGAATGTGTTCAAAGCTGTAGAGAACTCTGTAGAGGGAAACCAAGCAGGCTGTTCAAAACTTCTCCCGTGTTGGGATACCTGCGAAAAGTTGTTGACAGTTTTGAACAGGCTGTTCAAAACGCAGCCGAGTTGTGAACAGCGGCCTGTTCAGAGTTTTGGGCGGCCAATTGCCACTTTAACCCAACCATTTCGCATATCCGGATGCTGGAAAGACTAAATTTGCGTTAAATCTGTGAAATCCTGACATGCGCCCATTTCCCTGAACAGTTTGAACACCCCCTACTACTGCTACTACAATAAAGAAATATAAAAACAAAGAGATGAACTTCTAAAAAGAATACCCAACACCATAGCAACACAAACGGTCAAGCAGTGTTACACTGAAGAAAATATCGAGCGGTTCTGGGCCCAGCGTACTAAGCGGATTCGCGGCGGACAAAACGATGCAAGAGACGAGTGTACAAAAGCTGGAGCAGCGCGTACGGGTGCTGACCCGCCTGGCTGAAATTACAGCGGTCCTGAACTCGACCATGAAACTGAAGCCACTGCTGAATGCACTGATGGAATCAGCGGCGGAAATTGCAGACTCGGAAGCGGCCTCGGTGCTGCTGTGGGATGCCAACAGCAACGAGCTGCGCTTTGCGGCCACCAGCAACAAAGATGAAAGCAGCCTGCAACTGATAGGCAAGGTGGTGCCGCTGGAAGGCAGCATCGCCGGCAAGGTGATGCGCGAGAACCGCGCCATCATCGTGGACAACACCCAGGAATCGCTGGAGCATTACGACAAGGTGGACAAGGCGATTGCGTTTCAGACGCGCTCGCTGCTGGGCGTGCCGATGCGCTCGAAAAACCGCGTGATCGGCGTGCTGGAGGCCGTCAACAAACGGTCGCTGCCATGGACCGATGATGATGAGCATTTCCTCGAAATTCTGGCCGCACAGGCCGCTGTCGCGATTGAGAACGCGCAGCTCGTGGCGGCGCTGCAAAAGGCCAATGACGAGCTGAGCCAGCTGGACAAGCTGAAAGGCGATTTTATCGCCATCGCCAGCCACGAGCTGCGCACCCCGCTGGGCGTCATCCTGGGCTATGCCAGCTTCCTGCAGGACAGCAACGATGAGGAAGTGCGCGGTCTGGCCAGCAAGGTGGTCAACAGCGCGACGCAGCTGCGCCGCATCATCGAAGACCTGACCAACCTGCGCTATTTTGAGCAGGGCGAGGCCGACCTGAATAAAGAGACCGTGCACGTGGATGAATTCATCCGCGAGAACCTGGCCGAAATTCGCCCGGTGGCCGAGGCGCGCGGGCATAAGCTGCACATCCGGCCGATGATGCCGATGTCGATTTCGATCGACCGGGTGCGGCTGGGCATGGCGCTGTCGAACATCCTGAACAACGCGGTGCGCTTTACGCCGGAGAATGGCGAAATCCGCATCGATGTGGAGACACGCGGCCGCGAACTGTGGATCATGGTTAAAGACAATGGCATCGGCATCGCGCCGGCCAATCATGAGCGTATTTTCGACCGCTTCGTGCAGGTGGAAGACCACATGACGCGCCAGAACGGCGGCCTGGGCATCGGCCTGAGCATCGCCCGGGCGCTGGTGCAGGCCCACGGCGGCCGCCTGTGGGTGACCAGCCCGGGGCTGAATCAGGGATCAACCTTCATCATCGCGCTGCCGCTGGGCTGACGCGGGGATGGGTAACATGCATCAAAGCGACGGGCGCTATAGCCGAATTTCCAGCTTATGTCACGCGGAGATGACTTCTTATGGCGATTAAATATACGTGGTTTGGACATTCCGCTTTTGAAGTGGAGATTGACGGGCACAAGGTGTTGTTTGACCCGTTTATCACGGGCAATCCGCTGGCCCCGGTGGCGCACGACGCGCTGGATCCGGAGCTGATTTTCCTCAGCCACGCGCACGGCGATCACCTGGGTGACACGGTGGCGATTGCGACGCGCACGGGCGCGCCGGTCATCAGCAATGTCGAGATTACCCGCTGGCTGGGCGCGCACGGGGTAACCCATACGCAGGGCATGAATTCGGGCGGCAGCCACTCGTTTGACTTCCTGACGGTGAAATTCACCGACGCGGTGCACAGCTCGTCGTTCCCGGACGGATCGTATGGCGGAAACCCGAACGGCTTTATCGTGACGGCGCGCCAGAGCGGTCAGCGTCTGTATTATGCGGGCGATACCTCGCTGTTTTCAGATATGGAGCTGATCGGGGACGAGCGCATCGATGTCGCCTTCCTGCCGATTGGCGATCATTTCACGATGGGCGTGGCCGATTCGATCCGCGCCATTCGCTACATTCGGCCGCGCTTCGTGGTGCCGATGCACTACAACACCATGCCCCTCATCGCGCAGGATGCCAGCGGCTGGGCTAACCGTGTGAGCAGCGAAACCAATGCTGTCCCGGTCGTGCTGGACCCCGGCGGATCGTTCACGATTCCGGGGGTGTGAGGGAAGATAGTGATGAGTAATGAGTGACGAGTGATGAGTAAGTTCGTATCAAATTGAGTGCACTCATCACTCATTACCCATCACTCATCACTGTTGTTTAGGCCTTTTCCGCCTCCAGATAGCCGCGCTCCAGCACCGTGCCGTCGGCGGCGATGATGTAGCGGCGCGGGACGCCGGTGGGAATGTTGAGCTCGAGGATGTCGGTGTCGTTGATGTTGTCGAGCATTTTCACCAGCGAGCGCAGGCTGTTGCCGTGGGCAGCGACGATGATCGTCTCGCCGGCCAGCACATGCGGCTCAATCTTCTCTTTGTAGTAGGGCAGCGTGCGCTCCAGCGTCATCTTCAGGCTCTCGCCATTCGGGGGAGGCACGTCATACGAGCGGCGCCAGATGTGCACCTGCTCGTCACCATACTGTTTGGCCGTCTCGGCCTTGTTCAGCCCCTGCAAGTCACCATAGTGGCGCTCGTTCAGCTTTTCGCTCTGCTCAATCGACAGGTCGGTCTGGCCCATCTGCTCCAGCACGATGCGCAGCGTGTCCTGGGCGCGAATCAGCGCGGACGTAAAGCCACGGTCAAACACATAGCCATAGCTTTTGAGAATCTGGCCGGCGCGGGTGGCTTCTTCCACGCCCAGCGGGGACAGCGGGACATCGACCCAGCCCGTGAAGCGGTTTTCCAGGTTCCACTGCGACTGCCCGTGCCGGATCAGGATGAGCGTGCCTGTTTTAGCTGCCATTGTCATTTGCCCTCTTTAGTCCAAACGATGACATAACGGGCGGATTATGCCATATGGGGGGTGAATTGCTATAGGACAGGCGGCGGGTTTGCTGAAATCCGCGTTCTGAAAGGCGCTGTGGGTGCTGCTCGAAGAGATGCGGCCTCGGGGCGAACCTGCGCAGATGATACCGCCGGGCGCCTCGCGAGGCGCCCCTACGACAATCGACGTGCAGGTCATCAAAAAGTAGCCTTAATGGCGAACAGCCACCGGGTTAATTTATTTCTTCAGATGGTTGAAGGTGTAGGGGCGCATCGCGATGCGCCCGCCGATGTCGTCAATCAAAATAGTTCTCGAACACCCCCTGACGCCTCGCACACCAGAATTTGACAAAGAATCAGACTACTTCTCTAATTGAACTCGTATCTTATGTAATATCAGCGCAGATTATTTTCGTCCGGAGAGAATGCCCATGTGCTCACCTGAAGTTGCCAAAGTTGTCCAGGAACGTATTGCCCGCGAGGGATTGCCCCAGGTATCCCGTCGCGGCCTGCTGAAGATGAGCGGCGCTGCCTTTGCCGGTCTGGCTGCCGCCGGCGTGGGACTGCCCGCCCGTCGTGCTGCCGCCCAGGAAGGTTCCGGCCTGACCGTGGTGGACCTGTCGCATGTGTATGGCCCTGGCATGGCGACCTATTCGCCGGGCGAAGGCCCCACGCGCGAGGAATATGTCACGGTGGAGGCCAACGGCTTCCTGATCAACATCTGGACGTTGTTTGAGCACAGCGGCACGCATGTCGACTTCCCGGCGCATTTTATCGCCGGCGGCACCCAGGTGGCCGATTACGACCCCGGCCTGCTGATCGCGCCCGCCGTCGTGGTGGATATCAGCGCGAAGGCGGCTGAAAATCCGGATACGACGCTGGATGTGGCCGACCTGGAAGCCTGGGAAGCGGCCAATGGCGAGATTCCCGAAGGCGCAGTCGTCATCATGAACAGCGGCTGGGATGCCAAGTGGAGCGAGCCAGATGCCTTCCGTGGCACCGACGCCGAGGGTGGCCAGCATTACCCGGGTTTCAGCGGCGAGGCGGTGGCCTGGCTGCTGGAGAATCGCGCTGTCAACGGCATCGGCGTGGATACGCTCAGCCTTGATCCGGGCATCTCGACCACGTTTGATGCGCATTATGGCATCCTCGGCGCGGATAAATATGGCCTGGAGAACGTCGCCAATGCCGGTGCGCTGCCCGCAGTGGGCGCCTGGGTGGTGGTGGGCGTGCCGCGCTGGGAAGCCAGCGGTGGCGGCCCCGCACGACTGCTGGGCCTGGTGGGCATGTAAAAGGGTAAATTCCTCAGGAAATAAAAACGAGGCGGATACGCGTGTATCTGCCTCGTTTGCTGTCCCCTGCGTGCGCGGGCTAGAACGGGATGTTGCGGAATTCCTCGTCTGGGCCGCTGTTGCTGCTCTGGCGGGCGCCACTCCCGCCGCTGTACCCGCCGCCATCGCCCATCGCATCGGCGCGGCTGCCCAGCATCTGGAAGTTATCGGCGTTCAGCTCCAGCGAGACGGCCGGCTGCTGGTTCTTGTCGATGTAGGCGCGGGCAGAGACGCGCCCGACCACCATCACCTGCGAGCCTTTGCGCACGTACTGGCTGGCGATATCGGCCAGGTTGCGATAACAGGCCACGCGGAACCAGGTCGTCTCTTCCTTGCGCTCGTTGCTGTCGCGGTCGTTCCACTTGCGGGTGACGGCCACATTAAAATTGGTCACGTTCTGACCACTCGGTAGCATCTTGGATTCGGGATCATTCCCGACGTTGCCGACGATGATCGTTTGCTGCCAGCCTGCCATAATTCGTCCTCACTTATCGCATAGTCCGCACATGGTATCTCTGTACGGCGGGGCTGATATAAACGTACACAGGCCGCAGCATTGCAGCACTCTATACGAACATCTATTCTAGCACAGTGTCTGGAAAAAGGCCAGCATTTCCGCCTCAAAGTTGGGGGATTCAAACGCGCGAAAGGGGGCTGGCGCGCTAGATTTCGCGCAGCAGCACCTGATACGCTTCGTTGATGCGGCGCATGTGGTCGGCCGCGCCGGGCGAGGCATTGACGTCGGGGTGAAAGCGGCGCGCCATGCGCCGGAAGGCATGTTTGACGGCGATGCGCGTCAGCTCTGGCGTGGCCTTGCGCTCGATGCCGAGCAGTGTGAAATACTCGGCCAGCGGGTCGTGCGCGAGGATGGCCTCGGCCGTGGCTACCCCATGCGTCCAGCGTGGCTCAAATTCAGCCACGTTGCAGCCGCCGTTCAGCCCGGCTGTGTGCACCTGCACATGCGCGCACGACAGCTTTGTGGCGTCGATGGGCTTGCCATAGCGAATATTGCGCGTGTACTTGCCCGCCTGGCGCTCAAAGTGCACCGGGTAGACCAGGTCATCGCCCAGATACGGGTCAAACGTGTAGATTTTGTCGCCGTACAGGGCCAGCAGCGTGTGCATCCAGTCGTAGGGGCGGAACTGCTGCCCGTGCTGCGGCATCAGCAGCTCTCCCCACAGCACGAATAGCGTATACACGCCGTCGCGGGTGTTGGTCTCGATCAGGTAGCGGATTTCAGCGGTGGAGATCGCGGTCTCGACCAGATAGATGGCGGCCGTGTGATTGGGATGCACGCGGACGTGGATGATATCGCCGTCGTCGACGATGACTTCAAGGCGGGGACGCGCCTTCTGCAGGGCGTCTACGAGAAACGCGCCAACGCGGTGGGTATCAAAGCGCATATGAGGTTTCGAGGCTGTCAGCGGTCGATAGCGCCAAGTGTAGCAGGCGACAGGCATTCGGTCGAATTTGTCGGGGCATAAAAACAGGGCGCACGAGGTGAGTCATGCGCCCTGTTTTGTGGTTGTAATGCGAGAGCTAGTCTTCCTTGCGGCGCAGGTAGCGGGCGATGGCGGCCACACCGAGCAGGCCGACCACCATCATGCCGATGCCCACGTAGCCGAGGCCGCCGCTGGCTTCATCAAACAGGCCGGTATCGGGCAGGATGTTCGGCGTCGGGATGAGCGTCGGGAAGGCGAGCGTGGGCTGTACGCCCGGCTCCAGCGTGGGCAGGACTTCACGGGTGGCCGCCTGGAACGCCTGGGCGATGGCGGTGGCCGTCTGGTTAATGCCGCTGAGCGCCGGGGTGGTGGGCGCCTGCACGATCAGCACGCCGCTGAGCGCCTGTTCCACCAGCGCGGAGCGGGTGGCCAGCGCGATCTGCGTGGCCTGGCCTTCAGCCGTGGCGACGAAGGCAGAGCCCTGCTGGGCATTCTGCGTGGCCGCGAACACGGCAGTCTGGGCCAGCGCGGGCACCATCGCGACCTGCGTACCGGGCGCTTCTTCGGTCATTTCAGGCGTCATTTCGGCCATCATGATCTCGACCGCGGCCTGCGTGGCCTGCGCGGCGAAGGTGGCCTGTCCGACGATCTGGTTGAGAGCTGCCTGGGTGGACGGCGCATCGAGCGTGCCCTGGGCAAGCTGGGTGGCGATCGGCGCGGCAGTCTGGGCGAAATTGGCCAGGCCGGCATCGACCTCGGCAATCGCGGTGGCGACATCGTTGCCGCCCACGTTGACCATGGCATCCATCGTTGCCTGGGCGCCAGCCATCGCGTTCGGGTCAGAGCCGGCCATCATGGTGGCCATCATGCCTTGCTGGGCCTGCCCCTGCGCGGTGGCAAAGGCGACCTGGGTGGCGAAGAACTCGGCCAGTCCGGCTTCAGACTGCGCCTGGAAGACCGTCGGCGTGACGGTGGGCGGACGGGTGACGACCTCGCCGGTGGGCTGGGCCAGGAAGGTGGCGGTCAGGGCGAGGGCTTCAGCCTGCGCTGTGCCGGCCAGCTCGGTGGGATCCAGCGTGGCGGTGGGCGTACGGGTGGGCGGGCGCGTCGCGACGGTCGGCGTCTCGGTGGGGGTGGGCGTGTCGGTGAAAGCTTCCACCGTCTGCGTCTGCCCCTGGAAGATGAGCGCCTGGGTCTGTGTCTGCGCGAGCTGGGCGGCCACGGTTTCGTTGAGCTGCACGATCTGGGTGGCGGTCAGCTCGATGTCGGTCGGGCCGGTGGGGCGCAGCAGCAGCACCACGACCAGCGCCAGGCCGCCGAGAAACAGCAGGATCATCAGCACGGCCAGCGCGATGAAGGTGCGGCTGGTGCCGCCGCCGCCTTCTTCGGCCAGCACGGGCATATCCCCGCCGACATCGTCGCCGAGGCCCGGGGGAAGCGCATTTAAGTCATCATCGTCGTCGAAGATAAAGCTGCTGGAATCATCGCCCAGGTCGTCGAACGAGAAATCGTTCTTCTGCGCGCTGCCCCCAAACGGATCATTATCCCCATCGCCAAACGGGTCTTCGTCAAAATTGAAGTCGTTCGGTTTATTCGTCATGCTTTTCCCCCTGCAGGTGCGGGTGCAGCCACGCGAGCTTTCCCAGACGGTGTGTGCTTCTTCGCGCGTTGCTGCGTTGAAGACTGGTGTAGATGATTGCGCTTATTGTAGCCTGACATTATGACACGGCTAAAAATATGGTGCAAGCGGACTGAAGTACAGGGGAACGATGCGCCGGGATGGCGCGAATCGCTGCCGCCTGCCCGACTTACCGCCCTGCTATTTCCAGGTTACCCAGCGGCACAAACACGCGCTCGCCGGTGACCATTTCCACGTGCGCGCACGGGCACACGAGGCCATTTTCCAGCATGACCGGCTCGCCCGGAATACTGATGACCTGCCCGTAGCCACTGGGCATATCGGCGCGCACCACGCGCACCTGCATGCCAATCTGCAGGCTGAGGCTGGTCAGCGGCGCGCTGGGGCGTTCATTGGCCAGCGGCACGTTGATGAACAGTTCCGGCCGGCCGTCGGCATCGGGCGTGCGGGCATCGATCATGCCCTGGCGTCCGGCCATCAGCTCGAGGAACGTGGAAATCTGCGGGTTCATGCGCATGCCGCCGAAGCCTTCCGTCAGCAGGATAGCCCCTTCGGCATGCAGCGCCGCGTCAATCAGGCGGACTTCGATGCTGGGGACGACCAGCCCGGCCAGCTTTTGCTCGGCGATGGCGCGGATGGCGGGCAGCGTGAGCGACTGGCGCAGGATGACGATCGCGCCGCGGTATTCGAGGTCGAGCGACTCGGCGTCCATATTTTCGACGCCGCCTTCGGGCTCGAAGCGCAGCACGCCGATAGCGCGTTTGTTGTTGCCCCACACGCCCTGCAAGAGCGCGCCCATCGTCTCGATGACGACGCCGCGCGGCGAACGGACTTCGATGACGCTGCCGTTCAGCCCGGCTTCGAGGTCGATGGCGTCGGAAAGCTGCTGCAGGATGATGGTGCCATTTTCGACCTGCACGATGCGCCCGGTGACCGGGGCGGTCAGCCGACGACGGCGCTTCTGCGCGATGATCTGCCCGCGCTCGACATAATCGCCCAGGCCGGCCGTCATCAGGCCGGGGAGCTGATCGTGCCTGCGCAGGCCAAAATGGGCGGCGGCATCGATGACCAGGAACGGGGCGGGCGTGCTGCCGCGCGCGACCACATCACGCACGCCAACGCGCGCGCCCATGGCCATTTCCACCTCAGCATCAAACGCATCCTCCGGCAGCAGGCGGGCCCGCCGGATGATGGCCGTGCTGAGCATCTGCCGCTGTTCAGGATAGTAGGTTTCTAAGGTCATCGTCACTCAGTTCCGTTTGTGGGGCTGGCGCATCTGATGCCGCAGCATCTTTTTTGCCGAGTTTTTTCACGCCGCGCCGCCCGCCGGAGGCAGGTTTGGCCGTGTCATAGACGGGCACTTCGGGCAGCTCTGAACTGTCGCGAATCCCGGCCGGGCTGTTGCCCCTGATCTTGCTGGCTTTGGGCGGTTTCGGGCCGCGGCCGAAGCGCCGTTTGGCAGGCTGAGTCACGGTTTCGCGCTGCACCCCGGCGATATTCTCGGCCATCATGTCTTCCAGCCAGCCAATCGACACCTCGCGCACGGGGTCGCCGGTGGACTGTGCGTACCAGTTGGAAAGCTGTGCCGCGAAGCCTTTGGCATCGACGGCCAGCGAGAGCGGGCGACCGCGTGTGTCGACGATCAGGCCGGCGCTGCCGCCCGCCATCGTGAATTTGACCTTGCGTGCGCCGTTGATGCTCATGCCACGCGCCGTGCGAATGGTCACATCGGCCTGTGTCCCAGGGGAAACTTCGTGTAGCCAGAGCATACCGGCTTCGATTTTATGCTTCTCGGTGACGCCGCGCGTCACGATGGTGACTTCGGCGGCGGCGCGTCCGGCACGCGGTGTGCCCGTCAAACTGACGGCTGTGCCCAGGTCTTCAAAGCCGCCGCCATCCATGAGCTGCACGGCAGCTTCGGGATTCAGGCGGGCCAGCGCGCCCAGCGCGGGAATGAGCGCCGCGTTGTCGAGCTGGAGGCGCACGACGCCGCGCGGCTGGAGAGCGTCCAGCAGCAGCATGGCGCTCATGCCCGGTCGGCCGGTGTTGCACAGGCCCGCGCCTGCGCCGATGATGCGGTCGAAGTGCTGGAGCGGCTGGCTGAGGTCATCCAGCGCGCTGTTTGGCGTCCAGGTGGGGCGCGCAGCGTCCACCAGCCCGGCGATGGCCGCGCGCAGGAAGCCGTGCTCCAGATACATGGCGCGCAGGGTATCAGGCACCAGGCCGGGGCGCAGCGTCTTGTTCATCGCATACGACAGGATTTCGTCCTCGTAGGTGATGAAGGGCAGCCAGCGGTCGATGGCCTCCAGCCCGACGATATCGAGCGTGCTGCGGGCGCTGGCGCCCAGGCCGATATCGGTGCGGATGCTGGTAGAGACATGGCCGCTGACCCATGCGCTGATGGTGCTGGCCGATGCGCCTATATCGATGACCATGACGTTTGATTTCGGGCCGCCGATGCGCCCCAGATATTCGGTGACGAGGTGGTAGCTTTGGGCATTGGGCAGCACGCCGAGCTGTGTCAGCCGCGAGACCGTGTCGAAGCCCATGCCGCGCTGCCCGGCGAAGCGGTTGTAGGCCGAGCCAAGCTCCGCCTGGGCCGCTTCCAGCCGCTCGATTTCGCGGGTGGGGCGCACATTGTCGGTGAAGAAGATATCGGCCACGCCGCCGATCATCTGCTTGAGATCGTCGCGCAGGTCGCTGTTGCCAGCATACAAGACCAGCGGGGCGTGGCCGCGCATCAGGCTGACGGCCGTGCGCACCAGCCGCGCCAGCTCCAGCACCGGGCCACGTGCGCCGTCATCGGTGCCGCCCGCCATGAAGATCAGGTCTGGCCGCGCCAGGATGATGGCATTCAGCCGCTCCTGCACCGGGCGATCGTCTTCCAGCGTGATGGTGTCGAGGATGTCGATGTAGGTGCCGGCCGCAGCGCGCAGGGCGCTGGCCACGCTGATTTCGGGCACCAGGCCCACCAATACGGTGCGCAGCGGTCGGCCAATGCTGGCGGTGGCGATGAAACCATCGACGCCACTGCGGTCGGCCTGTTCGGGCATGATGAGGCGGTTGTCCGGCGAGAGCATCATGCGGCCGGTGCTGATGCCGATCTGGCGGGCGATGCGCCCAAGGCCGATGCTGACATCGTGGTTGGGGAAGCCGGCGGTCGTGCGTTCTTCAGCCTGCGCGACTACGGTGTAGGTGCCGTCGACGAGCTCAAGCAGCACGGCGCGCGTGTTGACGTTCCCGAAATCGACTGCGAGGATGGAGCTTAAGGCTGCTGGCATGGCCGTCATCCACCGCCTATCGTGAGGAAAATAAAAGCCAGGCGCTCGCTGAGGATGGTCAGCCCGGTGAGGATAGCGCCGCCGTACAGGGCGCCCAGCGCGATGACGACGAAGCCCTGCCCCAGCGTGCTGATGAAGCGGCCAAACAGGCGCGGCCGCTGTGGCGCGCCGTCTGGCCCACGCCGGGCGATGCGCCCGAAATAGACCAGCGTGCACATCACGCCGCCGATGATGATGAAGCCGTTCACGAGGGCTATATTGCTCTCGGCGTTGTCACCCGGCCGCAGCGTCTCCACGGTGTCGCGCATGACCGGCAGCAGCGTGCCGCTGATAGCGCCCACCAGACCGACCGCCGCGCCGACGCCAATCAGCACCGCCAGCGCGATATTGCCCGCGCGCTGATAGCGATTGACCGACTTGAGCAGCAGCAGCACGCCCAGCACCAGCGGCACCGCGCCGACCACCAGGCCGATTGGGTCGCCGCTGCCGAAGGTGCCGCGAATCCACGGCAGGATGACGCTTTCGACGGTGACGACGGTCACATAGCCCGCCGTGATGCCCGCGAACGCATAAATAGCCAGGCGATAGAGAAAATTATCGCCCAGCAGATAGCTGAAAATGAGCAGGGTACACACAAACCCTGCGATCAGTCCGATTTGATCGAGCGTCATCGGGCGCGTCTCCTGCGTGCGATGCTGCGTCCGATATTGAGCAGCGCACCCGCGCCAATGATGGCCGAGGATGCGATGATGCCGGCGGTGATGCTGAACCAGCGCTCGTCGCGCAGGCCGGGCGACGGCGGCGGTGGTGGCACGATGACGGCCACGGCTTCCGGAGTCGCTTCAGGGGTTATTTCCGGGGTGACTTCTGGCGTCACCTCGGCGGTCGGCCGGGAGGTATTCGTGGGCCGGGGCGTGCGCGTGGCGGTCGCCTGTGCGGTGGCCGAAGCCCGGGTCGTGCGCGTGCTGGTCGGCTCGACAGCCTCGTTGGTGGGGCGCGGGGTGCGGGTGGCGCTGGGGCGTATTTCGACGCCGGTATCCTCCCCGTCATCGACCGCAATGGCACGGGTGGCTGTGGGCGGGCGCGGCGTCGGCGTGCTGCTGGCTGACTGTGCCGCGCTGCCCCCGCCAGACATGGCGGTCGCGGTGGCTGCAAAATCGATCGGCGGGCGGGCGGTCTCCTGCGCGGCCGGTTTCATTAGCAGACTGGCGGGATTAAAAGCGCCTGCCTGCGGGATGGTGAGCAGGGTGCGGTTGATCCAGCCGGATGTGCCGCTGGCCAGCTGCACGTTGTACCACTCGGTGTCATCGCTGATGCCGATGATGGTGACCTGCGTGCCGGGGGCAAGTTGGGTGATGACAGTTGAAGCCACAGACGGCTCGGAGCGCAGGTTGACCGCCTGGCTGCTCTGCACCACGCCTACGACCGGAGTGGGCGTGAAGGTCGGGGTGAAGGTGTTCGACGGCGTGAAGGTGGCCGTGGGCGTGTTGGTCGCCGTATTGGTGGGCGTAAAGGTGGCCGTCGGCGTGAACAGCAGCGGCGCCGGGCGATTCGTCTCACGCGGGGCGATCTGCGCCGCGATGGTCGATGTGGGCGTGGGGGTCGCTGCCGGAGTGCCGCTTTCGTCGGTCACTTCTTCGGTGGCTTCGGACGCGACGACCGGGGCAGGCGGCAGGTTGCCGATCAAGGTGTTGTAAGTGTAGGCGCCCGCGTAGCCAACGACGAGGCCATCCAGCGCGTTGTTCACGCCGATATACGGCTCGGCCAGCGGCGCTGCGCTGTAGCTGACGAAGGCGATGGCGGGGGCCTGTGCTGCCGCCGCGATCTGCTCGGCCCAGGCGCGGATTTCTTCCATGCTGTCGCTGACGACAATGATGGCCGAGAAGTCGCGCAGGGTGGTCAGCGTGAGGCCGGTGACCTGGCCGCGCAGGTCATTGACCAGCACAGAGGCGGTGTTCTCGCTGAAGGCGCGCAGGCCGATGGCGCCGCCGGGAATATTCTGCACGAGGAAGTAATCCCGATTGCTCTCCAGCGCGCTCACGCCCAGGCGTTCGAGGAAGGCTTCGTCAGCGGCGATCGTCGCCAGCAGGGTTTCAGCACGCAGCAGCGCGATCGGGTTGGTGCTGACGACGACCGGGTAGGCCCCGCGCATGAGCACGTGACGCAGCGCGGCGTCGGCTGCGCTGTCCAGCTCGCCCGCGCTGCCCGCATTGTATTCAATGCCGACGAGCACGACCGAGCCGGGGCGCAGATTTTCCACCAGCGACCAGGCGGCCTGGCCCGATGAGCCTGCGTCAAAGGCCACCGGGGGCAAATCACCCACGCGGGCCTCGCGCACCACAAACGGCAGCGCAGCGGCGCCCAGCAGCACGACGGCCAGCACAGCGCGTTCCAGCCGCGAGCGAATCCGGCGGGCGCGGCGGGCACGGGCGCGGGCATTTTTCGCTCGGCGCGCGGCTTTGGCCTGGTCTTTCTCGGAGGCTCCGGCTTTGGCCTTTGCGCCGACCGGCTGAATGAGCTGGTCTTCGCCAAAGTCGGGGAAATAGGTGTCGTCAAAGGTCTCGTCGATGGCGCTTTCGCGGGGCTCAGCGCCGCTGCCGACAGCCGTATCGGTGACCGTGGACACGAGGGAACGCAGCAGGGCTACGCGCTTCTGCTGTTCGTCGGTGAGGGCGATGCCGCCCGCGCCAACGCCCGTGGTTGCCTTGATGATGGCCGGGGCGAGGGTGTCTTCCATGCCGGGCAGCACCGACGAGAGCGAGTCTTTGGATGCGGCGGCCTCGGTGGGCAGATTTTCCCCGCGCTGACGCAGCTTGCGCAGGCGATCATCCAGCGCGCTGACATCGCGGTCTTTGCGCTGGCGCACGATGGCCGTCGCGCTCACTTCGCCCACGCTGACATCAGACAGCCAGTCGGGGGTATCCGCGTCGGCCAGCTCGGCCATTTCGGCGTCGATGGCGGTGAAGGCTTTCGCGCCGCTGAACGGGTTATAGTCCTGCGGGCTGGCGTCGTCTTCGGTGGCCTTCGCTTCCAGCATCGCTTCCAGGTCGGCATCCGGCTCCAGCAGCGTGCGCGTGATCGGCTTCAGTTCGCCGGTCTGGATGCTGAGCGTCTTCAGATAGCTGTCGAGGTCGCCGTAGACAGGTTCTTCGGCGGGCGTCTCGGCGGCGGGCAGCACAAACTGGTCTTCAGCGGGCAGTTCCGCCTGATAGGCTTCCAGCCACGCATCCGGATCGGGGACTGGCGGCATTGCCTGGGAGGTGCCCGCAGCGCCGGCGATGGCCTCAAAGGCGGACAGCCCGTCGTCGGCATCGCTTTCGGCGCCAATAGCAGCCCAGTCCATGCCCGGCGGGGCCGATTCGTCATATTCCAGCGCGGTTTCATCGGGTGAGAAATAGAACTCGCCAGCATCGGCCACAACCGGTTCCTGCTCTGCCTCGGCACCCATGCCAAAGGAGGCAAAGAAGTCGTCCGGCGGCAGCTCGTCTGCCCCGGCAACTGCCCCCACCGGCAGCGCATCGTCTGACTGGAGCGCGTCTTCATCGAGCACATAGGCGTCTTCATTGGCCTGCACCCAGCCCGGTACGGATTCGTCTGCCAGCGGGGCGTCATCGCCAAAGGTCAGGCCGCTTTGCCAGTCGAAATTCTGGTCTGGCTGGCCAAACGGATTATCATCCTGCGCGGGTGCGCCCGGCTCCAGCGCCGATTCCAGCCCGCTGGTGTAGTCGTCGGGCATGGTGGCCGCGGTATACAGCGCGTCGTCCAGGGCCGGGTCCATGCCCATGCCGAGTCCGGTCGCCGGTTCTTCGTCGAGGGACGACGCAAATTCGAAGGACTCGTATTCGTCGCCCGCTGCGTCAGCCTGGGGCAATTGATCGGCAGCGCCGGTCAGCATGCCGGTGTCGGGCAGCAGGTTCTGTTCTTCGGCAAACATGCCCGAAATCGGGGCTTCGTCGTCGATGAAATCGTCTTCGCTGTCGCTGAGCGCATAGGCGTAATCGGTGACTCGCGGAGCTGGGTACTCCAGCTCGGAGGCCACGTAAAACTGTTCTTCTTCAGGTTGCTGTTCGCCGCTGGATTGTGCCGGCGCGCCCAGGCTGTCGAGCGCGTCAGACAGGCGATCGGGGCCGCCCTCAGCTGCGAACATATCGGCGGCGTTGAAGTCAAATTCGGGCTCGGCATCGGCTGCCGAGGCGAAGCTGTAGGCGTCGGTGTCGGACGGCTGGGCGTCCTGCGCGGTCTCCAGGCCGTCGAGCGCGTCAGACAGATGATCGATGCCGCCCTCAGCCGCGAACATATCGGCGGCGTTGAAGTCAAATTCGGGCTCGGCATCGGCTGCCGAGGCGAAGCTGTAGGCGTCTGTTTCGGACGGCAGGGCGTCCTGCGCGGTCTCCAGGCCGTCGAGCGCGTCAGACAGATGATCGATGCCGCCCTCAGCCGCGAACATATCGGCGGCGTTGAAGTCAAATTCGGGCTCGGCATCGGCTGTCGAGGCGAAGCTGTAGGCGCTGGTGTCGCTGACGATCGGCGCGTTATCGACCGGTTCGGCGGCGGCTTCTTCGGCTGCCATCAGGGCTTCCAGGCCGGCCATCTCGCTGAAATTCAGCGTCGATTCGCCGATGCCCAGCCCTTCGGCTTCAGACTGAGGGGAGTACACGTCCGTCTCTGATGCGAGGGCGTCTTCTGGCGTCAGGCCTGCGAACAGGTCTTCATAGTCATTGCCAGGCAGCAGGTCGCGCGCATAATCGGGCGTGCCGTCGGGATCGGCGCTGGCATCCATGCCGATGCCCCAGGCGAAGTCCGGCGCGTTGTCAGACAGGATGCCTGCGTCGCTGATGCCAGCATCCGCAAATGAGGTGCCGCTGTCGGGAATCGCCAGCTCGGCCAGGTCAGCCGCGTATTCGGCCTCATAGCCTTCGATGGCTTCAGGATGCGGCGGTGGCGTGGACAGCTCGGACACGTCGAACAGCTCCATGTCCAGCGCGGCCATATCCAGCGTCAGCGGCTCGTCCTGGGGCGCTGCTTCAGGCTCCCCGGCGAACAGCTCATCGTCCATCCAGCCGCCGCTTTCGCTCTCGGCCATCAGGGCGGCGTCCTGTTCCAGCGCGACATCGCCTGTCAGCATGCCCGTGGTGGGCAGGCCAAACAGGTCGTCGTCAAAGTTATCGACCAGGCTGGGGTCTGCTGCGACGGGCTGTGCGCCGCCAAACAGCGCGGCCTCGAACGAGGCCAGGTCCTGCTGGGGTGTGGCCGGGGGTTCCGGCGTCTCGACCGACAGCTCGCCGCCGCTTTGCATGGCGATCAGCCAGTCGATGTCGCCATCCGTCGGGGCGTTTTCAGCGGCCAGGCTGGACGGTTCTTCGAGCGCGAATCCCCCGAATGCGTGCGAGGTATCCAGGCCTTCGTCACCGCTGTCTTCCAGCGGATGAGAATTGACCGCCTCACCCTGCTGGCTGTAGTCTTCTGTGCCGATCGATTCCAGCCAGCTCATATCCGGCTCGGCGGACTCTGCCGCTGCTTCGGCTTCTGCGGCCGCGACGCCATAGAAGTCGTTGTCCGAAGTGGTTTGGGCTTCAGGAGCGATTGCGGCGCTGGCGGCCAGATCGTCAAAGGACAGGCCGGTATTCCAGTCATCAGTTTCCGCCGCCGCGGCTGGCTCGGATGGAAGCTCTGCACGCGAGATCAGCGCATCGGTCATCCACGCGTCGCGCAGGGCATCATCCCCGCCGAACTGCGCATCGAACATCGTTTGTTCACTGGCAGGCGCGCCGGACGCATCGCTCTGGAACATAGCATCCCAGGCGTTGACTTCATCTTCGGGGAAGCCCCACTCGCTGACAGGGCCCGGCGTTTCGGGTGCGGGCTCTGGTTCGGGCTCCTGCAGGCCGGTGGCCACCAGCATCCCGGTGAATTTATAGCTGGGTTTTTCGACTGGCGGCAGCAGGTCGATGCCTTTGGGCAGCGGCGCTTCGTCCTCGTCGATGGGGTTGTCGGCAGCGGCCAGCGCCTCATCATCGATTTTGTTCAGCCAGCCCACGGCCGCGCCGTCGTTCGTTTCCGCCATCAGCGGCACGTGCTCGGCTTCTTCAGCGGTTGGGGCGGCGTCCCAGTCAAAGTCATCAGCGGCAGCGGCGGGTTCTGGCTCAGGCGCTTCAAAGCCTGCGTCGCGCAGCATGCCGGTGTTGAACTGGGGGACATCGTCGCTGTCTGACTGGGTGAAGGACGCGAAAGCTTCCTCGACGTCGATATCTTCTTCCGGGTACTCAGAAGCTGGCGTGGTGACCGAGGTGACGATGTTTTCCAGCTCGCTCAGCCAGCTCAGCGTGCCTGCATCCGGCTCGGCGGACTCGCTTTCCACCTCGGCCTGCGGGGTCACGTCATCGTCAAAGCCGGGCAGGCTGGGATAGCGGGGCGCTTCGTATTCCTCGGCCGCGCCGAACAGCATGCCGAAATCCGGTTCCTCGTCGTCTGCGGTGGCATTCAGCGTCTGCTTGATCGATTCCAGGCCAGCGGCCGCGAACCAGTCCACGTCGGGGATGTCGTCATTGGTTGGCGGGGCGGGCGGCTCGGGATCCACGGAAATCGACAGGACCGGCTCGGTGTCGGCAGGCTGCACAGGCTCGATCATGTCGTCTGGCAGGCGCAGCTCGCCAGTGACCACAGCGGCAGTCTGCCCGCTGAGCGACTGGAAGAAGGCGTCCATTTCGGTGCCGCGGAAGCTGTCGTCTATCTGTGCCGGTTCGTAGGGCTGGGCGGCGATCCAGTCCAGCTCCGGCAGCTCGTCATCGTCTTCTGCGCGCTCGCTGGCCGGGCCTTCGCTTTCCGCGGGGTTAAACGGGTTGTAGGCCTCAGGCTCGTCATAAACGGGCACTTCCTGAAGCGATGCGAAAAAAGACGCGATCGAATCCGGCCGTTTTTCAGGATGGGGCATCTGGGGTGGCAGCTCGACTGGCGGTTCCTCCTCAAGGATGCCCGTCCCCGTGCCGGTAAACCAGTCGGGCGCATCCTGCGTGTCGAGGGCCTCCAGCCCAAGGAACCAGTCGGGCAATTCGCCCGCGCTGGCCAGTGGCCCTGTGCCCAGCGGGCCGGTCTCCAGCGGAGCATCGGGCACCGGCGAAGACAGATCGGGGATTTCTTCCTCGATGCTCTTTTCGCGGTTCATCTCGGCCTGGACGGCCGCCCAGTCGTCATAGGTCAGCTCGGTATCGAGGCTATCGGCCAGATTGGCGCCGCTGGAAAGCCAGCTTTGCTGGTCTGAGGCGGCTTTTTCTTCGGCGCGCAGCCACGGCGGCAACGAGTCGTCGTCCTCGGCGGGGGGCGGCGCATTCAGCTTCTTCAGCGGCTTCGGTGAAGATGGCGGCGTGGGCGCAGGCGGCGGCGTGCTGCCTTCGTCGCGCAGCCAGGGGGGCAGTTCATCGCCCGAATTGTCAGGGGGGTCGTTTCTGAAAGTCATCGGCTATTCCCGTACTGCCCGTTCCTGGCCGATCAGGACGCGCATGCCCGCGATGATGGCCGCCAGGGCGATGCCCAGCAGCAATCCGCGTGCACCCGCACTGGCCGGCACGGCAAGTATCCAGGCGCGCAGTTGTTCCAGCAGGGCAAGCTGGCTGAGCGGCACCGCCCCCAGCAGCGTGATGAGCACAATGGCGGTAAAGAGCACGGCCGCCCAGGTGACGCGCCGGCGCATCAGGCGGTACGCGCCGTAGACCAGCGCAAACACGAGCAGCGCCGAAAGCGTCGATTCGATCGAGACGGCCACATCTTCCAGCACGACGCGGCGGGCGTCCGGCTGGTCAAGCACATACAGCGCGATGACGAGCAGGAAGCTGACGACCAGCGTGATGCTGTAAATGATGCCGCGTTCGCGCCCGAAGATGCGGCGCAGATGCAGGATCAGCAGGTTGAGCACGCCGATGAGCACAGTCATGGCGGCGGTGATGACGGCAATCTGGAGCACGAGGCCGGTCAGGCCTGCCAGGGTGCTGCCCGTGAGCAGCCCGACCAGCACGATCAGGCCGATGCTGATGGCGAGTGCCGAGGCGATGAGCGTGGCAATGCGGCCCATGGCGTTAGCTTCCTCCCCCGAAAAGGCCCGCCAGCAGGCGCGAGATGGCGCCGCCGGTGACTTCGTCGCCCACGATATACAGCGTGGGAATGAGCAGGCCAACGATGACCGCGATGCGCAGGATGCTGGCCGCGACCACGCCGCCAAGCGCGGTGCTGTCGCTGCCCAGATACGCCCCGGACAGCGAGAATTCGTCGCCCAGCATGGCATGATCGGCCAGGGCAAAGGCGATGGCCTGCCCCTCGATGTTGTGGGTGGCTGCGATGGTGGGCACGCGCTGGCGCGTCGCGCTCCACAGCGGCAGCGCGAGTTCGGAGCCGTAATTGCCGGTGAAGACCGCGCCGGCCGCATTGTGCGTGCGCAGCATGCCGGTCAGAAGTGCGGCGAATGCCATCGACCGGTTGCCGGCGGGCGCCCAGTGCACATGGTCCGGGCTGATGAAACCGGCTAAACGATTGCGCGCCTTGTGGGCGCGGGTGAGCGTGCCATAGGCGAGCGGCAGCACGGTGGATTCACTGATGGCCATGACCGGGGCGACCCCGCCGACGGCGGCGCGGTAGGCGATCTGATAGGTCATTTCAGCGGCGATGAGCGCAAATGGGGTGTTGGTGCCGCCCAGCGCATCACCGTTGTGGGCGATCAGCACGGGCCGGCCAGACTCGATGCCTGCGCCAACCACCTGCGGCATGGCCGTATAGGCGTCGCTGGCGATCAGCGGAAATGCCTCGCGGCGGCGGCGCACGAACTGAATCGCGATGGCCACAGCGGCAAAGGCGAACAGGATGATGAGAATCGTGAGCACACGGGTGGTGCTATCCACGTCTGGGATCCCCTGAATCTGATGAAGCCAACCAACCGCGCAGACGTTCGAGTTCGTCGGGCTGTTCCAGCGCCCTGGCGATGTCCATGGCCGCGGCGCGCCATCCTGCCAGACCGAGCACAGGCGACGCGACGTAAATCATCTGGGCGGCCAGCACCCCGAACGGTTCTGTGATATCCAGGCAGGTAGACAGCGCATCGGCCATGCCGCGTGATTTGATGCCGGTGAGCCACTCGGGCGGCTGTGTGCGCGTTTCTGCCATGCAGAAGACTATAGCACATCCTGTCGTGCGGGAAAATAAGGATGAAATACGGTTATTGGGGCGCCGGGGGCATGACGCACGGGAAATGCGAGGCGGAGGGCTTGCCTGTCTGGGAGGAAAGTCCTGTGCACGAAAGAACGTTTAACCGCCAGGACGCCAGGAACTCCAAGGGATCATGCAGAAGTGGCATCTGTGTAAACATTGATCCATAGGCATTGCTTTTTTAAAAGCGAAAGAAGGCTTAACCGCCAAGACGCCAAGACAGCATGAACAACTCGCTGGCGACTGTGTAAATATTGACCCGTGTCACGCATGCCTGGCCTGATTGTTCGCCATCAGATGGCTTCTGTGCTTCAATTTCTGGCGCTCTTGGCGTCTTGGCGGTTCAAATGATCGTTAAAGTATGGTGCCGGAGCATACTTCAAAATGCCCCGGCATCTGAACTATGGCATCATGCCTGCGGGATTCAGCCGCTCAGCGCGTCCACGATGACCTGCGCGTTATAGCGCATGAAGTCGATGTAAGTGGAGGCCGGGCCGGAAGCATCGCTGAGCGCCTCGCTGTACAGGTCACTGACGACCTGGATGCCGGCATCCTGCGCCACGATATCGGCAAGCTCCGGATTGGCCGTAATTTCCGCGAAGATGGCGGGCACGCCTTCGGCCTGGATGAAGGCGATCAGCTCGGACAGCGCCTGCGGATCGACCTCGGCACCTGTGGAGCCGCCGGGCAGCACGGTCGCCGCGACTTCAAAGCCATAGCGCGCGGCAAAATAACCCATGAATTCGTGGTTGGTGACCAGCACGCGCGCATCCTCTGGAAGCTGGGCGGTCAGCGCCTCCAGCTCGGCGTCCAGCGCGGTCAGCTCCGCGATATAGGCTTCGGCGTTGGCTGCGTATGCCTCGGCATTGGCCGGGTCAGCGGCAGACAGCGCATCGGCCACGTTCTGCGCCCACACGGCGACATTGAGCGGATTCATCCACGTGTGCGGGTCGCAGGCTTCACCAGCATGTTCCTCATCCGCGTGTTCTTCTTCGTCGGCATGTTCTTCTTCGCCTTCGTGCGCATGCTCGCCGCAGGTCAGGCCTTCGCCCAGCACGCCCAGCACCTCAAAGGCGCCGTGTTCTTCGGCCGTTTCCGCCGACTCTGCCGCTTCGCCCTCGTGGCTGTGGTCGCCGCTGAAGGCCAGGATTTCCACGCCCTGGTTCAGCTCGGTTACGGGGATATCGCCGCCGACGTTTTCCAGCAGCCCCTCGATAAAGCTTTCGTAGCCCGCGCCGACCGTGAACAGCAGGCTGGCCCCGGCCAGACGATTGGCGTCGTCGATGGTCGGTTCGTAGGCATGTGTGTCGGTATCGGGGGGCAGCAGCGTTTCAATCGTGAGCATATCCCCGGCCACATTCTGGGCGATATCGGCCACAATCGTGGTCGTGGCGACGACGCGAAGCGGTGCCTCCTGCGCGAGGCTGGCCCCGCTCAGGGTCAGCGTGGCGGCCAGCGCAATCAACGAAGATTTTTGAAACCTCATGCGGCATTCCTCTCACTTTTACGTTAATGATACAGTGTATCAAAATGGTAGCGGTCGGAATGTCATTTGTCAAGGCAAGTCGGGGGATAAAGAGTTGGGCATAAAAAAACGCGGCTGATAGCGTGTGCCACCAGCCGCGTTTTACAGACTGTGAGAGAAACGGCTTATTTTGCAGCAGCAGCAGCGGCCGCAGCAGCAGCACCGGCTGCGCTGAGGTCGAGGCGGATGGCCGGGCTCATCGTGGTGGTGATGGCAGCTTTCTTGATGTAGATGCCCTTCACCGCCGACGGCTTCTGGCGGTTGACTGCGTCGATAATCGCCTGCGCGTTATCGACCAGCTTTTCCGCGTCGAAACTGGCCTTGCCGACCGGAATGTGCAGATTACCCGTCTTGTCGTTGCGGAATTCCACGCGACCAGCCTTCAGCTCGGTGACGGCCTTGGCGATGTCTTCCGGCTGCACCACCGTGCCAGCCTTCGGGTTCGGCATCAGACCGCGCGTGCCGAGGATACGGCCGAGACGACCGACCTTGGGCATCATCGCGGGGACAGCGAGTGCGGCTTCGAAATCGAGGAAGCCTTCCTTCAGGATGCGGTTGATGAGCTCATCATCGGCGATCAGGTCAGCACCGGCAGCCTGCGCGGCACGGGCGTCTTCGCCTTCAGCGAACACCAGCACGCGCACGCTCTTGCCCAGGCCGTGCGGCAGCAGCACGGTGCTGCGCACCTGCTGGTCGCTGTGGCGCGGGTCAATGCCGAGGCGGAAGTGCAGCTCGACGGTCTCATCGAACTTGGCGGTGGAGATCTGCTTCACCAGACCGACGGCGTCGGCCAGGACATACGACTTTTCTGCATCGATCAGTTTGGCGGCGTTCTGATACCGCTTTCCGTGTAGTGCCATTGTTTTTGTCTCCTGTGGTCGTTATCGGACGTGCGTCTTCCGTCCTGCCACGAACTTCATCTGAAAAGAAAGTGCTGAGTGCTGAGCAATGAGTTCTGAGTAGTGCATCTGTAGTGAAACTTATTTCTCGCTACCCAGGAAAAGAGAGTGCTGAGCATTTTTCAACACTCATTGCTCATTGCTCAGCACTCGGTACTGATTGTTAGTCAGTCACTTCCACGCCCATGTTGAGCGCGGTGCCTTCGATTTGGAGCATGATGCTTTCCATCTTGGCGGTGTTCATGTCTTTCAGCTTGATGTCAGCGATGTCGCGGATCTGCTTGCGCGTGATCTTGCCGACCTTCTCGGTGTTCGGGCGCGACGAGCCCTTCTGGATGCCGGCAGCCTTCATAATGAGGAAGGTGGTCGGGGGGCTCTTGAGCTCAAACTTGAACGAGCCGTCGCTGAAAATGGTGATTTCCGCGGGAATGATTTCGCCGATGCGCGCGCTGGTGCGGGCGTTATATTCCTTGCAGAAACCCATCAGGTTGATACCGTGCTGCGCGAGCGCGGGACCGACCGGCGGGGCTGGGTTGGCCTTGCCCGCGTTGAGCTGCAGTGTCACCACTGCCTTGATTTTCTTTGCCATGAGGTATGCCTCTGCCTATAGTTCCGTTTCTTCACAATCACACAGGGCAGCAGACGCCGCCGCCCCGGGGGATTCACACAGGGTGATGCTGTGGCTGGTGCGCGGGAGAGCTTAGTTCCCTGCGGCCTTTTCCACTTCCAGAAAGTCCAGCTCGACGGGCGTATCGCGCCCGAAGAAATTGACCATCACGCGCACTTTGGATTTGTCCACGTCGATGGCGGCCACCACGCCGATAAAGTCGTTGAAGGGGCCGTCGACGATGCGCACTTTCTGGCCGATTTTGTAATTGACCTTGATCTTGGGCGAGCCTTCCGACATGCGGTCGATGATCGCCTTGACTTCCGCCACGGTGAGCGGCGTCGGCTGGTTGCCCATGCCCACAAAGCCGGTCACGCCAGGGGTATTGCGCACCACAAACCACGAGTCCTCGTTCATCTTCATTTCGACGAGGATATAGCCAGGAAACACACGTTTCTGCACGGTCCGGCGTTTGCCGTCCTTGACTTCGATTTCTTCCTCGGTGGGCACAATCACGTCAAAGATGTAATCGCGCATGCCCATCGAGTCGATGCGCTGCTGGATCGAGTGCTCGACCTTCTTTTCCTGGCCCGAATAGCAGTGCACCACATACCACAGGCGTTCATTGCTGGTGGCGATGCGGGTAATCTGCTCGTCGCCATCAAACAGCGACTCGGCGGGTTCTTCGGAGGTGGTCAGATTCTCAAGATCGATCGGAATAGGATCGTAATCGGTTTCCTGAGGCTGAAACTTGCTCTCGTCCTTCTTGGCCATCTGTGTTTCCCTAACGCCGCGTTAGAAGCGGCTGTCTGTGGTGCGGTTGAAATAGCGACCGATAAAGAACAGCGCGACGGCGCCACCCGCCATGAAGATCAGGATCAGCAGCGGATTGGTCAGGCCCAGACGGAACAGCTCGGTGAACAGACCGGCGATGGTGCCCAGCACGATCGACGAAATGACCAGCGCGACCAGCACGATGATGGTCAGGCGGCGCACCTCGGCGCGGGTGGGCCAGGAAATCTTCTGAATTTCACCGCGCACGCCTTCGAAATAATCACGCAGGTTGAAAATCAGGCGCTGGAAGAAATTGCGCTGCGGCTCGTCCAGCTCTTCTTCGCGCTGGCGGCGGCTGGGGGTGGCGCGGCCCTTGGCGGCCGTTACCCCGCGTGACTCTTCCGACTCATCGGCCTCGATGATTTCGGCGTCTTCTGCCTCGCGCAGTTCATCGGTGGCCAGTTTGGCCTTCTTCTGCTGTTCGCGGGTGGTCTTGTCGGCTGCCATCGAAACTCTCCTCGTGTCAGCGAACGCTGCGTATCAGGCGGCGTCCGTGGTCTGTGCTGAACTGTGCGAAACGAACCGAATCCTGTATTGAAAACACCGCCGCAAGCGACGGTGTCTTCTTTCATTCTTGAGCAGGGGCACCTGGATTCGAACCAAGAACGACGCTTTTGGAGAGCGTAATGATGCCGTTTCACCATACCCCTAGAACGGAACGGCGAGAACCCGCCAGCGCTTAGTTTACACGACCCCCACGACGCGCGTCAATGGAAGACGTACAAACATAAAATCTCCCGCATGCAGGATGCGGGAGCGTGCCGACTACTTGGTTTCGCGGTAGGTGACGTGCTTGCGTACGAACGGATCGTACTTCTTCAGCTCGAGACGCGCAGTGTCGTTCTTGCGATTCTTCTGCGTGTAGTACATGTGGCCGCTCTCGGTGCTCTTCATCTTCACCAGAACGCGATTGCCCTTTTTTGCCATGGTTCCAACTACCTGTTCTTTTGACTGACCCGACTACCAGAGAAAGAAAAGAGCTTCAGACGAGATTTGAACTCGTGACCTCACCCTTACCAAGGGTGTGCTCTACCGACTGAGCTACTGAAGCATGCCGTACTGCGCGATATAATGTGGGCCGAGTAGGACTCGAACCTACGAAGGCTTCTGCCAGCGGATTTACAGTCCGCCCCCTTTGCCACTCGGGACATCGACCCAGGATGTTAAACGTGCTGACACCAGAGCCGCTGACGAGATTTGAACTCGTAACCTACCGCTTACAAGGCGGTTGCTCTGCCGTTGAGCTACAGCGGCGTGTCTGAAAAGTATAGCACACGCAGACTGTGACACTCAATGGCTGAAACGTGCCGGTTTCGCCCCGCAGGCACGAAACTTGCCGATATCATAAAAGCGGGGCGAGGGTTTGTCAATCCAAAGTGTCGCGGCTGTGCGCCAGTCCGTTTTCGCCGTGGCATGCGGGCAACAGAGCATTCGAACTGTATGAAATGCATCAAAACCGGAATTCGGGCAAATACAGGTATAGACAAATTCACAAACCGTAGTATGCTGATATTTGCGATGTGGAATTATCACAAGAGCAATGTAGCTCTGGACCACATTCGGTGCTGTGGTTAGGCATCGGGCCAGGCCGCAAGCGTGTGAGTAATCACGCCGAAGCGGAGTGTCACATCAATACCCTGCGTTGACTGGGTTAGTAGTGGACATCAAGGCTAGTAAGACCAGATCAATTCAGGAGAACTCCAAATGGCACGTACTACCGGCACCGTCAAGTGGTTCAATGGCGAAAAGGGCTATGGCTTCATCACCCAGGAAAATGGCCCCGACCTGTTCGTCCACTACTCTGAAATTCAGGGTAACGGCTACCGCACGCTGAACGAAGGCGACAAGGTCGAATTCGAAATCACCGACGGCAAGAAGGGCAAGCAGGCCAGCGCTGTCGTTGTGAGCAGCAAGTAAGCTTCCGCTTACAACAAACGCACAACATCAAACGCCTCCGAGAAATCGGGGGCGTTTTTATTTGCCCAGGTTTGGGCGCGGACGTTGCGCGGAGCAGCAAAAGAAACACCCCCGATGGTGGTCATCGAGGGTGTTTCCGAGGAGGGGTGTTAGGGGAGTTATCGGGGATGTCAGCCTGCCTGGGTGACGGCCTTCTTCTGCTGCGATCCTGACGAATCGGCGAACTTGCCACGAGCCCAGGGGGTGCCGATCCAGTTCAGCAGGAAGTAGTCTGCGCCGATGAAACCAGCGGTCTTCCAGGCGGCGATGAGGATCAGGGCGACCACGAACAGGACCGGGTTGGTACTGGCGGATCCAGCGAGCATGAAGTTGAAGTTGAGCACAGCGCCGAAGAAGGCGGCGATGCCGACGAATGCACCGATGATCAGGCCGATACCGACCAGCAGCTCGCCGAAAACGATCAGCTTGGCGAACCAGGTGTGAGCGTTGGCGTCAAGCATGCCCTGCAGGAAGCTGCGGTACCAGTCGAAGCTGATGGCCGGGCGTCCGGTTTCAGGGATGGCGACGGCGCGCAGCCAGTAGTTCTGAAGGGCGACGCCGGTTTCCATCCATTCCGGGTTGGTCAGCTTGCCACCGGCCGAGGTCAGCCACTGGATGCCGAGCCACACGCGCAGGACCAGAAACAGGACCGAGAAGCGCGAGTCGGTCAGGAATCGGGTGACGAATGGCGGATCGGTAATCACCCTGTGCTGCTTCACCTTCAGAAAATCGAGCATTTTGTCGTCTCCTGCTGTTTATGTGCTGCCTTCGTTTGATGACAAAAGCATAGTCTGATTCAAAGGGGGCTTGTAGCAGGCAAAACCCGCGTCCTGGCGGGCAGGGTGTCAGGTTTTTCCCGAATCATTGTGGCGTAGGGACGCGGCCTGCCGCGTCTGCCGGGCAAACCGGGAAAAATCGGATAGTGCACAGCCGGACAACGCGGGCGTTGTCCCTACAGAATCATGTTTGGCTGTAGGGACGCGGCCTGCCGCGTCCGCCGGGCAAACGGGGAAAAATCGGATAGTGCACAGCCGGACAACGCGAGCGTTGTCCCTACAGAATCATGTTTGGCTGTAGGGACGCGGCCTGCCGCGTCCGCCGGGCAAACGGGGAAAATTGGAGAATGCACCGCCGGACAACGCGGGCATTGTCCGGCTACTTGAGATGGCCGTGCTCCATGGCGGACTTCACCAGGCGCGCCCGTGTATCCATGCCCAGTTTTTCCATGCCGCGCGCGCGATAGGTCTCAACGGTCTTGGTGCTCAGGAATAGTTCATCGGCAATCTCGGCATTGGTATAGCCCAGCGCGACCCGCTTGAGCACATCAAATTCGCGTTCTGAAAGCTCTTTCCAGGGATCAGCCCCGGCTTCGGATGTGCTAGAGTCGGCCGCACTGGCCTGCCGGGGATTCAACAGGTGGCCCATCATGGCGGAATGGACGTAGGTCTCGCCGCGCATGACAGCGCGAATGGCCATCAGCAGCTCGGTATCGACGGCCTTTTTGAGCACATAGCCGGCCGCGCCCGACTGAATCGCCTGGGTGAGATAGCTGCCATCGTCGTGCATGGTCAGCACCAGTATGCGCGTCGCGGGCGCGGCGACGCGCAGCGCGGGAATCACGCTCAGGCCATCCACCTGCGGCATGTTGATGTCCAGCAGCAGCACATCGGGCTGAAGCTGCGTCGCCTTGGCCAGGGCTTCAGCCCCGTTTTCAGCTTCGTCCACGACTTCCCAGCCGGGCTCATTGCTGAGCAGCAGGCGCAGCCCGGCGCGCAGGATGGCGTGGTCGTCGGCCAGCAGGATGCGTAAAGGTGTAAGGGTCATGAGACGGCCTGTTCTGTAGGATACGGGATTTCGATCACAAGGGTGGCCCCTGCGCCGGGACTGGATTCGATGGTGAGCGTGCCGCCGAACAGGCCGGCGCGTTCGCGGATGCCCTGCAGGCCGAGGCTTTTCTTCTCGCGCTGCACAGCGGCCGGGTCAAAGCCGACGCCGTTGTCCTCCACGATCACGCGGATAGTCTCGCCGCGCACGCCCACGAACACGCTGACGGCGGTCGCTTTGGCATAGCGGACGACGTTTGTCAGCGATTCCTGCACGATGCGGTAGACGGTCGTCTCCAGCGCGGCGGGCAGGCGGTCATCCAGCCCCTGAATCACCAGATCGACCGGCAGGCCATACTGCGCCTGGGCGCTTTCGATATGATGCGCCAGCGCGCTTTTCAGGCCGAGATCGTCGAGGATGCTGGGGCGCAGCTGCCATGAAAGCTGGCGCACTTCATCCAGCGTGTGGGCGACGATGCCGCGCAGCGTTTCAATACGGGCGGGCAGTTCGTCTGGCGAGCGCGTGCCGTGCAGATTTTGCAGGCCGACCAGCAGCGAGGTCAGCGACTGGCTGGTGCTGTCGTGCAGCTCGCGGGCGATGCGCTGGCGTTCATTTTCCTGCGCGTCGATGATGCCGCTGATGTACTGCTCGCGCAGGCGTTCGCGTTCACCGCGTTCTTCGTCGGCGCGTTTGAGCGAGGCGGTCATGGCATTGAAGGCGGTCGCCAGCTCGCCGATTTCGTCATCGGCCCAGCGCGGCACGGTGCGTTCCAGGTCCCCGCGCTCGACGGCGCTGGCGGCGGCCACCAGGTCGGTCAGCGGGCGCGTGAGCACCCAGGTGAGCAGGAAAGCGGCCGCAAAGCCGACCGCCACCATGACGATGGTGACCGAGAAGATGTTGAATGAGGCCTGATCGACCGTCTGATGCACCAGCAGCTGTGACAGGCCGACATGCAGGGTGCCGTAGGCCGTGCCTTCGCGTACTTCCGTCACGGTCTCGTCACTGGAGACGAACAGCTCGTGCGACGATCCTTCCGGCTGGGCGATGCTGATGAGCGTTTCGGCGGGGTCGTACAATCCTTCGGCCAGCAGCACGGCCCCATCCGGGCCGGTCAGCGCGATATAGTCGACCTGGGTGTTGTGGCTGGGCGACGAGAAATGCTCGCGTCGTTCGCTGAACAGTTCGCCCAGGTCATCGATGGTCCCGTCCTGCATGATCGTGTCTGTTTCCAGCACGATATTGCGCGTGATGGCGATGCCCTGCTGGCCCAGGTCCCACAACAGGACGGAGGTGAGCACGGCGCGCATCTGCACGATGATGAAGATGCCCAGCAGGATGATGACGCCCAGCACGATGCCCAGCACTTTCACGCGCACGCTGACCGCGCCGGCATAGCGCCAGAAAAATTGTCCTGCCCGCGAGAGGAATGGATTGTGCTGTATGTGTGTCATGTGGTATACGCCGTCAGGCCAGCCATAAACTGCGCCGCTAGTGTACCGTTTTTGGCGGCTGCCTTCATACGCTGGCATCATCGGCCAATCGGCGGGTGTGCGCTGACTTCCGCATCAGGCAGCATTTGATAGAATACGGGCATGATGCAGAATCTGAATCGATTTTTCGTACGCATGCTGTGCGCCGTCTGCCTGTCGCTGCTGGCGGGTGGGGGCTGGGCAGCGCATGCCCAGGACGCGGCCAGTGAGTTATTCAGCCGTGTGAATAACCTGCGTGCTTCGGTGGGGCGCGGGCCCTATGCCTATAACGGCGCGCTGGCGGCCGCGGCCCAGGACCAGGCGAACTGGATGCTGGCGACCGGATCGGTCAGCCACACGCGGCCGGATGGCAGCGGCCCGCGCACGCGCGCTCTGAACGCGGGCTATCCCAGCACGACTGTGGGCGAAAATATCTATATCGGCGGCCTGGCGAGCGTCGACACGGCGTGGACGTTCTGGGTCAATTCCGGCGTGCACTATAACGGCATGGTTAACGCGGCCTTCACCGAGATGGGCGTCGGCGTGGCGGCTGACGCATCAGGCGCGGCATTTGTGCTGGTGTTCGGCAATTCTGGCGGGCCGCCCCCGCCGCCGGCTAACTCAGGCGCAAGCGCCGGTGCAGCCGTGGCAGCGGCGGGCAACAGCGGCGGCTCCAGCCCGGCGCAAAGCGGTCCGCCCGCCTATTTTGCGGGTGTGGACGCCAATGGCAACATCCTGCATGTGGTGCAGCAGGGCGATACGCTGGGCGATATCGCGCTGATCTACGGCTACAACTGGGATGACCTGCCGCGCATGATGGCCGCCAATAACCTGACCGACGTGCGCGACCTGGAAGTGGGGTCGATGTTCCTGGTGCCGCCACGCGGAGGCACGTTTACGCCGACGCCGGGCGGCCCGACGAATACGCCGACACCCGTGCCGCCCACGCAAACGCCTGTGCCGGCCAGTATCACGCCGTATGTGGCGCTGATGCCAGTGCAGCAGGCCACGCTGGTGGTCACGCCGATTGTTGCGCTGACGGTCACGCTGACGCCCACGCCGACAGAAACGCCGGGTGTGGCGACGGCTGCTGCTCTGCCGGAAGAAATCGCCGCGCTGGCCAGCATCGCCGCCACCAGCAGCCCGTCCCCGGATGCATCGGGTACGCCAGCACCTGCGTCGGCTTCATCCGCGAATACGGCCGGTCAGCCGGGTGGGCTGGGCGTGATTATCGCGGCGGCGGTGGCGGTGCAGGTGGCCGTGCTGGCCTATGCCGGCGCTGAGTATGTGCGGCGCGGACGCCGGAAATAGCGCGCTCATCACGCGCTGCTCATGCACTTGTGTACAATGACAACACATCCAGAATGTGCCCCAGGCAGTTGAGGCAAACTATGACGCGTCGATCGCTTCAGGATTATCTGCGCGCCTTTGTGAAGGCCGTCCGCATGACGGCCAGCGGACAGACGCCGCAGACGCTGAAAAATGAACAGGCCGCCAGCCCGCTGCTGACATGGTGCCGCGAGTCTGTCCGCCAGGTGGATGCCATCAAGGCTGCTGCGGCGGCTGAGCAGGTGGACCTGCTGGCGCTGACGGTGCGCGTTGACAAGCGCGACCTGTCGCTGCTGACCATCCTGGAGACGGTGCGTTTTCATGCCGCCGAGGAATTTCCGCATCTGGTGCGCCAGGGGGGCCAGTACGCGACGCTGGCGATTCAGGCCTCGAATCTCAATGATCGATTCGCGGTGCTGAAGGCCAGCGAATGTGTAGAGATTTCTGCACAATTGGCGGGGAAAATCGGGGCCTTGGGCGAACATCTCGCTCAGCCGCCGCGGCCGGGCGGATGAATGAAGAAATCTTCACAAATTTTTTATGGTTTCAACACTCGCCAAACAACATTCATGTGATAGCATGATTTCTAGGTGTGAATGACACCGTAAGAACGATTATCTCATCAGGAGAACTGTCATCATGATGTACATGCCCCGCGAAGAAGGTCAAGGTCTCGTTGAGTACGCGCTGATCCTCGTGCTCGTCGCCGTCGTCGTTATCGTCATCCTGGCCCTGCTTGGCCCGGCCATCGGTAACATCTTCTCGAACATCGTCAACGCCCTCTAGTTCTCACCTAGAGCCAAACGAAAGGCCGCCCGGCAGAAATGTCGGGCGGCCTTTTTGTTTGCCTAAAACAGTGGTTGAACGCTTATTTCCCGGAGACGAAATCGTCAATGGCGATGCGGGCGATGCGGTAGTTGTTGCCGCCCATGCGCGCCGCGGGCAGCTTGCCGTCTTCGATCAGGTTAAGCACTTCCTGCTCGCTGATGCGCATATAACCGGCCGCTTCCTGCACCGTCATGATGTCGGGCGGGCGCTGCGCTGGGGCGCGCGGCTGAATCGGCGCGGGCGTGTGCCACGGGTCAGATGCAGGCGGCAGTCCGCCGGGCGTGGGCGGGACATAGGGCACTTCTTCAGGCGGGGTGCGCGGCGCGTTGTAGATGATCGAGGCGATGATGACCAGCACGACCGCCAGGACAATCAGCTGAAAGGTGAGCAGATTCCCCAGCAGGGCATCATCCAGGTTTATCGACGCGGTGCCGTCCTCGGAAACCGTGACGCTGTTGAGCGTGACCCAGAAGCTGGCGCAGAAGGTGGCCACCGACGGCATGAGCAGCAGCAGGCCGATACGCCGCCCCTGCGGCTTGGCGATGTAGCGCCCGGCGATCTTGAACTGGCCCCGGTAGAGCAGGTACAGGCCGAGGAGGATACAGACGATTTCGATCATGGTGCCGTGCTTTCGATGCCATTGGCGGACGAAGAGAGCGCGATTATAACGCGGGCGTGGCCAGCATGAACGAGATTGGTCAGCGTTTCAGCAGGCCGCGGGCGACATCGGCGGCATCGCCGCGCGCAACGGTGACTTCATGGCCGTCGCTCAGCCGCTTGAGCTTGACCATGCCTGACGCGATTTCGTCTTCACCCATCAGCGCCACCAGCGCGATGCCCTTCTTGTCGGCATAGCCGATCTGCGCGCCCAGCTTGCGGTCCTGCACATACAGCTCGGTGCGCACGCCGCCCGCACGCAGCTCAGCGGCCAGCGCACTCGCCGCCCGGCGCGTTTCCGGGCTGAACACGGTGACCAGCACCTGCGTGTTGGTGCCGCCCAGCTCCGGCGGATACAGGTTGAAGGTCTCCATCAGGTCGATGATGCGCTCGATGCCGAAGGCCATGCCCACGGTGGGGATATTCTCGCCCTTGAACAGGCCGATCAGCTCGTCATAGCGGCCGCCGCCCATGATGCTGCCCATGCCGGCGTCGTGCGCCACAGCCTCGAAAATCGGGCCGGTGTAGTAGCCCAGGCCGCGCACCATGGTGAAGTCGAATGCGTAGTGCTGGCGCGGCAGGCCGGAGGCATCCAGATAGCCCAGCAGCTCGCGCAGCTCGGTGATGGCGGCTTCGGCGGCGGGCAGGTGGCCCATCGTGCGCGTGAGCACGTCCAGCTTTTCCTCGTCAGACCCCTCCAGCAGGATGAGCGCCATGATCTTCTCGCTCACGTCAGCGGGCAGGCCGCGCTCGGCCAGCTCGGCGCGCACGCCGTCAGCGCCGACTTTGTCGTATTTGTCGATGCTGCGGTAGAGCTGCGAGAGCGGCTCGCCGTCCACGCCGGCATACTGGCCGATGGCGGTCAGCAGCTTGCGGTTGTTCAGCTTGACGGTGAAATTGGCGAAGCCCAGGCGGCGCAGGGTGGTGATGACCACGCCAACGATTTCGGCATCGGCGCTCATGTTGGGCGCGCCAGCGATGTCCGCGTCACACTGATAAAACTCGCGGTAGCGGCCCTTCTGCGGGCGCTCGGCGCGCCACACAGGCGAAATCTGGTAGCGCTTGAAGGGCAGCACAATCTCGTTGGGATACTGCGCCACCACGCGCGCCAGCGGCACGGTCAGGTCATAGCGCAGGGCCAGCTCTTCTTTGCCGCCGGGGTGCTGGGCGTTGAAGATGAGCTTTTCGGCATCCTCGCCATACTTGCCCATCAGCGTCTCGCGCAGTTCCAGCACGGGGGTTTGCAGCGGCTCGAAGCCGTACAGGTGAAAGACCTCGCGCACGATGCTGAAGACATACTCGCGCCGGATCATCTGCGGCGGCAGGGTGTCGCGCATGCCCTTGGGCAGACGCGGCTCAATCTTGGGCTTGGCCATGGGGATAATCCTTCAGCAATGGGTATCTGGCAGCATGCTGCAAAGTGTAGCGCAGCATGCCGCGCAAATGAAGCGGAAACTCAGGTCTGCGCGGGGCGCCCCTTGCGGGCCGTGCGTCGTTTGGCGGGCTGGCACGACGGGCAGAAATGGGTGCCGCGCTGGGCCACGCGAATCTTTTCGATCGGCGTGCCGCAGGTGACGCACGGCTGGCCCTCGCGGTCGTAGGCCATGAAATGAAGCTGTGCGCTGCCGGACGTGCCATCTGGCTTGCGGTACCAGTTGATGCTGGCGCCCTCGCGCTCAAGGCCGGCTGTCAGGGCCTCGCGGATGGTGCCAAACAGGCGCGCGGATTCCGCTTTGGTGAGCGAATCGGCGGCGCGCAGCGGGTGGATGCCGGCGCGGAACAGGGCTTCGTCGGCATAGATATTGCCCACGCCCGCGATAAATTCCTGGTCCAGCAGCAGGGCTTTAATTGCCTTGTGGTGGCGCTTGAGCTGGGCGGCCAGGTAGGCGGGCGTGAAGTCATCGGTCAGCGGCTCTGGCCCCAGATTTGGCGCCAGCTCTTTCACGTCCGAGACGACCGAGACAAAGCCAAATTTGCGCGCATCGCTGAAGCGCAGTTGTCGACCCTCGTCGAGAGACAGGCGCACATGCACCCAGCGGTCGGCGTCATGCACTTCGTCGGCCTGGGCGACGTACAGGCGGCCGGTCATTTTCAGGTGCACGACCAGCACATCGCCGCCGCTGAGCCGACACAGGATGTATTTGGCGCGCCGGTCGATAGCGACGACCTGCTGTCCCCGGATGCGTGCGGACACTGCCGCCGGGTCGGCCCCGCGCAGCGAATTCGGCCAGTCGGTCCAGACATCGAGGATGGTGCGCCCGACGAGCGGTTCGCGCAGCCCACGGACGACGGTTTCTACTTCAGGAAGTTCGGGCATGGGGAGTCTCTGAATGGTTGGGACGAGTGATGGCTATTTTACACGACGCGCGGGCGGGGAGACATGCCGGGTGGCCATATAAAGCCTCACCCCAAAACCCTGCGGGTTTTTGCCCCTCTCCACGTTGTGGAGAGGGGCGGTTGAGCGCAGCGAAACGGGGTGAGGTTAGTGAATTTATATCCTCGCTACTGGGCCGCGGGCACGTAGTCGAAGAACCACTTGTAGTACAGGAAGTCGAGGAAGCCGTCGGCGGTGACGCTGGCGATTGCCGCGTCGAAGGCCGGGACCAGCTCGCTGCCGATCGGGAAGATGATGCCGAATTCGTCGCGGCTGATCGGCTCACCGACCAGCTTGACGCCGGCGCCAGTGGTGCTGATGAAGCCAGCGGCAGCCGAAGCATCAGCCGGGATGGCGTCGATGTCGCCGTTGACGAGGGCGGCGATTAAGGCGCCGAATTCGTTGTAGACGACGCGGCGGTCTTCAGGCACGGCGCCATCGGTGACGAAGAAGCCGGAGGTGCCGGCCTGCACGCCCAGGATGAGCTCGTCATTGGCGGCCAGTTCTTCCAGGCTGGTGAAGCGCTCTTCATCGCCGCGCACGAGCAGGAACTGGTCGAGGTTGATGTAGGGCGCGCTGAAATCGACGACCGAGCGGCGTTCTTCGCGGATGCTGATGCCGGTGATGCCTGCGTCATACTGGCCCTCGCCGACGGCGGAAATCAGCACATCGAAGCTGGTGGTCTGGAAGACGGGCGTGAAGTTCAGGCGGGCTGCCAGTTCATTGATGAAGTCGTATTCGTAACCGACGGGCTCAGCGGTGGCCGGGTCTTCAAACTGGAACGGCGGATACAGGTTCTCCACCGCGAACACGATTTCCTGGCCTTCGAGGTCGGGCAGGGATTCATACAGCGCCCCGGAGGCCGAGTTGTAGTCGAAGAACCACTTGTAGTAGAGGTAATCGAGGAAGCCGTCGGCGGTGACGCTGGCGATAGCCGCGTCGAAGGCCGGGACCAGCTCGCTGCCGATCGGGAAGATGATGCCGAATTCGTCGCGGCTGATCGGCTCACCGACCAGCTTGACGCCGGCGCCGGTGGTGCTGATGAAGCCAGCGGCCGCCGAAGCGTCGGCGGGGATGGCATCGATGTCGCCATTGACGAGGGCGGCGATCAGGGCGCCGAATTCGTTGTAGACGACGCGGCGGTCTTCGGGCACGGCGCCATCGGTGACGAAGAAGCCGGAGGTGCCGGCCTGCACGCCGAGGATCAGCTCGTCATTGGCGGCCAGTTCTTCCAGGCTGGTGAAGCGCTCTTCATCGCCGCGCACGAGCAGGAACTGGTCGAGGTTGATGTAGGGCGCGCTGAAATCCACCACCGAGCGGCGCTCCTCGCGGATGCTGATGCCGGTGATGCCTGCGTCATACTGGCCTTCGCCGACGGCGGAGATCAGCACGTCGAAGCTGGTGGTCTGGAAGACGGGCGTGAAGTTCAGGCGGGCAGCCAGTTCGTTGATGAAGTCGTATTCGTAACCGACAGGCGCACCCGTGGCCGGGTCTTCAAACTGGAACGGCGGATACAGATTCTCCACCGCGAACACGATTTCCTGGCCTTCGAGGTCGGGCAGCTCGGTGTAAACCGAACCAGCAGCGCCAACAGTACCAAAAACGGAGAGCACCGCGAGGATGCCCAGCAGCAGGACGACGAGCAGCTTCTTCATACATTCACCTCAATGGAATCCCATAATACGCACACATGAACACCGCATCAGGCCGGAAAACAAAACCGAGCCGACCCCGTCTGGGAGGTCGGCTCGGATGAAGTCATCGTTACCAGGTGCGGTGAGAATTCACTCCGCGCGTCCCAAACGCAAATCAGCGGCTGTCTGCATACAGCAGCAGCACATCGACATGGCGTGGCGACAGACGGAAGCGTTCATATGCCTGAAGGTAACACGTCCTTCGGGCATGCGCAAATAAAAACCTGATGAGACGTGCGCTGTGGAAACGCAGGCCGGTTGTCCGCTATAATGGGACGATATGGATGTTCAGGCAAGACATGTTAAAGGACGATTTGCATGACGATCGATCGTAACGGGCGCATCACCCTCGCGGCCCTGTTTTTTGTCGCGGCCGTTTTCGTGTTCACAAACAACGCCGTCACTGGCGGTGACCTGCTGAGCTTCGCGCTGCCTGCGGCGCTGGCCGTGCTGGGCGTGCTGTTCCTGGTGTTCGAGCTGCCGCGCCGATCGGCGGCTTTTGATGCGCCGGAAGAAGTATCTGCCCCTGTAGCTGTGCATGAGCGCGAATATCTGCCGCATGCCGCCGCGCCGGTTGAGGTGGCTGTGGAGGCCCCGGCAGCAGCACCCGCGCTGGCCAGCGCCCCCGCACCCGCCGCCGAGACGCCTGCCGTCGCTGAGGCCGAAGCCCCGCATGCGGATAACCTGCTGGTGGTGAATGGCATCGGGCCGAAGATCAGCGCCGCGCTGAATGCCGCCGGCATCACGACCTATGCCGCGCTGGCCGCCGCCACGCCGGAAGCCCTGCATGACATCGTCGTCAACGCGGGCGTTCGCCTGACGGGCTCCGTAGCCGACTCGGTGCCGACCTGGCCGCGCCAGGCGGAATTCCTGAAGAACGGCGATATGGCGGGCCTGCTGGCCTACAATGCCAGCCTGAAAGCACAGAGCGGCGATTAGCCAGCCCGGATACGAACATAAAAGGCCGCCAGTGTCATCCTCTGGCGGCCTTTTCGTTTGTGAACTGCGGCGCTGGTTAAGAACCAGCGGGCACGGTGGCGGGTTCTTCGATGGGTTGCAGCAGGCCCAGGCCTTCGCGCTCGCCGATCCAGTTGACGGCCATCAGCGCGGCGGCCGCGCCCTGGCCGGAAGCCGTGATCGCCTGGCGGAAGACATCGTCGTGAATCTCGCCGCCCGCGAACACGCCATCGATATTGGTGGCCATGCGGTTATCGACGATCACGTAACCCGCCGGGTCGGTCTTGAGCTGGCCGTTGAAGACCGCGCTGTTGGGCGTGTAGCCGATGAAGATGAACACGCCGTCGGTGGGCTTTTCTTCCACCGCGCCGGTCTTCAGGTTGCGCAGCACGGCTCCCTTGACCAGTCCGTTCTCGCCCTTGATCTCATCGATCACGGTGTCATAGATGAAGCGAATCTTCTCGTGATTCAGCGCGCGCGACTGAAGCGCTACGCTGGCGCGCAGCTCGTCACGGCGATGCACGATGGTGACAGTGCTGGCAAACTTGGTCAGGAAGATGGCTTCCTGCAGCGCGCTGTCGCCGCCGCCCACGACCAGGATGTCCTTGCCGCGGAAGAAGAAGCCGTCGCAGGTGGCGCACCAGCTCACCCCGCGTCCGATGAATTCGTTCTCGCCGGGCACGTTCAGGCGGCGCGGGCTGGCCCCGATGGTGACGATTACGCTGTCGGCCAGGAATTCTTCGTTCTGCGTCTTCACGCGGAAGGGCGAGCCACCGGCAAAGTCGATCTCGGTGACGATGTCGTAGACCATTTCAGCGCCGAACCGCTCGGCCTGCAGGCGCATCTTGTCGGTCAGGTCCGGCCCCTGCACGCCATCGGGGAAGCCGGGGAAATTGTCCACGTCGTGCGTGGTGGCGATCTGTCCGCCAAACTGCATCCCGGTGATGACCACGGTGCTGAGCTGGGCACGGGCGCTGTACAGCGCGGCCGTCAGGCCAGACGGCCCGGAACCGATGATGAGAACCCTTACTTTACGCATGTGATTGACTGTCCTCTGATGTCTTTAATTCTGCTGAGGCCTGGCTGGGCAGGCAGTTGGCCGTCAGGCCTTCCTGTTCAGCGCGCATGATGCACAAAAATGCCTGGTATTCCTCGTTACACTCCGGACACAGGTCGAAGTGATCGGCGATGGCAGGGAGCAACTGGTGCAGATCTGCGCCTTTTTCGACCATATCCCACAAGGTGTGCAGTTGTTCCATACACATCTCGCAGTCCACGCATCCGTCGCCGGATTCGGGCTGGTGGCTTTCAAAAATCATGTCAAGTAGCTGCCGCAGTTGTGCGTCCACTGCGCTGTATCCTTCATTCACTGTGATATGCAAAATATGACGATACGCGTCATCTTCATCTTACAAGGTTCCATGGTCTAAAAGTACAAACTATGCTCATTCCTGAAACAAATTGAGCAGATAGTCCATATTCAGCCCCTGTTCCTCGAAATGCGCGCGCAGTTTGCGGCGGGCATCGTGGATGAGCTTGTAGAGGGCGTTGCGGTTGGTGTGCATTTCGTCGGCCACCACGTCCAGCGGAATATTCTGCACGGCGACGGCGAACAGCGCGCGATACTGGCGGTCGGTCAGCACATCTTTGAGGGCGGCGCGCACCTTCACCATGACGTCGTCGCGCTCGGCCACGCGTTCCGGCTGCTGCGGTTTTTCGCCCAGCACCGGATTGGCATTGGCGGGCAGGAAGTCGCTTTCGCCCATGATGTGGTCAAGGCTGAAGTCTTTGTAGCGTGCGCGGCGCAGGTCGCTGATGGCCACGCGCACGGCGATACGCGTCGCCCAGGTGGTGAACATGCTGTCGCCGCGAAAGCTGTCGAGGTTGTCCAGCACGCGCAGGGTGGCATCCTGGGCCATGTCGGCGGACATCTGCTCCAGCTCGTGCGAAGACAGGCCGGACAGGTCGCTGCGTTCGCGGCTGAGGTAATAGTAGATGCCCCGCTGCAGGCGTTCTTTCAGGTCCTGGAGGGCGGCCTCCTGGGCATCACCTGAAGCGCGTAACTCGTGCAGCCATTGTTCGTTGCTACGGTCTGCCATGCTGTATCCGCTGAAAACAGAAAAACTAATGACGGCAGACTATACCACGAACCATGCCCGCGTCTGAAAGAATTGTATAGGAAATAAAAGAGTGATTGACACAGGCCGGATGCACGCCTGACCCGTCCCGCTGGGTGCGCGGAAGCATGACGGCGTCAGCCGGAAAAGAAATATTAGATGTAATAGCAGCCGGCCTGATAAAATCAGGCTTCAAAAGACGACTGCCCGGACAGTGACAGGTAATAAACTTTCGGGGCGGCGCTGAATTCGATCAGGAAGATCATTAACAGAATAGACGGCGCGAACAACCGCTGTCAGCGAAAGCGAGGTTTAGCATGATCAGAAAGCTTTTCGTGGGATGGTTTATCGCGGTCCTGTTCCTGGCACTTGCGCTGTCTACCAGCGCGCAGCCTGACGGTACGACAGACTGCCCGACGCTCAGCCCGCGGCTGAACAACGACCTTCAGTTAAGCCTGATCGACCCGCAGACGAATCAGGTTGTGCACACGGAAACGCTGCCCTATGCCTACACATTCAGGTATTCCCCGGACTGCCGCTTCCTGTTTGGTAACGCCATCGGCTATCGAGACTGCGGCCCTGGGCTGATTATCTGGAATGCGGTGAGCGGCGAACGGATGCAATCATTTAATGGAATGTGTGACACAGGTGGTACAACTTTCCCTCGCGTGATTTGGAAACCAGATAACAGCGTTGCGATAATCAGTGAATGGTATCGAGGCAGGCTGGCAGCAAATTTTAGTACGACCGATCGTTATCTTTGGTATCCCGACCGCAATCAGCTCATACTGCTTGAATCCGAAGGTTCTTCGTACGAGGTTCAACCAAGTTTGCTTCAGGTAGAATGGGATGATGAGCGCGGTTGGTTATGGTCGAGTGGCATTGGAGGCATCGCGGCGTTCGATGTTGAGAGCGGCGCTCGCACAATAGATTTTCGAAATCCACCGGATCTTGAATACTACTTTCAAGGGGCAGTCTCATCATTTACGTTTTCGCCTGATCGCAGTTTTGTTGCCTTACACGGACAGAGTCTCATGTTTGGTAATACACAGCCGACGTTTACGGTCTACGACATTGCAGCAGGCACCGGTATACAGGTAAACCCGGAACTGAACGGCGCCGGGACGGTGGCGCTGTCGCCAGACAACCGCTACCTGACCATGAGCTATACAGCGATCCGTGTCTGGGACCTGCACGCGTTGCCCGAAAATCTCGCTGACCGCCTGCCCATCTATCGCCTGCCCCTTCCGAACGCGCAGATTGGTCAAAGCCGGGTGTATTTTGCCGATAACAACACCCTGGTCGCCGAGACACCGGATGGCGAAACGCGCTTCGTGTATGACATGACGACAGGTCAGCGGGTGGAGTGAAGGCAGGCGGCGCAAACAGCCTGGCATCGTACAAACGCGTATCACCTCGCCCTTGGTATCCTCAGGGGCGAGGTGTTTTTATGAACATGGCCGCCATGTGCACGAGCCCACACCCGCGCAAATGGACAGGCGACAAAACAGGTGCTGCGGGTTTACACTGAGCAGTGGGGAATCCACATGCCCCGGCCACAGGCACGTTCAAAACCACAACCAAGGATAACAGCCACGATGAGTTCAGCCGCACAGGCCGCCGTCCCCGACGAGCCACTCGATTTCCGGCGCATTCTGCCTATTTTCATCATCATTTTTGTCGACCTGATGGGCCTGACGATCATCATCCCGGTGCTGCCGCTGTATGCCAGCAGCTTTGGCGCGACGCCCTTCCTGCTGGGCGTGATGCAGGCGGTCTACCCGCTGATGCAGTTTATCGGCGGGCCGATCCTGGGCAGCCTGGGCGACCGTTTTGGCCGCAAGCCGGTATTGCTCATCAGCCAGATCGGCACGTTTACTGGCTTCATCGTCATGGGGCTGGCCAATTCGCTCGGTCTGCTGCTGCTGGCCCGCGCCATCGATGGCCTGTCGGGCGCGAATATCGCCACGGCGCAGGCCGCCATCAGCGACAGCACCCCACCGAAACGTCGTGCGCAGGCGCTGGGCATCGTGGGCGCGGCGTTTGGCCTCGGCTTCGTGTTTGGGCCGGTGATTTCAGCCATCGCGCTGCAGGCCTCCAACAATGACTTTCGCGTGCCGGCCTTTATCGCGGCGGCTTTTTCGCTGGGCTCGATCATCCTGACCAGCGTCATGTTCCGCGAGACGCTGCCGCCTGAACGCCGCAGCACAGCCCCGCTGAGCGCGCTATCGCTGGTGACCGGCGTGTTCCCGCGTATGTACCGGGCGCTGGTCAATCCGGCCATCGGCATCCTGCTGACGCTGTACTTTTTCCTGTGGGCCGCGTTTGGCGCATTCCAGACGTATGTCACCCCGCTGACCTTTTCGCGCCTGGGGCTGAGCGGCAGCGCCAACGCGATCTTCTTCGCCTACGTGGGCATCATCCTGGTGCTGGTGCAGGGGCGGCTGATCGGCCCGCTGGCGCGCCGCTTTGGCGAGCGTCGGCTGGTGTTCACCGGGCTGGGGCTGCTGGCGCTGGGGATGGCGCTGCTAGCGGTCACGCCCACCATGCCGCTGCCCAGTTATTCGCAGCAGGAGGCGCTGGCCCAGCTTGAGCAGGGGGAAGCCGCGCCTGCGGGCGAGGGCCTGGCGGTGGATGTGACGTCGGCGCTGGTGCCGCCGTCCGATGATGCGCCGCGTGGCTATCTGGGCGTGGGCTTCGTGCTGCTGGCGCTGACGTGCATCCCGTTTGGCAACAGCATGCTTCAGGTGAGCATCGTCAGCCTGATTACCAAGCGCGTGGACCGGCGTGAGGTGGGCACGGTGCTGGGCCTGAACAGCGCGTTCCAGAGCGCGGCCAACACCATCGGCCCGCTGATGGCTGGCGTGCTGGCGCAGGCATTTGGCCTGTTTGCGCCGTTTGCGGCCAGCGCTGTCCTGCTGCTGGTGCTGCTGGGCGTGGCCCGTGCCCGCCTGACAGGCGGCGCTGAGGACCAGGCTGGCGCGGCCACGGCAGGGCCGCCGCCGCCCGTAGGGCATTGATGCTGTAAACGCGCTGTATATCCAAAGTTATCCCAACCCCTTTCCATCCGAGAGGGGTTTTTGTTTGCCTGGCACGGCGCAATTTGTGACCGTATTTCCGACCAAATTTCCACCTGAAAACAGAACATGTGGTCTATTCTGCTGGGCAGCGCATAGGATGTTTCGCGCCGCACCTTAACAACCGCATGGCCGCACGGACAGAGGCGGCCACGAAACCTGATTGGCGCGGGGACGAACAGTCCCCGTCATGAAAGGACTGAATCCTATGATGATACGCGCAGCCCCGCCGCTGAAAACGATGGGCGGCGGGCGCATCGGTGGTTACCTGATTGTGTGGGGCGCGCACGACCAGCGCGACCTGCACGGGGAATATTTCACGCCAGAGACCGAGCTGGCGCTCGACTGGTATGCGCGGCGGCCTGTGCTGTATCAGCACGGGCTGGACGAGGCCGTGAAAACAAGCGTGATCGGCGCCATCGACACGCTGGCGACCGACGACACGGGCGTGTGGGCGGAGGCGCAGCTTGACCTGCGCCATACGTATGCGCGCGCCGTGCTGGGGCTGATCGATCGTGGGGCGCTGGGCTGGTCTTCGGGCAGCCTTGCGCATCTGGTGGACGTGGCCGAGGACGGCCATATCCGCCGCTGGCCGGTGGTAGAAGGCAGCCTGACGCCGACGCCCGCAGAGCCGCGCCGCACCGATGTGCGCACCGTGAAGATGGCATTTGACGCGCTGGGGCTGAATACCGACGCGCTGGCTTTATCGCAGGGGATGCCCAAAAGGGCCGGAGAGGACACCATGGACCAGATGACGATGACGAACGACGTGCCGCGCAAGCGCCTGCCTGCCGGCAAGTCTGGCGAGGGAGAACGCGCCGCGGTCGAGGTGGGCAGTCCGTTTGACGGGCTGGATGCGTTTGACCTGCTGCACGGCTATATGCTGATGCGCCACGCGCGCGGGTTCCAGGGCGTGACAGAGCGTTATGCCAATGCGCTGGCGCACCGCATGCGCGGGACGGGCATGAGCGCTATCAAGGCCGATGAGTTGAGCCGCAGCACGCTGACCGGCTACGGCGACGAGTGGGTGCCCGACCTGTGGAGCGCGCAGATCTGGAGCAAGGCGCGCCAGGATAACCTGATCCTGCCCGCGCTGCCGTCGGTGGAGATGCTGAGCAATCCGTTTGAGCTGCCCACCGAGAGTATGGACCCGACCGTGTATTTCGTGCCTGAGACGGCTGACGAAGCGCAGCTGACGCTGGGCGGGCTGAATCCGATTCCCGACTCGAAGATTGGCACCGGCAAAGTGACGCTGAATGCGCGCAAGCTGGCGCTGCGGGCCGGCTTCAGCGCCGAGCTGGTGGAAGATGCCATCGTCCCCGTGCTGTCGCTGTACCGCGCGCAGGCGGTGCGCGCCATCACCGATGCGCTGGACAATGTCATCCTGAACGGCGATACGGTCACGGCGGGCACGGGTAATATCAACAAAGACCATGCCGCGCCGGCGGCCACTGACAAGTATCTGGCGCTGGATGGCCTGCGCAAGCTGCCTCTGGTGACGAATACGGCCGCCAAAGTGGATGCGGCCAACGTCGCGCCCACGCTAGCCCTGCTGCGCCAGGCGCGTTTCCGGCTGGATGCGCGTTATGCTGTGCGCCCGGCCGACCTGCTGTGGATTGTGGACAGCGGCACGTATGCCAAGCTGCTCTCGCTGAGCGAATTCATGACGATGGACAAGGTGGGGCCGGCCGCGACCGTGCTGACCGGCCAGATCGGCATGATCGACGGGTCGCCGGTGATGGTGTCGAGCGAGCTGCCACTGACCGAGGCTGATGGCAAGGTGGGCGCTGGCCCGAATGACCGCGGCACCGCGCTGTGCGTATATCGCCCGGGCTGGGTGGTGGGCTATCGCCGCCGCATCGCCGTGAGCGTGGACTACATCAGCTATACCGACAGCTATCAGATGACCGCGACGGTGCGCCTGGCGCTGGCCTCGTATGATACGAAGGTGGCCGCCGCGCTGTACAACATCGCCGTGTAGCGGGATGCAAAACGGGCAGGGTCGTGCGTGAAAAGCCACGACCCTGCCCGCTGGAAGCCACCAGGGGCGGACACACAAGTCCGCCCCTGCTCGCATGAAGAATAGATTTGAAGCCTTACTGCGTGACGCTGTAGACGGTGGTCGTGCCGCTGATTTCGTTGGCCACCACCAGCAGCGCTTCGCCGGTCGGGCTGTCCGACGCGGGGATGAAGCGCAGGCCTTCAGGGCCGAGGTCGCCTGCTGTGCCGGCTTCAGCATCGCCCGTATAGTCGCGATTGTTGGCATAGGTGACGAACACCGGCGCGGCCGGGTCGCTGATGTCGTAGACCATCACGCCGCCGATGCGCTCCAGGCCGATGAAGGCGTAGGTGGCGTCACCGATCTGACCGATTGCGACGCCTTCCGGCTCAGGGCCCTTGTTGTCGCTGCGGTTGTCGAACGAACCATTCTCGTCGTTGGTCGCGTTGAATTCTTCCGGCACCAGCTCCGCGATGAGGGTTTCCAGCTGAGAACCACTGTCGTAGACCAGCGTGCCATCGGCCGCCCAGATGGAGAACGAGCGCGCGCCGGGGACATAGAGCACGTCCAGGTCGCCATCTCCGTCGGTGTCGCTGAACGGCGTGAGGATGGTCAGGCGGCCCAGGACTTCCGGCGCCTGCAGCTCAGCAGCGTTGGGGAAGGCTTCGGCGTCGAGCGTCATATCTTCCACGCGCTCTTCTTCAGCAAAGGTCTCGTAGTCGCGGGTGTCGCCTTCGTTGGCAGTCACCAGGAAGGTCTCGCCGTTGACTTCATAAGCGACCACGGCATCCGGCTGGTACAGGCCAAACACCGGATGGCTGGTGATGTTGATTGCGCCGTCTTCGTCGCTGGCATCCAGTTCGTTGCCGGGCAGGCTGTGGTCCTTCAGGCCCAGCGGCACCACAGCGGTGACGGTCGCGCTGGCGATATCGATCACGCCGAGGGCATTGGCTTCCTGCAGGGTGACATAGGCGGTGGCGCCGTCAGCCGACACGGCGACGTATTCCGGTTCCAGGTCCTGCGCCTGCGTGGCATTCGGCCCGAAAACGCGCACGGCCGGGTCGAGCATGACATCGGCAAAGCTGACGGTGGTCACGGTGGCGGCTTCAACGCCGGCGCTGATGTCGACGATGCTGACCGAGCCTTCAGGGTCCACCGAGTAATCGCTGTTCGGCTCGCCTTCGTTGGCCGTCAACACTTTGGTGCCATCGGGCGTGAAGGTGAGCATGTCCGGCAGGGCGCCCACTTCATAGCTGGCGATGAACGAGCCATCGGGATTGAAGAAACCGACAGCACCGTTGGCCTGGCCATTTTCCAGCGCGACAGCCAGCAGGTCACCAAAAATGGTGACATGGGTGGAACCTTCAGCGTAGGGGGTGACATCGATGCTGCTCACCAGCGTCGGCGCGGACGGATCGGCAATATTCAGGATATCGATCGAGGCCGTGGCGCCATTGACGACATACAACTGGCTGGTTGCCGGATGGAAGGCCACGATTTCGGCCGCGCCTTCATCGAAAGCACCCGCGGCATAGGTGCCCAGCGGGGTGAGTGTCAGCGCGCCTTCCTGCGCAAAGGCAGGAGCAGCGGCCAGCAGAGCCAGGGCGGCGGCGGCCGAAAACAAACGAAGTTTACGCATGTGAGGATTCTCCCGAAAATGGTTGGTCAGGGTTATGGATGTCGGGAGTATATGAGGAAACTTTTAAGGGAGTGTTGCGTAAAATTAAAGAACCGGCACAGGAAGATTAAGGGACGGGGCAATGGGCGTGCGTGACTAACCAGCCTCATCCCTGGGGAGGATTCACACCCGATTGTCTGGAATGCATCGGCGGGCGCGTCGCGACGCGCCCAACCGTATTGGGCCGACGGATGGCCTCAGGCCGTCGTCAGGCCCAGCCAGCGCAGCCACGCATCGAGCAGCACACTGGCGCGCGCATAATCCACCGAGGCGGACGAAGCGTCTGCCTGCCCGCTGAGGTAGCCCAGCACGCCATCCGCCAGACGGCTGGTGGTGATGACCGCCTGGTTCTGGGCCTCGGCGGCGCAGGGCGGCGCGGTCAGCTGGACGATCTGCGCGGAAATCAGGCGGGCGCTGTCGGCGGCCGGGCCTGCTGTGGCCGGATCGATAGTCGGGTCAGTGACCGGTAACAGCGTGGCCTCGAAGGCGGCCAGCAGCGGCGCGATCTGGGCGTTCCACTCGGGCAGGCCGGGGCATTCGCCGCCGCCGCGCGACACATTCTGGTTGATCGGCGACTCAGGGCTGGTATTCAGGCCTGTCTCCCACAGCAGGTCATAGATGCTGGCAAACTGGGCGGCAGCAATGCGCGCCTGCGGGTTACTGCCCGCGCGGTCGGCATTCTGCAGCGTGACGATCGCGTTGATTTGCGCATCGACGGCGGCCAGCACGGTTTCACGCAGCGGCAGCGCGCAGTCATCGGCGGCGGCATTGGCGATGATATCGCGCGCACCGCGGACAGTGTCGAGCGTCTCGCTGATGCTCTGGCCGGGGCTGAAATAGAGCGGCGCATAGCTGATCACAATCGACTCAAACGACGCGCTGACGGTATTCCACCAGTCGAGCGGCGCCGCGCAGACCGTGTCCACGGCATCCCCGTCGGTCATCGAGTCGATCCCTGCGGAGTCAGTCATCGAGTCGATTCCTGCGGAGTCGGTCAGCGCTTCCGGGGCTGGCGCCGGGGTGGCGATCAGCGGCGGGATGCCCAGCAGCGAGGCGCTGGACGCGGCCGGAGGGTCGATCAGGCCGAACGACTGCGCGAGATACACCCCGCCGATGCCCAGCACAGCCAGCAGCACCAGCAGCAGCAGCGCATTCAGGATGACCTGGATGAAGCCGCCGATGATGCCCAGCACGCCGATGCCCTGTTTGGACTTCGTGCGTCGCCCCGACGAAGCGCGCGCGCGCTCGGCCAGCCCGCCAGACGAACTGCTGGTGGTGAACGGGTCGCCCGTCATCATGCCATCATCGTCATTCGGGTCATCAAAGCGCGGATCAAATTCACGCTGCTGGGATTTTTTATCCTGTTTTTTGGCCATGTGTCGCCCTCGGCTGTCGCCCCGCAGAGATCAAGAAGCAGTTAAGCACCAGTGTATGCCCTAATGTACCGCGAAGGACGTATAGACTGCCATGCTGCCGGAATGACGAACACCGCACACACGCCAAGGCCATACATCAGCAGGCTGGCGCCAGAGCCTTCCAGGGCGGGATGGCTGGCAAACAGCGTCGTAGGCGTGTTGCCCAGCGCATGGATGCCCACGCAGATGAACAGGTTGTCGGTGCGGATGTAGATGCAGGTGAGCAGCACGCCGCACAGCAGCAGCATGACCAGATCGACCAGCATGGCGGGCGCGTCCATGCCCAGATACAGCCGGTTGGGGATGTGGATGAGCGCAAAAATGCCCTGCGAGATGCCGATAGCGACGGCGATGCGTGTGCGCGGCGTGGCAATCCGCGACAGGCGCAGCAGCATTTGCGGAAACAGCAGCCCGCGAAAGGCGATTTCCTCAAACAGCGCGTTGCCCAGCAGCTGCGTCAGCAGCAGTCCGACCAGCGGGATGGCGCCGCCCTGCCACCACCAGTGCAGGCGGATATCGCCGTGCGCCAGCACCCCGCCCAGCAGATGGACGCCCTGTGCAGCCAGCCATATGCCCAGCGTGATGCCCGCGGCGCGGCGCAGCTTGCCCGGCGCGATGCCCAGGTCATAGCGGCGCAGATGGCCATAGCCCAGCATGACGCCGCCCACCAGCAGGGCCAGGAGCGCCCAGTTCGCCAGCAGCGAGCCGGTCAGCAGGCCGCCGGTGGCGCTGGCCAGTGGGGTGAGCGCGTGCGAGGCGAACAGCCCCAGGTTGATGACGACGGTGAGGGCAGCGTGGGCCGCGACAAAGAGCGTCAGGGTGCCGCGACGCGCTGGCCGGATGGGATCAATCACAGGTGATGAAATCCGATGGGTGCACCATACAAAATGCTAACGTGACCATTATAGCGCCGCGTGAAAAAACTGCCTGACCCGATGTTACTATAGGCCGGATGCGCCAACTGGCGGTAGACTATTTGTGGGACGTGCTGCACAACGCGCACGTGATCGGCCTGAGGGGGATTGAGGACACGATGACGGGACAGTCGGCATTTATTCCGGAAGAATGGGAATTGTTGATCGCGGGAATCCTTCAGCCGGCACTGGCGGTCTCGATGGTCGAGCGCGGGGGCACGCTGGTGGAGATGCTGGCGCTGTACGACGCGCTGGCTGAAGAACTGAAAGTGCATGTGGGCTACCCGGTGCTGGGCGCCCTGCTGACACAGCTTCTTTCGCGCAAGGCGGTCGATGCGCTGCGCGCCTACGATCGCATCGATTATGAGACGCTGGCTCTGATGAGCCTGAATACCCTGCGCGATGCCCTGGCGCTGATGGTCACCAAAGCCAATGCTGACGAGGTGTCGATCTACAAGGCTGTCGTGCGCGAGCTGGTGCAGCGCGTGGCCGAGGCCAATGTCGAGGGCAGCTCGGCGGTCAGCGAAAACGAAGCTGGCATGATCGCGGAAATTGAACTGGTGCTGAGCGATTCCTAAACTTTTTCCACACCATCTTTGGAAACAAAAGCAGGCGGACCCGTGCGAGTCCGCCTGCTGTATTCATGACATGTGTTGTGCGCTGGCGTTTACTCGCCCGCGCTCTGCAGCGTGATGACCGCGCGGCCAGCGGCGGACAGTTCGCCTTCAGCCGTCATCCCTGACGAGATATTCAGGCTGTCGAGGATCGCGCCGACCGACGGTGCGCCTTCATTCATGCTGCGCCCCAGGGCGGCCAGGTCGATGATGCTGACGGCGCTGGGCGCCAGATACAGGAAGGCGGGCGCGCCGGGCAGAGACGTGCTAAGCGAGCTCTGGAACGACGCATCGGCCGCCAGTCCGCCATCCGCGCTGAGCGCCTGCGTCACGTAGTCGGGCGTGCCCAGCACGAACACGCTGTCGTTCACGGCCATCTGAATCAACAGCGGGTACGACAGGTCAGTGGTTTGCGGCGGAATCGTGATCGTCCAGCCGCTGCCGCCCGGCACATCGAGGGCTTCCAGCGTGATGCCGGATTCTTCGGCCATCGGCAGGAACTGCTGCACGGCCTGGGCGATGCCGTCGTACAGCGGCTGGATGCCGCCGTCGACATTTTCAAACACGAGACCAAAGCCGAACAGGTCGACAATCGGCTCACCGCCGCCCATCAGGCCCGCCATGAGCGCTTCGGGGTTAATGCTGAGGCCGAGCGCAAACTGGCCGTTCAGGCTGGCGGTGATTTCATCCAGCGTCAGGCCGGTGGCGCCGCGCAGCACGAAATTGATCTGGTTCAGCGCCGCTTCGAATTCTTCAGCGCCCATGCCCTGCATGTCCCCCATCATTTGCAGGTTGGTGCTCAGGCTGTTGTCGATATTGGCGCCCAGATTAGAGCTGAGGATGACGGCTGCCGCATCTGCCGGCAGGCGAGACGCAAAGGCAGGGTCAAACGGGGTGAAGCCCGCCAGCACGTCGGGCGAGATGCCCAGTTGTTCCAGATACGCCGAGGAATCGATGCTGACGAAAAAGTCCATCGTGAAATGAACCTCTTCGAGGATGACGAAGCCGACGGCGACGCCGTTGATGCTGTTATACACGCCGCTCAGCGCGTCCAGCTGCGCCATCTGCGCATCCAGTTCGGGCATGTCGGCGGTCATCGCTTCCAGCGTGCTCATCTGCGCGCGGGCGATCGGGCCGATGGCCAGATAGGCAGCGATGTTATAGTCGCCATTCGGAAGCTGGCTGATGGTGCTGTTGAAATCTTCCGCGCCGGCCAGGGTGTTCGTCAGGCTGGCAGCGGTCAGCACGGCATCCGTGTTGCCGACCAGCAGCACATCGTTGCCCACGTAGAAGTAGTAGGGCACGGGCATCTGATTGCTGCCGGAGGGCACAATGGTATCGGCTGCGTCGGTCGATTCGACCACGAACATGGCGTTGCCATCATTGGCCGAAATCATGTCCTGCAGCAGGGCGGTGACGCCCGCGCGGTCGGTGATCTGTAAGGCGACGCCGACGCCAGCCTTGTCGTCGTTGCTGGGATCTTCGTCGATCAGCGGGAAGGCATCAGTCGTGCCGACGGCGCCGATATCGCCCAGCAGCGGGCGCAGCGTCTCCATAAACGTGGCATTTGCATCACGCGTCAGCGTCTGCGTGGCTTCGTCCAGACCCTCCAGCAGGTTGCTGCCGCTGGCGGTCGGGTCACCGACGCGTTCGACGCGTGAAATCACGCCGTCCAGCGTGTCGATGAAGGCCTGATCGGTGCGGAAGCCGACGTAAAACGCGGCATTCGCCGGATAGTAGCTCGCCAGGCTGGCCAGATCCGATGTGGGGATGGCGGCGGCGGGCAGCGCGAAAATACTCACGAGCAGGATGGTGAGACCAATCAGCAGTAATCTACGCATAGCAGTTCTGAAGCTCCTCAATACCGAAATGATTGTTACAGTCAAACTATACGCCAGAATGACTCCTTTCGTTGCACTGCGTTGCCAAACGGGTGGTTTCAGCCCGACATGGATGGGGCCGATTATTCGCCTGACAGGGCGGGCGTGTGTTATGGTTTATACAGACGCAGTTGATCGTACACTTATAAAACAGGCGGGGTGCTCTCCCCGTAGCCGATGTTTTGGAAGGAACAGCCGATGATGCCACCGCAGACAGATGCTCCGGGCATGCCCTCTCCTGAAACCAGTGCCCCTCCCCCGGTCAAAGCTGGCCGGTCCAGCGCGCGCATGGCGCGGGTGGTTGGCATTGGCATGATGGTGGCTGGCGCGATTCTGCTGGCGCTGTATCTGCCGCCGCCGTTTTCAGCGATCGCCGTGATTGCCCTGATGGCCGCTGCCATCTTCTGGGGACGCCGCGAGCTGTCGAAGAAATCGGCCCCGAAGTAAAGCGCAGCGTCCCCCTGGAGCATGCCAGCCTGACGGCTGTGTCATGCCCCGTGTCCCCCTGACAAGCTGACATCTCCCTGCGCCCGCCCTGGAATTCGCTGAATTTCGGGGTGGTCTGCATCCAGACTCCCGCGCTCACGCTATCGTTCCAAGCTGACCCAAAGGACAATCGTATGACAACACCCCTGTACGCCACGCTGACGGCGCTGCGGCGCGAGCTGCATTTGTCTGAGGCTGAGACGAGTGACGATGCGCGCCTGCTGGACGCCCTGCGTGCCGCGACCGACTGGATCGATCAGGCCTGCGGACGTTCTTTTGCGCCGCGTCTGGCGACGATCACGCATCCCGCTCCGCGCAGGCCGTCTGCCGAGCTGACGTTGCACGACGACCTGCTGGCGCTGACCGCGCTGGAAGACGACGGCGGGATGATCGCCCCGGAGGATGTCGCCCTGCTGCCTGAAAGCGGCCCGGCGTCGCTGCTGCGCCGGACGGACAGCGGCCTGTTTTCCGGAGAAGTTCGCGTGACCGGCCTGTGGGGCTGGCACATTCATGCTGCTAAGGTGTGGCTGGACAGCGGCGACAGCATCACGGATGGCGCGGGTATCACGGCGGATGCGGTGCTGGTCTCGGTGGATGCTGTGTCAGGCGCAAACGGGCTGGGCGAGAATCCGCGTTTTCAGGTTGGGCAGTTGCTGTCTGTGGGGACAGAGTACCTGCTGGTGACGGCTACTGACGCGGAGGCCAATACGCTGGGCGTGGTGCGCGCTGTGCAGGGCAGCACGCCCCAGGCGCATGCTGCCGGGACGCCGATTTTAGTTTTTCAGCCGATGCCGGTGGTGCGTGCGCTGGCTGTGCGCATCGCGGCTGCGCTCGCCCGGCGCGAGCCGTTGGCTGGTGTGCTGGCGGATGCCGCGCTGCCGGTTCGCCCGCGCGTGTCGTGATGCAGAAAGGATGCTGATGGGCGCTTACGAAGACGCATTGTTACAACTGGGCGCGCTGGCCGTGACTGGCGTGGCGCAGCATTTCACGCATGTCACCCTGCCCGACCGCATCGCCCGCGGGCATCTGCCTGCGCTGCTCGTGATTCCCGGTGATTATGGCGCGGGCGGGGCGTCGTGGTTCGCCAGCCGCGCCGAAGGATTCGAGGCGTCTGGCTTCTCAGGCGCGGCCAGCACGCTGACGGTCGCGGTCACGCACCTGCTGGTGACCAGTCTGGCCCAGGACGGGCTGGGCCTGCGCTCGCATTACCCGCGCATCGTCACGTTGATGGACGCCTATTTCGCCGCGCTGGCGGCGGACCCGCTGCTGGGCGGGACGCTGCGCGAGCCAGCCCGCGTGTCCGCCGATCCGGGCGTGGTGCGCTATATCAGCGATGCCTGCTACGGGGCTGCCTTCCGCCACGTGTGGGTGCTGCGCTGCTAGGTTTGGTGTGGCTTGCCACGCTCACTGGCAATCAGCGCCTCGCGCGCGGTCCTGGCGCGCTGCGAATAGTAGCTGGACGTTTGTCCGTCGCGGCGTTCGGCACGATGGCACGGCACCAGAACGGCGACCGGGTTGGCATCGACCGCGCCGGCCACGGCGCTGGCTGCGCCCGGATGCCCCAGCGCGGCGGCAATCTCGCCGTACGTGCGCGTCTCGCCAAACGGGATGCGGCGCAGCTCCTGCCACACGCGAAGCTGGAAGGCGGTCGCGCGGATGTCCAGCGGCAGGTCAAAAATGGACAGATTGCTCTGGCAGGTGTTGACATGGTGCACGATGGCGTCCACCCAGTCGCAGATCATGTCGCGGTTGCGTGTGATGTGTGCCAGCGGATATTCCGCATGCAGCACGTCCTCTAGCTCGGCATCACAGTCGCGGCTGTGGCTGCTGCCCAGATGTACGGAGCACACACCGTGCTCGGTGGTGGCCACCAGCATGCGCCCCAGCGTGGTATCGACGATCGAGTAGCCGATGCGCATGCCCGCGCCGCCGCGCTTGTACACCGCCGGGGTCATGCCCATTTTTTCCGGCGCACGCTCATAGGCGCGGCTGCTGCTGCCGAATCCGGCGTCATACAGCGCGTGCGTGACCTCGCGGCCGTCGCGCAGATGCGCCTTAAAACGCTGCAGGCGTTTGGCCTCGGCATATTCACGGGGAGACAGTCCGGTCACGCGCTTGAACAGGCGCTGCACATAGAACGGGCTCAGGCTGACATGCTCGCTCATCTCCTGCAGCGTGGGCGCATCTTCGCAGCGGTCATCGATGAAACGCATAAGCTGACGCGTCACATCGATGTCAGCGCGTTTAGGGGGCACGGGTTGGGTGGATCGCGTTCTTTCCAGCAAGGCACTGTCTCCCTTGTCCTGACGTGTGAAATTTCAGTGTAGGCTGGTTCAGCCTGTTCGTATAGCACCCTGGAAGGCCAATAGTTCGCCGCTGATGAAGGCGCGAATCGAGGCGGCCAGCAGGTCGGCCGGTTGAGACGCTGGCACGATGAAGGTGTCGACCTGGCTGTAGGCGCCCTGGCGGAGCATCCACGGCGCGGCGATGTCGCCCGTCAGCAGCACGAATGGCCCGGCGTCGACCGAGCGCAGATGCACCCACGCGTCTTCTGCTGCGGGATGCGTGCTGTCGATGACGATGATGCCCGGCATCGCGATCAGGTACGCGCCCAGGGCGGGAAACAGCTCGCTTTCCAGCACCCAGTGCAGGGCCCCGTCGGCGGCGTCGGCTTCCAGGGCAGCCCCCAGTGTTTCGGGGCCGATAAACAGGACGGTGATGTGTTCGTTCATGCGGGGTTCCTCTCTCATGCTGAGTTACAGCATACGACAGGCTGATGCGCGCTTCTATCCGATTCTTGCACTCCTTTTCGGGCTGGCACAACCCTGGCCGATTGATCATGCCCTGCTCATCAGACGGTCAGTTTTCCCCTCATAATTGCGCGCTATGATGAGGCGTCAATTTGACGTACTGAGGGATCAACATGCAGGGAAAACTGGTGATGGTGACCGGTGCCACCAATGGCATCGGCAAGGCGGCTGCGCTGGCGCTGGCAAAGATGGGCGCGTCGGTCGTGGTGGTGGGTCGCAGCGCAGAACGCACAGCCGCGGCGGTGAAAGAGATTCAGGCGGCAGCAGGCCATCAGAACGTGGAAGCAATCACGGGAGACCTGTCGCTGATGTCTGGTGTGCGCGCCGTCGCGGCGAAGTTCCTGGAGCGCCATGATCGGCTGGATGTGCTGCTGAACAATGCGGGCGGCGTGTTCAACGAGCGTCAGGTGACCAGCGAAGGGCTGGAAATGACATTCGCGCTCAATCACATGAGCTATTTCCTGATGACGCATCTGCTGCTGGGGGCGCTGCGCAAGTCCGCCGCCGAGACCGGCGAAGCGCGCGTGATCAGCGTGTCGAGCGGGGCGCATATGGTGGTGCGTAAATTTGATATCAGTGATGCACAGAGCGAACGCCGCTACAGCAGTTTCGGCGCCTATGGCAAGTCGAAGCTGATGAATGTGCTGTTTGCCTACGAGCTGGCGAAGCGCGTGAGCGGCACCGGCATCACGTCCAATGCGCTGCACCCAGGCACGGTGCAGACCGGCTTTGGCAGCGGCAGCAGCGGCATCTTCACCATGATGTTCTCGCTGATGCGACCGTTCATGCTGACGCCTGAAAAAGGCGCGCAGACCTCGATTTATCTGGCGTCATCGCCGGAAGTGAAGGGCGTCACCGCCGCGTATTTCGACAAGTCGCGGGCTGTGCGCTCCAGCGGGGAATCGTATAACGAGCAGCATCAGCGTGACCTGTGGGCGCTGAGCGAGCGCATCGCGGAAGTCAGCACCCCCGTCCGCGCCTGAGCGTAAGGCCGGGCTTGTTCAAAAGCCAGCCTCACCCCTCGGTCCCCTTGTATCTTGAAAAGGCCGTAGAATAAGACGGCAAGCAGAACAGGGGGTGAGCGCTTGGCAGTCCCTTGAGGCAACAAGCCTGATGGAGAGATGAAGCCCACCCC
>JAESGX010000013.1_pt1 | contig 75276 bp, 79 predicted proteins | sample 9269801 | NCBI WGS metagenome assembly JAESGX01 (sample SAMN16773122, study PRJNA677054) | algae metagenome | isolation source: Pleurocapsa minor GSE-CHR-MK-17-07R and co-occurring heterotrophs from wet... | place: USA: Lower Calf Creek Falls, Grand Staircase Escalante National Monument, UT ... | reverse complement strand
GCCGCGTGAAGGACCTTCCGGGCGTGCGCTACCACATCCTGCGCGGCGTGCTGGACACGCAGGGCCTGCCGAAGCGGCGCAAGCGGCGCTCGCTCTACGGCGCCAAGCGTCCGAAGTGAGGGGCTGAGAGATGTCGCGTCGTCACCGCGCAGAGAAGCGCGAAGTCCTGCCGGATCCGAAGTTCGGCGATATCGTCCTCAGCCGTTTCATGAACGTGCTGATGTACGACGGCAAGAAGTCGACCGCCGAGCACATCGTGTACGGCGCCATGGAGACGCTGAAGAAGCGCTCCGGCCCGAGCGGCGATCCGCTGCGCCTGTTCCACGAGGCGATGGACAATGTGAAGCCCGCCGTCGAGGTGCGTTCGCGCCGCGTCGGTGGCGCGACGTATCAGGTGCCGGTGGAAGTTCGCCCGGAGCGCCGCCAGGCGCTGGCGATCCGCTGGCTCATCGAGTCCGCCCGCAAGCGCGGCGAGCACACGATGGAAGAACGCCTTTCTGGCGAGCTGATGGACGCGGCGAACAACCGCGGATCGGCCGTCAAGAAGCGCGAAGACACGCACCGGATGGCGGAGGCCAACAAGGCCTTCAGCCATTACCGCTGGTAAAATCGAACCCGATCGGGAATCACGGACATGGCGAAGGCGAAATTCGAGCGTAACAAGCCGCATGTGAACATCGGCACGATCGGGCATGTGGACCATGGCAAGACGTCGCTGACGGCGGCGATCACCAAGATCCTGGCGAAGGCCGGTGGTGCGACGTTCACGGCGTATGACCAGATCGACAAGGCGCCGGAGGAGCGCGCTCGTGGCATCACGATCTCGACCGCGCATGTCGAGTACGAGACCGCGAACCGCCACTACGCGCATGTGGACTGCCCCGGCCACGCCGACTACGTGAAGAACATGATCACGGGTGCGGCGCAGATGGACGGCGCGATCCTGGTCGTGTCCGCCGCCGACGGCCCGATGCCGCAGACGCGCGAGCACATCCTGCTGGCGCGCCAGGTCGGCGTTCCGGCGCTGGTGGTGTTCCTGAACAAGTGCGACATGGCGGACCCCGACCTGCTCGAGCTGGTCGAGATGGAAGTGCGCGAGCTGCTGAGCAGCTACCAGTTCCCGGGCGACGACATTCCGATCATCCACGGCTCGGCGCTGATGGCGCTGGAGGACAAGTCGCCGGAGCTCGGTGAGCAGGCGATCATGAAGCTGATGGATGCGGTGGATGCGTATATCCCGCAGCCGGCGCGCGACATCGACAAGCCCTTCCTGATGCCGGTGGAAGACGTGTTCTCGATCTCCGGCCGCGGCACGGTGGTGACGGGTCGTGTCGAGCGCGGCATCGTGAAGGTGGGCGAGGAAGTCGAGATCGTTGGCCTGAAGGCGACGGTGAAGACGGTCGTCACGGGTGTGGAGATGTTCCGCAAGCTGCTGGACCAGGGCCAGGCGGGCGACAACATCGGCGCGCTGCTGCGTGGCACAAAGCGCGAGGATGTGGAGCGCGGGCAGGTTCTGGCGGCGCCGGGTTCGATCACGCCGCATACGAAGTTCAAGGCTGAGGCGTATGTGCTGACGAAGGAGGAGGGCGGGCGTCATACGCCGTTCTTCACGAATTATCGTCCGCAGTTCTACTTCCGCACGACGGACGTGACGGGTGTGGTGTCGCTGCCTGAGGGTGTCGAGATGGTGATGCCGGGCGACAACGTGTCGATGGACGTGGAGCTGATCGCGCCGATCGCGATGGATGAGGGGCTTCGGTTCGCCATCCGCGAGGGTGGCCGCACGGTCGGCGCCGGCGTCGTCGCGTCGATTTCGAAGTAAGAACGGCAGGAACGCGGGTCCCACACCATGGACAACCAGAACATCCGCATCCGCCTCAAGGCGTTCGATCACCGCGTGCTCGATGGCAGCACGCGGGAGATCGTGAACACCGCGAAGCGGACCGGTGCGCGCGTGCGGGGCCCGATCCCTCTGCCGACGCATATCGAGCGTTTCACCGTGAACCGCTCTCCGCACGTCGACAAGAAGTCGCGCGAGCAGTTCGAGATCCGGACTCATCGCCGCCTCCTCGACATTGTCGATCCGACCCCGCAGACGGTGGACGCGCTGATGAAGCTCGACCTCGCCGCCGGCGTGGACGTCGAGATCAAGATCTAAGGCCAGAGGGAAATAGAGCCATGGCCGCGAAGAAGGGCCGTACCGGCCTGATCGCGAAAAAGCTGGGCATGTCCCGGCTGTTCAACGAGGACGGTTCGACCGTACCCGTGACGCTGCTGCACGTGGACAACGTCCGCGTGATTGCCGCGCGCACCGAGGAGAAGGACGGCTACGAAGCTGTCCAGATCGGCATCGGCGTGGCGAAGCCCAAGAACGTCTCCAAGGCGAACAAGGGTCACTTCGCGAAGGCCGGGGTCGAGGCGCCGCAGAAGGTCGTCGAGTTCCGCGTCGGCTCCGACGCGGTGATCGCGCCTGGCACTGTGCTGAGCCCCGCGCATTTCGTGAAGGGCCAGAAGGTCGATGTCACCGGCATCACCGTCGGCAAGGGCTTCGCCGGCGGCATGAAGCGCTGGAACTTCGCGGGCCTCGAGGCGTCGCACGGCGTGTCGGTCAGCCACCGTTCGCTGGGTTCGACCGGCAACCGACAGGACCCGGGCAAGACCTTCAAGAACAAGAAGATGGCCGGCCATCTCGGCGGCGAGCGCGTGACCACCCAGAACCTGGAAGTCGCGCTGGTCGATGCCGAGAAGGGCCTGCTGCTCATCAAGGGCGCGGTGCCTGGTGCGAAGGGCGGCTACGTGATGATCCGCGACGCTGAGAAGCGCGCGCGTCACGCCGATGCGCCGTTCCCGACGGTCGCGGCCTGAGGACGCTGGCAATGCAGATCAACGTCATCACTCTCGACAACGCCGCCGCCGGCGAGATCGACCTGCCGGATGAAGTGTTCGGCGCCGCGCCGCGCGCCGACATCATGGCGCGCGTCGTGCACTGGCAGCTGGCCAAGCGCCGCGCCGGCACGCACAAGGCCAAGGGCATGGGCGAGGTCTCCGGCACGACCAAGAAGCCGTATCGGCAGAAGGGCACCGGCAATGCGCGCCAGGGCTCGCTGCGCGCCCCGCAGTACCGCAAGGGCGGCGTGGTGCATGGCCCAGTGGTGCGTGACCACGGATACAGCCTGAACAAGAAGGTCCGTCGTCTCGGCCTGATCTCGGCGCTGAGCCAGAAGGCCGCCGAGGGCAAGCTGGTCGTGCTGGACAACGCGACGGTCGGCGCCGATGCCAAGACCGGTGCGATGGCCGCGCAGGTCAAGGCGCTCGGCTGGACCTCGGTGCTGGTGGTCGATGCCGCGGCGGATGAGAACTTCGCCCGCGTCATCCGCAACCTGCCGAAGGTGCGCGTGCTGCCGACCATCGGCGCGAATGTATACGACATCCTGAAGCACGACGTGCTCGCGGTGACACGCGCCGGCGTGGAAGCGCTGAAGGAGCGGCTGGCATGAGCGACGCCCCGAAGGCGAAGCGCCCGGTGATCGGCCGTGAGCGCATGTACCAGACCATCCTGTCGCCGCTGGTGACGGAGAAGGCGACGCTGAACAACGAGCGCGGGCAGATCACCTTCAAGGTCGCCATCGACGCGACCAAGCCGCAGATCAGGGCCGCGGTCGAAGGCTTGTTCGGCGTGAAGGTCCTCGGCGTGAACACGCTGGTGGTCAAGGGCAAGGCAAAGCGCTTCCGGAACCGTCCGGGTCAGCGTTCCGACTGGAAGAAGGCGATGGTGCGACTGGCCGAAGGCCAGAGCATCGACCTGACGACGGGGCTCGCGTAAGCCATGGCGCTCAAGAATTTCAATCCCGTCACGCCCTCGCTGCGCGGCACGATCCTCATCGATCGCTCCGAGCTGTGGAAGGGCGCGCCGGTCAAGGGCCTTACCGAAGGGAAGCATTCCTCGGGCGGGCGCAACCAGCATGGCCGCATCACCGTCCGCTTCCGTGGCGGCGGACACAAGCGCGCCTATCGCCTGGTGGACTTCAAGCGCCGGACGAAGTTCGGCGTGCCGGCGATCGTCGAGCGGCTGGAATACGACCCCAACCGCACGGCGTTCATCGCGCTGCTGAAGTACCAGGACAACGAGCTCGCCTACATCATCGCGCCGCAGCGCCTGAAGGTGGGCGACACGGTGATCTCGGCCGAGAAGGCCGACATCAAGCCGGGCAACGCGATGCCGATGGCGGCCATTCCGGTCGGCACCATCATCCACAACATCGAGCTGAAGCCCGGTGCGGGTGGCAAGCTCGCGCGCTCGGCGGGCACCTTCGCGCAGCTGGTCGGCAAGGACCAGGGCTACGCGCAGGTGAAGCTGCAGTCGGGCGAACTGCGCGTGATCCGGTCGGAATGCATGGCGTCGATCGGCGCCGTGTCGAACCCCGACAATTCCAACCAGCAGCTCGGCAAGGCCGGGCGCTCTCGCTGGCTGGGCCGCATGCCGCACAATCGCGGCGTGGTGATGAACCCGGTTGACCACCCGCATGGCGGTGGTGAAGGCCGTACCTCGGGTGGCCGGCATCCGGTCACCCCGTGGGGCAAGCCCACGAAGGGTGCGAAGACCCGCAACAACAAGCGGACCGACGGGCAGATTGTCCGCCGCCGCAACGCGACGAAGGGCTGATCGCGATGTCGCGCAGCGTCTGGAAGGGGCCGTTCGTCGACGGCTACCTGCTCAACAAGGCGGAGGCCGCCCGTGCGTCCACGCGCAACGAGATCATCAAGATCTGGTCGCGCCGGAGCACGGTGCTGCCGCAGTTCGTCGGCCTGACCTTCGGGGTCTACAACGGCAAGAAGTTCCTGCCGGTGCAGGTCACCGAGAACATGGTCGGCCACAAGTTCGGCGAATTCTCGCCGACGCGGACCTTCACCGGCCACGCGGCCGACAAGAAGGCGAAGCGGGGCTGACATGAGCAAGCCGAAGCATCCCCGCACGCTGGCGGAGACCGAGGCGCAGGCCGTGACGTGGAACATCCGCGTCAGCCCGCGCAAGCTGAACCTCGTGGCCGGACTGATCCGCGGCAAGCGGGCGCAGGACGCAGTCGCGCAGCTGACCTTCAGCAAGCGCCGCATCGCGGTGACCGTGAAGAAGACGCTGGAATCCGCGATCGCCAATGCCGAGAACAACCACAGCCTGGATGTCGACCGCCTGGTCGTCTCGAAGGCCGAGGTCGGGCGCGCCATGGTGATGAAGCGCTTCCACGCGCGTGGCCGCGGTCGCGCGTCCACCGTCGAGAAGTGGTTCAGCAACCTGAAGATCGTGGTGGCGGAACAGCAGCTGGCCGCGCCGGCCGCCGAGCAGGAGGCCGCGTAACATGGGTCACAAGGTCAATCCGATCGGCCTGCGCCTGGGCATTAACCGCACCTGGGACAGCCGCTGGTATGCGGGTCATGACTACGCCCGGCTGCTGCACGAGGACTTCAAGCTGCGCGAGACCCTGCTGAAGCGCCTCAAGGGCGCCGGGGTGTCGCGCGTGGTGATCGAGCGTCCGGCCAAGAAGCCGCGCGTGACCATCCATGCCGCGCGGCCTGGCGTGGTCATCGGCAAGAAGGGCGCGGACATCGAGGTCCTCCGCAAGGACCTCATGAAGATGGCCGGTGCGGAAGTCGCGCTGAACATCGTCGAGATCCGCAAGCCCGAGATCGACGCGACGCTGGTGGCCGAGAACATCGCCCAGCAGCTGGAGCGTCGCGTGGCCTTCCGCCGTGCGATGAAGCGCGCGGTGCAGTCCGCCATGCGCCTGGGCGCCGGCGGCATCCGCATCAACTGCTCGGGTCGCCTGGGCGGGGCCGAGATCGCGCGCATGGAGTGGTATCGCGAGGGCCGCGTGCCCCTGCACACTCTTCGCGCCGATATCGACTACGGCGTGGCGACCGCGAAGACCACCTACGGCACCTGCGGTGTGAAGGTGTGGATCTTCAAGGGCGAGATCATGGGGCACGATCCGATGGCGCAGGACAAGCGCGCCGCGGAACAGGCGCCTCAGCGCTGAGAGTGATGGATCATGCTGCAGCCTAAGCGCACCAAGTTCCGAAAGGCCCATAAGGGCCGCATCCATGGCCTGGCGAAGGGCGGCTTCACGCTGTCCTTCGGGGGCTTTGGCCTGAAGGCCCTCGAGCCGGAGCGCGTGACCGCGCGCCAGATCGAGGCCGCCCGTCGCGCCATCACCCGCGCGATGAAGCGCCAGGGCCGCGTGTGGATCCGCATCTTCCCGGATGTGCCGGTCTCCACCAAGCCGGCGGAAGTCCGCATGGGCTCCGGCAAGGGCGCGCCCGAATACTGGGTGTGCCGCGTGAAGCCGGGCCGCGTCATGTTCGAGATCGACGGCGTGCCCGCCGAGACGGCGCGCGAGGCGCTGTCGCTCGGCGCCGCCAAGCTGCCGATCAAGACCAAGTTCGTCACCCGCCTGGGTGCGGAGGCCTGAGATGCCCGCGACCAAGATCGGCGACGTCCGCGCGAAATCCGCGGATGAGCTCGCCACCATGCTGCTCGACCTCCGCAAGGAGCAGTTCAACCTGCGCTTCCAGCGCGCGACCGGCCAGCTTGAGGCGCTCTCGCGCATCAAGCAGGTCCGCCGCGACATCGCGCGGGTGAAGACCATCATCGGCGAGCGCGCCCGCGCCGCCGCAACCGCAGCCTGAGAGGAGACCGACGGCCATGCCGAAGCGCGTCCTCACCGGGCGGGTCACCAGCGACAAGACGGACAAGACCATCACGGTCCTGGTCGAGCGTCGCGTGATGCATCCGCTCTACAAGAAGTTCATCCGGCGCTCGAAGAAGTACGCTGCGCATGACGACGCCAACCTGTGCAAGGAAGGCGACGTGGTGCAGATCGAGGAGTGCCGCCCGATCAGCAAGTCGAAGTCCTGGGTCGTGATCGAGCGCAACGGCGCCTCGGTCGATCGACCCGGCTTCCTCGCGACCGCGGAGGCGTAAGCCGTGATCCAGGTCGAATCCAATCTCGAAGTGGCCGACAATTCCGGTGCGCGCCGCGTGCAGTGCATCAAGGTGCTCGGTGGCTCGAAGCGCAAGACCGCGGGAGTGGGCGACATCATCGTCGTCTCCGTGAAGGAAGCGATTCCGCGCGGCAAGGTGAAGAAGGGGACCGTGGAGCGCGCCGTGATCGTGCGCACCGCCTACCCGGTGCGCCGGCAGGACGGCACGGTGATCCGCTTCGACCGCAACGCGGCCGTGCTGATCAACAAGCAGAACGAGCCGATCGGCACCCGCATCTTCGGGCCGGTGGTCCGTGAGCTGCGCGCCAAGAAGTTCATGAAGATCATCTCCCTCGCGCCGGAGGTGCTGTGATGGCTGCGAAGATCCGCAAGGGCGATCGCGTCCAGGTCCTCACGGGCAAGGACAAGGGCCGCCAGGGTGAGGTGATCCGGGTCAACCCGACCGAGGGCCGTGCCTTCGTGCAGGGCGTGAACCTGGCCAAGCACCACCAGAAGCCGCAGGGCATGGGCCAGCCGGGTGGCATCGTCGAGAAGGAGGCGTCCATCAACCTCTCCAATCTCGCGCTGCTCGACCCGAAGTCCGGCAAGCCGACGCGCGTTGGCTTCAAGACGCTGGAAGACGGCAAGAAGGTCCGGGTGGCAAAGGCCTCCGGCGAAGTGATCGACGCATGAGCGAAGCACGCGAACAGCCCCGTCTGCGGAAGCACTACGAGGAGGTGGTCCGCAAGGCCCTCTCCGAGGAATTCGGGTACAAGAACCCGATGGAAGTGCCGAAGCTCGAGAAGATCGTGATCAACATGGGCGTCGGCGAGGCCGCCGGCGACCAGAAGAAGCTCGATGCCGCGGTGGCGGACCTGACGGCGATCTCTGGCCAGCGGCCGGTGAAGACCAAGGCGAAGAAGGCCATCGCGGGCTTCAAGATCCGCGAGGGCATGGCGATCGGCACGAAGGTGACGCTCCGCCAGCAGCGCATGTACGAGTTCCTCGACCGGCTCGTGACCATCGCGCTGCCGCGCCTGCGCGACTTCCGTGGCCTGCCGGCGAACAAGGGCTTCGACGGGCGGGGAAATTTCTCCCTCGGCCTCAAGGAGCAGATCGTGTTCCCCGAGATCAGCTACGACAAGGTCGACGCGATCCGCGGCATGGACATCGTCTTTGTCACGACGGCGAAGACGGACAAGGAAGCGAAGGCGCTGCTCACGGCGTTCCAGCTTCCCTTTCAGAAGTGATTTTGGAAAACCGCCGGGTACGCCCGGCAGGTTCCGGAGGATTTTGACGGCATGGCCAAGACCTCGTCTGTCGAGAAGAACAAGCGTCGTGAGAAGCTGTCCAAGCTTCACGCGCCGAAGCGCGCCGCCCTGAAGGCCGTGATCATGGATCGCGAGCTTTCCGTGGAGGAGCGCTTCGAGGCGACGCTCAAGCTCGCACAGTTCCCCCGCAACGGTGCCAAGATCCGCGTGCGTCTGCGCTGCGAGATCACCGGGCGTCCGCGTGGCAACTACCGCAAGTTCAAGCTCTGCCGGAACCAGCTCCGGGAATTGGCCTCGAAGGGCCAGATCCCCGGCGTGGTCAAGGCGAGCTGGTAAGGAAGGACCGGCCATGTCGATGTCCGATCCGTTGGGTGACATGCTCACCCGCATCCGCAACGCCCAGTCGGCGCGCCAGTCGCGCTGCAAGGCGCCCGCGTCCCGCCTGCGCGAGAACGTGCTCGAGGCACTCAAGCGCGAGGGCTACATCCGCGCCTGGCGCACCGAGGAGCTGCGCCCCGGCGTGCGCTTCATCGAGATCGAGCTGAAGTACTCGGAGGGCGAGCCCGCCATCAAGGAGATCACCCGCGTCTCCAAGCCTGGCCGGCGCGTCTATTCCAAGATCGCCGAGTTGCCGCGCATCTATAACGGGCTGGGTACCTCGATCCTCTCCACGCCGCGCGGCGTGATGAGCGAGAACGAGGCCCGCGCTGCCAATGTTGGCGGCGAAGTCCTCTGCCGCGTGTTCTGACGGGAGCAACAGCAATGTCTCGCGTTGGTAAATATCCGGTGCCGGTTCCCGCGGGCGTCACGCTCGCGCTGGCCGGCCGCACGCTGACGGCCAAGGGCAAGCTCGGCGAACTGAAGCTCGACCTGACGGACGACGTCGATGTCGAGATCAAGGCCTCGGAAGTCGCGGTATCCCCGCGGCGCACCGATCGTCGCTCGCGCACCATGTGGGGCACGACGCGCAGCCTGATCAACTCGATGGTCACCGGTGTCTCCACGGGCTTCGTGAAGGCGATGGAGATCAACGGCACGGGCTATCGCGCCGCGGTCCAGGGCTCTGACCTGGTGCTGGCGCTGGGCTACAGCCACGAGATCCGCTACCCGATCCCTGCCGGGATCAAGATCACCTGCGAGAAGCCGACCGCCATCAAGGTGGAGGGTTCGGACAAGCGCCAGGTGGGCCAGGTTGCGGCGGAGATCCGGGCGTATCGCGGCCCCGAACCCTACAAGGGCAAGGGCGTCAAGTACGAGAACGAGCAGATCCTCCGCAAGGAGGGTAAGAAGAAGTAATGGCCAGCACCAAGCTCGACCTCGAGGCGCGGCGTCGTCGCCGCCTCCGCTTCCAGCTCCGGCAGAAGTCCGGCGGGCGCGTTCGCCTGTCGGTGTTCCGCTCGGGCAAGCACATCTACGCGCAGGTCATCGACGACACGCAGGGGCGCACGCTCGCCGCTGCCTCGTCGCTCGAAAAGACGATGCGCGAGGGAATGAAGACCGGCGCCGATCGCGACGCCGCGGCGGCGGTCGGCAAGCTGGTGGCCGAACGTGCGATCGCGGCCGGGGTGACGGAAGTCGTCTTCGACCGCGGACCCTATCTCTATCACGGGCGCGTCAAGGCGCTCGCGGACGGCGCCCGCGAGGGCGGGCTGTCGTTCTGAGAGGCTGACAGACATGGCATATGCACCGAGGTCCGGCGGCGAGGGTGGTGGCGAAGGCGGGCGCGAGCGCCGCGGCCGCCGTCGCGACGGCGACAACAACAATCGCCAGGAGCGCCAGGATGGCGACGAGCTGAAGGACAAGCTCGTCACCATCAACCGCGTCGCCAAGGTGGTGAAGGGTGGCCGTCGCTTCTCCTTCGCCGCGCTGGTCGTGGTCGGCGATGAGAAGGGGCGCGTGGGTTGGGGCGCGGGCAAGGCGCGGGAAGTGCCGGAAGCCATCCGCAAGGCGACGGAGCGTGCGAAGCGCACGATGATCCGCGTGCCGATGCGCGAGGGCCGCACGCTGCACCATGACGTGATCGGCGAATTCGGCGCCGGCCGCGTGATCCTGCGCGCCGCACCCGCGGGTACCGGCATCATCGCCGGCGGCCCGATGCGCGCGGTGTTCGAGACGCTGGGCATGGGCGACGTGGTCGCCAAGTGCACCGGCTCCGCGAACCCGCACAACATGGTGAAGGCCACCTTCGCGGCGCTCGCGCGCTGCACCTCGCCGCGCGCGGTTGCCGCGCGTCGTGGCAAGAAGGTCGCCGATATCCTGGGCCAGAAGAAGGACGCCCCCGAGGCGACGGAGGCCGCAAGTGTCTGACGAGCAAAAGAAGACCGTGAAGGTGACCCAGCTCGGGTCGCCGATCGGCCGCAAGCCCGGCCAGCGCGAGACGCTGATCGGCCTCGGACTGAACAAGCGTCATCGTACGCGCGAGCTGGAGGATACCCCCTCCGTGCGCGGCATGATCCGCAAGGTCGCGCACCTCGTGCGCGTCGAGGACTGAGCCATGAAGCTGAATGAGATCCGCGACAACGACGGCGCGCGGCCGAAGTTCAAGCGCATCGGCCGCGGCATCGGCTCGGGCAAGGGCAAGACGTCCGGGCGCGGCGTGAAGGGCCAGAAGGCGCGCACCGGCGTGTCGCTGAACGGCTTCGAGGGCGGCCAGCTGCCGATCTACCGGCGCGTGCCGAAGCGCGGCTTCGTGAACATCTTCCGCAAGGACTACGCGGTGCTGAACATCGGCACGCTGGACGCGGCGATCGAATCGGGCCGCCTGCCGGCGGGCGAAGCGGTCGACGAAGCGGCGCTGAAGGCGGCCGGCCTGGTCCGTACCTCGGCCAAGCTGGTCGGCGTGCGCCTACTGGCCAAGGGCGAGATCAAGCGGGCGGTGACCATCTCCGTCTCCGGCGCCTCGGCGGCGGCGATTGCGGCGATCGAGGCGGCGGGCGGGTCGGTGACCTTGACCGCGGCGCCGGTCGAAGCCGTATCGGAGTGATGCGGCCGGCGGGTTCGCCGGGCGCATCCGCGCGTAGGGTTGGTGTGGCGGCTGCGCGCCAAACCATGAGGCACTTGTCCCCGGCCGGCCGCATGGCTAGTTCAGGGTCCGGTTTTCGGCGCGGCGCGCGGGGTAACCCGGGCGCCGCTGCCGCTTAGGAGGTTATGCATGGCGTCGGCGGCCGAGCAGGCGATGTCCAGCCTCAATTTCGGGGTCCTGGCGAAGGCGACGGAACTCAAGAAGCGCATCTGGTTCACGCTGGGCGCGCTGATCGTCTATCGATTCGGCACCTATGTCCCGGTGCCCGGCGTCGATGCGGCGGTGATGGGCGAGATCCTGGCCCAGCATGGCGGCGGCATCCTGGGTATGTTCGACATGTTCACCGGCGGTGCGCTCGGGCGCATGACGGTGTTCGCGCTGAACATCATGCCCTACATCTCGGCCTCCATCATCGTGCAGCTGATGACGGCGGCGATTCCCTCCTGGGAAGCGCTGAAGAAGGAAGGCGAGGCGGGGCGCAAGAAGCTCAACCAGTATACCCGCTACCTGACCGTCATCATCGCCATCGCGCAGGCCTGGGGCATCGCGGTGGGGCTGGAAGGCATGCGCGGGTCGTTCGGCGCCGCCGTCTGGGATCCGGGCTGGTTCTTCCGATTCTCCTGCGTCATCACGCTGGTCGGCGGCACCATGTTCCTGATGTGGCTCGGCGAGCAGATCACCGCGCGCGGCGTGGGCAATGGCATCAGCCTGATCATCTTCGCGGGCATCGTGGCGAACCTGCCCTCGGCGCTGATCGGCACACTTGAGCTCGGGCGCACGGGCGCGCTGTCGACCTTCTTCATCATCTTCTTCCTGATCGCCGCGCTGGCCATCATCGCCTTCGTGGTCTTCATCGAACGCGCCCAGCGGCGCATCCCGGTGCAATACCCCAAGCGCCAGGTCGGCAACCGCATGTTCAGCGGCGAGGCCACGCACCTGCCGCTGAAGCTGAACACCGCCGGCGTCATCCCGCCGATCTTCGCCTCCTCGCTGCTGTTGCTGCCGGCCACCATCGCGGGCTTCTCGACCGACCCGACGCAGGAATCCTGGCTGCAGACCATCACGTCGGCGCTGGCGCATGGCCAGCCGATGTATATGGCCCTGTACATGGCGCTGATCGTGTTCTTCGCCTTCTTCTACACCGCGGTGGTGTTCAATCCGGCCGAAACCGCCGACAACCTCAAGAAGTATGGCGGCTTCGTGCCCGGCATCCGTCCCGGGCAGAACACCTCGGACTACCTCGACCGTGTGTTGACGCGCCTGACCGTGGTCGGCGCCATCTACCTCTGCATCGTCTGCATCATCCCCGAGATCCTGATCAGCAACTACGGCGTTCCCTTCTATTTCGGCGGCACGTCCCTGCTCATCATCGTCTCAGTCACGATGGACACGGTGGCGCAGGTGCAGTCGCATCTCTTCGCCCACCAGTATGAAGGCCTGATCAAGAAGGCCAAGCTTGGTGGGCGCGGCATGCCGCGTCCGCGCTAGGGGGGAAGACACGCGGATGAACCTGATTCTGTTGGGGCCGCCCGGGGCGGGGAAGGGCACGCAGGCCAAGCGGCTCGAGGAACACTTCGGCATCGCCCAGGTCTCCACCGGCGACATGCTGCGCGCCGAGGTGAAGTCGGGCAGCGAGATCGGCCTCAAGGCCCGCGCGATCATGGAGCGCGGCGAACTCGTGCCCGACGACGTCATCACGGCGATGCTCGCGGCACGCGTGTCGCGCCCCGATGCGGCGAATGGCTTCATCCTGGATGGCTTTCCGCGCACCGCGCCGCAGGCCCAGGCGCTGGACGGCATGCTGGCCGCCAAGGGCCTGCAGCTCGACCACGTGATCGAACTGAAGGTGGATGACGCGGCGCTGGTCGAGCGAATCGCAGGGCGCTTCACCTGTGCCAATTGCGGCACCGGCTACCACGACAGTTTCAAGCCGCCGGCCAAGGCTGGCGTCTGCGACAGCTGCGGCGGGACGGACTTCACCCGCCGCGCCGACGACAAGGCGGAGACGGTGGCGGCCAGGCTTGATGCCTATCACCGCCAGACGGCACCGCTGCTGCCCTACTACGCCGCCCAGGGGAAGCTCTCCCAGGTGGATGGCATGGCATCGATGGACGAGGTGGCGCGCCAGATTGGCGCCATTCTGTCCAGGAAGGCTTGACTCCATGGGGGGCGGGGTCTAGATCGCCCGCTCCCGCGGCAGGGGTCTCCCCGGCCGCCGATCATCGTTGCATGGACTTGTTCACTGCGCCGGGGGGCATCTGCCCCGCTCGGCGGTTTTCGGGGCTCGGCCCCAGGAGAGGCACTGTGGCGCGCATCGCCGGCGTGAACATCCCGACCAACAAGCGGGTGCTCATCTCGCTTCGCTACATCTTCGGCATCGGGCCGCAGAATGCGAAGGATATCTGTGGCAAGCTCGGAATCCCCGACGATCGCCGCGTGAACCAGCTGACCGATGACGAGGTCCTGCGGATCCGCGAGATGATCGACAGGGATTACCGCGTCGAGGGCGACCTGCGGCGTGAACAGGCGATGAATATCAAGCGCCTGATGGACCTGGGCTGCTACCGCGGCCTGCGCCACCGCAAGGGCCTGCCGGTCCGCGGCCAGCGCACCCACACCAATGCGCGCACGCGCAAGGGCAAGGCGGTCGCGATCGCCGGCAAGAAGAAGGTGACGAAGTAGTATGGCCCGCGAACCCCGCGCCGGCGCCTCGCGCGGCCCCGTCAAGCGCAAGGAACGGAAGAACATCACCTCGGGCGTCGCCCATGTGCTGGCTTCCTTCAACAACACCATCGTGACCATCACCGACGCGCAGGGCAATGCCATCGCCTGGTCGTCCTCAGGGTCGCAGGGCTTCAAGGGCAGCCGCAAGTCCACCCCCTACGCCGCGCAGGTCGCGGCGGAAGATGCCGGGCGCAAGGCGCGCGAGCATGGGATGGAGACGCTCGAGATCATGGTGTCGGGCCCCGGCTCGGGCCGCGAATCGGCGCTGCGCGCGCTGCAATCCGTGGGCTTCTACGTGACGTCCATCAAGGACGTGACGCCGATCCCGCACAATGGCTGCCGCCCCCGGAAGCGTCGCCGCGTCTGATTGACGCGTGCTGGCGCGCGCAACCGCGCGCCGCTTCCCCGTGGCCTGCCGAAAGGAGAGAGTGATCGTGCTCGAGAGGAATTGGCGTTCGCTGATCGAGACGCAGAAGTCCGTCGAAATGGGGGCGGACCCGCTGCGCACGGCGACCGTGGTGCTGGAACCGCTGGAGCGCGGCTTCGGCATGACGCTGGGCAATGCGCTGCGTCGCGTGCTGCTGTCCTCGCTCCAGGGCGCGTCGGTCACCGCCATCCGCATCGATGGCGTGCTGCATGAATTCAGCTCCATCCAGGGCGTGCGCGAGGACGTGACGGACATCGTCCTGAACGTGAAGCAGCTCGCCATCCGCATGCAGGGCGAAGGCCCGAAGCGCCTGGCGCTGACCGCGACCGGCCCCGGTGAAGTCACCGCCGGCCAGATCCAGACCACCGGCGACATGGAGATCGCGAACCCCGACCTCGTGCTCTGCACGCTGGACGATGGCGCGAAGCTGGTCATGGAACTCACGGTGGACATCGGCAAGGGCTACGTCCCGGCCAGCGAAAACCGTCCGGAAGACGCCCCGATCGGCCTGATCCCGATCGATGCCATCTATTCCCCGGTCCGCCGCGTGGCCTACCGCGTGGAACCGACCCGCGTCGGCCAGCGCACCGACTTCGACAAGCTGATCCTGACGGTCGAGACCGACGGCACGCTGGCTCCGGAAGACGCGGTGGGCGTTGCCGCCCGCATCCTCCAGGAACAGCTCCAGATCCTCATCAACTTCGACGAGCCCCGCGCGCGCGTCGAGGAAGAGATCCGCGACGACCTGCCCTTCAACCGCAACCTGCTCCGCAAGGTCGACGAGCTGGAACTGTCGGTCCGTTCGGCGAACTGCCTGAAGAACGACAACATCGTCTACATCGGCGACCTGGTTCAGAAGACCGAGCAGGAAATGCTCCGCACCCCGAATTTCGGGCGCAAGTCGCTGAACGAGATCAAGGAAGTCCTCGCCTCGATGGGCCTCGGCCTTGGTATCGCCGTGACCGGCTGGCCGCCCGAGAACATCGAGGAACTCGCGAAGAAGGTCGAGGAGCCCTTCTAAGGGTCTCCGGTCAAGGATAACGAACCATGCGTCACGGAATGGCCGGGCGGAAGCTCAGCGTCACCTCGTCCCACCGCCTCGCCATGTTCCGCAACATGGCGACGTCGCTGATCAAGCACGAGCAGATCACCACCACCCTGCCCAAGGCCAAGGAGCTGCGTCCGTATGTCGAGCGCATCATCACGCTGGGCAAGCGCGGCGGCCTGCATGCGCGCCGCCAGGCGCTCGCGCAGATCCGCGACGAGAAGGTGGTGACCAAGCTCTTCAGCGAGATCGCCGACCGCTACAAGGCGCGCTCGGGCGGCTATACCCGCGTGCTGCGCGCCGGCGTGCGCTACGGCGATGCCGCCACCATGGCGGTGATCGAACTGGTCGACCGCAACCCGGCCGCCAAGGGCCAGGACAGCGGCCCGAAGCCGGAAGCCGCAACGGACGACGCGTCCGAGGACTGACACGCCGCGCCTGGCGCGACGTTTGCGGGGGGAGGGCCGATCGCCTTCCCCTTTTGCATGTCCGGCGCCCGCGTGCCCTACGCCGTCACCAGCCCGGCCTTCGTCCGCGCGGGAAACATCGCGGCCATCGCGGCGGCGTTCATCGGCCGGCCCAGAAAGTATCCCTGCGCGCGCTCGACGCCCAGCGCGTGCAGCATCTCCAGCTCGGCCGCCGTCTCGACGCCCTCGGCGATGATCCGGCTGTCGGTCTCCTGAGCGAAGCCCACCAGCGCCGTCGCCAGCGCCTGGCGCGCCGGGTCGGAATCGATATTGCGCGTCAGCGCCATGTCCAGCTTGATGAGGTCTGGCCGCAGGCGAAGGATGTGATGCAGCCCGGAATACCCGGCCCCCGCATCGTCCACCGCCAGGCGCATGCCGCCCGCGCGCAGCCCGGCCAGCCGTTCCACCAACCCCTCATAGCTCGCGACCGAGGCATGTTCGGTCACCTCCAGCACGATCCGCCGCGGCGGCAGCCCGGCGAAGGCTGCCTCGAATCCCGGATCCATCACCGTCTCCGGCGAGGCGTTGACCGCCAGGTAGATATCCGCCGGCAGGTCGGCCAGCGCGCGCAGCGCCAGCCTGATCGCGGCAATCTCCAATGCCGCGCCGCGGCCAACCTCGGCGGCCTCGGCGAACCAGACATTGGGCGGGCGGTTCGGCGACCCATTGAAGCGCGCGAGGCATTCGAAGCCGACAGGGCGGCGCGGCTGGATGCTCCAGATCGGCTGGTAGGCGATGAAGAAGGCGCCGCTTTCGATCACCGCCTGGATGCGCGCGTCGCGCTCCTGCGCCTGGCGGTCCTGCGCCACCTGGTCGTGGATCTCGTGCGCCGCCAGGTCGGCGAAGGCGCGCATCATCTGGAGGTCGCGGGTGTTCAGCGACGGGTCCGGCTGGAAGCCGATGCAGCAGAACATGCCATAGACCGTGCCGTCCGGCAGGCGGATCGGCACCGACATATGCGCCCCGATCGGCAGCGCGGCGGTGATGGGCAGCGCCATCGCGAGGGGTTCCGCGCTGGTGTCGGGGATCAGTTCGGGCAGCCGCCCGGCCAGGATGTGCCGGCAATACACGGAATCGAGCGGAAACGTAGCACCCCGGTGCGCCACCTGTTCGAGGCCCGGCGCATCGACCTCGCGCAGCACCATCGTCTCGCCGACGAATTCCGACGCATAAGCGACCTGCAGCCCGAAATGCGTGCGGATGGCGCGCACCGCGCGTTCCAGCGTGCCCCCACCACCACCCCGTGCGCGCGCGCCACGCAGGATGATGCGGTCGAGTTCGCTGTCTGTGCTGGGCATGGTGGTCTCCGGCTTGCCGGATCAAACCACGCCAAAGGACACCAAGGCGTAAATCGCCGCGGCGCTACCGCGGCCCCATCGCCTCGCCCAGCGCCGGCACGAAGTCTCGCAGCCCCGGGCGCAGCGCCTCCGGCCAGGCGCGCGGGTCGGGTGGCACCGACAGGCGCACGGCCCCGTTGTCGGTCAGCAGCAGGAACATGCGGTCGTCCTGCGTGTCGAAGGCCAGGAAGGCGCCGCCCTCGCGGCAGCCGGCCGGCAGGCAGCCGAAGCCGAACAGCCAGCGGTCCCCGGCCAGCGCTACCGGCGGGCCGGGGTCGCGCAGCCGGGCCGCGAGCGCGCCGCGATGCCCGCCGCTGTTGAAGCGCAGCCCGGTCGTCAGTTCGGCGCGCTGCGCCAGTGCCAGCACCGGCTGGCCCAGCACGGTGCGGATGTCGGGCTCCTGCGCCGCGGCCGGCAGCGCCGCCAGCACCAGCGCCGCCACCGCGAGCTGCCTTCTGATATTCGCTTTCACGCCTGCAGCATGTGCCCGATCGCGGCCGCCGCCGCCAGCCCGGCCAGCACGCGCCCGGGCGGCGCCCATCGCGCCGGGATGCGGACCAGGATCGCCAGCCCCCACCCCGCCAGCAGCAGCACGATCACCCCGGCCGCGAAGCCGGCCAGTATGTTGACCGCGACGAGCAGCGCGTCGACCACGACCAGCTGCAAAGCCTGCAGCCCCTCCTCGACCCGCACCGGCACCAGCGCCTGGCCGAAGCCGCCGATGCGCGTGGTGGCGACACAGGCCGCGACCAGCACGCCCGCCCAGCGCGCCGCCCCGCCGCGCCAGGCCAGCAGCGCCACCACCAGGCACCAGGCGGCCTCCATCAGGTGCTCGCCCGGACGGTGCGCCGCCGACGGCAACCATCCCTCGGTGCCGGGTAGCCCTGTCCCCGCCCGCAGCGCCACCGCCGCCACCGCCCCCAGCACCGCCCAGCCCGCCGCCGCGGGCAGGGTGCGCGGCCCGCGGTGCAGCACCAGCAGCCCGACCAGGCCGAGCACCGCCGGCACGGAACGCACGGCACCGGCGCCCAGCATGGCGCCGAACACCGTCCCGAACACGCCAAACACCAGCAGCGCCCCCAACGCCGCGAGCGCCAGCGGCACCACCACCGCGTGAATCATGCCCTACCGCCGCAGGAAGCCCGGCCCGTCCGGCGGCTCGGCGAAGTCCTCGACGATCTCGTCGACCCGCGCCAGCATCGGCCCGCGCCGGCAGGCCGACAGCAGCGCCTGCACCGCGGCTTCCTCGCCATCGACCAGCGCCTCGACGGCGCCGTCGGGGCGATTGCGGACCCAGCCCAGCACGCCCAGGCGCGTCGCCTCGCGCACCATCCAGTCGCGATAGCCCACGCCCTGCACGCGGCCGCGGATCACCACGCGCCGCGCCCTCATGCGCGCACCAGCGCCAGGAAGCGTTCGGCGAGCGCGACATCGGCGGCGGCGCGGGCACGGCGCACGGCCGCCTCGGCATCCTTGCCCCAGCGCCCTTCCTGGTACGTCTCGTCCAGCACCGACAGCGCATATGCCCGCGCCCCATCGACCACCCCGGCCGACAGCGCCAGCCCCAGCACCAGGCTGCCCAGCGCCGGCACCGCGAGACCCAGCGCTACCAGCTCCTCCGGCCGATGCGCGGCGACCGCGGCGCGCAGCGCGGCCAGGCTCTCCGGCGGCTGGGACACCGGCATGATACCCGACGTCACCCGCAACGGCGCGCCATGCGTCGCCGCCGCCCAATCGAGCAAGGGCTGCCAGTCGCGCGCCTGCATCGCGGCCAGCACGGGGTCCTCGGCGCGATAGCACAGCAGATCGGTCCCGCCATATTGCGCCAGGCCATCGACCTGCGCCCGCGCATCGACCGCCACGCGGTCCTGCGCGCCGCCCAGCAGGCGGGTCAGCGGCACCGCCTCCATCGACATCTCGCCGCCCTTCTGCCCGCCGGCGGCGTCCCATTCGGCGGCGATCGCCTCGGCCAGCGGGGCGCAGGGCGTGGCCAGCGGCGCGCCGCCGGGCAGGCGCAACGGCTTGCCGTCGAGCAGCACGGCATGCCCGCCCTCGGGCCGGCGCACCGCCACGGCATGGTCCCAGAAGCGCTTCACCGCCGCCCGCCGCCCAGCAACCCGCCCACCGCGCCGCCCAGCGCCCCGCCAATCCCGCCCAGCCCGCGCAACACATCCTGTGTGGTGCCCTGCAATTCGCGCGGCACGCCGGGGATGACGCGCTCCGCCGCCGGCACCGGGCCATCCGCGCCCATGCGCGCCAGCCGCAGCTGCGCCGCGCAATCGCCCGCCGGCGTGCCGCCCTGCACCCGCCCGCGCAGCCATTCCACCGTCGGGTCGCGCCACAGCCGGTTCGCCACCGTGTCCTCGATCACCTGGCCCAGGGCGCGCCCGGGCTCCACGCCCACGCGCGGGGCCGCCAGCGTGCCGCCGATGCCCACCGGCGCGCGCACCCGGATGCCCAGCAGCGTGACATCCGGCAGCAGCCGCGCGGCCAGCGCCTCGGTCCGCAGGTTCACCGCCAGCACGCCCTCGATCCGCCCGGCCGAGGTCTCGGCCAGCAGCGCCTGGCTGCGCGCCATGCCGTCCTCGGCCGACATCCGCAGCGCCACGCAGCGCAGCGCCACGCCATCCTGCGGCGCGCCGGGCAGCAGCAGCCCCAGCAGGTCCGGCCCCAGCCGCAGCATCCCCGCATGCGCCAGCCGTCCCTCGACGATGGCGAGGCCGAGCTCCCCCCCCAGCGTCGCCGCCACGGCGCGCGTGGTGGCGCCGCGGCCATGGATGTCCAGCGCCACTTCGGCGCGCCCCTCGATCCCGGTCGCCTCGCCGCGCGCCCGGCGCAGCGCCGCGAGGTCGAGCCCACGCCCCTCGCTTCGCAGCGCCAGCGCCAGGCGCGGCGGGGTGGCGGCGGCATCGAGCGTCGCCTCCCCGCGCACCGGCCCGCCCGGCGTGACGGCGGCGAAGGACCGCAGCCGCGCGGTGCCGTCCTGCATGGCCAGCGACCCGCCCACCTGCCGCCAATCGGTGCCGCCGACGATCAGGTGGTCCACAGTGAAGGCGATGGTTCCGCGATAGGCGCGCGCCACCGCGACCGGCAGCGGCAGGTCGGGGATGACGCGCCCCTGCACGGCCGGTGCCGGGCGCGGGCCGGCCGGCGCGGGGGCGGGCGCCGGCTGGCCGGGCCGGTGCTCCGCCGCCGCCGGCGCCGCCGCCAGACGCTCCGCCAGCGCATCGACATCGATCCGCGTGGCAGCGATGCGCCCGTCAATCGCGACCGGGGAGCCATGCGCCAGGGTCAGCGCCCCGGTCGCCTGCAATTCGGGGGATTGGATGCGGAAGGACGGAATTCGCAGCGCGCCGGTGATCGCCCCGGCGGCCTCCAGCCGCGCCTCGATGGCAAGGTCGGTCAGCGGCGGCGGCGGCGCGGGCAGCATCGGCGCCAGCGCGGCCAGTGCCGGCACCGCGATCCGCAAGTCGAGCGCCGCGCCGGACAGGCTGCGCGGCTGCGCCAGCGTGCCGGCCGCATGCAGCGTCGCGCCGGCCGCCGCGATGTCGAGCGTGACGCGCGCCGGCTGGGCAGGCTGCCAGGGCAGCAGGGCCGCCAGCGGTTCGACCCGAACCTCGCTGCGCGTCGCGATGCCGGCGCGCGTGGTCTCGATGGTGATCTCGACCGGCCCGTCCGGCGCCGGTGCGCGCGCCGCCAGCCGCGTCAGCGCCAGCCCGGGCACATAGCTGCCGAGGTCCAGCGCGCCGATGGTCAGGCTGAGGTCGCTCGGCTCCAGCCCCGGCCCGAGTCGCCCGGCAAGCTCCAGCGGCGGCAGCGCGGGCGGCAGCACCGCGCCGGGGGCCAGCGCCTCGACCAGCGGGCGCAACGCGGCGGGTTCCGGCACCGCCGCGTTCACCGCCACCGGCGCGCCCAGCGCACCCTGCACGGTGATCCGGTTGGCCGCGACGGCCAGGGTCGCGCGATAGGGCCAGGCGGCATCGGCGGCCAGCGGCATCGCGCCCGTCTCGGCCTCGATCCGCCCGGCCACGCCATGCAGCGCGACATCGCCGGCGATGGCCACAGGCCCGCCGCCGCCAAAGCCGGTCACCCGCGCCTGCGTCATGGCCAGCGTGCCAAGACGCGGGTCGGGCAGTGTGATGCGGCTGTCGGTCAGGCTGATCTCGGCGATCGCCACGGCGCGGCGCGGCGCCGGCGCACGGGCGGGGCCGGGCTCGGCGGCCGGTTCAGCGGGCCGCGGCGCGGCGCGGAACACCCAGTTGGGCGCCCCATCCGCCGTGCGTTCCAGCAGGATGTCGGCGCCGTCGATGGTGATGGCACGGATATCGACATCGCCGCGCAGCAGCGGCAGCAGCGCCAGGCGCACCTCCAGCCGGCGGATGCGCGCCATCTCGGGCCGGCTGCCGCCGGGCAGGTTGGCGAGCGTGGCCCCCTCCGCCGCGATGCGCGGCACCAGCCCCGGCCGCAGCGAGACGGCGCCGAGCGTGGCCGCGCGCCCGGTCGCGCCCTCGATGGCGGCGACAATCCGCGGCGTCAGCGTGCCGCCATCGACCGCGGCGACCAGCGCATACACCCCGCCGCCCGCCAGCAGCGCCACGCCGCCCAGCCCGATAGCCGCCCATTTCACCGCCCGCATCGCCATGCCCTCAGGCCCGCCGCCGGCAGGTGGGTGTGCGCGGCTTGTCGAAGCCGAGGAAGGTGAAGGTGTCCTTCATGTGCTTCGGCAGCGGCGCGGCCAGTTCCAGCGTGCCGCCATCGGGGTGGGGCAGGTGCAGCGAACGGGCATGCAGATGCAGCGTGCGGTCGCCGAAGCCATCCGGGTGCGCCGCCGCCCCGCCATACTTGCCGTCGCCGAGGATCGGGCAGGTCAACGCAGCGGCGCAATGCACGCGCAGCTGGTGGGTGCGCCCGGTCAGCGGCGTGAGCTCCAGCCAGGCGGCGCGCTTCTGCGCCGAATCGACCGTACGGAACAGCGTGACGGCGCGCGCGGCCTCCCGCGCATCGGACGGCACGGTGCGTTCGCCCTGCGCACCGCCCTGCTTGAGCAGCGCCATGTCGATGCGCCCTTCCAGCGGATGCGGGCGGCCGACGACGATGGCCCAGTAGGTCTTCTGCGCGTCGCGCCCGCGGAAGGCGCGCGCCAGGGCCGAGGCCGCCGCCGCCGTGCGCGCCAGCACCAGCACGCCGGTGGTGTCGCGATCCAGGCGATGCACCAGCCGCGGGCGTTCGTCGCTGCCGAAGCGCAGCGCGTCCAGCAGCCCGTCCACATGCTTGGCGATGCCCGGCCCGCCCTGCACCGGCAGGCCCTGCGGCTTGTCGATCGCGATGACGCTGTCGTCGCGATAGATCACCAGGCGCTGCATCTCGACCGCGTCGCGTTCGTCCACCGGCTTCGGGTCGGCCTTGGGGGCCTGGCCCTCGGGCATGGGCGGGATGCGGACCTGCTGGCCGCCCAGCAGGCGCGTGTTGGATTCGGCGCGCTTGCCATCCACCCGGATCTGCCCGGTGCGGAGCATCTTCTGCAGCGCGCCCTGGGTGAGCTGCGGGAAATGCCGGTGGAACCAGCGGTCGAGGCGGGTGTCGCGCTCGGAAGCCCAGACGGTGCGTGTGGTGACGGCCATGCGGCGTCATATCGCCCCGCGGGGCCGCGAAGCCAAGCGGCGGATGCGCGGGCGCGGCGGATCGGTCGCCGCTGCCATGCACCAGGTCCGGCCGCGCGGTGCCGGCCGCCGGGTGCAGACGGGCCGCGCCGCGGCGCCTATCCTGCGCGGCGAGAACGACCACGGACACCCACGCCCATGACCCGCCAGACCGCCATCCCCTGCACCTTCATGCGCGGCGGCACCAGCCGCGGGCCGTATTTCCTGGCCGCCGACCTGCCCGATAGCCGCGAGGGCATCGCGCAGGTGCTGCTCGCCGCCATGGGTTCGCCCGACGCCCGGCAGATCGACGGGCTGGGCGGTGCGACCACGCTGACCAGCAAGGTCTGCATCGTCTCGCCGGCGGCGGCGGGGGAGAAGCAGCAGGTGGACTACCTGTTCGCGCAGGTCTCGGTGGACAAGGCCTTCGTCGATTTCGGGCCGACCTGCGGGAACATGCTGTCGGGCATCGGCCCCTTCGCGATCGAGAAGGGCCTGGTGCCATCGCGCGATGGCGAGACCCGCGTGCTGATCCGCGCCGTCAACACCGGCGCGCTGATCGAGGCCGTGGTGCAAACGCCGGGCGGCGCGGTGGCCTATGACGGCAACACCGCCATCGCCGGCGTGCCCGGCACCGCCGCCCCCGTGGTGCTGAACTTCGCCGATGCGGTGGGTGGGGCGACCGGGTCGCTGATGCCCACCGGCCAAGCGCAGGACGTCATCGAGGGCGTGGCCGTCACCTGCCTCGATGTCGCGATGCCGGTGGTGATCGCGCGCGCGGCGGACCTCGGCAAGACGGCGCGCGAATCCGCGAAGGACCTGGACGCCGACCGCGACTTCATGGCGCGGATCGAGGCCATCCGCCGCGCCGCCGGCCTCGCGATGGGCATGGGCGACGTGGCCGGCAAGGTGATGCCGAAATTCGCCATGGTGGCGGAACCGGCAGGCGGGCAGGGGATCGCCGCGCGCTACTTCACGCCGCTCGCCTGCCACGAGGCGATGGCGGTGACCGGCGGCATCTGCATCGCCACCGCCGCGATGCTGCCCGGCACGGTGGCGCACCCGCTGGCGCGCATCGGGCCGAACGAGCGCGAGACGGTGGTGCTGGAACACCCCACCGGCCAGATGGAGGCCGTGATCTCCACCCGCCGCGCCGGCAACGAGGCGGTCGAGGTGCTGGGCGGCGGCACGCTGCGGACCACGCGCAAGATCATGGCCGGCGAGGTCTTCATCCCCGCGCGCGTCTGGGCCGGCCGCGTCAGCGCCTGAGCAGCCAATACCCCGCCAGGCAGGCGGCGAAGCCCAGCCCGATGCTGGCCGCCACATAGGCCGTCGCGATGGCGGGCGAGCGCTCCCACAGGATCGTCGCCTCCAGCGAGAAGGCCGAGAAGGTGGTGAAGCCCCCCAGCAGGCCCGGCACCACCAGCAGCCGCGCCTGGCCCTCCAGCCCGGCCGCCGCGACCGCGCCGATCGCCGCGCTGCCGACGATGTTCACCGCCAGCGTGCCCCAGGGAAAGCCGGTGCCGAACAGCGCGAGGCCCAGCAGCGATGCCCCGTGGCGCAGCATCGACCCCAGCGCGCCGCCGGCGGCGACCAGGAGGAAGGCGGTTGGCGTGAAGCCCTGCATGGACGGCCTGTGCTGATGCGGGGGGATCATCGCGCGGGACGCGCGTGTGGGCCAGCGGCGCGGGACGCGCGTGTGGGCCAGCGGCGCGAGACGCGCGTGTGGGCCAGGGCGTGGGACGCGCGTGGGCGCGCGCGGCGCGCGGCTCGACCAGCGCGCCGCCGTCTCAGCCCTTGCGGCGCTGGCGCCGCAACTGCTCCCAGCGTGCCATGCGCTCGCCGATCGCCGCCTCCGCCCCGCGGTCGGTTGGGCGGTAGAAGGACGGGCGCTTCATCTCCGCCGGAAAATAATCCTGGCCGGAGAAGGCATCCTCCGCATCATGGTCGTAGGCGTAGCCGGCGCCGTAGCCGATCTCCTGCATCAGCTTCGTCGGTGCGTTCAGGATATGCGCGGGCGGCATCAGCGACCCGGTCTCCTTCGCCGCGGCCATGGCGGCCTTGAAGGCGGCGTAGACCGCGTTCGACTTCGGCGCGGTCGCCAGGTGCACGACCAGCTGCGCCAGCGCCAATTCGCCCTCGGGCGAGCCCAGGCGTTCGTAGGTCTCCCAGGCGGCGATCGCCAGCGGCAGGGCGCGCGGGTCGGCCATGCCGATATCCTCGGCGGCGAAGCGCGTCAGGCGGCGGGCGATGAAGCGCGGATCCTCGCCGCCCGTCAGCATGCGCGCGAACCAGTACAACGCCGCGTCGGGGTCCGACCCGCGCATCGACTTATGCAGCGCGGAGATGAGGTTGTAATGCTCCTCCCGGTCCTTGTCGTACAGCGCCGCACGCTTCGCCAGCAGCGCCGACAGCGCGGCGGTGTCGAGCGGCGTCGTCGCCGGCGGCAGCGCGAACAGCTGCTCCGCCATGTTCAGCAGGTAGCGCCCATCGCCATCCGCCATGGCGCGCAGCGTGGCGCGGGCGTGCGGGTCCAGCGGCAGCGCGCGGGTGGTCTCCTCCTCGGCCCGGGCCAGCAGCAATTCCAGCGCGGCGTCGTCCAACCGCTTCAGCACCATCACCTGGCAGCGCGACAGCAGCGCGCCGTTCAGCGCGAAGGACGGGTTCTCGGTGGTCGCACCCACCAGCGTCACGGTGCCGTCCTCGACCACCGGCAGGAAGCCGTCCTGCTGGGCGCGGTTGAAGCGATGGATCTCGTCCACGAACAGCAAGGTGCCCTGTCCGTTCGACTTGCGCGCGCGCGCCTCGTCGAAGGCACGCTTCAAGTCGGCCACACCCGAGAACACCGCCGACAGCGCGGCGAAGCGCAGCCCGGCGGCCTCGGCCAGCAGCCGCGCGATGGTGGTCTTGCCCACCCCCGGCGGCCCCCACAGGATCAACGAGGCCAGCGACCCGCGCGCCAGCATCCGCGCGATCGCGCCCGCCTCGCCCAGCAGGTGGTCCTGGCCCACCACCTCGGCCAGCACGCGCGGGCGCAGGCGGTCGGCCAGCGGGCGGGCGGCCTCGGCCTCGGCTGCGGCGGGAGCCTCGCCGAACAGGTCGGCGGCGGGTGCGGGGGGTTTCGCCATGGCGCCATCCTGCGCCAGGGCGCGCCCGCGATCCATGGCAGGCGCCCGGCGCGCCCACGCCCCGCGCCCGCAAGCCGCACGCGCAGCGCCCGCCGATCCGGGCGGAGGCCACCCGCCTCGCATGACGTCATGCGTCTGTCGCTTGACGCCGCGCCGGGCGCATCGCACGGGATCAGCCATGCTGAGACGCACGCTGCTCGCCCTGCCGGTCGCCACGCCTGCGCTGGCCCAGGACCGCCCCACCCGCCTGGTCATCGCCTTCCCACCCGGGGGTTCCACCGACATCCTCGGCCGCCTGATCGCCCCGCGCCTGTCCGAACTGCTCGGCGCCACCGTGGCGCCGGAGAACCGCTCCGGCGCCTCGGGCGCGGTCGGTGCCGGCCATGTCGCGCAGGCGGCGCCCGATGGCACCACGCTGCTGCTCGATTCCGGCGGGCAGTCGGTGAACCCCTTCCTGCTGCGCGGCCTGTCCTTCGACTATGTGCGGGACCTCGCGCCGATCACGCTGCTGGCGACGCTGCCGCTGGTGCTGGTGGTGCGCGCCGAATTCCCCGCCGCCACGCTGCCCGACCTGCTGGCGCGCCTGCGCGCCGACCCCGCCCAGGCGCGCTACGGGTCGGTCGGCATCGGCGCGCGCGTCCATTTGGCGATGGCGCAGCTGCTGCGCCGCGCCGGCATCCGCGGCGAGCACGTCCCCTATCGCGGCGGCGCCGACCAGATTGCCGGGCTGCTGCGCGGCGATGCGCCGATCGGCTTCACCTCCCCCGCACTCGCCACGCCCCTGGTGCGCGACGGGCGCCTGCGCGCGGTCGCGGTCTCCTCCCCCGCGCGCTTCCCCGCCTTGCCGGATGTCCCGACCGTGGCCGAACAGGGCTTCCCCGGCTTCGCCATCGGCGATTGGCTGGGCATGCTGGCGCCGGCCGCGACCCCCGCGCCGGTCATCGCGCGCATCGCCGCGGCGGCGGCCGATGCGGTCAACCAGCCCGCCCTGCGCCCGCGCCTCGACGCCATCGGCCTGCTGCCGGCCGCCGACGGCCCGGACGCCTTCGCCCGCTTCCTGGCCGCCGAGCGCGCGCAATTCCAGGCGCTGATCCGCGACGAAGCCATCCGCATCGACAGCTGACCGCGCCGCTCTGCTCTGAATCCGCTTGTTTTCGCAGGTGCGAAGGCGCATAAGCCTGCCAACCGCGCGGACATCCCGTGCGCCACGCGCCGCCCGGCCGCGTGATCGGTCCCCGCCGCTTCCCTTCGCAGAAGGCGTGAAGCGCGGTGCGGGCCCGGGCCGGGGTTGGCGCGCCACCCATCGGACGGTCCCAATCCCGCGGGGCATTCTGACTGCAGCGACGTGCGCGGCAAGGCCCGCACGCGCCTGACAGGACTCCATCGTGACCACGACTTTCGAGGCGCTGAACCTCGACCCGCGCATCCTCCAGGCCCTTGCCGAGGAAGGCTACACCAACCCCACCCCCATCCAGGCCCAGGCCATCCCGTCGGTGCTCGAAGGGCGCGACCTGCTCGGCATCGCCCAGACCGGCACCGGCAAGACCGCGGCCTTCGGCCTGCCCATCCTGCACCGCCTGGCGGCTACCGGCGGCCGCCCGCCGCGCGGCGGCTGCCGCGTGCTGATCCTGTCCCCGACGCGCGAGCTCGCCTCGCAGATCGCCGACAGCATCAAGACCTATGGCCGCCACCTCGGCCTGTCGGTCGCCGTGATTTTCGGTGGTGTCGGCTTCGGCCCGCAGCGCCAGGCGCTGGCGCGCGGCGTCGATATCCTGGTGGCCACCCCCGGCCGCCTGCAGGACCTGCTCGACCAGAATGCCGGCCGGCTCGACCATGTGAACACGCTGGTGCTCGATGAAGCCGACCAGATGCTCGACAAGGGCTTCCTGCCGGCCATCCGCCGCCTGGTGAAGGCCATCCCGGCCGAGCGCCAGACGCTGTTCTTCAGCGCCACCATGCCCACCGAGATCAACCGCCTGGCCGCCGAGATGCTGCGCAACCCCGAGCGCGTGTCCGTCGCCCCGGTCGCCACCACCGCCGAGAAGGTGGCCCAGCGCGTCATCTACGTCCCGGCATCCGGCAAGCGCCGCGTGCTGGCCGAGATCATCCGCGGCGAGGGCGTCGGCCGCACGCTGGTGTTCAGCCGCACCAAGCACGGTGCGGACCGCATCGTGAAGCAGCTCGACATGGACGGCATCGCCGCCGGCGCCATCCATGGCAACAAGGCGCAGAACGCGCGCGAACGGGCGCTGGCCGCCTTCCGCGACGGCTCGGCCCCGGTGCTGGTCGCAACCGACATCGCCGCGCGCGGCATCGACGTGGATGGCGTCACGCACGTCATCCAGTTCGACCTGCCGGAAGTGCCCGAGACCTACGTGCACCGCATCGGCCGCACCGCGCGTGCGGGGGCTTCGGGCGAGGCGGTGGCGCTGTGCTCGCACGAGGACCGCGACAAGCTGCGCGCGATCGAACGCCTGATCCGCCAGACCATCCCGTCGGAACAGCGCGCGGGTGCGACGGCCGAGGAAATCGCCGCCCAGCCGAAGGAAGCCCCGCGCCCGCCGCGCCAGCAGCAGAACCGCAAGCCGCAGCAGCGCCAGGCCCAGCAGCGCCAGCCGCAGCATCGCCCGGCCGGGCATGGGGCGGCGGTGGAACCGAAGCGCGACGCGCAACCCGCGCGCCCGCATGCCGGCGAGGCGGCTCGCCGCCGCCCGGCCAGCACCGGCAGCCAGGCGGAAGCGCCGCGGCGGGACCGGGCGTGGCGGGAAGGGGATTTTCGGGACGGGTCGTCGGCGCCGGCGTTTCTCAAGCGCGGGCGGTAAGGGCAAAGGACCCCCATCCCTTTTTTGGCCGTTGGACGGGTGCGCCCGGCGCGGCGGCGGTGCTCAATCGCCTAGGGTGGTGCGGCGGTCCCGACTTTCGGCGGCCTTCACGGCGTTGCCGATGCGCAGGAACGCATCCTCCGACTCCCGGTAGCGCGCGGCAGCGGCTGGAATGTCGCCTACCGCGCGTTCCACATCGCCCAGCGCCTGCAACGCCTCGGCCTCGTTCCACACTGTTGAAATCTCCCGGAATTCCGCCAGCGCCGCGGTGATGCCCTCACGCGCCGCCTCGACCTGCCCATCCGCCAGCGCCACCCGCGCCAGCCCCAGACCGCAATTCGCCGCGCCCATACGCTCGCCGATAGCGCGATAGATCGTCAGGGCCGCCTCGTAGTTGGTGCGCGTCCCGTCGTGGTCGGATCGCTCGCGCGCGATCTCCGCGATGGCCTGGATGCAATTCGCCTCGCCGATGCGCTCGCCGATTTCACGATAGATCGTCAGGGCCGCCTCGTAGCCGCTGCGCGCCCCGTCGTGGTCCGAGCGCTCGCGCGCGATGTGGGCGAGGCCGTGGACGCAATTCGCCTCGCCGAGGCGCTCGCCGATGGCGCGATTGATCGTCAGGGCCGCCTCGTAGCCGCTGCGCGCCCCGTCGTGGTCGCAGCGGGCGCGCGCTATACTTGCGAAGCCCTGAATGCAATTCGCTTCGCCAATCCGCGCGCCGATGGCGCGATAGATCGGCAGGGCCATCTCATAGCCGCTGCGGGCCACGTCGTAGTCGGAGCGGTCGCACGCAATGCCGGCTAGGCCCAGGATGCAATTCGCCTCGCCCATCCTCGAGCCGATCGCGCGATAGATCGGCAGGGCCGCCTCGTAGCCGCTGCGCGCTGCGTCGTGGTCGGAGAGGGCGCCCGCGATGTCGGCAAGGCCCTTGATGCAATTCGCCTCGCCGAGGCGATCGCTGATGGCGCGATGAATCTGTAGGGCCGCCTTGTAGCCGGCGCGGGCCGCGTTGTGGTCGGAGCGGGCGCCTGCGATGTCGGCGAGGCCCTTGATGCAATTCGCCTGGCCGAGATGCGCACCGATGGCGCGATAGAGTGGCAGGGCGGCCGCGTAGCCGCTGCGGGCCGCGTCGTGGTCGGAGCGGTCAAGGGCGATGTCGGCGAGGCCCTCTATGCAAGTCGCCTCGCCAAGGCGATTGCCGCTGGCGCGGCAGGCATGGAGCGCAGAGGTCAGAGTCTCGTCCACGCGCCCGACGAAGCGTGCGAAATGACAGAGGCCCACCACTGCGGCTGCGGCATCGTTGGCCAGCTTCAGCGCGCCCGCCGCAGCGGTGGCAGCCTCGATATTGGCGCGTTCGGGCGCCAGCCGAGCGACGGTCTGCGCCCTACCACTGGTCCATGCGCGATTACCGAAGCTGCCTGCCAAGGCGAGGAAATGCCTGGCCCAGCCGGTGGCGTCCCGGCCTTCGGGCGAACAGCGCCGTCGCGCCATGTCCCGTACCGGCGGCAGTAGGTCCAGGCGCCCGTCGCGTTCAAAGGCCAGCCCGACGCCTAGCAATTGCCCCGCCGCGTCGAATCCCGCGGTCCCGAGCAGCGCCTCGCGATCTTTGCGCGCCAGCCCGGCTGGCAATTGGCCGAGCAGCGCGAACAAGCGCTTGCCCGCCGCCCGCACCGGCTTCGCGTCCAGCGAGAACAGGATCGAGCGGGACACATCGGTCAGCCGTCCCTCGACCATGTCCGGGTCGCTGGCAAGCGCCACACCTTGCCGCTCCCATTCGGCCCAAAGCCCTTCGAGCGAGCGAAGCCCCGCGGCCCGCTGTGCCACCAGCCAAATCGCCAACGGCATGCCTCCGAGTGCGTCGATCAGGCGCGGCAGGTAAGGATCGTCCGCGGCAACCCGCGTCGCATGTCGGCAGAACAGCGCTGTCGCAGTCGCGGGCGGCAGCGGTTCGACATGGTGCTCGACCCAGTCCGGTGTAGCTGGCGCGCGCGCGCCGCGTATCGACCCCAGTAGCACCGCGCCGGTCTCAGTAGCGAGCCGCGCCAGCAAGGCCTCCGTCCCTTTCCGGTCCGCGAGCCAGGGGGTTTCGAGGTTGTCCAGCACCAGCAGCGTCGGCGGCTCGGCCAGCCGCGCGATCACCGCCTCGAAGGGCAGGGCGGACGAGACGCCGAGCGACGTCGCGATTTCTGCCGCCAGGTCGGTGCCGGAGGGCGCCGTCTCCAGCGCGGCGAAGGCACGGCGCGGGAAGCGTGCCACGACATCCGGCTCGTTCGCGACGTGCTGCGTCAGGCTGGTCTTGCCGATCCCGCCCGGCCCAAGCACCAGCACCGCGCGTTCGCTACGCACGAGCAGCGCATCGCGAATCAGCCGGGCATCCGCCTCCCGCCCCAGGATCGGCCGCGGCAGCGTGGGGAAGCGCGGCAGGGGCGTGGCGGCGGGCGCGGCATTCGTGGGCCGGGCCGCGCCTCTCGCGGCCTCGGCTGCGGTCCAGGCCTTCTGCAATTCCTCGCGCGCAGCGTCGAGCAGCGGATCATCCGAAAACAGCGCGTCGAGGATGAATTCCAGGTCGTCGTCATTCGGCAGGGTCGCCCCGCTGCGCCAACTCCGCACAGTGCGGTCAGTAGAATTCGTAGCCTTTGCGAAAACCGACGCAGACCATCGCGGTGCCGCAAGGCCCGCCGGCATCTGCGGCCGCGTCCCGGCCTCCAGATGCTGCTGCAGCAGCGCTGCAAAGCGCGCGCTCTCCGCCCGCTTTCCGCTCCTTCCGCCCTTGCCGCCCGGCAACCCTGAAAGCCTCCGAGTCAAACCCGCTTCCGACCGTGAATGAGGAGGGCCACCCGCACAAGGGCGGGACTGGAGCCCCAATCATGCTGATCCCCTTCGAGACCTTCCTCTACATCGCAATGTCCGCCTTCTACGTGAAGGCTGGTCTCATCGCCCGCTCCCACGGCCATGACTGCGGCTGCTACTTCGGCCTGGCGGCGATGCACCTGACCATGGCGCTGAAGAAGGCGGTCCCGGAATGACTTCTGCGCCGCGCGCCTGCCCGCCATGCTCCGCACCCTGGTGGCCCTGGGCCAGGCGCGCGAGGTCCCCGGCAACCGCTTCAGCGCCTGACGCCGCTTTTCCTGGACTTCCCCGTCCCAACCTGCTTCAATAGGAAATTAGTCCCCGCCACCCCCGGCAGAGACACCCGCTCTTTGACACCCGCATCCGCCCTCCGCCCCCCCGCCACCAACGCGGCCCCGCCGGCGCGGCCGCCGCGAAAACCCTAAAGTCCTAAAATTCCAGGCCCCGCCCGCCGCCACCGGCGTCGGCGCCGAATATGTCCGAAACCCACCAACGCCACCCGCCGCGTGGAATTTGTCCGAAACCGCCACCCGGCCCCGCACCCTGCGAAACCCCCAACCACAACCGCCCCTCGCTTCCCCACCGCCGCCCTTTCGGCCTAAACCCGCCCCCAACAATCCCTGGGGGGCCGGGCGTGAACCAAGCGCGTACTGAGGCGGATACCGTCAATACCGATGTCGACGACATGGAGTTCGCCTCCGCCCGCCGAGAACTGGCCGGCTGGCAGGGCCATCTGTGGCGTGCCTGCGCCGCGGTCTTCGTACTGTGGCACCTGTGGATCCTGCTGGTCGAACCGGTCGACCCCACCGTCTCGCGCGCCATCCATGTCTTCCTGGGTGCGGCGCTCGGCTTCGCGCTGTTCGCCCCGCGCGCCGGCAAGCCCGGCACCTCCGTGCCCTGGTGGGACCTGCTGCTGATCGTCCCGGCGCTGGTCATCCCGCTGCACTACATCCTCGATGCCGACGGCATCGAGATGCGCTCCTTCATGGGCCCCAACACGCAGGACCTGGTCACCGCGGGCATCGGCATCCTGCTGGTGCTGGAATTCGCGCGGCGCACCGCGGGCCTGATCATGCCGATGATCGCCATCACCTTCATCGCGTACTGCTTCGTCGGCCCCTGGATGCCCGGCATCCTGTTCCACCGCGGTGTGTCCTTCGACCAGGCACTGGTCGAATTGTTCAACAACAACGGCGTGCTCGGCACCATCGTGCAGGTCAGCGCGTCCTTCATCATCATGTTCGTGGTCTTCGCGACCTTCCTGCAAACCTCCAAAGCGGGCGACTACTTCAACGACTTCGCCCTCGCGCTGGTCGGTCGCCTGCGCGGCGGGCCGGCCAAGGTGACCGTGATCTCAGGCATCCTGTTCGGCACCATCTCGGGCTCGGCGGTGGCCAATGTGGTGGCGTCAGGCGCCTTCACCATCCCGATGATGCGCCGCGTCGGCTACGACCGCGCCACCGCCGGCGCGATCGAGGCGACCAGCTCCACCGGCGGCCAGATCACGCCCCCCGTCATGGGTGCGGGCGCCTTCATCATGGCCGAGGTGTTGGGCATCCCCTACACCGAGATCGCCCTCGCCGGCCTGATCCCGGCGCTGCTGTTCTATGTCGCGAACTACATCCACTGCGACCTGAACGCGCGCAAAACCGGCATCCGCGGCCTGCCGCGCGACGAGCTGCCGCGCTGGGCGCATATCGCGCGCCACGCCTACATGGCCTCGCCGCTGGTGCTGCTGATCTACATGCTGCTGCAGGGCTTCTCGCCCTTCCGCGCGGCCGCCTGGGGAATCGCGGCGACGCTGGTGATCATGTATGGCACCACGCTGGTCCACCGTGTCCTGCGCCAGGGCCAGAACCCCATCACGGCCGTGGTCGCCGCCCTGGTCGAGACTGCCGCATCCATCTACGCCACCCTGCACGGCTCGATGCGCGAGATGATGCAGCTGATCGCCGTCTGCGCCGCCGCGGGCATCGTCGCCGGCGTGATCGGCGTGACCGGCGTGGGCGGGCGCTTCGCCACCATGCTGCTGGATGTCGCGGGCGCCTCGACCTTCCTCGCGATGGTCTTCGCCATGGTGGTGGCGATCATCCTGGGCATGGGCGTGCCGACCACGGCGGCCTATGCGATCGCCGCGGCGGTGGTCGCACCCGGGCTGATCCGCATCGGCGTGCCGCCGCTCTCGGCGCATATGTTCATCTTCTACTTCGCCATCCTGTCGGCCATCACGCCACCGGTCGCGCTGGCGTCCTTCGCCGCCGCATCCATGGCCAGGGCGGATATGTGGAAGACCAGCGTGATCGCGCTGAAGCTCGGCCTGGCGACCTTCATCGTGCCCTACATGTTCTGGATCTCGCCGGCGCTGCTGGCGCAGGGGCCGATCCTGGGCATCCTGCAGGCCTTCGCCACGGCGGCGCTGGGCGTCTACCTGCTGGCCTGCGCGACCGAGGGTTGGATGCAGAACGGGCCGCTGCCTCTGCCGCTGCGGCTGCTATCCGGCGCCTTCGGCCTGGGCCTCATGGTGCCGGAGCTCTGGACCGATCTCGGCGGCATCATCGTCGCGGTCGGGCTGCTGGCTTGGCAGCATCGGCGCTACCCGCAGGAGATCGTGCCCGCCGCGAGCCAGGCATAGAAAAGGCCGGGGCGGCGAACCGCCCCGGCCCCTTGCATCCCGCCGGGCTGCGCCGGCGGGGCAGGCGTCAGGCCATCACCAGGTTGTCGGGGATGGTCTGCCCGGCCTCGCGCAGGTAGCGAGCGGCACCCGGGTGGAACGGCAGGAAGGTGTTCTTGTTGGCGTTTGACGCCAGCGTCTCGGACCCTGCCGCGATCGCCTGCTTCAGCCGCGCATTCTGGCCGAGCACCGCCTTCACGATCTCATAGGCCAGGTCGTCCGGCAGCGACTTGTGCCCGATGGCGAAGTTGAACATGCCGACCACGTTGAGCGCCCGCCCGGCGGTGCGATAGGTGCTGGCCGGCAGCGTGCCGGGCGACAGCTCCGGGAAGGCCTGGGTCAGCTTGGTCACTTCCTCGGCGGTGAAGTCGAGGAAGTTCACCTCCGACTGCGTCTCGGCCTCGCTGAAGGCCGGCACCGGCACGCCCGAGGCGAACAGGAAGGCATCGAGCAAGCCGTCCTGCAACTGCCCCGACATGTCGGCACCCGAGCCGAAGCGCACGGCGGCCACGCGGTAGCCGAGCCGCTCCATCATCAGCGGGAAATACGTGCCCGGCGTGCCGCCGCGCGGCCCCACGCCGATGTTCTTGCCCGCCAGCTGCGCCATGGTCGTGATGCCCGACCGCTTCAGCGCGATGCCGTGGAAGGGCGTGTCGTACATCGGGAACAGCGCGCGGATGTCCTGGAACTTGTTGCCCTGGGTCCAGGCGCCCGTGCCGTTCCAGGCCTGCAGCGCGACACCCATGGTCGCCATGCCGATCTCGACCTCGCGGCGCTGGACCAGGATGATGTTCTGGTTCGGCCCCTGCGTGGTGCGATAGGAGATGTTGACCCCCGTCGCTTCCTGCACGAGCTGCCCCCAGGCCGGCCCATACAGCGCATAGGTCCCGCCCGGCGCGGCCGTGCCCATGTTGAGCGCGCGCGGCCAGGCCGCGTTGCGCGGCTGCGCGGACGCGCCGCGGATCAGCCCCGTGGTGGCGAGGCCGAATGCGGCCCCTGCGAGAATGTGACGCCTTTGCATCGTGGGTTTCCTCCCGGCATTGATGACCTGCGCTTCATGCACGAAGCGGCATGCCGCTGGCAAACACGCAGCGGTTGCATTCCGCCCGTGGCGGTCAGCCGAACACCTCGCCCCAGGCGGCGCGCAACGCGGCGTCGGCTTCCTCCATGGTCGCGGGCACGCCCTGGGCGTGGATGCTGGTGACGCCGTGCTCGGCCACGCCACAGGGCACGATGCCGCCGAAATGCGACAGGTCGGGGTCGACGTTCAGCGCCACGCCGTGCCAGGTGACCCAGCGCGTCACCCGCACGCCGATGGCGGCGATCTTGTCCTCCCCGCCCGCGCGGTTGGGCACCCAGAGGCCCACACGGCCTTCGCGGCGTTCGGCGCGGATGTTGAAGCGGTCCAGCGCGCGGATCAGCCATTCCTCCAGGCCCTGGACATAGGCCCGAATGTCGCGCGGTGGCACCGATCCATGCGCCCGGTTGAGGTCCAGCATCACATAGCCGGTGCGCTGGCCTGGCCCGTGATAGGTCCATTGCCCGCCGCGCCCGGCATTGAACACCGGGAAGCGGGCATCGTGCAGGTCCTCGGGCCGTGCCGAGGTGCCGGCGGTGTAGGTGGGGTCGTGCTCGACCAGCCAGACGCGTTCGGGCGCGCCGCCGGCGCGGATGGCGCCGACATGGGCTTCCATCGCGGCCAGGGCGGCGTCATAGGGGGTGCGGCCCTCGGAGATGATCCACTCCAGGGCCTCTGTTGATGGCGGCGCGCTCATGGGTTATACGCCGCGCCCTCTACCCGGTTTGCGGCCATGGCGGAATGGTAGACGCGCCAGCTTGAGGTGCTGGTAGGGGAAACCCTGTGGAAGTTCGAATCTTCTTGGCCGCACCAAGACTTTTTTGATCCCTCAAGCGCCGGGCGCCGCACATCCGTGCGGCTTGGCTTCGCGCCGTGCACTGTTGCCTTGGCGGCAGCGGGCAGGATGGGCGCGGTCGCGCTTTGCGCTCGCGGCCCGAGGCGAGCCTCGGGCCGAAGGCAGGGGGCTGTCGGTTTGGCGGGCCTGCCGCAGCCGTGCGAAAGCCTCTACCCTGCCCGCGGAGGTGACTGACATGGACGAGGATTTCCGGCGCGCGGCACTCGACTACCACCGGCTCCCGCGCCCGGGGAAGCTGGCGATCGAGCCGACCAAGCGCATGGCGACGCAGCGCGACCTGGGCCTGGCCTACAGCCCCGGCGTCGCCGCGGCCTGCGAGGCGATCGCCGCCGACCCCGCCACCGCCTATGACTACACGTCGCGCGGCAACATGGTCGCGGTCATCACCAATGGCACGGCGGTGCTGGGCCTGGGTGCGATCGGCGCGCTGGCGTCCAAGCCGGTGATGGAGGGCAAGGCCGTCCTGTTCAAGAAATTCGCCGGCATCGATTCCATCGACATCGAGGTCGACGAACGCGACCCGGCGAAGTTCATCGAGGTGGTGGCCGCGCTCGAACCCTCCTTCGGCGCCATCAACCTCGAGGACATCAAGGCGCCCGAGTGCTTCGTCATCGAGGCCGCGCTGCGCGCGCGCATGAAGATCCCGGTCTTCCACGACGACCAGCACGGCACCGCCATCATCGTCGCCGCCGCGGTCCGCAACGGACTGCTGCTGCAGGGCAAGCGGCTGGAGGATGTGAGGCTGGTCAACACCGGCGGCGGTGCGGCGGCGCTGGCCTGCCTCGACCTGCTGGTGTCGATGGGGCTGAAGCGGGAGAACGTCACGATCTGCGACATCGGCGGGGTGATCCATACCGGGCGCAACGACCTCGACCCCTATCGCGCCCGCTACGCGCAGGTGACCGAGGCGCGCACGCTGGAGGAGGTGCTGCCCGGCGCGGACATCTTCCTCGGCCTGTCCGCGCCGCGCGTGCTCAAGCCGGAATGGCTGAAGCTGTTGGCGCCGAAGCCGCTGGTGCTGGCGCTTGCCAACCCCGAGCCCGAGATCCTGCCCGAGGCGGTGCGCGCCGCGCGGCCCGACGCCATCGTCGCGACCGGCCGCACGGACTATCCGAACCAGGTCAACAACGTCCTGTGCTTCCCCTTCATCTTCCGCGGCGCGCTCGATTGCGGCGCGACGACCATCAACGAGGACATGAAGATCGCCGCCGCCGACGCCATCGCCGCACTCGCGCGCGTGGAAGCGTCCGAGGTGGTCGCCGCGGCCTATGGCGGCGTGGCCCCGGTGTTCGGCCCGGACTACATCATCCCCAAACCCTTCGACCCGCGGCTGATCCTGGAGATCGCGCCGGCCGTGGCGCGGGCGGCGATGGACAGCGGCGTCGCGACGCGCCCCATCCCCGATTTCCCGGCCTATCGGCGGGAGCTGGAACGCAACGTGTTCCGCTCGGGCAACCTGATGCGCCCGGTCTTCGAATCCGCGCGCAAGAACCCGAAGCGCGTCGTCTATGCCGAGGGGGAGGACGAACGCACGCTGCGCGCCGTGCAGTCGGTGGTCGATGAAGGCATCGCCGAACCGATCCTGGTGGGAAGGCGCGCGGTGATCGAGGCGAAGGTCGCGGCACTCGGCCTGCGGATGCACCTGGGCGACAGCGTCCGCATCGTGGACCCGGCGGCGGACGAGGCGCTTTTCGCGCCGCTGACGGAGATCTACCGCCGCAAGGTCGGCCGCCGCGGCACGCCGCCCGAGGCAGCCGAACGCCGGGTGATGACGCGCCCCGCCGTCGCCGCTTCCCTGCTGCTCGAATCGGGCCATGCCGATGCGGCGATCTGCGGGGGCACCGGCGACTGGATGGGTCAATGGGCGCATGTGCTCGACATCATCGGCAAGCGCGACGATGTGGGGCGCGTCTATGCGCTGTCGGGGGTCGTGACGCGGGCGGGCGAGCACCTGTTCGTGGTCGACACGCATCTATGTGTCGAACCCAGCGCCGAACAGATCGCCGAGATGACGCTGCTGGCCGCCGAGCAGGTGCGCGTCTTCGGCATCACGCCCAAGGTGGCGCTGCTGTCGCATTCGTCCTTCGGCGCATCCCATGCGCCATCGGCGCGGCGGATGCGCCAGGCGCTGAAGCTGGTCCGCATGCACGACAGCGCGCTCGAGGTGGATGGCGAGATGCACGCCGATGCCGCGCTGATCCCGGCGATCCGCGCGAAGTCGGTGCCCGACAGCACACTGGAAGGGGCGGCGAACCTGCTGGTCATGCCCGGCATCGACGCCGCCAATATCGCCTTCAACCTGGTGAAGGCGGCGACCGACGGGCTGCAGCTCGGCCCGCTGCTGCTGGGGATGAACAAGCCGATCCACGTCCTGGTGCCGAGCGTCACGGCGCGCGGCATCCTCAACGTGACGGCGCTGGCGGTGGCGCAGGCGAACGCGCAGGGCTGATCAGCCGCGCGCCAGCAACGCCGTCAGTTCCCTGGCGGCGTCCTTGTGCTCCTCGCGCAGGATGACATAGACGCAGGCCGCCTCGATCGGCTGCGCGGCGGCGGGGTTCAGCACCACCTCGCCGCCCGGCGGGCTGTAGGCGATCGCGGTACCCAGCCCCTTCTCCAGCACCAAGCCCGCCACGCGCGACCACGGGCCGCGATAGGGTAGGGGCAGGTCGAGCCGGAACAGCTCGTTGCCCTCCGATGAGAACAAATCCTCCAGCAGCCGTTCGGCGCCGGGCGCCACCAGGGCGCGGGCCAGCATCTCGGGATAGCTGCGGAGCGGGCGCACCGCGGCGGCCGCGCCGGCAGCCATCAGCCGGGCGCGGTTGCGGTCATCGACGCATTCCGTGACCACCACCGGCGCCGAGCCGGCGGCCATGGCGCGCACCCGCGCGACCACATCGGCGCTGATCGCGTCGCTCACGGCGTCGTCCTCATTCTCGGCCAGCACGATCACCGCGGCGGCGGCCGGCGCATCGGCCAGGCGCAGCGCGTCCTCGTCGGTCGGGGCGCCATGGACATGCACCAGCTCGTCGTCGCACAGCACCTGGGGCAGGCCCTCGGCACTGCCGGCGAAGGCGCGCGTGAGCAGCATCACCGGCGCGTCGCGGTAGCCCGGCGACCCGCGGACCTGCCGCACCAGGGCGCGGAAGAAGCGCGCTGCGTCACCGTCCGGCGTGCCGATCACCAGCACATGGCCTTCCATGCCCCACCTCCAGGCTCCGGCGCGCCTGCGTGCGCGCACCTCCTCGCGCCAGTCGAACCAGTCGGACGCCACCTTCGCCACGACGAACACGCCGCCCAGCAGCAGCAGCAGCACGGTCGCGATCCGGCCGATTCCGGTTTTCGGCGTGATGTCGCCGTAGCCGACCGTGGTGAGCGTCACGATCGCCAGCCACAGGCTGTCCTGCGGCGCCATGTCCTCGAAGGCGGCCATGGCGGCGACGAAGATCGCCACCATCGCCGCCAGCCACATCACCGGCCGGCGCAGCCGCGGCCGGCCGTGCCGCCAGCGCCGCCGGCGCCAGACAAGCCGGAAGGCGGTCAGCACGGCACGGCCCGCGCGCTACTGCGCGGTGGCGGTGATGCCCAGCAGGCGCTGCGCTTCCGCCGGGTTCGGCGGCACGCGCTGGGCATCCGCCATGCCGAGGGGCTGTGGCGGATTGGCGCGGATCTCGATGGTCTGCGCCTGGCCGCGGATGAAGCGCTGCACGGCATCGCGGATCGGGTCGAGCGCGCCCGCGCCCGGCCGGCCGAGCGCGCCGCCCGCCATGGCGGCGAACTGTTCGCGCAGCTGCGGCTCCGGCGTGCGGGATTCGCGCGCCTGCGCGGCGATGAAGCGGCCGAACAGCGACGCATCGGCGTAGCGCAGGCCCATCGAGATCAGCCGCGCGGCGGTGAAGTCGCTCGCCTGCAGCCGTTCCTGCGTCAGGCCATCCAGCGCGAAGGCGATCGACAGCGTGCCCGCCTCGCGCACCGCCAACGACAGGTCGCGCACCTCGATCCGCCCCGAACCGCCCTCATAGGCGGTGGTCGAGGTGAGGTCGGCATCGACCGCCTGGTAGCCGAAGCGCGTCAGCCAGGCCGCGATCATCGGCGTGGCTTCGAGGCGGATGCCGCGGAAGGCCAGTGTGCCGGTGCCGGAGCCGTCGGGGTTGGTGACGTCGGCGGCGATCCGCATCTCGGTCATGCGCCCGACCGGTCGGCCGCCGCCGGCGACCTCCAGCCCGTCCATCTCGACCGCGGCGCGCCCGACCAGCGTGCGCGGGCGTTCCTGGCGCATCACGGCGCCGAGCGTGCTCGCGATGTCCACGCCGTTGAAGGCGAAGCGCGCGAGGCGCACGGCATCGACCATGCCCGCACCCTCGATGCGCGAGACGTCAAGCCCTTCGAGCGAGAAGCGCGCCGGCTGGCCGGCCACCCAATTCTCGAAGGACGCCATGGCGAGGCGCACGGTCGCCGCGCCGGAGGTCTCGACGCCCTCCACGCGCAGCGATTCCAGGCGCACCTGCTCGGGCTGCGGCGGCGCCCTGGTGCCGTCGCGCGGCACGGTTAGCCCGGCGATGCGGATCATGGCGACGCGCACCTGCGTGCCGTCCTCGGTGGTCGCGAAGCCGCGGATCACCGCCTCGGCCACGCCATCGTTGCGCAGGCCGTTCAGGGTCACCTCGTCGGCGGTGGCGCGCTTGCCGGTCTGTTCCAGCACCACGCCGGTCATGCGGACCTGCTCGCCGGCGGCATCGAGCGCCTGGGCATTGGTGTAGGACAGCCGCACGCGGGCGCCGAGCAGGCTGCGGAAGCGGGCTACGGCGGCCGGTTCGTTCGCCGGCACGGACTGTGGCGCGGCCTGCTGCTGCGGCGGCATGATCGGCGGGTGCAGCGGTGCCGGCTGGCCGAGCTGGGGTGCCGGGCGGGTCATCGGCCGCGCCGGCGCCGGCGCGCCCAGCGGCGGCGGCTTGGCGGTCGGCAGCGCCTGCTGGGGCGAACCGGGCGCCGGCGGCTTGCCCTGCGCCAGCGCGGCACCGGCCAGGCCGAGCCCCGCCACCGTCGCGAGCATCGTAACCTTGGCGCCAAACCTGCCTGCTGCGTGCATCCGGCGAACCCTCCTGTTGCGGCCGCGCAGTAAAGCGCGGGGCGGCGTGCGGCACCAGCATTCCCGGCCAGGCCTTGGCGCGGCGTGTGACCGGTTTCACATGAGAGTCCGAATGCGCGACCATATGACCCCACCATGACCCGCCCGCCCGCCCGTACCGGCCCGAGCCCCGAGGTCGCCGCCTTCCTTGACCGGGTGGCGCGCCTGCCTGCCGCACGCCCGGCCCGCGGCCGGCCGGGGCGGTTGATCTTCACGGTCGATGCCACGGCATCCCGCCAGCCCGCCTGGGACCGCGCCTGCGCCCTGACCGGGGAGATGTTCCTGGCCACCCGCGACATCGGCGGGCTTGCGGTCTCGCTGGCCTATTGGCGCGGCTTCATGGAATTCGCCGCGACCCCGTTCCTGACCGATGGCGCCGAACTGGCGCGGCGGATGTCCACCGTGACGTGCCTGGGTGGCCAGACCCAGGTGCTGCGCGCGCTGCGCCACGCGCTGGCGGAATCGCGCAAGGACAAGGTCGGCGCGCTGGTGCTGGTGGGCGACGCGATCGAGGAGGATGTCGACGCCGTCTGCCACGCCGCCGGCGAGCTCGGCCTGTTCGGCACCCCGGTCTTCTGCTTCCACGAAGGCGCGAACCCTGTGGCGGCGACGGCCTTCCGCCAGGTCGCGAAGGTCTCGGGCGGCGCCTATGCGCCCTTCGATTCCGCCTCGGCCGGGATGCTGCGCGACCTGCTGCGGGCGGTGGCGGTGTTTGCCGCCGGCGGGCGCAGCGCCCTGGCAGCGCTGCCCGGGCCGGTGGCGGCGCGCATCGCCGGGCAATTGCCCGCGCCGCCCGGGAGCAGGGGCGGGCGGCCATGAGCTGGCTCGCGGCCGGTGCGCTGGCGCTGCTGGTCCTGATGGTGCTGCTGCGCGGCTTCGCCAGCGCGTCGGTCGGCGCGGTGAAGAAGACGCTGGTCTGGTCGGCGGGCGGGGTCGGGCTGGTGCTGGTGGCGGCGCTGCTGGTCAGCGGGCGGGCGACCCAGGCGATCTGGTCGCTGGCCTTCTTCGCGCCGCTGCTGCTGCAGGCCTGGCGGTCGTGGCGCGCGGCGCGGACCTTCTCGCGCGGCGGGCAGGCCAGCCCGGGGCAGGAAAGCCGCGTCGAGACCGCGACGCTCGAGATGGTGCTGCACCACGACAGCGGGCGCATGACCGGCACGGTGAAGCGCGGCCGCTTCGCCGGGTCGGACCTGGCCGTACTGGACCTGCCGATGCTGCGCGCGCTGCTGGCCGATTGCGCGGCCGAGGACCCGGAGAGCGTGCCGCTGCTCGAAGCCTGGCTCGATCGCGTGCAGCCGGATTGGCGCGACGGCGCGGCCCCTTCCGATGACGGCCCGCTGACCCGCGCCGAGGCGCTGGCCGTCCTGGGCCTGGCCGAGGGCGCGAGCGAGGCCGAGATCCGCGCCGCGCACCGCCGGCTGATGCGCACCGCCCACCCCGACCAGGGCGGTACCGCCTGGCTGGCGGCGCGGCTGAACGCGGCGCGGGACCTGTTGGTCGAGGGGTAATCGCGGCATCATGCAGCGCGGCCATGTCGGTTCGCCACGGCCCGCATGGGCGCGGCCGCAATCCCGCCGCGGCGCGACGCCAGCTTGGGCGCATGAACACGACCCGCCGCGCGGCGCTCGCCGCCCCCTTCGCCGTCATCGCCGCCCCGCCCGCCGCCCGCGCGCAGGATGGCGTCGTGACCGGCACCGCCACTTATCGCGAGCGCATCGCGCTGCCGCCCGGCGCGGTGCTGGAGGTCGAGCTGCGCGACACCTCGCGCGCCGATGCGCCGGCCCGCGTTCTCGGCTCCACACGCATCGAGACGACCGGGCAGGTGCCGATCCCCTTCGCGCTGCGCTTCGACCCGGCGCGTATCGACCCGCGCGGGAGCTATACTGTCGCCGCGCGGCTGTCGGTCGATGGGCAGCTGCGGTTCCGCAGCGTCGCCGCCTATCCGGTGCTGACGCGCGGTGCGGGCGGCACGGCGGAGATCCTGCTGGTCGGCGCGGCCGCGCCGCAGGGGCTGGCCGGCACGCCCTGGGTGGTGCGCGAGATCGGCGGGCAGCCGGTGCCCGCCGCGCCGCGCGCCGACATCACCTTCGACGGCCAGGGCCGCGCCCATGGCACCGGCGGCTGCAACCGCTTCAATGGCGGCTATGTGCTGGAGGGTGCGGCGCTGCGCTTCGGCCCGGCGGCGCAGACCAACATGGCCTGCGAAGCGCCGGCGATGGCGCTGGAGGCGCGCATGCACGCCGCGCTCGCGATGGTGCGCGGCTGGCGGATGGAGGGCGTGGCGCTGTTGCTGCTGGATGACGCGGGGGCGGTTGCGCTGCGCCTGGCGCGGGCGGGCTGATACCGACTGGCGATGTCATCGACCGCCGGCATCCTCTTTCGCGGACCGCTCGTGCCGTTCGCATGACCAGGCGGCGCGGAGCCGTGCGGGCGGGAGGTTCATGCCGCGCGGGGGGGGGGCACGCGGTTTGGTCGCCGGGAGGGCCGGTTGCCCGGAGGGCCCGGCCGCCATCACGCCGCGAAGCGCGCGAATTCCACCGCCAAGTCGTCATAGATCGCGCGCTTGAAGTCGACGGCCATGGCCGGCAGCTCCGCGAGCTTCGCCCAACGCCAGGCATCGAATTCAGGATGCGGGTCGAGGTCGAGCCGGATATCCGCATCAGCGCCAGTGAAGCGCAGCGCGAACCATTTCTGCCGCTGGCCGCGGTACTTCCCGCCGAGCGCCTTGCCCAGCAATTCCGGCGGCAGGTCGTAGGTCAGCCAGCGCGGGTGCTCGGCCAGCAGCGTGGCCTGCGCGGTGCCGACTTCCTCCTCCAGCTCTCGGAACACGGCGATGGCGGGGTCCTCGTCCTCGTCGATGCCGCCCTGCGGCAATTGCCAGCCGCCCGGCGCGCCCTCGGCATTCGGGAAGTCGGCGCGGCGCGCCACCAGCACCAGGCCGGCGGCGTTGAACAGCACGGCACCGACATTGGGGCGATAGGGCAGCAGGGCGGTCATGGCGCGCTCGCGGGGCGGAGGCCGGGGGTGGTGCCGGCGGATCGTGGGGCCGGCGTATCGCCGGACGATCGTGGGGCCGGCGTGTCGCCGGACGGTCGTTGGGCCGGCGTGTCGCCGGCGGGCGCCTCGGGCCGGCGGATGAGCACCGAGACGGGGGCCAGCACCAGGCCGCGCTGATCGAGCCCGGCCGCCCAGGCGCTGATCCCCTCGACCAGCACGGAGGTCGGCGCGCCGGCAAGGCCCAGCGCGGCGCCGCGGTCGCGCGCCACCTGTTCGAGTTCCGCGAGCCGCCGGTCGATCTCGTGCCGCGTGCGGGCCGGTTCGTCGAGCACGACATCGACGCTGCGCCCCCAGGCCCGCGCCGGGGAGGCCGCGCCGGGCCGCGGGTCGAGATACAGCAGCCCGCGGCGCAGCAGCGAGTCCTGCACGGCGCCGATCGCCTCGGGCAGGGCGGCGAAGCGCTCCCCGCGCATGCCCGCCACCACGCCGATGGCGCCGACATAGCCCTGGAAGCGCGCCAGCGACCAGTCGAGCTGGTCGAGGTTCTCGGCCATCGGCCGGCCGGTGAGCAGCGCGCGGTCGCCGGGGTCGTTGAGCGGGTAGCCGGTTGGCTCCAGCGGGATCGAGACCAGCGTCTCCATGCCGCGTTCGCGCGCGCGCTCGGCCGCCTGGGCCGGGCGCACCGCGTAGGGGGAGACCGCAAGGGCGACGGCCGGCGGCAGGCGGCGGATGGCGTCGTCGGTGGCGCTGGCGGATAGGCCGATATCGGCGACCACGATGCCGATGCGCGGGCGGGTGTCGCGGCGGTCGAATTCGCGGCCATAGGCGCGAATGGCGGTGCGGCCATCGGCGCCGATGCGCGGCAGCATGCCGTGCCGGCCGGCTTCGAGCAGCGCCGGGTCGGGTGCCGCGATCGGACGCGGCGCGGCGCGCTGCGTGGCGGATGCGGGAGCGAGCGGGGGGGGATCCGGGGCGGGGGGCGGGGTGGTGACCGCGCCGGGGGCGGCGACGCGGCCCGGCGTGGGTGAGGGCTGGGCGGGGTTGGCCGAAGACGCTGCCGCGATGGGGTTGGGCGTGTTCGGAGCCACGGTCGCGCTCGGCGCCGCGGCATCACCTGGCGCGGCTTGCGCCGCGACATCACCTGGCGCGGCTTGCGCCGCGGGATGCCCTGGCGCGGCTTGCGCCGCGACGTCACCTGGCGCGGCTTGCGCCGCGACGGCCCCAGGCGCGGAAGCGCCGGCGGCGGCCATCGGCGGTGTTGGCGGCGCGCCGGTCTGGCCCGGGGGCGACACCGCCGCAGTCGTCTCGGTCGGGGCTGGCGCAATCGCCTGCTGCTGCCCTGCCTCCGTGGCGCCAGCGGCCGCGTTAGACGTGGAGCCGGCGGCGATGGCGGCCGGCTCCGGCGGCCCAAGCGCTGCCAGCCAGGCCGCGCCGCCGCCCGCCGTCACGCCCACCGCCACCCAGAACAGCCCGAGCGCCCGCCAGCCCGGCACGCGCATCGGTGGGCCTGCCCTCAGCGCGCCGCGCGGCGTTGCGGGTTCGGCGCCGCCGCGATGCCGCGCAGCAGTTGGAGCGCCTGCTGCAGCTGGTGGTCGGTCTCGGGCTTGGTCGGGTCGAAGGCGGCCGCGCCCTCGGCGGGCTGGCGCACCACGCGCTCGACGAGGCCGGCGGGCAGGTTCAGCGGCGGGCGCGGCGGCGGGGGCTGCTGCGCCTGGGCCGGGGCATTGTCGTTCCGCAGCGCGCGGCGCAAATCGGCCTCGCGGTCGCGGCGGGCGGCAGCGACCGTGGTGCCGTCCTCGCGCGTCGCCAGCACTTCGATGTCGGGCTCGATGCCGGTCGCCTGGATCGAGCGGCCCGAGGGCGTGTAGTAGCGCGCCGTGGTCAGGCGCATTGCCCCATTGCCCGGGATGGGCATGACGGTCTGCACACTGCCCTTGCCGAAGGACTTCACGCCCATGACGATGGCGCGGCGATGGTCCTGCAGCGCGCCGGCGACGATCTCGCTCGCCGAGGCCGACCCGGCATTGATCAGCACCACGACCGGCAGGCCCTGCGCGATGTCGCCGGCCCGCGCATTCCAGCGCTGCGCGTCTTCCTGGCGGCGCGCGCGGGTCGAGACGATCTCACCCTGGTCGAGGAAGTCGTCGGAGACCTGCACCGCCTGGTCGAGCAACCCGCCCGGATTGTTGCGGAGGTCGAGCACGACGCCGCGCAGGTTGGCGCCGGCCTGCTGGCGCAGCTGCTGCATGGCGCGGCGCAGCGCGGTCTCGGTCTGCTCGTTGAAGGAGGACAGGCGGATGTAGGCGATATCGCCGCCTTCCATGCGGAAGCGCACCACCTGCGGGCGGATCACGTCGCGGGTGATCGACAGTTCGATCGGCCGCTCCGCGCCCTCGCGGCGGATGGTGATGCGGATGGTGCTGCCGCGCTCGCCGCGCATCTGCTCGACCGCTTCCTGGAGGCTGAGCCCCTGCACGGAATTGCCGTTGAGATGCGTGATGAGGTCGCCCGGCCGCACGCCGGCGCGCGCCGCCGGCGTTTCGTCGATCGGGCTGATCACCTTGATGTAGCCGCCTTCCTGCGACACCTCGATGCCGAGGCCGCCGAACTCGCCGCGCGTCTGCACTTGCATGTCGCGATACATGCGCGGGTTCAGGTAGGACGAATGCGGGTCGAGGCCCGACAGCATGCCCTGGATGGCGTTCTCGATGGCGTCGCGGTCGTTCACCGGTTCGACGTATTCGGCGCGGACGCGCTCGAACACATCGCCGAACAGGTTGAGCAGGCGGTAGGTTTCCGCCCGCCCGCCTTCCTGCGCGCCGGCGCCCATGATGGGGCCGATGACGACGCCCGCCACGAAGGCCGCGCCCACCGCCGCGAAGGTTCCGGTCCTGCGCCGCATCAGAATTCCTTCCATCCGCATCGCCGCGAGCCCTCGGCCCCGGCGCGAGTCTTGACCTTACAGCGCATCACGGGCCGGCGTGCAGCCACATTCCGCGCAGATACGAACCCGTTACCCTGCATATCCGGCTATCCCGCCCCGGGACGGCCGGTGCCGAGCCAGGCCCGCGGGTCCACCGCCTGCCCGTCCCGGCGCAGTTCGAGGTAGACGCGGCCGCGCCCGCCCTCCGAATCGCCGACGATGCCGACCGGTTCGCCGGCCAGCAGCCGAGACCCGGTGGCGGCATCCAGCCGCCCAAGCCCGGCCAGGACCACATGGTGGCCGTCGGCGCACTCGACAATCAGCAGCAGGCCATAACTTCGGAAAGGACCGCTGAACGCGGCGCGTCCGGCGCAGGGGCTGACCACGCGGGCGCCGGCGGCGGCCTGGAAGGTCTGGCCGCGGGCGGGGCCGGCCTCGGCGGCGTCGCCATAGGCGCGCAGGACGCGGCCGGCGACCGGCAGCGCCCTTGCCCCGGCCGGTGCGGCGGCGAGTTCGGGCGGTGGCGCCGGCGGGGGTTCGGGCAGTGGGCGGCCGGCGCGCCGGGCGGCGCGTTCCTCGCGTGCGCGGGCTGCGGCCTCGGCGCGGGTGCGGGCGGCCTGGGCGGCGGCTTCGCGGGCGCGGTCGCGTTCCAGGCGGGCCAGCATGTCGGTCAGGTCGGCGGCGCGGGCCAGGGCGTCCTGGGCGCGGCGGGCGGCCTCGCGCTCGGCCTGGCGGGCCTCGGCTTCGCGGGTGCGGGCGGCGGTGATCTCGGTGTCGAGGGCGGCGGCGGCGGCGAGGGCCTCGGCGCGGGCGGCGGCGACGATGGTGGCTTCGGTGGCGGCCTGGCGGGCGCGGCGGGAGGCTTCCTGGTCGGCTTCGCGCAGCGCGTCGACCTCGCGGCGGACTCGGCGGGCGACGCCTTGCAGGACCAGCACGCCGCGCAGGGCTTCGTCGGGCGGCAGGGGGACGGCGAGAAGGGTTTCGACCGGCCAGAGCGACAGGCGGCGCATGGCCGGCATCAGGGGGGCGAGGGCGGCGGCGCGGCGTTCGACTTCGGCGCGGGCGGCGATGGCGGCGAGGGCGGCTTCGCGTTCGCGTTCCTGGGCGGTGTCGAGGGCGGCGTCGGCGCGCTGGGCGCGTTCGGCCATGGCGACGCGCTGGCGGGCCAGGCCGCGTTCGAGCTCGGCGGCTTCGCGGGCCAGGCGGGCGGCGTCCTGGGCGGCGGCGCGTTCGGCCTCGGCGGTGCGCCGGGCGTCCTGGATGGCTTCGCGGGTGGGCTGTGCGTGTGCTTCTGGGGCCAGGAGCGATGTTGCCAGGATCGCCGCCAAGTAACGGTTTCCAAAGGCCTTTCGGCCTTTGGCGGGGAGGTCTGGAGGGGCGGCGCCCCTCCGGTCTCTAGTCGCGCCCATCGCGCAGCAATGTGTGCCCGCTCATCGCGGCCGGTTGTTGGACGCCGAGAAGCGCAAGCAGCGTCGGCGCGATATCCGCGAGCCGCCCGTCGGCGAGGCTGGCGTTCGCCGGCGCGCCGAGCAGCAGGGCGGGCACGGGGTTGGTGGTGTGGGCGGTGTGGGGGCCGCCGGTGGCGGGGTCGCGCATGGTTTCGGCGTTGCCGTGGTCGGCGGTGACGAACAGGGCGCCGCCGGCGGTGCGGATGGCGTCCGCGATGCGGCCCAGGCCGGCGTCCACCGCTTCCACGGCCTTGGTCGCGGCGGCGAGGCTGCCGGTGTGGCCGACCATGTCGGCATTGGCGAAGTTCAGAACGATGAGGTCGTAGGCGCCGGACGCGATGGCCGTGACCGCCTTGTCGGTCAGTTCGGGCGCCGACATCTCGGGCTGGAGGTCGTAGGTCGCGACCTTCGGGGAGGGGACCATGATGCGGTCCTCGCCCGGGTAGGGGGTCTCCTCGCCACCGTTCAGGAAGTAGGTGACGTGGGGGTATTTCTCGGTCTCGGCCATGCGGAGCTGCGTCAGCCCCGCGGCGGCGACGGTCGCGCCGAGGATGTCGGCCATGGATTGCGGGGCAAACAGCGTCGCGAGGAAGGGGTTCAGCGCGGCGCTGTATTCGGTGAGCCCGTCGGCGGCGGCGAAGCGGATGGCGCGCGCGCGGGCGAAGCCGTCGAAGCCCGGGTCGAGCAGGGCGGCGAGGATTTCGCGCACGCGGTCGGCGCGGAAGTTGAAGCAGAGCAGCCCGTCGCCATCGGCCATGCCGGCGTAGTCGCCGATGGCGGTGGCGGGGATGAATTCGTCGGTCCTGCCCGCGGCATGGGCGGCGGCGATGGCGGCCTGGGGCGTCGCGGCGCGCGCGCCGGTGCCGGCTGTCATGACGTCATGGGCCTGCGACACGCGGTCCCAGCGATTGTCGCGGTCCATCGCGAAGTAGCGGCCGGTCACGGTGGCGATGCGCACGCCGGGCAGGGGCGCGATGCCGGTCTCGAAGCGCGCGAGGAAGTCGGGCGCGGCCTGGGGCGCGGTGTCGCGGCCATCGGTCCAGGCATGGATCGCGACCGGGATGCCGGCGTCCGACAGGATGCGCGCCAGCGCCACCGCGTGGTCCTGGTGCGAATGCACCCCGCCGGGCGAGAGCAGGCCCATCAGGTGGCAGGTGCCGCCGGATGCCTTCAGGGAAGCGACCAGGCCGGTGAGTGCCGGTAGCGCCGCGATCGACCCATTCGCGATGGCGGCGCCGATGCGCGGCAGGTCCTGCATGACCACGCGCCCGGCACCGATGTTGAGGTGGCCGACCTCGGAATTGCCCATCTGGCCATCCGGCAGGCCGACATCGGCGCCGGAGGTCCGCAGGAAGGCATGCGGGCAGGAGGACCACAGGGCATTGAAGGCCGGCGTGCGCGCCTGGCGCACGGCGTTGTCCGCGGCGTCGTCGCGCCAGCCCCAGCCGTCGAGGATGACGAGCATGACAGGGCGGGGGCGGCTAGCGGGCATCGGGGGTCCTTGGGCTAAAGCATCATCCGTTCAAACGGGTTCGTTTGGCGGGTCAGGATGCTCGCGAAAACAATCGGCTGGAGTGCATGGCGTGAGCCCTTGGGAACGGGGTGCGCTCGCGTGGGGCGGGAATGGACCCCGGCGCGCTCCGCCCGGCTTAACCCCCGGCGCGCTCCGCACGCAAGGCCGCGACCTCGGTCCGCAGGGCGCGGATTTCGTGCAGCAACGCAAGCTGGTCGGAATGGGCGGCCGAGGCGGCGGCATCGGAGGCCGCCTGCGCGGCCGCGGCATCGGCGCTGGTGCGCTCCTCGCGCAGGGTCTGGATGCTCTCGACGATCACGCCGATGAACAGGTTCAGCACCACGAAGGTCGCGACGATCGAGAACGGGATGAAGAACAGCCAGGCGAGCGGCTGCTTCTCCATCGCCTGGCGCACGATGTTGCCGAAATCATCCATCGCCATGAGCTGGAACAGCGTGAAGAAGGACGAACCGAGGTCGCCGAACTGCTCGGGCAGGTCCTCGCCGAACAGCTTCGCGCCCATCACGGCGAAGACGTAGAAGATCAGGACCATCAGCAGCACGATCGACCCCATGCCGGGCAGCGCGGCCAGCATGGCCTCGACCACGTTCCGCATGGACGGCACCACCGACACCAGGCGCATGACGCGCAGCACCCGCAGCGCGCGCAGCACCGACAGCGCGCCGGTTGCCGGCATCCAGGCGATGCCCACCACCACCAGGTCGAAAATGCCCCAGGGGTCGCGGAAGAAGCGGCCGCGGAAGGCGTAGATGCGCAGCGCCAGTTCCGCCGTGAAGGCATAGAGCAGCGCGTCGTCCACCGCCGAGAGCACACCGCCCCAGGTGGCGGTGACGGAGGCCGATGTCTCGAGCCCCAGCGTCACCGCGTTCAGCAGGATGAGCGCGACGATGGTCCGCTGGAACGGCGCGGCCAGGACGAACCGCGCCACGCGCGCGCGCAGCGTATCGGCCGAATCGGCGGCCATCAGCACTTCCTGCATCGTCCTGCGAATCCCCGCTCGGTCCCCGTCGGCGCGCCACATAGGGCCGGCGCGCGTTGCGCTCAAGCGGGCCGGTCAGCCCATCAGCAGCGCCGGTACGCCGAAGGCATGGCGATGGGCATGCAGCAGTGCCGCCCAGGCGACCAGCCCGGCCAGCGGGGCGATCCAGCCGATCTCGCGCAGCACCAGCGCGTTGCGCCCGGCCAGGATGGCGCCGAAGGGGATGATGGAGGTGGTGGCGGCGAAGCCGGGCCAGCTGTCCGGGTGGCGGCGCGCCATCTTGGCGTCGATCGAGGGCATGCCCGCCACCGCCGTCACCAGGAAGGCGCCGAAGAAGACCAGTGCGGCACTGTCGCCATTGCCGATGACATGCACCGCGGCCCAGATGGCAAAGGCGGCCAGCATCGGGTGGCGGGTGACGCGCTGGATGCCGCGCGGGCCCTGCGCCAACAGGCCCGCGCCGCCCATCGCCGTGGGGTTGCCGATGAGCGAGCAGGCGAACAGCACGAAGCCGGGCAGCATCGCCAGCGCCAGCAACCAGCGCAGCCAAGGCGGTGCGAACCACAGCGGCGTGGTCTGCGCCCCGCGCCAGGCCAGCACCAGCAGCAGGATCGCCACCGCCGAGCCCACCGAGAACGCCACCGAGAAGCCGCGTTCGCCCAGCCGCGCGACGGCCCCATCGCGCAGCGCCGTGCCCGAGATGCCGACATGCACGAAGACCCAAAGCACGGCCGCGAGGATCAGCAGGATCATGGTCGCGAGTGTCGCCGCGCGCGCGCCGCCGCGTCCAGCATCATGGCCGCCAGGGGCGATGATAGGGGTGGCCGGTGCGGATCGCCTGCGCGCGATAAAGCTGTTCGGCCAGCATCCCGCGCACCAGGAAATGCGGCCAGGTCATGGGGCCGAGCGCGATGCGGTGGTCGGCGCGCGCCAGCACCGCGGGGTCGAGGCCCTCGGCCCCGCCGATGATGAAGCAGGGCGCGCGCCCGGCCTCGTCCCAGCGCGCCAGCAGGGCGGCGAGGCGCGCGCTGTCGGGCTGCTCGCCGCCGAGGTCGAGGGCGACCGCCAGCGCATCCGCGGCCATCGCGGCCAGCAGAGCGGCGCCTTCGCGGCGGCGGATCTCGGCCGCGGAGCCGCGCGCTTCCGGGACTTCGGTGACGTCCGGCGGCGGGCGCAGCCGGGCGGCGTAATGCGCGTAGAGCGCCGCCTCCGGCCCCGGCTTCATGCGCCCGACGGCGAGGATCCTAGACGGGCGGGGCGTCGGCCGCACCCGGGCTTTCGGGGCCCCACATGCGTTCCAGGCGGTACAATTCGCGCGCCTCGGGCCGGAACAGGTGGATCACCAGGTCGCCGGCATCGATCAGCACCCAGTTGCCCGAGGCCTGGATGGAATCGCGGCGCAGCTGCAGCCCGGCCTTGCCCAGGGCCTCGTCGAGATGCGTTGCCATGGCCTGGAGCTGGCGTTCCACCTGGCCCGTCGCGATGATCAGGCGGTCCGCGTAGTCGGCACGGCCGGTGACATCGAGCAGTATGATGTTCTCGGCCTTGTCGTCCTCGAGCGACTTCATCGCGGCCTCGACCAGCAGGGCCAGGCGGTCGGGAGGGAGCTTCTCGCGCTTCTTGGTGCGGGCCGGGCGCGGGGCGGCGGGCTTCGGCGCGGCCTTGGGGGGCTTTGCCGCGGCCTTGGCCTTTGGGGCGGCGGCCTTCGCCTTGGGCGTCACAGCCTTTGCCTTCGGCGCAGCGGCTTTCACCTCGGCGGCGGCCGCCTTGGCTTTTGGCGCAGCGACCTTCGCCTTGGGGGCGACCGCCTTCGCCTTGGGCGCAGCGGCCTTCGCCTTGGAGGCGACAGCCTTGGCCTTGGGCGCGGCGGCCTTCGCCTTGGAGGCGACAGCCTTGGCCTTGGGCGCGGCGGCCTTCGCCTTGGGGGCGACAGCCTTGGCCTTGGGCGCAGCGGCCTTCGCCTTGGGGGCGACAGCCTTGGCCTTCGGTGCAGCGACCTTAGCCTTGGGCACGACAGCCTTGGCCTTGGGCGCAGCGGCCTTCGCCTTGGAGGCGACAGCCTTGGCCTTGGGCGCAGCGGCCTTCGCCTTGGAGGCGACAGCCTTGGCCTTGGGCGCAGCGGCCTTCGCCTTGGAAGCGACAGCCTTGGCCTTCGGTGCAGCGGCCTTCGCCTTGGTGGCGGCAGCCTTTGCAGCGGGCGTCTTCGTCTCGGTCTTCGGCGTGCGGGCTATGGCCCCCTCCTGTCGCGCGTGCCGCCCCGGGCCTGCGCCGCACGGATGGCGGTGGCGGAGGCGGCGTGCTCTCGGGCCGGAACCAAGCACCAAGGCGCGTGCGGCGCAAACCTTTCCGCGCGAAGCGCGCCCAAGGCGGGTTCGGCACGCATTCCCCTCGGTGCCCGCCGATGCCGGCGCAGCACGTGCGCCGCCTGGCCCTTCAGCGCGGCCCGCGTGAAGCCCGGCCGCGGCAACACGGCCAGCGCCGTGCGCCGCGCGATCCCGCGCCAGCCCTTCCAGCGCGGCAGTTGCACCAGGTTGTCGGCGCCCATCACGAAGGTGAAGTCCGCGCGCGGGAAGCGCCGGCGCAGCAGGCGCAGCGTATCCGCGGTGAAGCGCGTGCCCAGCGCACGCTCGATATCCGTCGCGATCACCCGCCGACCGTCGGCGGTGCGCCGGGCCGATGCCAGCCTTTCGGCCAGCGGCGCCATGCCCGCGCGCGGCTTCAGCGGATTGCCCGGCGAGACCAGCAGCCAGACCTCATCGAGCCCGAGTGCGCGCAGCGCATGTTCCGCCACATGCCGGTGCCCCGCATGGGCAGGGTTGAACGAACCGCCCAGCAGCCCGATGCGGCGGCGCCGCGAATCGCCGAAGCGGCCGGGTGTCACCGGGTGCGGACGCTCACGCTGACCGGCGCGGCCGCGAGTCCCTCGTAGCGCACGGTATAGGTGCGCCCGGCCTCCAGCGGCAGCGTCGGCGAATACCCCGCGACCGAGATCACCTGCCCGGCCTCCAGTCGCTGCCCGTCCTGCGCCAGGTTCTCGACCAGGAATGCGATGACGTTCAGCGGATGGCCGAGCGCCGCGGTGCCTGTTGCGCGGGCGCGCTCCTGCCCGCGGTCATCGACCATCGTCACGACCATGGTCGCGAGGCGGTCGGCAAAGGCCTGCGTGGCCTCGACCGGGATCGGCGTGCCCGTCACGCCGAGGCGCGCGCCGACATTGATGGCGAGCAGCTGCGGCCCGGTGAAGCCGCCGGTCAGCACCAGGTCGGGCAATTCGATGTAGGGGATGACGGCATCGAGATGCCGCAGGATCGCGACATGGTCGCGCCCGGCGTCGTTGATGCCGGCGTCGCGCACGCGCAGCAGCAGGTCGCTTTCGATGACCGGCACGGCGCCGAAGCGGGCCGGCACCTCGGCGCCGTCGCGCAGGCTGATGCTGGATTGCATCAGGATGCCGCGCAGCGGCTGGTTGACGCCGAAGCGCTGCTGGACGGGCGCGCTGGTCAGCCCGACCTTGTAGCCGACGATGCTGCCCCATGTGGGCACCAGCGCCGCGACCAGGCGTTCCTGCGCGCAATGCCCTTCCTCGATGGTCGACAGGCCGCGGATCGGCGGCGAGGGGCGGTTGGCGACAAGCGCCTCCGCCAGGGCGTCCATCGCGGCCTGGGACGGGCAGGCGGCCTGCGCCGTCACGGGCAGGGCCAGCAGGGTAGCAAGCAGCAGGCGGCGCATGGGGTCGTTCCTCCGACGGGCGGCGATGCTACCGGCGCGGCGGGGCGGACGGGAAGGGCGCGTCAGCGGAAGGTGACGACGACGGCGCCGAGGCCCTCGATGGACAGCCGCCAGGTCTCGCCGGCGCGCGGGGCGATCGGCGCGGCGGGGCCCATCAGTGCCACCCGGTCGCCGGCGCGCAGCGGCCGGCCCTCGGCGGCGAGGTCGCGCGCGAGCCCGGCCAGCAACGCCGCCGGCGACGCTGCGAGGCCCAGCGTGCCCGCCATCGTGCTGTGGTCCACCTGGAGCACCGCCGCGGCGGACAGTGCGCCCGCATCGCGCAGCGGCACCCCGGCGCCCACCACGCCCAGCCTGACGCCGAGATTGCCGGCGCGCCGCGACGCCGCCTGCATCCCGCCCGGCATCGCCGCGAGGTCGAGCAGCACCAGGAACGGCGCGACGGTCGCGACCGGCGGGTCGCCCTCGCCCCCGATGGTCAGCAGCAGGGCGGGCGCGATGGCGGGGCGCGCGGCGTAGGCGGCTTCGATGGTGGCGCCGGATTGCGCGCGGAGATTCGCGTGGAACAGCGCGCCACGCAGCGGCGGGGTGACATCGGCGGCGAGCACGGTGCCCTCGATATCGCCCCAGGGCTGCGCCAGCATGCTGGACAGGCGTTGCTGCGCGCAGGCGGGGTCCGTGGCGGCGCTGAAGGGCTGCGGCACGCGGCGTTCCAGCAGCGCGCGGGCGAACCGCGCGACATCCGCCATCTCCGGGCAGGCCGCCTGCGCCGGCGCGGCGGCGGCCACCAGCGCGAGCGCGGCGGCCACCAGCCTCACGGCCGGGTCTGGCCCGTTCCGATCACCTGGTAGCGATAGGTGCAGAGCTGTTCCAGCCCGACCGGCCCGCGCGCATGCATCCGCCCGGTGGCGATGCCGATCTCGGCGCCGAAGCCGAATTCACCGCCGTCGCAGAACTGCGTGGACGCATTCCACAGCCCGACCGCGGAATCGATGCCGTCGAGGAACTCGCGCGCGGCGGGTTCGTCCTGCGTGATGATCGCCTCGGTGTGTTCCGATCCGAAGCGGCGGATGTGGGCGAGCGCATCCGCCACGCCATCGACCACCTTCACCGACAGCATGGCGTCGAGCCATTCGGTGGCGAAGTCGGCATCGGTCGCGGCGGGCAGGTCAGGCACGATGGCGCGCGCACGGTCGTCGGCGCGGAAGTCGCAGCCCAGCGCGCGCAGGTCGGCCACCAGCAGCGGCAGCAGCGCGGGGGCGATGGCGGCGTCGATCAGCAGCGTCTCGGTCGAACCGCAGACGCCGGTGCGGCGCATCTTCGCATTGGCCAGCACGCTGCGCGCCATGGCGGGGTCGGCGGCTTCGTGGATGTAGGTGTGGCAAAGCCCCTCGGCATGGGCGAGGACCGGCACGCGGGCTTCTTCCAGCACGCGGGTGACGAGCCCCTTGCCGCCGCGCGGGATGATGAGGTCGATCAGCCCCGCCGCGCGCAGCATGGCGCCGACGAAGGCGCGGTCGGCGGTGGGGGCGATCTGCACGGTCGCTTCGGGCAGGCCGGCCTCGCGCAGGCCCTCGACCAGGCAGGCATGGATGGCGGCGGCGGAGCGCGTGCTCTCGCTGCCGCCGCGCAGGATCACCGCATTGCCGGATTTCAGGCAGAGCGCGGCGGCATCGGCGGTCACGTTGGGCCGGCTCTCGAAGATCATGCCGATGACGCCGAGAGGTTGCGCCACGCGGCGGAACACCAACCCGTTGGGGCGCGTCCATTCCGCCAGCGCGCGGCCGACCGGGTCGGGCAGGGCGGCGACTTCCTCCAGGCCGACGGCCATCGCCTCGATGCGCGCGGGTGTGAGCGTCAGGCGGTCGCGGAAGGCGGAGGTCAGGCCGGGTGCGGCTTCGACGTCCGCGGCATTGGCGGTGAGGATCGCCGCGGCATTGCGGCGCATCGCCGCGGCGGCCTGCGTCAGCGCCAGATCCTTCGCCGGCGACGGCGCGCGCGCGATCACGACGGCGGCCGCGCGGGCTGCGCGGGCGGCGGTGTCGAGCAGGCGGGCGGCGTCCTGGGCGATGGCGTTCACGGCGTGGTGCTCCGATGCCGGGTGCATGTGGCGCGCGCCGCCCTTCGGGAAAAGGACCGGCGCGCCATCAGGGCCGATAGGCCACCCGGCCGCGGAAGGTCAACGCCGCGTGGACCGGGCCGGTGCCATGCGCGCGATCAGGGCGCGGCCGCCAGGCGCAGCAGAGCGCGCGCATTGCCGCCGGCCACGGCGCGCCGCGCCTCGTCGCCCAGCGGCGCGGCGGCGATGAAGCGCGCGGCATCGTCCGAGGATTCATACGGGTAGTCGATCGAGAACAGCACGCGCCCATGCCCCATCGCGGCGACGGCCGCCATCAGCGGCACGTTGTCGAACTGGCCCGACGTGGTGACGTAGAAATTCTGCCGCACATACTCGGACGGCTTGCGCGCGACGCGGCGATGGGTCTCGGTGAAGGCGTAGCGGCTGTCCAGGCGCCACAGCTCGTACGGGATCGCCTCGCCCATGTGGCCGAGGATGAGCTTCGCGCGCGGGAAGCGGTCGAAGACGCCCGAGACGATCAGCCGCAGCGCGTGCGACGACGTCTCGGTGGTCCATTCCCAGACCGGCTTCTGCAATTCGGGGAAGCCCTCCAGCACGAATGGCATGCGGTGGGAATCGCCCGGATGCAGATACAGCGGCACGTCCAGCGCCTGCAGCCTTTCCCAGAACACGTCATGGCGCGGGTCATCGAGGTACACGCCGTTGGTATGGCCGTTCACCAGCGCGCCCTTGAGGCCGAGCTGGCGCACGCAGCGTTCGAGTTCGGCAGCGGCACCGGCAGGGTCCTGCATGGCCAGGTGCGCGAAGCCGGCATAGCGCGCCGGTCGCCGCGCGATCTGCGCGGCCAGCGCGTCGTTGGCCTCGGCGGCGAGGCGCGTGGCGAGGCGCGCATCGGGTTCGATCTGCACGCCCGGGCCGGAGATCGACAGCACCGCGACATCGACGCCGGCCGCATCCATCGCGGCGATGCGCTGGTCCCCGACATCGGACAGGCGGGCGATGATGGCTTCGCGCGCGGCGCGTGGCGTCGGCGGGAAGGCGCGCTCCAGATAGGGGCGCAGTCCCGGCGTGATGACGTGTTCTTCCAGCGCCACCTTCGCGATGGTCTGCGCCACGGCCTGCACCGGCAGGGCGGCCACCGGGCTCGCGGCGACGATGGAGCGGCGGGACAGGCGCATCGGGGCATCCTCGGCGGCGTGCGGCGCTGGTCGCATGCCGCGGCGCGCCCGTCTACCGCGCTACTCGATGCGGATGCCGCTCTCGCGGATGATGGGTTCCCAGGTCGTGCGTTCGGCCGCCAGCGCCTGTGTCATCTGCTCCGGCGTGGTCCAGCGCGGCTCCAGCCCGTTGCGGTTGAGCACCGCCGTCGCGTCCGCATCGTTCAGCGCCACGCGCATCGCGGCATTGATGCGCGCGATGGCCGGTTCGGGCGTGCCGCGCGGGGCCAGGATGCCGTACCAGGACGGCACGTCGAAGCCCGGCACGCCGGATTCCGCGACAGTCGGCAATTCGGGCATCAGGCGCGAGCGTTCGGCATGCGGCACCGCGATCGCACGCAGCTTGCCCTCGCGCACCTGCGTCAGCACCGAGGCCGCCGTGGCGAAGGAGAAATCGACGCGCCCGGCCAGCAGGTCGGTCACCACCAGCGCGCCGCCGCGGTAATGCACCGGCGTCGTCTCGATGCCCGCCATGCGGTCGAACAGGAGCCCTGCGAGGTGCGGCCCGCCGACGATGCCGCTGGTGCCATACGAAAGCCGCCCGGGTGCGGCCTTCGCCGCGGCCACCAGGTCGGCCACGCTGCGCCATGGCCGGTCCATTGGCAGCACCAGGATGTTGAACAGGTCGACCGCGATCGAGATCGGCACCAGGTCGCGCGCCGGGTCGATCGGCAGGCGCACCACCATCGGGCTGACCACCAGCGCGCCGAGCGTCGCCAGCAGCAGCGTATGGCCATCGGCCGGGCTGCGCGCCACGACTTCGGAGGCGATGTTGCTGCCTGCGCCGGGGCGGTTCTCGACGATGACGGGCTGGCCCAGCGCCTCGCCGAGCTTGGGCGCGATGGCGCGCGCCGAGATGTCGGTCGCGCCGCCCGGCGTGAAGCCGACGATCAGGCGCAGCGGGCGGGAGGGGAAGGTGTCCTGCGCGGTGGCGGGTGCCGCGAGCGGCAGGGCGCCTGCGGCCAGCAGGGCACGGCGGCGGATGGCGAGGGTGGTCATGGCGTTGTGTCTCCCGGGGTCATCATGGTTGCAGGCAGCTTCGCACGGCCGGGCGGATGCCGAAACCGTCGCGGCTATGGCGGTCATAGCGCGCGCCTATTGGAAGATGACGCGTGACCAACCCAGCTGTGATGGCGAAGTGATTGGCAGGACGCGTCCGCCTTCACACAGCAACAAGGACAACAGACATGATCCGCACTCCCTTCCGCGCCGCGCTCGCCGCCACCGCCATCCTCGCCTTCGCCGGCCAGGCCGCGCAGGCGAATGAATGGCTCGCCACGCCGCAGGCCTATGTCGAGGGCAGCGGCGAGAATGCCACGGTCGCCTATACGGGCAGCCGCCCGGCCGGCGTCACGCTGCCCGGGTCGGTGGTGACCGGCAACGGCATGAACCAGTCCGTGACTCTGGTGACGCCGCCGCCACCTTCGACGCGCAACTTCATCGCCGTGGTCGAAGGCTCGGGCGAGAACCAGACGGTGCGGCACATCCCCGTGCCGCGTGGCTGACCTACAGCAGCACGAGGTCGTCCCGGTGGATGATCTCGTCCCGCCCGCGCCAGCCGAGGATGTGTTCCAATTCCTCGGACCGGTGCCCGGCGATCAGGCGCGCGGCCTCGGCATCATAGGCCGACAGGCCGCGCGCCACTTCGCGTCCCGCTTCGTCGCGCACGCTGAGCGGGTCGCCGCGTTCGAAGCTTCCTTCGACCGCGCGCACGCCGGCAGGCAGCAGCGATGACCCGCGTACCAATGCACGCGCCGCGCCCGCATCGACGGTGAGCGCTCCCAGCGGCGCAAGGCTGCCCGCGATCCAGCGCTTGCGGGCCGTGCGCCCTTCGGGTGCCGCGAGAAACCAGGTGCAGCGCGCGCCATCCAGCAAGGCCGCCAGCGGATTGTCGCGCTTGCCCAGCGCGATCGCCATCGCACAACCCGCGCCGGTGGCTATCCGCGCTGCGATCAGCTTCGTGCGCATGCCGCCCGACGAATAGCCGGGCGGCGGATCGCCACCCATCGCCATGATGTCGTCGGTGATGCGATCGACAGTCGGGATATGCGCGGCCGCCGGGTCGCGACGTGGGTCGGCTGTGTACAGGCCATCGATGTCCGACAGCAGCACCAGCGCATCGGCGCTGATCATCTCGGCCACGCGCGCGGCGAGGCGGTCATTGTCGCCGAAGCGGATCTCCGCCGTGGCGACGGTGTCGTTCTCGTTGATGACAGGCACGCAGCCGAGCGAGAGCAACGTGCTGATGGTAGCGCGCGCGTTCAGGTAGCGGCGGCGGTCCTCGGAATCCTCCAGCGTCAGCAGCAGCTGCGCGGCGTTCATCCCGTGCGCGGACAGCGCATCCTGCCAGGCGCCGGCCAGGCGGATCTGCCCGACCGCGGCGGCGGCCTGCTTTTCCTCCAGCCGCAGCGCGCGCCGCGTCAGCCCCAGCGCGCGGCGCGCCAGCGATATCGCGCCGGAGGAGACCACCACGACCTCCGCCCCCGTCGCGCGCAGCGCCGCGACATCCGCCGCGACCGACGCCAGCCAGGCGGTGCGCGGCGCGGCCGTCGCCTCCTCCACCACCAGGGCGGAGCCGATCTTGACGACGATGCGCTTGGCCTGCGCGAGGGAGGGGGCGGTCATGGCGCGGGGCTGTAGCACGCGGTACGGTCGGCCTGAAGGCGGGACGTCCGACCGCGTCTTGTCGCTTGCCCGGGCCGCGCGGGCGCCTATCGTGCCGCCGGGCGGCGGGGCTGCCATCGCGGCAACCGCGCCATGAACGCGCGCGTTGCTCGTGGCGTGCGCCCCGCGCGCCGGACCTCTGGAGGAGCAACACGACCATGGCGGACCTCATCATCGTCGCCTACCCGGACGAGAAGACGGCGGAAGCGGCGCGCGCCAAGCTGATGGAGCTGCAGAAGGAATACCTGATCGAACTGGGCGACGCGGTGATCGCGGAGCGCCTCGCGGACGGTTCGGTGAAGCTGCACCAGCTGATCAACACGACGGCTGCCGGGGCCGCCGGCGGGGCGATGTGGGGCACGCTGATCGGGCTGCTGTTCCTGAACCCGCTGCTGGGGGCTGCCGCCGGTGCCGGCGCGGGTGCGCTGAGCGGCTACCTGACCGATGTCGGCATCGACGACAAGTTCATGAAGAGCGCGGCGGAATCGCTGACGCCCGGCCAGGCGGCGCTGTGCGTGCTGGTGCGGAAGGTCACGGCCGACAAGGTCCTGCCGGCCATGGCGCAGTTCGGCGGCACGGTGCTGCGGACCAACATGACGACGGAGCAGGAACAGAAGCTCCGTGACGCGCTGAAGGGCGCCTGAACGGGTCGCGGGTGCCGGTTTACGCCGGCGCCCGCTCCGACAGGTCCCGCATGACGGTGCGGAACACCGCGCGGTAATCCTCGGCGACGCGCAGGTCCACGCCATCCTCCAGCGCGTCGCGCGACAGGCCCGGCCAGGCGCCGAAATGCCCGCCGAGCGCGCCGCCGCGTCCGAAGGCCATGACCGTGCCGGCGCGGCCATGATCGGTGCCGCCATTGGCATTGGCGCGCAGCCGACGGCCGAATTCGCTGGCCACCAGCACCGTCCAGCGGCGCGGCAGGTCGGCCAGGTCGGCATCCAGCGCCGCCAGCCCGCGCGAGAGCATCCGCACCAGGTTGGTCATGCGCCAGGACTGGCCGTCATGGGTGTCCCAGCCGCCGAGGTCCACCTGCGCGGCGACCAGGCCGGGATGCAGCTTCGCCGCCTGCGCGACGGTGGCGAGCGACGCGCCGAAGCCGCCGGCACCCGCATAGTTGGCGCCATTCGACGGGCGATAGGCGGTGACCCGGTTTTCGCCATCGCGCGGCAGCAGCGCGTCGAGCGCGCGCATGTCGTCGATGGCGCCGCGCACGGCCAGCGAGACGCTGTCCTGCCCGCCGGCGTGCAGCGCTTCGAGCGCCGCCGCGCCCAGACGCCCGCCGGGCAGCGAGAGGCCACCCGACAGCGACGGCAGCGCCAGCGCGCGCGACAGGCCAATGAGTTCGGGCGTCATCCCGCCCTGGCCGGCGATGGCGGCCGGCCCCGGCGCATTGCCGGCCAGCGCGGCGGTCCAGGCGGCCAGCCAGCCCTGCGCAGCGCGCGGGTCCTGGCGCGTGCCGCGGCCGCCGGCCATCAGGGCCTGCGCCTCGAAATGGCTGCGGGTGGCTTCCGGCACGCCGGCTGCGGGCCACAGCGCCATGCGGCGATCGCGCCAGATCTCGGCCAGCCCGCCGGCTTCGGCATGCAGCCGGAAATCGGTGCCGGCCAGGGCATCGAGGCGATGGCCGGGGGCGGTACCGTCGGGGCGTGTCCGCAGGTCGGCCACGCGCATGTCCACGAAGGCGGCATCGTCGGCGGGCGACAGGAAGTGCAACGAATCCATCCCGCCGCGCAGGAAGACCAGCACCAGCAAGGGCGGCGCGGCGGCCGGGTCGGCGAAGGCCATGCCGCGCAACCCCGGTAGCGCGGCGGTGGCAAGGCCCGCACGCAGCAGCGCGCGGCGTCCGAGGCGGGCGATCATGTCGTCTGGAACCCCGGGGCGAGCAGGGCGATGCCGGCCAGCGCGGCGGCATCCCGCGGGTTTCGCAAGCGGTCGGGCCGGCGGTCCACCGCCCAGGCGGAGGCCAGGCGCTGCGCGACGCCGGCGGCGGCATCGCCGACCAGGCGATGGGCGATATCGCGCGCTGCCTCGGCGGTGGGGCGCCCGGCGAGGGTCGGATACAGCGGCGAGGCGCCGGTGCCCCACCAGTTCTGCGCGAGGCCCAGCAGCAGCGTCCAACGCGCCCGCAACGCGCCGCCGCCGAGGTAATGCGCCGCGTCCAGCGTCTGCCCATCCGGCGAGGGCCAGCCGAACAGGGTCTGGCCGGCCTTGCCCATCTCGCCCAGCAGCGGCGCCTGGGGGGCGAGCGGGATGGCGAGCGCGCGCGCCGCCGCCGCCGCGATGTCGAGCGGGCGGCGCACGCGGCCGAGCGCGGGGTCGGTCGCCTCCGGCCCGTCGAGGAGCGCGCGGATGGTGCGGGCGATCTGGTCGGGTGCGTCGCGGTGGCGCAGGAAGGCGGCCTCGGCGCGCGCGGCCACGGCGGGCGGGGCGGCATCCCCGAGGAAGAAGCGCGCCAGCTTGCCGCAGACATGCCGCGCCGTGGCGGGATGCGTTGCCGCAAGCGCGATGACGCGCCGGCCATCCGTCAGCGCCGGGGCGAAGGGGGCGAGTTCCTCGCCCAGCACGCGCTTCTGGTAGCCATCGTGCCAGCGCTCGACATAGGCGAATTCGCCTGCGCGCGGCAGCGTGCGCCCGCCATCGATCCGCTGGCCGGCGGCGATCGTCCAGCCGGTGAAGGCGCGCGCGGCTTCCCAGACATCGCCGTCGAAATAGCCGGCGGGCGCGCCCTGGTCGGCGCCGGGGATGTCGCGCCAGGACCGCGCGCCGGGGTGGTAGGCGGCAGCGCCCAGCGTGTGCAGTTCGAGCAGCTCGCGCGCGAAATTCTCGTTCGGCGCGCCGGCGCGCGAGGCGTTGTTGTTGAGGTAGGCGAGCATGGCCGGGCTGGATGCGACGGCCTCCAGCAGCGCGGCGAAATTGCCCAGCGCATGGCTGCGGATGCGCGCATCGTGGTCGGGCAGGCTGACCGAGACCTGCCCGCCAGCCTGGGCGGCGACGCTGAAATGGTCGTGCCAGAATTCGACCAGGCGTTCGCGCAGCTGGTCGGGCGCGACAACCTTGCGCAGCAGCGTGGCGGCGGAGAGTTCGAGGCGCGGGCGATCGCGTTCCGGCCAGGCGATGGGGCGGCGGTTGTCGGACATCGCCCAGCGCTGTTCGGGCGTCATGGCGAGGGCCAGCAGGGGGCGGCGTTCGTCGACCATCTGCTCGCCGGGGCCGGCGACGTAGCGGATGGGCATGGTGTGGGCAGACAGCGCCGCCGTGACCTCGGCGCTGGCGGCGGGCAAAGCGAGCTGGGCGTCGATCCAGGCGCTGCGGTCGAGGCGCGCGACGGCGGCGACATCATCCGGCCGCGGTCCATAGGCGGCGCGATTGAGCAGGCGGTGGGCGGCGTCGTCTCCGAGCGCGGGCATCCCGCAGCCTATCGCAGGCGCGAGTGGGATTGCGATGACGAAGGCGTCAGTCGGTGCGCCGATGCGCGATGATTGTGTCGGCCAGGGCGCGCAGCACGGCGGGAACGCCTTCGCCGGTGGCGCCGCTGATGACCTCGACCGCGTGGCCGCAGGCGCGTTCCAGCGCCTTCACGCGGCTGGCCTTGGCCTGCGCGGTCATGGCGTCGAGCTTGTTCAGCGCGACGATCTCTGGCTTGTCGGACAGCCCGCCGCCATAGCCGGCGAGTTCGGCGCGGATCGTGCGATAGGCGCCGGCGGGGTCGGCCTGGGTGCCGTCGATCAGATGCAGCAGCACCGCGCAGCGTTCGACATGGCCGAGGAAGCGGTCGCCCAGGCCCGCGCCTTCGTGCGCGCCCTCGATCAGGCCGGGGATGTCGGCGAGGACGAATTCCTCGGTGGCGTTGAGGCGCACCACGCCGAGCTGCGGGTGCAGCGTGGTGAAGGGGTAGTCGGCGATCTTGGGCTTCGCGGCGCTGACCGCGGCGAGGAAGGTGGATTTGCCGGCGTTGGGCAGGCCGACCAGGCCGGCATCCGCGATCAGTTTCAGGCGCAGCCAGAGCCAGCGTTCCTCCCCAGGCCAGCCCTTGTCGGCGCGGCGCGGGGCGCGGTTGGTGCTGGTCTTGAAATGGGCGTTGCCGTGGCCGCCATCGCCGCCCTTGGCAATGACCACGCGGGCACCTGGCGTGTCGAGGTCGGCGATCAGGGTCTCGCGGTCCTCGGCGAGGATCTGGGTGCCGACCGGGACCTTCAGCACGACGTCGTCGGAGCCCGCGCCGGTGCGGTCCTGGCCGGCGCCGTTGCCGCCCTTGCGCGCCTTGAAGTGCTGCGCGTAGCGGTAGTCGATCAGGGTGTTGAGGCCGTCCACGGCCTCGGCGATGACGTCACCGCCCTTGCCGCCCTTGCCGCCGTCCGGGCCGCCATATTCGATGAACTTCTCGCGCCGGAAGGCGATGACGCCGTCACCGCCATCGCCCGCCTTGATCCAGACCTTGGCTTCGTCGAGGAACTTCATGGTGCTTGCGGCCTTGCGAAACGAAAACGGGGGCCCGAAGGCCCCCGCCGACGCGAAGCGCTGTGGGCGCCGTTACTCGGCGGCCTGGGCGGCCGGCGTGACGGTCACGTGCACGCGGCCTTCGGCGCGGCGCACGAAGGTCACGCGGCCATCGACCTTGGCGTGCAGGGAGTGCTGGCGGCCGGCATAGACGTTGTCGCCCGGGATCATCTTCGTGCCGCGCTGGGTCACGATGATGGAGCCGGCGTTCACGACCTGCCCGCCGAACAGCTTCACGCCGAGGCGCTTGCCCGCGCTGTCGCGGCCGTTGCGCGAGGAGCCGCCTGCCTTTTTATGTGCCATGGGGTTGGTGTCCTTACGCGGCGGAGATTGTGGCGATCTTGAGCACCGTCTGGTGCTGGCGATGGCCGTTCTTGCGCCGGCTGTTCTGGCGGCGGCGCTTCTTGAAGATCAGGACCTTGTCGCCGCGGTTCTGGGCAACGACCTCGGCGGTGACCGACGCGCCGGCCACGGTGGGGGCGCCGATGGTCAGGCCCGCTTCGGTCGCGACGCAGAGCACGTCGTTGAAGGTGATGGTGGTGCCCGGCGCGGCGTCCAGCTTTTCCACGAACAGGGTGGCGTTCGGGGTGACGCGGTACTGCTTGCCGCCGGTGCGGATCACTGCGTAGGTCATGACAGGCCCTGGATGTTTCCCGCTGCCCCTTGGGCCGGAGGCCGGGGGCGGGCGGGCAAAAGCGAAGGCGGCGGAGATGGAACCCCGCCGAGAGAGCGGGCGTATAGCGGCGGGGTGGGCGGGGCGTCAACCGGGGATGCGGCCCTTGGCACGACAACTGGCGTGCAAGCCGAAGGATCCGGCGGCGTCGACGGGTCGTGCGGATCGATCTCGCCCGCGGTGGACGTCGATGGTGGCCTTGCGGCGTGGGTCCAGGGACGGATTCGACCCAGCCGCCATTGGCATGGCTGGGGCGCGGTGACTGACCGCGGGCGGGCGAGCGGCATGCGGGCCGCAAGGGCAGCCGCCGCGCGCCTGTACCCCACCCGAGCCTTGCCGGTGAAAGAGCGCCTGCAGAGCGCTCGATGCGTGGATCCGAGGGCGGGAGGATCCTTCAATTCCAGCGAGCTGCGCGTTGGGCGTTGCGTCCGGCGTGCGGGGGCTCTATAGGCGCGGGCCCGTCGGAGAGGTGCCGGAGTGGTCGAACGGGTCGGTCTCGAAAACCGAAGTACGGGCAACTGTACCGTGGGTTCGAATCCCACTCTCTCCGCCAGTTCCCATACGAGCCGAGCTCTCCGACTGATCGGATGCCGCGCTGAGTGGCAGGCTTCCTGGGGTTTTTGGGAAAGACCTGTTGACTGGCCTGCCGCGGCGACGGCCGAAATCCGCTCTCCGGAGGCCAATTCTCTCCGGACCTCCTGACTTGGGCGTTTTAGTACGGAACTCAAGAATCCAGGTAAAAGGCCAGTTTCAGCGCGGTCAGCTTTGGCTGTGGTTCGAACCCCACTTGCCCGAAATCTGTACCTCGATAGCGAACACTTTGGTACGGACGATAGGGCGGATCACTCCTCCAAAAATTACCATAATCGATACACGTTAAGCCGCGACGCGGCGCACCGCCTGCAAAAGCGGGGTCGGATCGCCGTCCACGCAACCGCTCACGAAGCCCCGACCTCATGCACCACGCCTGCGACAAAGTGCTCCAGAGGCCGTCGTTAAAGGCTTTATCGGCAGCCGACTGCGGCGACGCTTCTTTTCGAAGGCAGATCAACCCTTTACGGGCTTCACCTGCGCAAGCTTGTGAACTTAAATTATAAGACTTTTCTCTGACTACAATCCACGCTAGCGTCACCTTTGCGGGAGGCGCCCATGGAAATTGTTCCCAGTGAAAAATCCGAAGAAATTAATTCGAATAATATTCAATTCGATAACCTTGTCAATATTAAGGCCGATATATCTGAAGTTTTTACTTATGCATCATTTCAAAATTCGATCCCAATCCTCCGATTTATTCAAGTTGAAAATAATTCCGAGCGAGATTTCGCGCGGTGCCGGCTGGAATTATCATCTTTTCCGCCTTTTATTCGGGCAAAAACTTGGACAATTGATCACATCAAATCGGGCGAAACCCTTCCGCTCAGCGACCGCAAAATCGAGTTGAACGCGGGGTACCTGGCGGGCCTGAATGAGGCTGAGCGGGGCGAAATCACGTGTGTGCTCTCCTCGGCGGGAGAGGTCCTCGTGGATAAGCGTGTTCAAGTCAGGCTCCTCGCCAGAGACGAGTGGGGAGGCGTCAGGGACATGGCACAACTCCTCCCCGCGTTTGTCATGCCGAACGACCCGGCTGTCGCCCAGCTATTGAAGACCGCAGCCGAACGGCTCGCTGCGCACGGCTATCCCAGCGGCCTTGACGGCTACCAATCGCAAAGTCCGCAGCGCGCTTACATGCTCACCGCGGCCATCTACGCCGCAATCGCCGGTATGGCGCTGCACTATGCGGAGCCGCCGGCAAGTTTCGAGATGCGCGGACAAAAGGTCAGAAGGCCCACCGTCATCGCGGCGGATGGCCTTGCGACCTGCCTCGATACGACACTCCTCTTTTCCGCCGCGCTGGAGGCCGCGGGCCTGCATCCCATCATCCTGATGTTCGAAGGGCATGCCGCCGTCGGCGTCTGGCTGGTCCAGAAGACCCTGTCCGGTGTGATCGAAACGGATCCGATGGAGGTCCGCAAGGCCCTGGCCTCTCGTGAACTGATCGTCTTCGAGACGACAGGCGTGACGCATCGCCCTGCTATGACGATGGAGGCCGCGGAGCACGATCTCGCACCCCGGCTCAGCGAGGAGCAGGCCGGTCGTTTCCGGGCCGCGATAGACGTCCGCCGCGCCCGCAGCGCAGGTATCACGCCACTGGCGTCCCACGAGCCCTCGCGGCGCGCAGTTGCCGAAGCCGATGGTGCCAAGGCTGCCGGTGTCGAGGCCGGTGTTCTTTCACTGCCGGCCGAGCCATCATTCGCCGACCTGCCGGCTGAGCCCGTCGAGGTCAAGCCGGTCACGGCCGGCGGCCGTCTCGACAGGTGGCAGAAGAAGCTGCTTGACCTCACGCTTCGGAACCGACTGCTCAACTTTCCTGATTCGTCGAAGACGATCCCGTTCCTCTGCACCGACGTCGCTCACATGGAGGATCGCCTCTCCATGGGAGCATCGCTAAAGGTGATCTCGCTTTCGGAGCAGAACCCCGTCGGTGAGCGTGATCTAACGCTCCATCGCGACGCTCACGGGAAGGATCTTTACAGAAGCTTCGCCGAGGAAGCCCTGCATCGCGACGAACTGCCGTCACTTCTGGACGGCAAGCAGCTCGAGACCAGGCTCATCGACCTGCATCGGCAGGTCCGCAACGATCTGGCCGAAGGCGGCGCCAACACGCTGTTCCTCGCCATCGGTTTCCTCCGCTGGAAGAAGAAGCCGCAGGACCAGCGCAGCTATCGGGCCCCTCTGCTGCTGCTTCCCGTCAAGCTTGAACGTCGCAGTGCGAGCTCACGCTTCACACTCCGCTTTCATGAGGATGAGCCGCGCTTCAACGCCACACTCGTACAGTTCCTGGAACGGGAGTTCGAGCTGACGCTTCCCTATGCGGGGGGAGAGTTGCCGATGGAGAGCAAGGGCGTTGACGTGCCGCGCCTTCTGGCGACGATGCGACATGCCGTCCGCGATGTCCCCGGAATGGAGGTCCTGGACGACGCGGCTCTCTCCACCTTCTCCTTCGCCAAGTTCCTCATGTGGAAGGATCTGGCGGAGCGGACCGAGGCGTTGCGCGGGAACCGCGTTGTACGTCATCTGCTCGATACGCCGGAACAACCCTTCCATGCCGCGCAGCTCGGCGGACTGGCTGTCCGTGAGGAGCGCGATCTGGACCGCGCCTACGCGCCGTCGGAGATCATCAACCTCCTTCCCGCTGACTCCTCGCAGACTGCTGCCAGCATGGCCGCCGCGGAGGGGCTGGACTTCGTCATTGTCGGGCCGCCCGGGACCGGCAAGAGCCAGACCATAGCGAACATGATCGCCAACTGCCTGGCCGCGGGAAAGACCGTGTTGTTCGTTGCGGAGAAGACCGCGGCGCTCGATGTCGTCTATCGCCGCCTGCGGGAGCACGGGCTGGGCTCGCACTGCATCGAACTTCATTCGAACAAGGCCGACCGCCGGCATTTCCTGAAGCAGCTGAAGGCCGCGTGGGAACACGGCCAGGCTGACAGCGCGTCCGAATGGATCGCTGTCAACGAGCGCCTCCGGCTGCGGCGTGACGAGTTGAACGGCTATGTGGAGGCGCTGCACAGGCCGTACCCCAACGGCTGGACGCCCTACCTCGCACTTGGGACCGCTCTCAAGGCGGAAGGCGAACGGGCTCCGGAGCTGAACTGGCCGGACGGGGACCAACACGACGCGGAGACGCTGCGGGAACTTGAAGAACTGGCCGGCGAACTCGGTCAGACCTTCGCTGCCATCGAGCATCATCCGACCCTGGATCTCGTGGATGCGAAGGAGTGGAGCAGCGGCTGGCAGGAGAGGCTGCTTGCTGCGGCGCAAACACTCCGCAACGCCGCCGATCTGTTGGCCGCTGCCATCCAGGGCTACGGCGCGAACCTCGGCCTGACGGCGCGGGAATACGTGTCCCAAGCCGATATCCAACCTCTGATTGGTCTGGCCGTCGCGCTCAAGCGCAGCCGCGGCCGAGACCTTTCCGTCGCCTTCGATCCGGACTTCGATCAATGCGCTGAGGCTCTCGGCAGCTTCCGCCAAGATGTCCGGGACTATCGAGAAGCGGAGCGACGACTCACGGCCCGCTTTGCCGAGCCTGCAATCCGCGGCCTGGACATCCAGGGGCTGGAGTTGCAGTGGCAGCAGGCCAAGGCGGCCTTCTGGCCCAACTCCATCCTGGGCAAGCGCACGCTTGCGAAGCTGTTGCAGGCACTGGCAGATCGGGGCCAGGTGGATGTGGAACGCGACCTGCCGTTGCTGCGCGGCATGCAAGCGAACCTGTTGGCGCTCGAGCGGAATCTCCTCGCGTCGAAGGGGCTCGCGACGGAAGGGATGGCGAGCGATCTTGGCGCCGCCGAGGACATCCTCGTTGGCGCGCGCGGGCTGCGCGACGCCATGCATCTTCCGGAGATTGACCGTGCCGCATTGCGGCGGCTGCTGCGTGACAGCCCGGAGAAGGAAGCGCTGCTGCTATCTGGCGAAAGGTTAATCGCGGCGTCCAGCGGCTTCCACACGGCCCTCGGCGAGTTCAACGAGGTTTCCGGGCGCGACGTTGCGGCCGGGGAGCCAGGTTTCGCGGCCATCGGCGCGAAGGTCGGCGCCCTGCCCGAAGTCCGGCACCTGCTGCGCGACTGGTCGGCCTGGTGCCGCGTCCGCCGTCGTGCGGCCGCCCGGCATCTGGCGCCGCTGATCGAGTTCGTCGAGCGGAGCAGAATCCCACCCAGCCAAGCCAGGGCGGCCCTGCGTCTGGGCTATGCGCGCTGGTGGCTGCCCAAGGTCCTCGACGCCGATCCGATCCTGCGCGAATTCCGGCGATTCCAGCATGAAAATGCTATCGCCGACTTCCGCCAGATCGACGATCTCGTCCGGTCCCATGCCAGCAGGCGCGTGATCGCCGCACTGGCACACGGGCTGCCCACCGTGCAGAGCGTGTCCCGCAATTCGGAACTCGGACTGCTTCGCCATCAGATGGAGCTGCAGCGGCCCAGCCAATCGATCCGCGACATGATCGGCCGGATGCCGCAGAACTTCCCCAAACTTGCGCCCTGCATGCTCATGTCCCCGCTGTCCATCGCTCAGTACTTGCCCCCCGACCAGGCGCTGTTCGACGTGGTGATCTTCGACGAAGCCTCGCAGATCACCACCTGGGATGCCGTCGGCGCGATCGCCCGCGCGCGGCAGACGATCATCGTAGGCGACCCCAAGCAGTTACCGCCGACGAACTTCTTCGGACGCAACGAGGACGATGAGGAGGTCGCCGATCACGAGAAGGATCTTGAAAGCATTCTGGACGAGGCCCGAGCGGCGGGCATCCCGGTGCGTGATCTTCGGTGGCATTACCGCAGCCAAAGTGAATCGCTGATCGCATTCTCCAACCACCACTACTACCAGAATCGGCTGGTGACCTTTCCTTCCCCGGCTGTCGAGGATCGTGCTGTGCGGCTACGCAAGGTGCCGCACGGCATCTATGACCGGGGCAAGAGCCGGACAAACCGGATTGAGGCCGAGGCGGTTGCCGCCGAGGCAACCGCACGCATGAAGCGCTGGCTACGCGTGCCGGAAAAGGAGCGGCCCACCCTGGGCGTGATCACCTTCAACGCCCAGCAGCAGTCGCTCATCCTAGACCTCCTCGACGCCGCGCGGCGGAAGAACCCCGAGCTCGAATGGTTCTTCTCCGAGGAGCGGATCGAGGCCACCATCGTCAAGAACCTTGAAAACGTGCAGGGCGACGAGCGAGACGTGATCCTTTTCTCGATCACCTTCTGGAAGGACGCCGCCGGCAAACTCGCCATGGATTTCGGGGCGCTGAACCGCGATGGCGGAGAAAGGCGGCTCAACGTCGCTGTCACGCGAGCGCGGCAGGAGCTGATCGTCTTTTCCGGCTTCACGGCCGACCAGATCGACGTGACCCGTACCAAGGCGCTCGCGGTCCAGCATCTGAAGACCTTCCTGGACTTCGCGGAGCGCGGCGCCATCGCGTTGCCGGCCCAGGATAGCGGATCGGTCGGGGGTTTCGATTCGGTCTTTGAGGAGGCCGTCTGCGGTCATCTCGAGCGGCGGGGTTGGTCAGTGGTGCCGCAGGTGGGGATATCGGGCTTTCGGATTGATCTCGGCGTCCGCCATCCCGATCTGGCCGGAGCCTATCTCGCCGGCGTGGAATGCGATGGCGCCACCTATCACAGTTCCGCCACGGCGAGAGACCGCGACAAGGTCCGCGAGCAGGTGTTGCGCGGGCTGGGCTGGAACATCCTTCGTGTATGGTCCACGGACTGGTGGTTCGATGCCAAGGGATGCGCCGACCGGCTGAATGCCAGCCTAGTAGAATTGCTGACGGCGAGCAGGGCGCGGTTGCACGCGCAGGACGACACGGATGACGTGGAGTCCAGCGACGAAGATGAAGATGAGGACCGCGAAGAAGGCGGTGCCGATGGAGAGGCAGTCTTGGCCACTGAGGACAAGTCCTCGGCATTTGCCCGTGTCGCCGAACCGGATGCCGTGTTGACGGGTGCCGAGATCATCCAGTTCGAGTTGCACCGGGAGGAAGCCGGCGCAACTCTGAAGGCCGGAACCGCTGGCGAGGACGAAAGCACCGCGGCTGCGTGGAGCGAGCAAGCCACGCCATCGGTTGGCCGCCCCGCCAACTACGCGCTGACCGACCTTTCGGGCTTCAGGCCAGATCCCGACCGCTTCTTCGAACTGGGTTACCGGGAGGATCTCCGCAGCATGGTCGCGGCGATCATCGAAAGCGAGAGCCCGCTACGGACGGACACGCTGGCGCAACGCATCTCCCGCATTCATGGCTGGCAGCGGACGGGCGCGCGTATCCGCGAACAGATCGGGATATTCCTACACGACGTGGACAGGACCGAGGAATCAAGCGGCGAGTTCCTGTGGCGGAAAGGCGCTGTCGTCGAGATTCTGCCCTTTCGGCTGCCGGCCGATGAGAAAGCAAGCCGCCCGGTCTCGGAAATTCCGCTGGCCGAACTGGCGGCGTTGGTGCTGGCCAATCCCACACTCTTGGCAGAGCTGGATCCTGCGCGAGACCTCGCGCGGCTCCTCGGTGTCGAAAGGCTCGCCGCCGTGTCACGCGCCAGGCTCGACGAGGCCATCGCGCGGGCGCGGGTCCATATCAATCCATCCTAGATCCTTGGAGTGGCATGTTCCGTTTCCTTCATTCAAGCGACCTGCACCTCGGCAAGCGCTTTGGGAACTTTTCCGGCGACCTGCCAAGCCGACTGCGTGAGGCGCGGCATGCGACGATCGCCCGTCTCGCCCAGCAGGCGCGCGACAATGGAGCCGGCGCCATCCTCCTCGCCGGGGACACGTTCGACACTGAGACTCCGGCGCCTGATATCCGCCGCCAGGCGCTGGCCGAAATGGCCCATCACACCGCGGTCCGGTGGGTGCTGCTGCCGGGCAACCATGATTCGCTGCAGGCAAGCCAGCTGTGGGACCTGCTGGCCGCCGAAGCACCGGCGAATGTTACCCTTGCGACGGAGCCGCGTCCCATCACGCTCTCACCAGGTGTCGTCCTGCTGCCCGCGCCATGCACCACGCGGCGCCCCGGCCGGGATCTGACGGATTGGATGACCGATGAGCCGACGCCAGAGGGCGCGATCCGCATCGGCCTTGCCCATGGCCCGATCCGGGACTTCTCCGAGGACGGCGCCGCCATCGACGTCATCGCACCTGACCGCGCCCGGCGATCTGGCCTTGCCTACCTTGCGCTCGGCGACTGGCACGGCGCCCTCGAGGTCGATCCACTCACCCGCTACTGCGGTTCGCCGGAGCCGGACCGCTTCAAGCATGACCGGCCCGGCGAAGCCCTACTGATCGATCTCGCGGGCGCGTCGGCCATGCCCACGGCGACGCCGCTGCCCACGGCGAGTTTCGCGTGGCACTCACTGTCATTGCATCTGCTGGACGGCGACGATCCCGTGGCCCGGCTGCAGGCAATACTCCCTGCGGCGCGGGAACGCCGGCAGACCCTGGTCCGCATCCTGACGACCGGCCGCAGCCGAATCTCCGGGCGGACGGCGCTCGATGCGGCGATTGAGCAGGCGGCACCGGATTTCGCCCATCTCGAACAGGATGGCAGCGGGCTAGCTACGGAATGCGACATCGAGGATCTTGATCAGATCGACCGCGCGGGCGCATTGCGCGAGGCGGCGAACACGCTGCTCGCGGAAGCCAGGGATGGAAGCCGCTCGGCGGCCGACCGCGACGTTTCGTGGAAGGCGCTCACGCGGCTCTATTCCTACGCGCACGAGATCGCCCGATGAAGATCACTGCCTTGCGCCTGTTCAACGTCAAGCGCTTCGCAGGGCGCGGCGTCGCCATCGAAGGTATCGGTGACGGCGTCAACGTGTTGTGCGCGGCCAATGAATTCGGCAAATCAACCAGTTTCGAGGCTCTCTACGCGCTGTTCTTCCAGCCTTATTCGGGCACACCGGGGGAGGTGCAGCGCTTGCGCCCCTACAGCGGTGGCAGTCCACTGGTGGAAGTCGATGTTGCCGTCGGAGAGGCGAGCTACCGCATTACAAAGCAGTATTACCGGGGGGGCTCGGCGCAGGTGAGCGACCTGGCGACCGGCCGACTGATCGCCCAGGCCGACGAGGCCGAGAAGTTCATCGCCGGCCTGACCAGGGGTGGCGTCAACGGCCCCGGGGGGCTGCTCTGGGTGCGTCAGGGCATCACCGGCATCGAGAGGCGCGGCAAGGCGGAGGAGGACGGGGAGAGGCAGGTCCGGCTCGGTCTGCTCGAATCGGTGCAAGGCTAGGTCGAGGCCGTCACCGGCGGAAGGCGCATGGGCGACATCATGGCCGCCACCGCCGACGCTCTGGGGGAACTTGTGACCCCGACAGGCCGGCCGAAGACCGGCGGACTCTATGCCACGGCGCTCGAGGCCCGCGACAGGCTGCTGGCTGACGAGCGCCGGCTCGTGAGGTGGTCCCCAACCGTTGGACAGTTTGACGGCCTGGTTAAGCTCGGTCCTGGTTGTCGTCAGGCCGCCAATCTCATCATGTCGCCCACCCTATAGACCTCGTCGGGGGTCCGCCCGCTGAGCC
>JAESGX010000126.1_pt1 | contig 76245 bp, 70 predicted proteins | sample 9269801 | NCBI WGS metagenome assembly JAESGX01 (sample SAMN16773122, study PRJNA677054) | algae metagenome | isolation source: Pleurocapsa minor GSE-CHR-MK-17-07R and co-occurring heterotrophs from wet... | place: USA: Lower Calf Creek Falls, Grand Staircase Escalante National Monument, UT ... | reverse complement strand
GCTCGTCCGCGTCAACATCCTGCACAGGCGAAGGCTCGATCAACTCCTCAGACCACCACAGATACCAATCCGAGACCCAAGACAGCTCACCCTCAACTTGAGCACATCATGAACCGGACAGCCGTGGGTCGAGCCGGGGCATGACGGTGGAGGGGTTTGAGAGGAGTGGCAATGAGCGTTCAACTTCGGCCAGAAATGCACGAAGCCCGCCGGCGACCCCGGCGGGCTTCGTCGTTTTCGTCAATGGCCGATAGGGTGCCGGTCAGCCGACCTTGATCGTGATCGTCCCAACCCCGTCGACGCCGCCGACCATCGTGTCGCCGCGCTTCACCGCCGCAACGCCCGCCGGCGTACCGGAATAGATCAGGTCGCCGGCCCTCAGCTCGAACAGCCCGGAGAGATAGGTGATCATCTCCGGCACCTTCCAGATCAGCTGGTCGAGGTCGCCGGTCTGCTTGCGCGCGCCGTTGACGTCGAGCCAGACGGCACCCTTCGCCGGGTGGCCGATCTCGGAGGCGCGGACGATCTCGCCGCACGGGGCGGAGGCCTCGAAGGCCTTGCCGACCTCCCACGGGCGGCCGAGCTTCTTCGCCTCGCCCTGGAGGTCGCGGCGCGTCATGTCGAGCCCGACGGCATAGCCGAAGACGTGGTCGAGGGCCTTGTCGAGCGGGATGTCGATACCGTCCTTGCCGATCGCCACGACCATTTCCATCTCGTGATGGACGTCCTTGGTGGCGCTCGGATAGGGGAAGGTGCCGCCATCCGGCACGATGGTGTCGGGGTTTTTCTGGAAGAAGAACGGCGGCTCGCGGTTCGGGTCGTGCCCCATCTCGATCGCGTGCTCGGCGTAGTTGCGGCCGACGCAATAGATGCGGTGGATGGGGAACAACAGGTCCGTGCCGCGCACGGGCAGCGTCGGCTGCGGCGCCGGATCGAAGACGAACCGGTGCGCGGTCGAGACTTGGACGTTCATATCAGCGAGCTCCTGCGTAGTATTCTATGCGTTTTTCGAAGGCTTCGACGATCGACGACAACAGCATCGCCGCGGCGAACAGCATGAAGGTGATCGCCCAGAAGTGCTCCATGTCGAACGACCGGGAGTAGAGCTCGAACAGCGCGCCGTAGCCGACGATCGACACCAGCAGCTGGCCGATGACGACGCCCTTGACGCCGCGGATGAGGCCGAGGCGGATGCCGGCGAGGATCTCAGGCAGCGCCGCCCACAAGATGACCTTGCCGTAGAGCTGGACGGGCGAGGCGAGGTAGCTGCGCCCCATCTCTTCGAGTGATTTCGGCACGTGCAGGATTCCCGCCCGCGTGTCGAGGGCGATGATCCACACGGCGAACAGGAACACGGTCGCCACCACCGTCTTCTCGCCGATGCCGAACAGGATCATCAGCACCGGCACCAGCGCCGACAGCGGCGCCGAGACAAACAGGTTCACCCACATGCCGAGCAGCTTGTCGGCCGGCTTGGAGCGCCCCATCAGCACGCCGAGCGGCACGCCGATGCCGATCGCCAGCACCATGCCGATGCCGAAGCTGCGCAAGGTGTCGAGGCTCGCCTGCTGCCAGGTGCCGGTCTGCACGAGGCGCAGCGCCGCCTCGATGATGCCGGTCACCGGCGGGATGAGGAACACCGCCCCCGTCCGCCCGACGATCTCCCACACCAGCAGCCAGACGAGAAGCGAGGCCATCATCGGCACACGCCAGCCCTTGATCGTCATCGCCGCCCCTCCGGCTTCGTGCGCGCGCTCATTCGACGTAGTTCCGCAGGCCCTGCCAGATCGTCTCCACCGTGTCGAGATAGTGCGGATCGCGACGGATCTCGTCGGGGGAGGCTGCGTGGTCGACCTTCGGCTCGATGATCTCGGAGATGCGGCCGGGCCGACGCGACAAGAGCACGATGCGGTCGGAGACGTAGACCGCCTCCTCGATCGAGTGGGTGACGAACAGGAAGGTCTTCTTCTCCACCTCGCGCAGGCGGATCAGGTCCTCCTGGAACTTGCGCCGCGTCTGCTCGTCCACCGCCGAGAACGGCTCGTCGAGCATCAGCACGTCGGCGTCGACGGCGAGCGCCCGGGCGAGCCCGACGCGCTGGCGCATGCCGCCGGAGAGTTCGTGCGGGTACTTCTCCTCGAAGCCAGAAAGCCCCACCTCGGCGATGTAGTGCCGGGCCTTGCCCTCGCGCTCGGACTTGGAGATGCCGCGCAGCTCCAGCCCGAAGCCGACATTGCGCATCACCGTCGCCCACGGCAGCAACGCGAAGTCCTGGAAGACGAAGGCGCGCTCCGGTCCGGGTCCCTTGACGGCGCGGCCGTTGACGAACACCTCGCCGCTCGTCTGCCCGATCAGGCCGGCGATGATCTTCAGGAGCGTGGTCTTCCCGCAGCCCGACGGGCCGAGCAGCGTCGTCAGCTTGCCGCGCTCGATGTCGAGGTCGATGCCGCGCAGTGCTTCGACGTCGTCGTAGGTCTTGCAGATGCCGCGCACCGACACGGCGGCGTCGGGCCGGGCGGCGACCGCCGCGGCGGTGGGGCGGGTGAGGGTGGCGGTGTCGGCCATGGGTGTCACGAGCCCCTCTTTTCGGGCCGCAGCACGCGCACCTCGAAGGTTTGCAGGGCGGCCAGCGTCAAGGCCGAGAGCACGACGATCGAGGCGACCGCGGCGTACATCTCGGCATAGTCGGCGACCGAGCGGTGATAGGTGATGAGGTCGCCGATGCCGGTCGGCGTGATCAGGAGTTCGGCGAGCATCACGCCGATGAAGCCGGCGGCGACGCCGAGCCGGAGGCCGGCGAAGATCACCGGCGTGGCGTCGGGTATGATGATCTTGACGATCTGCTGGCGGCGGGTGCCGAGGAAGACCTTGCACATCGCCAGCAGCGTCGGGTTGGCGTTGCGGACCGCCTTGTAGCCGTTGAGCGCGATCACCGGCAGCGCCAGCAGGATGACAGCGAGCGTCTTCGACAAGAGGCCGATGCCGTAGACGAAGGTGAGGAGCGGCACCAGGGCCGCCATCGGTGCCGCCTGCAGCACGATGAACACCGGCGCCACCAGCCATTCCGACAGGCGCGACAGCCCCATCGCCACGCCGAGGCCGACGCCGAGCACGGTCGAGATCACCACGCCGATGACGAGCGGCTTCAGCGTCTCGGCATAGGCGGCGGGGAGGCTGCCGTTCGCCATCATCCGCAGGAAGGCGGCGAACACCTCCGAGAACGGCGGGAAGGCATAGTTGACCGGGATCTGGCCGGCGATCTCCCAAATGCCCAGCACGAGGGCGATGGAGAGCAGGCGCCATAGGATCGGCCGGTCGAACGAGGCGCGTCGGGCGGTCGGAGCCACCGCGCGGCCGGCGCCGAGAGCGCCGGCCGCGTGCCCGTCGAGGCGAGCGGGTGCTGTCATCCCCGGCGCCTCACTGGGCGCCGAGCTTGGCGACGGCGCGGCTCACCGGGCCGACGTCCCAGAAGGTGGCGACGTCGAGCGTCTCAGGGTCACCCTCGATCTGGCCGGCGAGCGAGTAGAAGGCGATGTCGTCCTTCGCCGCCGCCTCGCCGCCGCCGTTCAGCGGCAGCGCCTTGCCGTCCGACAGGTCCTTGAAATACGGCTTGATCTCGGCCGCCATGTCGGCCGGGATGTCGGCCAGGAGCTTGTACTTCTCGCGCCACTCGACGACGGCGTCCGGGTTCGCCTGCACGTCGCGCCAGGTCTGCAGGATCGATTCGACCAGGATGTCGACGGCGGCCTGGTGCTCCTCGAGGAACTTTGTGTTGGCGTAGAGCGCCTCGTCGCTCGCCTTCACCTCGCCGAGCGGCAGCACGATGAATTTGCCGGGCGCCTTCTCCATCAGCATGTTGCGGTTGGGGCTGTCGACGATCGACGCCTTGATGTTGCCCTGCAGCAGCGCGCCGGCCCGCACCTCGGCGCCCGGCACATAGGAGATGTTCGAGTAGGTGATGCCCTCGCGCTCGGCCATCAGCTTCATGATCGCCTCGGTGCCGGAGCCGCGCGCGTGCACGGCGACCTCCTGGCCGTCGAGGTCCTTCCAGGTCTTGTAGGCCTCGGCATTGACGATCGGGTAGAAGCGCAGCGTCGAAAGCTGCAGGAACACCCGGATCGGCGCCTTCACCTTCTGGATGAGCGCGTAGGGCGTGCCCACGCCGACGTCGGCGTCGCCGCTCACCACCGCCTGGGCGGCGACGTCCTCGGACTTGAAGAACGTCATCTCGACGTCGACGCCCTTCTCCTTGGCGCGCTCGACGGCGGCCAGGAAGTGCAGGGACTCGACCGTGGCGATGTCGCCGAAGGCAATGCGGATGGTGTCCGCCGACGCTGCCGACGGCAGCGCCAGCGCCGCCGCCACGAGCGCGCCGCCGGCGAACCGGCGCAGATGGGCCAAGCTGTTCAGCATCTTCGTCCTCCCTAGAGCATGCCGCCTTCTCACGACCCAGGGTGGATCGCGGGGCGACACAATTTCAACCTTTGTTAGATTGGTTTCTGATTGATCTGGCATAGCTCGTCAAGAGGCGCGGCCGATCGCGAACAGCGCGGGGTCGTTGGTCGATGCCGGCCGTGGCGGGAATATTTCGGCATTTTCTCTGGAGTTTGACGCGGTGAAGCAGGCATCCGGCGCTCCTCGCTTGACCCGGCGAGAATCCGTCGCCATAAGAAACCAATGCAGAGATTGGTCGAATTGGTCTCCTACTCCGACGACGTCGACAGCACCGATTCCGCGACGGCGTCCGCGCGGCTGCGCGATTTCCTCGCCGGGGCGGCCGTCAGCGCCGACGGACGCCTGCCGCCGGAGCGCGACCTCGCCGCGCGTCTGGGCGTCTCGCGCAGCGATCTGCGCAAGGCGCTCGCCGAACTGGAGGCGGAGGGCGTCATCTGGCGCCACGTCGGCAAGGGCACCTTCGTCGGCGCCCGGCCGGTGGACACCGTCGCCGACGTCGCCGCGCTGACACGGCGCACCAACCCGTCGGAGGTGATGCAGGCGCGGCTGACGATCGAACCGGAGATGGCGCGCCTCGCCGCCCTGCATGCGACGTCGACCGACATTGCGGAGTTGCGCGGGTGCATCGCCCGTTCACGCCAGGCGGAGACCTGGCGGCAATATGAGGCGTGGGACAATCGCTTCCACCGCGCCGTCGGCGAGGCGACCGGCAACGCGCTGCTGCTCGGCCTGCTCGACACGCTGACGGCCGTGCGCCGCGCCGTCACCTGGGGGCGGCTGCGCTACAACCCCGTCAGGCCCGACCCCGCCCACCACAGCTTCGAGGAACACGAGGCGATCGTCGCGGCAATTGCCGACCGCGATGCCGCCGCAGCGGCCGTGGCGATGCGCACCCACATCCGCTCGGTCGAGCGCAACCTGCTCGCCCGCATGAACCGCGGCAACGACTGAGCTGGCGCTTTGTCCGCCTGACGAGAGATTTTCTTCCTACTTCCGAATGACCGAAATCTTGCCCGAAGGCGACGCGCGCCTTTCCCTCCCCCCTCGTGGGGGAGGTGGCGGGCTTTGCCTGCCGGAGGGGGCCGCCGCGCAAAGCGCGGCGATACGACGCGCGCAAGGGCAAGCCGGGCACCCACTACGGCTACAAGATGCATGCCGGGGTGGACCAGCACAGCCGGCTGATCCGGCGCGTCGTGCTAACGTCGGCGAACGTCAACGACACGGTGCCGGCCGCGCGCTGGTGTGCGGCGACGAGGGGGCGGTCTATGCCGACAAGGCCTACGCCAAGCGGGCCTCGCCGGTCTGATTCCTAGTTGGAAGCCTAGCGTAAAGACGGCGAAACATGGCCTCGAACATGCTGCCTGCCGAAGAGCGCGTAGGGGCAATTTCGGTGTAACTGTGGACGAGAGCCGAAGCAAACGGAGCAAGGATTTACGAACGTTCTGATCTGATTGACCCGGGCGCTATCGACTCGCTTGGCAGAAGCAATTTACAGAGGATTGAACGTGGCTCGGCGCCGTTGGACCGAATAGAGATTCAATCAACGTAAACCACATGCTTCAGACGAATAATGCTCCCATCACTGAAATGACTCAGACGTTCTACCAGAAAAACTTAAGCATGATAAACAAAAATTAGAACACAATGTATTGTTGTATTGATAGATGCGTCTATAACGCGTGGAGGAGCGGCTCTTGGAAAACATGTTCTGGTGACTATAGGCAATAGGAGACAGTTCCTTGAGTATGGACGATCTTCGATCGGCGCTTAGACTGGTCGACGCGAAACCTGAGGACGGGTTCTTCGTGGGGCCACGCGACCCGGTGCTCATCGCTTCTGCTGAGAGGGCACTCGGTGGCAGATTTCCGCCTACTTACCGTGAGTTTGTCGCGGCGCTAGGGGCCGGAGACTTCGGCGGTTTCGAAGTCTACGGCGTCATTGATGGAGAGTTTGAGGAGGCATCCGTGCCAAATGGGGTGTGGTTGACGCTCCACGAGCGAAAATCATCGGGTCTTCCACCCAATCTTGTGATCGTAGCGAGCACTGGCGACGGTAGTTATTACTGCGTCGAAATGAGTGATGACGGAGACACCCCCGTAGTAGTCTATCAGCCCGGCTATCCACCTGACCAGCAGCGTTTGGATGAAGTGGCTGAAGACTTCAGCGCATTTCTTCTCAGCTGCTTCCAGTGTTAGGGCAGTTCCCTCCGCCGGAGTCACGCCCGAACCCTTGCAACCGATTCGAACCTCGGCTTGCTAGGGTCCGGACCCATAAGGCTATTGGCTTCGCCGTCTCGGTGGGGTTCACGGCTTGAGGGAGGAAGCAGAGATAAGTTGGGATCAGTCTTGGCTCACGGACGCCCAATTGCCGGATCGAGACGCATTTGCCGACGGACACGCGCAGCAAACCCCGTGTCGGTGACCGCCGCGTGATCAGCGGCATAGTCCACGTGCTGAAATCCGGCGCGCGATGGATCGATGCGCCGCCCGACTGCGGGCCGCGCGGTTCCTGTCGGCCATGCCGGCGCAGGCCCGCATGAAGCGGCTGCTGTCGAGCGAGCCCCTTAGTGTTGACGGCACGCTCGATCCAAGCGTGGGCCTCGACGAAGAGCTCTAGAGCAAAGGCTGCCGATCCGTCGCACCGCCGTTGGCTGACGCCGCCGGCGGCACTCCCCGGACCGCTTGCACGGTCCGACCGTCCCAGTCAGGTCGGCTTGCCGACCTGAACACTTCAGTCGACCGTAGCGGGCAGGCCCGCTTCGGTTTGGGGAGGGTGGTCGCGCATCGTCAACGGCGGCGCTGGCGCACCCGCTCGATCAACCGGCGTGCGCTGCGCCGAGCCCCGATGCGCCACCTCAGATGTCGAGGTCGCGCGCGAACTGCGCATGCTCCTGGATGAAGCGGAAGCGTGCGTCGGCGCTCGTGCCCATCAGCCGCTCCACCGTCTCGGCCGTGTCGGCGGCGACGCCCTCCAGCACCTCGACGCGCAGCATCGTACGGGTGGCCCGGTTCATCGTCGTCTCGCGCAATTGCGCCGGCAGCATTTCGCCGAGGCCCTTGAAGCGGCCGACGTCGACCTTGCCGCGCTTGTCGAAGACCTTGGCGATCAGCCGTTCGCGCTCGGCGTCGTCACGGGCGTAGAGCGTCTTCGTCCCCTGCGTCAGCCGGTAGAGCGGCGGCACCGCCAGGAACAGATGGCCCTGGCGGACGAGTTCGGGGATCTCGCGCCAGAAGAACGTCACCAGCAGTGCTGCGATGTGCGCCCCGTCGACGTCGGCGTCGGTCATGATGACGACCCGCTCATAGCGCAGGTCCGCCTCGCGATAGTGCCCGCGGGTGCCGCAGCCGAGCGCCGTGACGAGGTCGGCGAGCTGCTGGTTCTGGCCGAGCTTGTCGCGGCCGGCGCTGACGACGTTGAGGATCTTGCCGCGCAGCGGCAGCACCGCCTGGGTGTTGCGGTCGCGCGCCTGCTTCGCCGAGCCGCCGGCCGAATCGCCCTCGACGATGAAGATCTCCGTGCCCGCCGCCGTGCTCGTCGTGCAGTCGGCGAGCTTGCCGGGCAGCCTGAGCCGCCGCGTCGGCGCGCGTCGCGCGATCTCCTTCTCCTGCCGCCGCCGGAGCCGGTCCTCGGCCCGCTCCACCAGCCGCTCGAGGATCAGGCCGGCGCGCGCCGCGTCGTCGACGAGCCAATGGTCGAACGGATCGCGCAGCGCCGCCTCGACGAGGCGGGCGGCGTCGGCGGTGGCGAGGCGCTCCTTGGTCTGGCCGACGAACTCAGGCTCGCGCACGAACACCGAGACGAGGCCTGCGAGCGCGCCGGCGACGTCCTCGGCGGTGATCTGCAGGGCGCGCTTGTTCGCCGTCCGCTCCCCATAGGCGCGCACGCCCTTCAGGAGAGCGACGCGCAGTCCCTGTTCATGGGTGCCGCCGTCCGGCGTCGGGATGGTGTTGCAGTAGGACTGTAGGAAGCCGTCGTCCTCGACGAAGGCGATCGCCCACTCGACGCCGCCGTTGCGTCCCGCCGCCCCGGAGCGGCCGGAAAACACCGCCTCGGTGACGCGCGGCGTGCCGACGAGGCGTTCGCCGAGATAGTCGGCGAGGCCGCCCGGGAAGCGGAACACCGCCTCGGCCGGCACCTTGCCGTCGCCGCCGGCGAGCGCCGCGTCGCAGCTCCAGCGGATCTCGACGCCGGCGAACAGGTACGCCTTCGCCCGCGCCATCGAGACGAGCCGGGCGGCGGAGAAGGCGGCGCCCTCGCCGAAGATCTGCGGGTCGGGATGGAAGCGCACGGTGGTGCCGCGCCGGTTCATCACCTCGCCGCCCTCGGCGAGCGGGCCGGTCGGGGCGCCGCGCGAGAACGCCTGCACATAGCGGCGGCGGTTGCGGATCACCTCCACCTCAAGGCGGTCCGACAGCGCGTTCACCACCGAGACGCCGACGCCGTGCAGGCCGCCGGAGGTCTCGTAGACCTTCGAATCGAATTTTCCGCCCGAGTGCAGCGTCGTCATGATCACTTCGAGCGCCGACTTGTCGGGGAAGCGCGGGTGCGGGTCGACCGGGATGCCGCGGCCGTTGTCCGACACCGACAGCGTGCCGTCGGCGGCGAACGCCACCTCGATGCGCGTCGCGTGGCCTGCCACCGCCTCGTCCATGGCGTTGTCGAGCACCTCGGCGAACAGGTGGTGCAGCGCGCGCGCGTCGGTGCCGCCGATGTACATGCCCGGCCGCCGCCGCACCGGCTCGAGCCCCTCGAGCACCTCGATGTCGGCCGCCGTGTAGGCCGCCTCGGGGTCGACGGGGCGGGCCGCCGCGGCCCGGCGCGGCCGCTCGGCCGCCGGACGCACGGGCACCGGCGCCGCGACCGCCGGGCGGGCGGGCGGCACCGGAGCCGGGGCCGACCCGAACAGGTCGCCCGCACCGTTTTCGGCATCGTCGTTCGTCATCGCCGCCGTTGTTCGTGCGGTGCGCGCCACCCGTCAATCCCTTCCCGAATCGTCGGGCGATTCTGCCACGGGAGAAAGCCGGGCGCGAGCCGTTTGTTCTCGTCCTGTTCGCAAACGAACGATTCACCACCGTGGCCGAAATCCGGTGGGTCCGGCTCCCCCGCCTGTGGCCGGTGTGCAACATGGTGGGGCGGTCGCTGCCAATCGGTGCGACCAGGGAACCGGTCGCCGCCGTCTCGCCACAAACCGGATCGCACCGTCCTGGCCGTGGTTGCCCGGCGACCGATCCGACCCGCGGCGGGGGAGGGGCGGCCGAGTGTCGGGTGGCGGTACGGCGTACCGGCGCTCCGTGTTCGGACCGGTCGGATCGAGAACAAGAATGGACCTCGCATTGCGCGTTTTGGGTGAACTGGTGGTCGCCACTCCCGCCGACCCGGTTCCGTCGAACCTCCGCCGCCTGATCTCCCTGCGGCAGCCGCATGATCGCCGGATTGGCCGGTCATGGTTGGCCGCGTCGCGACGGTGGCTGCACTGCGGGGATCGCGCCCCTCGGGCCGGCATCGCGCCGCTTTCGGCCGCCGCGCAGCGGGCCGGTAGCGCTCCGGCCAAGGAAACGGGTCCCGTCATGCGTGTCGTCGAGTTCGGCATCGGCTGTCTCGTCCTGGTCGGGGGCCTCGCGCTCGCCGAGCCGGCACGGGCGCTCGACCCGACCGCCGCCCCGCCGGCCGATGCGTCGCCCGTCGAGTTCTTCCGCGAGGGAACGAAGGCCTATTTCGCCGGCGACAAGGCGAAGGCGGTCGACGCCTATGGCTTCGCCGCCGATCTCGGACACCCGCTCGCGCAGTGGAAGCTCGGCCGCATGTACCAGGACGGCGACGGCGTCGCCGAAAACGACCTGAAGGCCTTCGAGCTGTTCTCCGAGGTCGCCAACGCCCATGCCGACGATGCTCCGCAGTCGGCGCAGGCCCCCTTCGTGGCGAGCGCCTTCGTGCAACTCGGCAACTACTATCTGAACGGCATCCAGGACTCGGCGATCGAGCCGAACGTCGCCCGGGCGCGCGAGCTCTTCACCTACGCCGCCTCCTATTTCGGCGACGCCGACGCCCAGTTCCAGCTCGCCCGCCTCTATCTCGAGGTCGATCCGGCCGAGCGCGATCCGAAGCTCGCCGCGCGCTGGCTGAAGCTTGCCGCCAAGAAGGGCCACCACGGCGCCCAGGCGCTGCTCGGCCAGATGCTCGTCGAGGGCAACGGCGTGAAGCGCAACGTCGTCGCCGGGCTGATGTGGCTGACCGTCGCCCGCAACAGCGCCTCCGTCGAGGACGACTGGATCCGCCAGGAGCAGGAACAGGCGTTCTCGCTCGCCTCCGAGAAGGAGCGCCGCAAGGCCACCGAAATGGCCGAGGCGTGGATCTCCGACAACGGCGGCAACTGAGGCGCGGGCCCGGGATCAGTCTCCGGACGCGACCAAGCTCGCCACCACGCCCACACCGGCTCGCGCCGTCGGGCAGGGGGCCTGCAGCGGCTTCCACGACGTGTTGTTGAGCACGCGCTCGCACCGCACCAGCTGTGGGCCGTCCGGCGTCTTCATGCACAACACCGCGCCGAGCCCGAAGCTCGTGCCCTCGGCACGGCAGGTGCAGGGAATGGGTCCGTCGGCCGACGCCGCTTGCGACCAGAGCAGCGCGCCGGCGGCGATGATGCCGAGCGCTCGCATGGCCGCACGATAGCACCAATCGCACCGGTGCGGCAGGGCCGTCGCGGCCACCGCCGATCGGCCCCCGGCGGGCCGCTCAGTCCCGCAGCGTCGCGATCACCGGCACGTGGTCCGACGGCTTGTCGCGGCCGCGGACGTCCTTGTCGATGACGACGCGCTCGAGCCGGTCGACCGCCTGCGGCGACAGCATCAGGAAGTCGATGCGGATGCCGTCGTTCTTCTGGAAGGCGCCGGCCTGGTAGTCCCAGAACGTGTAGAGCCCGCCGTCGTCGCTCGTCGCCCTCAGCGCATCGGTGTAGCCGAGCGCCGCAAGCCGCCGGAAGCGGCCGCGCGTCTCCGGCTGGAACAGCGCGTCGTTCACCCAGGCCTCCGGGCGCTTGGCGTCGCGCAGCTCGGGGATGACGTTGTAGTCGCCGGCGAGCACCACCGGCTCTTCCAGCGCCAGCAGCTCTGCTGCGTGGGCGTTGAGCCGGTCCATCCAGGCGAGCTTGTAGGGAAACTTCTCGGTGCCGACCGGATTGCCGTTCGGCAGATAGAGGTTGCCCACCCGCACCGCGCCCTTCTCCGTCGGGATCACCGCCTCGATATAGCGCGCCTGCACGTCGGCGTCGTCGCCCGGAAGGCCACGCCGCTCCACCTCGAACGGCCGCTTCGACAGGATGGCGACGCCGTTGAAGCCCTTCTGGCCGTGGGTGGCGACATTGTAGCCGAGCGCCTCGATCTCCCCCGCCGGAAAGCCCTCGTCGACGGTCTTGATCTCCTGCAGGCAGACGATGTCCGGCTCCGCCTCTTTCAGCCAGAGAGTGAGCGCCTCGATGCGCGCCCGCACGCCGTTGATGTTGAAGGTGGCGATGCGCATGGGGGCCTCAGAGAACCGGAAGGATGCGGCGCAAGATCGAGGCTGACGACGCCGCAACCTCGTTGACGAACGCCGTGAAGTCGATGCGCGAATCGCGGCCCGCGAGGTCGGAGAGCGCCCGGATGACGAGCCACTCGGCGCCGAGCGCCTCGCAGGCCTGGGCGAGTGCGCCGCTCTCCATCTCCACCGCCAGCCCGCCGAGCTCGCGGTTCAGCCGCTCGCGCACCGCCTCGCCATGGATGTACTGGTCGCCGGACAGCACCCGCCCATAGGCGATCACCGGCGGCCGCCCGAGGCCGCCGGCGGCACGCGACAGCGGCGGCAGCGCGAAGCCGTCCAGCGCCCCGCGGACGCGCCCGAGCAGCGGCGCCGCCACCGGATAGCCGAAGCGCTCGGTGGGGTTGAAGAACGGTACGTGGCCGGCCTGGTAGGTGGTGAGGCCGTGGTCCTCGAGGACGCCGGCGTCATGCTGCAGCGTCTCCTCGGCGATCACCACGTCGCCGATCGACAGGCCGGGATCGAGCCCGCCGGCGACGCCGGAAAAAACCACGGTCTTCGCCCCGAACCGCTCGATCAGCAGCGCGGTGGCCATCGCCGTGTTGACCTTGCCGATGCCGGCGAGCGCCAGCACCACCTCGCGCCCGTCAAGGTCGCCGCGATCGAAGCGTTGCCCGCCGACCGACACCGTCTCATGGTGGGCGAGCGCCGCGGCGAGATGGGCGTGTTCCTGCGGAATGGCGCATTCGATGGCGATGGTCATGGGGCAGGGGGCTCATTTGCTGTGACGGCGCGACACTATCGACAACCGCCGACCGGCAACAGTCCAGCCCTCTTACCGTCGTCATCCCGGACAAGCGAGGCGCAGCCGAGCGCCGATCCGGGACCCAGCGCAAAAGTGCGCTCCGGAGGCGCGGCTCAAGCGTCGCGCTCCGCGCGACCGGTTTTCCGCTGGGTCCCGGATCGCTTCGCGTTGCTTCGCGTCCGGGATGACGGCGGGGAGGGACGCGCTCATTCCGCCGCACTTCGTGCGCCGGCCCTCATCCGGCGCTGCGCGCCACCTTCTCCCGCGAGCGGGAGAAGAGACACGATGTCAACCTCTTACAGCGCGAAGCTCACGCCGCATCCGCACGACGAGGCCGCGTTCGGGTTGCGGATCTGAAAGGACTGCCCCATCAGGTCGTCGACGAAATCGATCACCGAGCCGGCGAGATACTGCACCGACATCGGGTCGATCAGCACCACCGCGCCGTCGCGCCCGAGCGCCAGGTCGTCCGGCTCGCGCTCGGTGACGAGGTCGTATTTGTACTGGAAGCCCGAGCAGCCGCCGCCTTCGACGGAGACGCGCAGCGCCGTACCGGGGGCTTCGGCGGCGAGGATCTTGGCGACGCGGCGGATCGCCTGGTCGGAGAGCGCCACCGGGAGGGTGGCGGGGGGCGCGGCGTCGAGCGCTGCGGTCAAGGGGCGGGCTTCGGTCGCGGAAAGGGTGTCGGTCATGGGATTCTCCGCCGGAGGCGGCGTTCAAGGCGCCGCGCCGGTTGAAAACTCTGCTGGGTGATAGTTAAGAACGCCGGACCCTCCGGTCAAACGCCGTCGTGCGGAGAATGCGCCCTGCCTGCCTCCGTCACCGCTCCGCCCGTGGCCGCATCACCCGGGGCCGCTCCGTCCGCCGGTGCGCCCGCCCGCGCCCGCTTCGCCAGCGACCCCGCTGCCTCGCGCGGCCGCCTCGTCCCGGAGCCGGAGAGCGCCACCCGCACCGCCTTCCAGCGCGACCGCGACCGCATCCTGCATTCCACCGCCTTTCGCCGCCTCACCCACAAGACGCAGGTGTTCGTCTCCCACGAGGGCGACCACTTCCGCACGCGCCTCACCCACACGCTGGAGGTGGCGCAGATCGCCCGTTCGATCGCCCGGGCGCTCGGCCTCGACGAGGACCTGACCGAGGCCGTCGCGCTCGCCCACGATCTCGGCCACACGCCGTTCGGCCACGAGGGCGAGGATGTGCTCGACCGCTGCCTCGCCGACCACGGCGGCTTCGACCACAACGCCCAGAGCCTGCGCATCGTCACCCGTCTCGAGCGCCGCTACGCCGCCTTCGACGGCCTCAACCTCTCCTGGGAGGCGATCGAGGGCATCGCCAAGCACAATGGGCCACTGGTCGACGCCGATGGCCGCCCGAGCGGCCGCCGCTACGCCCGCCGGCCGCTGCCGCCGATCCTGGCGAACCCGCCCGCCGCCGTGCCAGTGCCGCCGGAAGGCTTCGCTTCCGCCGAGGCGCAGGTGGCGGCGATCGCCGACGACATCGCCTATGACGCCCACGACATCGACGACGGCACCCGCGCCGGCCTCGTGCCGGTGGCGGCGCTGGCCGATGTGCCGCTGGTCGGCGACCTCCATGCCGGCGTTCGCCGCCGCCACCCGGGGCTGGACGACGGTCGTCTTGTCGCCGAGATCGTCCGCGAACTGGTCGGGGCACTGGTCGACGACGTGCTGGCCGAAAGCCGCCGCCGCATCGCCGAGGACGCGCCGGCTTGCGCCGATGCCGTGCGCGCCGGCGCGCGGCCGCTGATCGCCTTCGGGCCGGCCGGTGCGGCCCACGACCGGGCGATCAAGGCGTTCCTGTTCAAGTCGCTCTATCGCCACCCGAAAGTCATGGCGATCCGCGCCGAGGCGGGGCGAGTGGTCACGGACCTCTACCGCGCCTTCACCGCCGACCCGACGGCGATGCCGCCGGCCTGGTGTGCCGACCTTTCCGGCGCCGACGCGGGTACGGTGGCGCGCCGCGCCGCCGACTACATCGCCGGCATGACCGACCGCTTCGCCCTCGGTGAGCATCGCCGCCTGTTTGACGATACGCCGGATTTGCGATAGGCGCCGCGCACCCGCGCCGACCGGTCGGCGCGCCGAAAACCCTGAATTCGAGCGGGCCCATGAACCTCCACGCCGACTTCGCCGAGCGCATCCGCACGATCGCCGGCCGCATCGGCCTCGGCACGCCCGAGGCGCTCAGTGCGGCGAAGATCGTCGTCGAGCCGCCGCGCGAGGCCGGCCACGGCGATCTCGCCACCAACGTCGCGATGGTGCTCGCTAAGCAGGCCGGCCGGAAGCCGCGCGAAATCGCCACCGAGGTCGCCGCCCACCTCGTCGACGATCCCGACGTCGCCAGCGCCGAGGTGGCCGGGCCGGGCTTTCTCAACATCCGCCTCGCCGATGCCGTCTGGCCGCGGCTGCTCACCGCCGTGCTGGAGGAGGGGGCGAACTTCGGCCGCAGCCATTCCGGCGCCGGGCGGGCGATGAATGTCGAGTATGTCTCGGCCAATCCGACCGGCCCGATGCACGTCGGCCACTGCCGCGGCGCCGTCTTCGGCGATGCCCTCGCCTCGCTGCTGGCGTTTGCCGGCTACGCCGTGACGCGCGAGTACTACATCAACGACGCCGGGGCGCAGGTCGACGTCCTCGCCCGCTCCGCCTTCCATCGCTACCGCGAGGCGCTCGGCGAGGATCTCGGGTCGGTGCCGGAAGGCCTCTATCCGGGCGACTATCTCGTCCCCGTCGGGCAGGCGCTCGCCGAGCGCTACGGCGACCTCCTGAAGGGCCAGCCGGAAGCCGAGTGGCTGCCGGTCGTCCGCGCGATCACCATCGACGCGATGATGGTGATGATCCGGGACGACCTCGCCGCCCTCAAGGTCGAGCACGACGTGTTCTTCTCCGAGCGCTCCCTCGTCTCGAACGGGCGCGACCGGGTGAAGGAGGCGATGACCGCGCTCGCCGAGCGCGGCCTTCTCTACGAGGGCCGGCTCGAGCCGCCGAAGGGCCAGCCGATCGAGGACTGGGAGGACCGTGAGCAGACGCTGTTCCGGGCGACCGAGTTCGGCGACGACGTCGACCGGCCGTTGCTCAAGTCCGACGGCTCCTACACCTACTTCGCCAACGACATCGCCTACCACTTCGACAAGATGCTGCGCGGCTTCGACCTGATGGTCGACGTCTGGGGCGCCGACCATGGCGGCTATGTGAAGCGGATGACGGCGGCGGTGAAGGCGCTGTCCGACGGCAAGGGCGATCTCGACGTCAAGCTCTGCCAACTGGTCAAGCTGTTCCGCGGCGGCGAGCCGGTGCGGATGTCGAAGCGGGCGGGCGACTTCGTCACGCTGCGCGACGTCGTCGAGGAGGTCGGCGTCGACGCGGTGCGCTTCATGATGCTCTACCGCAAGAACGACGCACCGCTCGATTTCGACTTCAAGAAAGTGACGGAACAGTCGAGAGACAATCCGGTTTTCTACGTTCAGTACGCCTATGCCCGGTGCCGTTCGGTGTTCCGCCAGGCCGCTCTCGAGGTGCCGGAGATCGCCCTCGATCGCGACAGCCTGCGGCGGGCGCCGCTGTCGCGGCTCGTCGATCCCGGCGAGCGCGCGATCATCGCCAAGCTGATGGAGTGGCCCCGGCTCGTCGAGGGCGCGGCGGAGGCGCACGAGCCGCACCGCATCGCCTTCTACCTCTACGATCTCGCCAGCACGCTGCACGGCCATTGGAATCGCGGCAAAGAATCGCCCGACTTACGGTTCATTAACGTCGCCGACAGAGACTCCACTTCGGCTCGACTGGCGCTCGTGGATGCCGTGGCCCAGGTGCTTTTGGTGGGGTTGACCCTGCTCGGAGTGGCTGCGCCGGACGAGATGCGCTGACCCGGGCCAAGAGGCATCGGACCGACGAATGGCGCGCAACGGCGTGCCCGGCGGTGCCGGCCAGCATTTGGGAAGCGTTTCGCCGATGTCGGACCCCCGTTCGCCTGTTCGTCGCGTGCCAGCCGGCGCCACTCCTCCCGCCGATAGCGCTGCCGACGACGATCTGCTGATGGAACTCGCGCGCATCGTCGCCGAGACGGTGCCGCAGGAGGCGCCGTCGTCGCCCGTGCGGCGGCCGCCGGTGCTGATTGCGCCGCGGCGCCCCGTCACCCCCAACATGCGCCCGCTGCCCTCCGAGCGCGCCGCTGCCGCCGCCCGCGCCGCCGCCGCGGCAGCCGGGCCGTCCACCGCCGACGTGGCCGCGCCTGCCGCGGCTGATGACGACGTCGCCGAGACGTCGCTACCGGAGATGGTCGCCCGGGAGGCGGTCGCCCAGGAGGCGGTCGCCCAGGAGCCGGTCGCCCAGGAGCCGGTCGCCCAGGAGCCGTTCTCTGAGGCGCCGGCTGTCCTGGTTCCGGCTGTCCTGGAGCCGGCCGAGCCGGATGCCGGGAGCGCCCTGCCGCTGCCGCCCGAGCCCGAGATGGACGACTTCGAGAAGATGCTGTCGGCCGAACTCGGCGCAGCCCCTCGCCGCGCCGTCGAGGTGACCCCGGCGCCGCGCCAGCCGGCTCCGGAGCCGGACGCGCGGTCGCCGGCCGTGCGGGACGAAGCCCTGTCGCGACGCAGTGGCTCGCCGGTCGGTGAGGGTGCGCCGGTCTATCCGCGACGCCCGCAGCCGGCTGCTGCGATGGAGGCGGGCGATCAGCCGACGCGGCCGGTCGCCGCGCCGTTGCCGCCCCGCCCGACGAGCGAAGACTTCGCCGCGGCCCTGTTAATCGAGCTCGACGTGGCGGGTGACCCGCCGCCCGCGGCGCGCGACACCGCCGCTTTGACCAGGCCAAATCCGACAAGGCCAGCACCCGTAGAGCCGTCGCTCGAGCCGCCCCGGGCCGTGGTGCAGTCGGCGGCGAACGTCTGGCTGGCGGAGTTGCCGGCCCTGGAACTGCCTCTGGCGGAGGAAGCTGAAGCCGCCGATGCCGGCAGCGGTGACGTTGAAGCCCGGGGTGGCGTCGAAGCAAGGGGTGACATCGAAGCACGGGGTGAGGGCGAAGAGGATCGCGCCCGCCGGATCGCCGAGCGCGAGCAGCGCCGCGAGCAGCGCAAGGCGGCCAAGGCACAGCGCCGGGACTTCGAGGATGCCGACGGGGAGGATGTGTCCCCGCCCGAGCCCGCCGCCGCGGCGACCATCGTCACCGCCGGCAAGCTCTCTGCCTCGCCCGTCGGCAAAGTGGCCGGCGAGCCCGTGTTCGGCGGTCCCGGCAAGCCGGCCGGCAATGGCAGGCCTTTCGGTGACGGGTCTCCTGCCCGCGAGGCACGCGCACCCGCCGCAGCCCAGCCCGCCGCGCCGTTCGACTTCGCCGCCTTCGAGGCGGAGATCCGCTCCTCGCTCGACGACGGGCCGCTACCGGAGCCGGCGCGGCTGTCGGCTCCCCGCGCCGAGGCTCCGGCACCGCTGGTGAAGCCGGTGTTGCCGAAGCCCGTCGGCCTCGCGCCGGCAGTGGTGCCGGGCCGGCCGGGCGAAGGCGTGTCGGCGGCGATGCCGCCGCCGGTCGTCGGTCCTGCCGTGGTCAGTCCCGCTGTCGCCGGCCAGGCGATCGTCGGCGCCGCGGTCGTCGGCCAAGCGACCGGCGAGGTCCGCTCCCCGGCAGCGCCGCTGTCGCCCACGCCGCAGCCCAAGTCGCAGCCCAAGCCGCCCCTTGATGACGGCTTCGACCTCGACCTGCTCGAATCCCAGCCGCACCTGTCGGACGAGGAGGTGCTGCCACCGCACTCCGACGCCGAGCAGCGGGCCCTGCGCACCGCGATTCGCGGTCGGCGGCGCACGCCGGTCGCCGCCATCGCGGTCGCCGCCGCCGTCGTGCTCCTCGCCGGTGGTGCGACCGCCTGGTGGCTGATGTCGTCCGACAGCGTCGACGGTCCGCCGCCCCTTATCCAGGCCGAGGGTGAACCGGTGAAGATCGACCCGCCGGTCGCCGATGCGCGCGACGTCGGCGAGCCGGGCAAGGCGTTCACCGACCGCGTCGGCGAAGCCGGCGACCCCGCCCGCCAAGTCCTCGACCCGGAAGGGCGCCAGACCATCGACCTGCCGATCGCCGGTCGCGAGCCCGGCGATCCGTCGCTGCCGGGCGTCGACACCGACGATCCGCTCGCCCGGCTCGCCGCCGATCCGAATGCGCCGGAGGAGGATTTCGCGCCGGAGCCGGCCGCCGAGCTGCAGCCGAAGCGGGTGCGCACGGTGGTGGTGCGTCCGGACGGCACCATCGTGCCGCAGCCGGACCTGCCGACGACCGTGACGCCCGAGCCGCAGGCGCCGCCGGCGGCCGGGCTGTCGCCCGTCGACGCCACGGTCACCGCCACCGCAACCGCAACCGGTGGCCTGTCCGAGGGCACCCCGACGGCCGGCTTCGAGCCGGTGACGCCCGCGCCCGGCCCGCAGCCGCCGCTCGACACGGCCGCGACCGCCGAGGACGAGAGCCTCGCCGGTGCGATCGGCTACCCGATGCCGCGGCGCAAGCCGTTGGTGTTCGACGAGACCGCCGACCTGCAGTCAGTGCCGCGCCCGACCTCCAATCTTCCCGATCCGCTCCCCGCGCCCGCGGGGACGCAGGCGACGCCGGTGTTCGGCTCGACCCAGGGTGTCACCACCGGCGCCACCACAACGCCGTCGGCAAGCGTGCCGGCCGCGTCCTTGCCAGCCGCGCCAGCGGCTCCCCTGCCGGTCGCCGGTGCGTCCGATGCCGCCGCGGCGGCGCTGGCGCGCGGTACGACGACCGCCGATCCGGTGCCCGTCGCCCCGGTGGTCGTGCCGGAGCCGGTGGCGCCGGAGCCGGTGGCGCCCGTGGCCACCGCGCCCGCAGCACCGCCATTGCCCGCAGACGACGCGGCGACCGCGGACGTGCGCACCGTCACCACCACGCCGATCCGCGTCGCGACGCCGGCGGCCCGGCAGGAGCCGCCGCCGCCCGTCGCCGTCGAGCCACCGCTGAGCCTGCCGGCGGTGACGCCGCCGCCGGTGACCACGGCACCCACACCGCAGGCGGCGGCACCGGCGGCGGTCGCCGCGCCGCCGACGGCGGCCGGCCGTTCGGCCCGCCTGCTGCCGCCCGCCGGTACCGGCACCAACCCGTTCGCCCCGTCGACGGCACAGCCTGCCGCCGCCGCGCCGCCGCCGCCGGTCGCCGAACCGGCACCGGCACCGGCACCGGTCGCCGCCGCGCCGGCGGTGACGACGACGGCCGGTGGCGCCTTCGCGGTGCAGCTCGCCTCGCAGAAGAGCGACGCCGAGGCGCGCGCCGCCTATGCCGCGCTGCAGCGCCGCTTCCCGGCGATCCTCGGCGGCCTGAGCCCGGTGATCCAGACGGCCGACGTCGGCACGCGCGGCACCTTCTACCGGGTGCGGCTGCCGTTCGGCACGGCGGGCGACGCCAACCGCCTCTGCAACGACCTGAAGGCCGCCGGCGGCGACTGCTTCGTTGGACGGAACTGAGCGGCGGCTCTGCCGCCGCCCGGCAGTCGGCAGTCGGGTGGCGGTGCACGAGCGGGCGCCGTGCCCACTGGACTGCCCGGCAGACCAGTTGATGGGCGGACCAAACGGCCGGCGCCGTCGTCGGAGGCCGGGACCGCCCTCCGGCTTGACGGCCGGCGGCTCGGCGGCGTCTATGGCCGCCGACCATGAGGCGCACCGATGGCTGTGGAATCGAAGGCCTTCATCACCGGCGCGGCCGGGCTGTCGCTGACGACGGACGAGCAGGCGTTCTTGGCGGCCGAGCGGCCGTGGGGCCTCATCCTGTTCGCGCGAAACTGCGACACCCGAACCCAGATCATTGATCTCGTATCACGGTTCCGGGACCTCGTCGGACGGCCCGACGCACCGGTGCTGATCGACCAGGAGGGCGGACGCGTGCAGCGGCTGAAGCCGCCGGAGTGGCGCCACTATCCGACCGGCCGCGCCTATGGCGAGGTCTATGACGCCGACCCCGCCGGCGGCCGCCGCGCCGCCTTCCTCGGCGCCCGCCTGATCGCCGAGGACCTCGCCGCCCTCGGCATCACCGTCGACTGCCTGCCGGTCGCCGACGTGCCGGCGCCGGACGGCCACGACGTCATCGGCGACCGCGCCTATTCGACCGATCCCGCCATCGTCGCCACCATGGCGCGCGCCGCCGCCGAGGGGCTGATGGCGGGCGGCGTGCTGCCGGTCGTCAAGCACGTGCCCGGCCACGGCCGCGCCCGTGCCGACAGCCACCTGGCGCTGCCGGTCGTCGAAACCGATCGCGGCACGCTGGAGGCGATCGACTTCGCCCCGTTCAAGACGCTCGCCGACCTGCCGTTGGCGATGACCGCCCACGTCGTCTACACGGCAATCGATCCGCACGCGCCCGCCACCACCTCGCACCGGGTGATCGAGGAGGTGATCCGCGGCACGATCGGCTTCGACGGCTGCCTGATGGGCGACGACGTCTCGATGAAGGCGCTCGCCGGCGACATCGGATCGCGCACACGGGCGCTGTTTTCCGCCGGCTGCGATCTGGCGCTCCACTGCAACGGCGACCTCGCGGAGATGCGCGCCGTCGCTGCTGCGACGCCGGTGCTTGCCGGCGAGGCGCAACGGCGGGCCGCGGCGGCACTCGCCCGCCTGACGGCACCCGAGCCGTTCGACCGCGACGAGGCACTCGCCGTCGTAGAGAGGCTCACGGCGGTCGCGGGGGCGGTGGCGTGACACCCCCGGCCGGCGAGCCAGACGCTCCCGCGGACGGTCTTCTGGGCGGCTGGGAGGCGCCGGTTCGCGACGGGCTGGCGCCGCCGCGGGACGGCGAGGCGGGCGAGGCGCTGATCGTCGATGTCGACGGCTTCGAGGGTCCGCTCGATCTGCTGCTGGCGCTGGCACGCACCCAGAAGGTCGACCTCGCCCGCATCTCCATCCTGGCCCTGGTCGAGCAATATCTCGCCTTCATCGGCGAGGCGCGGCGGCTCAGGCTCGAGCTCGCCGCCGACTACCTCGTCATGGCCGCCTGGCTCGCCTATTTGAAGTCGCGCCTGCTGCTGCCCCCACCGCCCGCGGAAGACGGACCGAGCGGCGAGGAGCTCGCCGACGCGCTCGCCTTCCGCCTGCGCCGGCTGGAAGCCATGCGTGGCGCCGCCGCCCGGCTCGCCGGCCGCGCCCGGCTCGGCCGCGACGTGTTTGCGCGCGGCGCACCGGAGCGGCTGGCCACGACGACGCGGCCGCTGTGGCAGGCGAGCCTCTACGATCTCGTCGCCGCCTATGCCTCGCAGCGCCAGCGCCAGGCGGTGACGACGATCCGCGTCTCGCGCCGGGCGGTGTGGTCGCTCGTCGATGCCCGCGCCATCCTGGAGCGGCTGGTCGGCCGCATCGCCGCCTGGACCGAGCTCGATGTGCTGATGGCGAGCTATCTCGCCGACCCGTCGGAACGCACGACGGTCAAGGCGAGCACCTTCACCGCCAGCCTCGAGCTCGCCAAGGAAGGCGTGGTCGAGCTCGCCCAGACCGCCGCCTTCGCGCCGATCTTCGTGCGCGCCCGCGTCGGGGTGGTGGGTGATGACTGAGCGCGGCACCATCGCCAGCCTGCCCGGGGCGGCGGGTCTGCGCGAGCACCTGCGCATCGTCGAGGCGGTGATCTTCGCGAGCGCGGTGCCGGTCGACGAGGCGGTGCTGGCGACGCACCTGCCGGCCGGCATCGACCTGTCGCGCCTGCTCGGCGAGTTGCAGTCGGCCTATGCCGGGCGTGGCGTCAACCTCGTCGGCGTCGCCGGCGGCTGGGCGTTCCGCACCGCCGAGGACCTCGCGCCGCTGCTGCGCCGCGAGCAGGCGGAGCCGCGCAAGCTGTCGCGCGCGGCGCTCGAGACGCTCGCCATCATCGCCTACCACCAGCCGGCGACACGCGCCGAGATCGAGGAGATCCGCGGCGTCGCCACCGCCAAGGGGACGCTCGACGTGTTGCTGGAGAGCGGCTGGGTGCGCATGCGCGGCCGCCGCAAATCGCCGGGCCGGCCGATCACCTACGGCACGACGCCGGGCTTCCTCGATCACTTCGGCCTGGAGCGCATCGGCGACCTGCCGGGGCTCGAGGAGCTGAAGGGGGCGGGGTTGCTCGACACCTTGCCGCAGGCGGTGCTCGCCGCCCCGCGCGACGAGCCGGACCTGTTCGACGACGAGGAGCCGCTGGGGGCGCTCGCCGAGGATGAAGCCGCCGCAACGATGGCGGACGAGGAGTTTCCGTGACGGCAGAGGAAAAAGGCGCGACGCGGCTGGTTTTCGAGCGGGTGTCGCGGCGGTTCGGGACCCACGCGGCCGTGCACGAGGTGAGCCTCGGCGTGCGGGCGGGGGAGGTGCTGTGCCTGCTCGGCCCCTCCGGCTGCGGGAAAACGACGCTGCTGCGCATCGCCGCCGGCATCGAGCGCCAGGACAGCGGCCGTGTGCTGATCGACGGCGCCGAGGTGGCAGGACCGGACCGTGTGCTGCCGCCGGAAGCGCGCAATGTCGGGCTGGTCTTCCAGGACTATGCGCTGTTTCCGCACCTGACGATCCTCGACAATGTCCGCTTCGGCCTCGCCGGCCGGCCGGCCGCCGAGGCCCGCGAGACGGCACTGGCGGCGCTGCAGTCCGTCGGCCTGGCGCAACTCGCCGGGTCCTACCCCCACCGCCTGTCCGGTGGCGAGCAGCAGCGCGCGGCACTGGCGCGGGCGCTGGTGCCGCAGCCGCGGGTGCTGCTCATGGACGAGCCGTTCTCGGGCCTCGACACGCGCCTGCGCGACCGTGTGCGCGACGAGACGATGGCGCTGCTGCGCGCCCGCGGCGCCACCGCCGTCGTCGTCACCCACGATCCGGAGGAGGCGCTGCGCATCGGCGACCGCATCGCCCTGATGCGGGCCGGGCGGATCGTGCAGCTCGGCAGCCCGGAGGATCTTTACCAGCGGCCGGTCGATCTGGAGGCGGCGCGGTTCTTCTGCGAGACGAACGAGTTCGCCGGCCGCGTCGAGGCGGGCAGGGTGGTGACGCCGATCGGCAGCTATCCGCTCGATGGGCTGCCGGCAGCAGCGCAGCGACCCGACGGACCGATCGTGGCGGGGGTGCGCCCCCACGACCTTTTGGTGCGGGCGGACGTCGCCGGCGCCGAAGGGGTTGTCGCCACGGTGGTCGATCGCCATTTCCTCGGAGGAGCCGATTGCCTAGACCTGGCGATGGAAGGGGTCGAGGCCCGAGTATCCGCGCGTGTGCCGGTCCCTGGCCGTCACCGGACGGGAGACAGGGTCCGTGTCCACGTCGACGGGGGCCGCGTGCTGGTCTTCGCTACGTGAGCGCGGACGGCGGGCGGGCTCCTGCGCAGCGGCGTTGAGCGGCTGCGAATGGTGGCGGGTGTGTTGCGGCGTCGACCGCTTTGCTGCAATAGTCCGCCAGAACCGCGGTCCCTGGGACCGACATCCGACGAGGAGTAGCCGCACATGGGTGCGTTCAGTTTCTGGCACATTCTCATCGTCGCGGCGGTGGTCATCCTGCTGTTCGGCCGTGGCAAGATTTCCGAGCTGATGGGCGACGTCGCCAAGGGCATCAAGAGCTTCAAGAAGGGCTTGTCCGAGGACGAGACCGCTGCCGCCGCCGCGCCGCCGCCGCCGGCGACGCCGCCACGCGCCATCGACCACGAGCCGGTGGAGCCGGTGCGGTCCGAGAAGGCCGAAGAGCGCTCGAAGGTCGGCTGAAGCTCTCTGTTGACCAAGGCGTTCCGTTGATCAAGTCAGTCCGTTGACAATCGTTGCAACGGCCGCTCGCGGCCGGCTCACCTGCGCCCGGCACCCGTCGCATGTTTGAGATCGGTTGGAGCGAGCTTCTCGTCGTCGCCGTTGTGGCGATCATCGTCGTCGGCCCGAAAGAGCTGCCGCGCATGCTCCGCACGTTCGGCGGCATGCTCGGCAAGATGCGCCGCATGGCCGGCGAGTTCCAGTCGCAGTTCAACGATGTGCTACGCGAGGCGGAGCGTCAGGCCGATCTCGACGACGTGAAGAAACAGGTCGAGTCGGCCCGCAAGTTCGACCCGCTGAAGGACGTTCGCGAGAGCCTCACCAACACCGTCTCGACCCCGTCACCGGCCGCGTCGGCGAGTCCGGTGCCGCCGGTGGGCGAATTGCCAGCGGCCGCCCAGGTCGTGCCGGCGAGCGCCGCTGCCGCAGCGCCAGAAGCGGCTGTGACCGCGGCATCGGCTGCCGAGGCGCCGGCCACTCCGCCTGTCGCGCCCCCGCAGCCGTCCGAGACTGCCGCCTCCACGTCTACGGCCCCCGTCGCTGCTGCAACGGCGGCACCGTCGCCCGTGGCGTCTGCTCCGGCAGGGGCCCCGTCGCCGTCCGTCTCCGCCGCTCCGCTATCGGCGCCGTCGCCGGTCGAGCCCGAGGCCCCGAAGTCCTTGTCCGGCGGAGGCGCCGCATGAAGACCCCCGCGGACGAGGACGAGATCGAGGCCTCGCGCGCGCCGCTCATCGAGCATCTCATCGAGCTGCGGTCGCGGATGATCAAGACGGTGCTGGCGATCGTCGTCGCCTTCATCGTCTGCTTCTATTTCGCCACCGACGTCTTCAACATCCTGATCATCCCCTACGAGAACGCCGTCGGCGACACCAAGCCGATCGAAATGATCTACACGGCACCGCAGGAATATTTCTTCACGCAGCTGAAGCTGGCGCTGTTCGGGGCGCTGTTCATCGCCTTTCCGGTGATCGCCAGCCAGATCTACATGTTCGTGGCGCCGGGGCTCTACCGTAACGAGCGCAGCGCGTTTCTGCCGTTCCTGGTGGCGACGCCGGTGCTGTTCCTGATCGGCGCGTCGCTGGTGTTCTTCTTCGTGATGCCGATGGCGCTCGCCTTCTTCCTGTCGATGGAGCAGCACGGCGGGGCGGGGGAGGCGTCGATCATCCTGTTGCCGCGGGTGAGCGAATATCTCGGCCTGATCATGGTGCTGATCTTCGCCTTCGGCCTGGTTTTCCAGCTGCCCGTCATCCTGACGCTGCTCGGTCGCGCCGGTATGGTGACGGCGGCGGGCCTGCGCCAGAAGCGCCGGTGGGCGATCGTCATCGCCTTCATCGTGGCGGCGGTGCTGACCCCGCCCGATCCGATCAGCCAGATCGCCCTTGCGATACCGGCCATGCTTCTCTACGAAATCTCGATCCTGGCGGTCCGGCAGATCGAGCGCTCTCGCGAGAAGGCCGAGCAGGCGCGCGACGCCGCCGCCTGATCGCGTTTCGGTCGCCGCTTCGCCTTTTCCTCGCCGGCCGGCCGTCGCCGACGGCCTCCGCCCGGAGTTTTCCGATGCTCGACGTCCGCTGGATCCGAGAGGAGCCCGCCGCGTTCGACCGCGCGCTCGCCCGCCGCCGGGCAGAGCCGCGCGCCGGCGAGATTCTCGCCCTCGACGAGCGCCGACGCTCGCTGATCGCCGCCCTGCAGGCGATGCAGGAGCGCCGCAACGCCGCCTCGAAGGAGATCGGCGCGGCGAAGGCGGCAAAGGACGAGGCGCGTGCGGCCGCCCTGATGGCCGAGGTGACCGAGCTCAAGACGCGGATGCCCGAGGACGAGGTGGCGCTGAAGGTGGCGGAGGCGGCACTCGATGCCGCGCTCGCCGAGTTGCCGAACGTTCCCCTCGACGAAGTGCCGGACGGTGCCGACGAGGCTGGCAATCTCGAGCTCCGGCAGGTCGGCGCGCGCCCGGCCTTCGACTTCGCGCCGCGCCAGCACTTCGAGCTCGGCGAGGCGATGGGGCTGATGGACTTCGAGGCCGCCTCGAAGCTCTCCGGCGCCCGCTTCGTCGTGCTGAAGGGCGCGCTCGCCCGCCTCGAGCGGGCGCTCGGCCAGTTCATGCTCGACCTGCATGTCGACCAGCACGGCTACACCGAGGTGCAGCCGCCGCTGCTCGTCAGGGACGCCGCCGCCTATGGCACGGCGCAGCTGCCGAAGTTCGCCGACGACCTGTTCCGCACCACCGACGGCTTCTGGCTGATTCCGACGGCCGAGGTGCCGCTGACCAATCTCGTGCGCGAGCAGATGCTGGAAGAGGCGGCGCTGCCGCTGCGCTTCACGGCGCTCACCCCCTGCTTCCGCTCGGAAGCGGGCTCGGCCGGGCGCGATACCCGCGGCATGCTGCGCCAGCACCAGTTCGACAAGGTCGAGATGGTGTCGATCACCACCCCGGAGGCAGCGCTCGCGGAGCATGAGCGGATGACCGGCTGCGCGGAAGCCGTGCTGAAGGCGCTCGGGCTGCCCTACCGCGTCGTCGTGCTGTGCACCGGCGACATGGGCTTCGCCTCGCAGAAGACCCACGACATCGAGGTCTGGCTGCCGGGGCAGGACACCTTCCGCGAGATCTCCTCGTGCTCGGTGTGCGGCGATTTCCAGGCGCGGCGGATGAATGCGCGCTACCGTCCGGCCGAGGGCAAGGGGCCGCGCTATGTCCACACCCTCAACGGGTCGGGCATCGCGGTCGGCCGCGCTCTGATCGCGGTGATGGAGAACTACCAGACCGCCGACGGCGCCGTCATCGTGCCGGAGGTACTGAGGCCGTACATGGGCGGCATCACCAGGATAGAACGGGCCGCCTGATGCGCATTCTCATCACCAACGACGACGGCATCCACGCGCCGGGACTGAAGACGCTCGAGAAGATCGCCCGGGCGCTCTCCGACGACGTCTGGGTGGTGGCGCCGGAGACCGACCAGTCGGGCTCGGCGCACTCGCTGACGCTGTCGGATCCGCTCCGGGTGCGCGAGGTGACGACGCAGCACTACGCCGTGCGCGGCACGCCGACCGATTGCGTCATCATGGCGATCAAGAACCTGTTGCCGAGCCCGCCGGACCTCGTGCTCTCCGGCGTCAACCGCGGCCAGAACCTCGCCGAGGACGTCACCTATTCGGGCACCGTGGCGGGCGCCATGGAGGGGACGCTGCTCGGCTTCCGCTCGATCGCGCTGTCGCAGGCCTATTCGGCGGCGACGCGCGGCCAGCCACGCTACGAGACGGCCGAGGCGCTCGGGCCGGAGCTCGTCGACCGGCTGGCGAAAATCGAGGTGCCGGCGGGCACGCTGTTCAACGTCAACTTCCCCGATCGCGAGCCCGACGGCGTCACCGGTGTCGCCGTGACGACGCAGGGCCGCCGCGACCAGGAGCTCTTGTCGATCGACGCGCGCATGGATGGGCGGGGCTTTCCCTACTACTGGATCGTCTTCGGCCGCTCGCCCCTCGAGACGGCGGAAGGCTCGGACCTGCGCGCCGTCGCCGAGGGCAAGATATCGGTGGCGCCGCTCAGGCTCGACCTGACGGCCCACGAGTTGCGTGCCAAGCTCGCCGCCTCGATCGAGCGTTGAGGCGGCGATGGCCGGGCGGTCCGACGGCAGCGGCGACAGCGACGAGGACCGCGACCGCGTTTCCCGCGCCGGCTTCACGCTCGGCCTGAGGCGGCACGGCATCCGCGATTTGCGGGTGCTGTCGGCGATGGAGCAGGTGCCGCGCAAGCTGTTCCTGCCCGCCCACCTGCACGCCGACGCCTATACCGACCGGGCGCTGCCGATCGAGTGCGGCCAGACGATCTCGCAGCCCTCGCTGGTGGCGATGATGACCGAGGCGCTCGGCGTGCAGCCCGGCGACCGCGTGCTCGAGATCGGTACCGGCTCGGGCTACCAGGCGGCGGTGCTGTCGAAGCTCTGCCGCGAGGTCTACACGATTGAGCGCTTCCGCTCGCTGTTGTCGCTCGCCGAGGAGCGCTTCGCCGCGCTCAGGCTCGGCAACATCATGACGAAGCTCGACGACGGCGCACTCGGCTGGCCGGAGAAGGCGCCGTTCGACCGCATCGTCGTCACCGCCGCCGCGGCCGAGCTGCCCGAGGCGCTCGTGGCGCAACTGAAGGTCGGCGGCGTCATGGTGGTGCCGGTCGGGCCGGCCGGCAGCGTGCAGACGCTGCTCAAGCTGGTGCGGACGGCGGAGGGCACCACGCCGACGGCACTCGCCGACGTGCGCTTCGTGCCGATGGTGGCCGGCGTCGCCAGCCGTCTTTGACGACGATCGTTCGGAAAAATCACGGTTCCGCCACCGCCATTAAGTCTTCGTCAACGCTGATTTCGTCTACTCGCATCGGAGCTTTCGGCGTTCGACGGGTAGGTGCCATGCAGCGCGAGCAAGAGATTCGGCGATCGAGGACCATCCTTCGCGTGTCGGCGGCAATGCTCGCGGCGGCTGGCGTCGCCGGGTGTTCCGGTGACTTCTCGCGGCTGTCGATGGGGCCGATGTTCACGGCCTCCACCGACAACCAGCGCGCCGTCATGGGGGCCAGCCCCGAGCAGGACATCGTCACCGGCTCGGTGCCGACCGGCAGTGTCCAGGCGACGGCGCTGGCGCCGCCGGGCGGTGCCCACGTCGCGGCCGCGACCGGGCCGGCGCGCCAGTATCGCGGCTGGACCTCGGCCGGCGGCACCACCGTCACCGTCGTGCCCCGCGACACCGCCACCACCCTCTCGCGCCGCTACGGCGTGCCCGAGGAAGCGCTTCTGGCCACCAACGGCATGACGAACCCGGAGCAGATCGTTCCGGGCCGCCATGTCGTCGTGCCGGTGTTCTCGTCGGGCGGTGCCGCGGTCGCCGCCGCGCCGGCCGCCGGCGGCATGCCGGCGACGCACAAGGTCGTGCCCGGCGATACGCTGTTGTCGATCGCCCGCCAGTATGGCGTGCCGGCTTCCCAGATCGCCCAGGCGAACAGCCTGCCGGACAACGGCATCGTCAAGCTCGGCCAGACGCTGCGCATCCCCGGCGCCACCGCCGCCAACACCCGCGTCGCCTCGCTGCCGACCGCCAACGATGCGATGCCGGCGAAGGCGCCCGAGGTCAGGCCGGTGACGCCCGCCCCCGTCGCCGCCGGCACGCCGCCGACGACGCTCGACGCCCAGGCCGGCCAGGCGCCGGCCGCCGCCGCTGCTCCCACGGAGGTCGCCTCGCTGCCGGCCCTCGCCGGTCAGGCCGGCGCCACCGCCACCGATGCCGCGCCCGCGGCGGCGGAGAGCGCCGACGAGGGTGGCGCGGGCTTCCGCTGGCCTGCCCGCGGCCGCATCGTCGCCGGCTTCGGCCGCCGCCCGAACGGCGAGCAGAACGACGGCATCAACATCGCCCTGCCGGAAGGCACGCCGATCAAGGCGGCCGAATCGGGCACCGTGATCTATGCCGGCAACGAGCTCACCGGCTTCGGCAACCTCGTGCTCGTCCGCCACGCCGACGGCTGGGTGACCGCCTATGCCCACGCCAAGGAGATCACCGTGGCGCGCGGCGCCGAGGTGCGGCGAGGCCAGGTCATCGCCACGGTCGGCGCCACCGGCGCGGTGAATCAGCCGCAGCTGCACTTCGAGCTGCGCAAGGGCTCAACCCCGGTCGACCCGCTGCCGCACCTCTCGGGTGCGTGAGACGGCGGGCGACGCCTCCGCGATCAGCATTCGAGACCCGCTTCAAAGGCCCGCCGGTTCCCCCGGCGGGCCTTCGGCATTCCAAAGGCGTCGTCAGCCGGCCGGCGTGCCGAGACGGCCGGCGAGGTCCTGGACGAACTGCCAGGCGACGCGGCCGGAGCGGGCGCCGCGGGTGGTCGCCCACTCGAGCGCGTCGGCGCGCAGAGCGTCGGGCTCGACGGCGAGGCCGAGGTGCTCGGCATAGCCCGTGACCATCTGGAGATATTCGTCCTGGCTGCACTTGTGGAAGCCGAGCCAGAGGCCGAACCGGTCGGAGAGCGACACCTTCTCCTCGATCGCCTCGCCGGGATTGATGGCGGTGGCGCGCTCGTTCTCGATCATGTCGCGCGGCAAGAGGTGGCGGCGGTTGGAGGTGGCGTAGAACAAGACGTTCTCCGGCCGCCCCTCGACGCCGCCCTCGAGCACCGCCTTCAGCGACTTGTAGGAGGTGTCGCCGGCGTCGAAGGAGAGGTCGTCGCAGAACACCAGGAAGCGATGCGGCGAGCCGCGCGCGAGCGTCAGCAGCGCCGGCAGCGTCTCGATGTCCTCGCGGTGGATCTCGACGAGCTTCAGGCGGCTTGCCGAGCCATCACGCGCCAGTGCCGCATCGACGTCGGCGTGCGCCGCCTTGACGAGCGACGACTTGCCCATGCCGCGCGCGCCCCACAGCAGGGCGTTGTTGGCCGGCAGGCCACGGGCGAACCGTTCGGTGTTGTCGACGAGCTGGTCGCGCACCCGGTCGATGCCCTTCAGCAGCGCCATCTCGACCCGGTTGACCTTCGCCACCGGCTCGAGGCCAGCCGGCGCGGCGTGCCAGACGAAGGCACCGGCGGCTTCGAGGTCGACGGGTTTCGCGGCCGGCGGCGCCGCCCGCTCCAGCACGGCAATCAGGCGGTCGAGCTTGGCGGCGAGGATCGACAGGGCGTCGTCGGACACGATGGGCAACTCCGGAGCGGAGGGAGCGGGCGGGCGAGGGGCGTTTAGCACGGCCGTGCGCACGCGCGAAGCAGCGCCGGGGAGGTTCTCGATTGGCTCATTTGGTGACAGCGATCACAGATGTCCCCCGTGGGAGTGAAGTATATCCATCAAGGTGGGGGATCACAGCCGTCCCGGAAGCTCGCGACGGGAAAGCACCGAACGGAGATCATCATGACTCCCTACAGCACCATTGGCGCTGTTCTTCTGAGCGCTGTGCTCCTGAGCGCCGGGCCGGCGACGGCCGAGCTGCTCGGCAAGAACGCGATGACGTCGACGGAGACGATCGGGCCGGCCGCAAAGGGCGATGCCAAGCCCTATCAGGCTACCGCGGAAGCCGAGTGTGCGAACACGGTCTGCACGGCCAGCTTCGGCAAGAAGGCGAAGGTGCGAAAGGTTCGGCTCATCAGCTGCGTCATGATCGGATCCGAGGCTCCGCAGATCGCCGCAGTCTTCTTCGAGAGCGATATTCAATTCTACGTTCCCGTCGCATCCGTCGCGCCGCTGATGGCGGGCACGATCGGCACCTTCACTTCGGACTTTGAGTTCGAGATTCCCGCAGGCGTCCGGATGCAAGTGCGGATGCAGGCGGATGGCGACCCCACTCTCGCCGCATGCACCGCGACCGGCTCGCTGCTGTGAGGGCAGTGCCTGGCCGCCGACGGCCGCCGCCGCGCCAACCGAACCTCTCGACACATGATGAGCACGGCCGCATCGGTTTGATCGCCCTCGACGTGCAGCTGTTGATCACAAGAAAGCGCAAACACGTGCGGCGGTGAAATCAGAACGACGTGAATTCAAGAGTTCGTTGGAAAGTATTGTTGATTTGCCGAAGAGGGAGAGAAAAAATGAAATACATTCAGAGAATTGGCGCTGCAATGGTCGCATTGACCTTCGTCTCAGGGCCAGCCTTCGCGGAGAAATTGACGAAGCCCACCGCCGTGGAGGTCATTACCCCTAACGCGAAAGGCCCGAAGTCGTACTTCGCCGGCCTCGATGGTGAATGCGACCTAGGGGGATGCGCCCACAATTTCGGCAAGAAGGCGAACAAGGTCAGGACGATCAATTTCGTCACATGCGGCGTCATCGTGCAAGGCGGCGAGGGCCTCTACGCATTTATCTACTTTGACGATGTACCTCGCTACCTCGTGCCGGTCAATTCTCACAGCGTGAATGGAGGGTCGGACTATGCGATGTCCACCCAGAATTATCCCTTCACCGTGCCCGCTGGAGTAACGCTGACGGTCGTGTATGCCACAGGCGGGGCGCCATCGAGCTCGTTCTGTTCGGTCGACGGCACGATCGAGTAGGCTGCGTCCCTGCGTTTCGCTGTTTGAGCGACTCCGGTCACAGGCAGGCGCGGGCGGTAGTGTTCACCGCCCGCGGCACTTTTGCGCCTGCGATCGCGTTCACTTCGTGCGCGTGCAGTCGAAGCTGTCGCCCGATTCCGGTGAGAACCAATTCAGCGTCCGGCCCTCGACGGCGACCGCCACCGTATAGCCGTCCGTCATCGTCAGGATGTAGGCGGGGCCGTCGCGCGTCACCTCGGCGATCTTCGAGCGCTCGCCGAAGTCGTAGGTATCGCCGGTGATCGTCAGGACGCCGTAGCCGCTGCAGTCCCAGACGCCCTGGTAGGGCGCATCCGCCGCGCGCGCCGGTGCGACGGCACTGCCGAGGACGACAGCACCCACGACGGCCTGCACGACGACGGCCTGCACGACGACGGCCCGCACGACGGCGGCAATGACGGCTCTCATGGCACTCCCCCTCGGCCGCGCGGCGCGGCAGAGGGAAGACCTAGCACGACCCGTGGAGGTCGCGACATGGTGCGGCGGCGTGACGTCGGCAGCCGGCTGCCGGACGAGACGCGCCGAATGGCGCGGCTACTTCATCAGGCCGGCGGCCCGCAGGGCGTCCTCGATCACCTTCTGCACGCCGCTCGCGGGCGGCAGTTCGGGCGCGCGCGGGGCGGGGCCCTCTCTCCGTAGTGTTGCCGGAGCAGCACCGGCGCGTTGCTCGGCCGGCACGGCAGCGTGCTCCAGCGTGCGAACGCGCGGGCGTTCGCCGGGAGCCTTTCGGGTGGTCTTTGACGGCTCGGCGAGCCCCCAGAAGCGGGCGATGTGGTGGGTGGAGGAAATCCCCGCATCGAGGATGAAGGGGCCGCTCGCACCGACGCCGTCGGCGCTGCCGGCGTCTATGGGGGTGCCGTGGCCGAGCCCGGCGATGGTGTAGGCCTCCAGCACCTCGCGGCCCTCATGATCGCGCCAGACGCGGCGGCGATGGCCGTCGACGACCTCGACGTGCGCCGGGGCGATGGCGAGATCGTGCAGGCCGCGCCACTGGGCGAGCAACGCCTCGGCGTTGGAAGGCACCACCGTCTGGTCGGCGCTGCCGTGCCAGACCGACAGCGTCGGCCAGGGTCCGCTGTGGCGCGAGGCGGAGCTGACGCGCGCCACGAGGTCGTCTTCGGTGCCGAGGCCGTGGCCGCGCATGCGGTCGAAGGCTTCGGGAACCGTGGCGGCGACACCATAGGGCAGGCCCGCGATCACGGCGCCACCGGCAAAGACCTCGGGATAGGTCGCCAGCATGACGGCGGTCATCGCGCCGCCGGCGGACAGGCCGGTGACAAAGACGCGCCCGGCATCGCTGCGCAGGTGGTCGGTGGCATGGCCGACCATCTGGCGGATCGACAGCGCTTCCCCGGCTTCCCGCCGGATGTCGCCCGCCTGGAACCAGTTGAAGCAGAGGTTGGGATTGTTGGAGCGTCGCTGCTCGGCATAGAGCACGGCAAAGCCGTGGCGCTCGGCGAGCCGCGTCCACCCGGCGCCGCGGTCGTAGCCGGCCGCCGTCTGTTTGCAGCCGTGCAGCACGACGACCAGCGGCGCACCCGCGGGCAGCCCGGCCGGCGCATGGAGGCGGGCATCCAGGGCGCCCGGGTTGGCGCCGAAATCGATCGCGGGTGGCAGATGGTCGGACTGGGTCGCATCCAGGCCGCCGACACCACCGCCGGCCGCGCGCAGGCGGGCCAGTCGGGAGAGGGTATCCGACAGAGGTCTCATGTCGGGGGTCCTTTGCGCTGCGGCGTTGTCGAAGGGCGGTCAGGAGACCGGGGGTTCGTGGAACGCCGCGTGAAGGGAATGGTTGCTGCACTGCAGCATCGGCGGGTCCGAGCGTCAAGCCGCGATGTGCCGCCGTCAGACCTTCGGAGTGCGGGCGAACCCGGCCGCGGCGTGTGCTCGCGACGCCGGATCGTCGATTGCCGCACCAGCCGTTCGGCAGGGCGGCGGAACTTGTGCCGGCGGCGGTGCGTTTCCGCGCCACGACGAACCCGACCGATGTCGCGCCGGATGCGTCAGAACACACCCAGAAACGCTGATACAAGGACTACACATCATGGCGACGGAAAAAAAGCTCGACGACCTGTTTCTCGAGACGCTGAAAGACATCTACTACGCCGAGAAGCAGATCCTGCGCGCGCTGCCGAAGATGGCGAAGAATGCGCAGTCCTCCGAGCTGAAGCAGGCGTTCGAGGCGCACAAGCAGGAGACCGAGGGCCAGATCGAGCGGCTGCAGCAGATCTTCGAGATGCTCGACAAGCCGGCGCGTGGCAAGACCTGCGACGCCATCCTCGGCCTGATCGAGGAGGGCAAGGAGGTGATGGAGGACTTCGCCGGATCGCCGGCGCTCGACGCCGGCATCGTCGGGGCGGCCCAGGCGGTGGAGCACTACGAGATCGCCCGCTACGGCACGCTGAAGGCGTGGGCCGGCCAGCTCGGCATGAAGGACGCCGCCGCCCTGCTCGACGCGACGCTGCAGGAAGAGATCAAGACCGACAAGCTGTTGTCCGGCCTCGCCCGCGCGCCGATCAACGCCAAGGCGGCCTGACGGCGTCACGCCGGCTCGGAGCCCTCGGCGGCGCCGGCCGGCGGCGTTCGGTGGACGGCTCTGGTGCATTCGCGCCAGAGCCGTTTCTCGTCGCCGGCAGCGCGATGACGGGTGACGCCGTCGCGCGCCTGTCAGGGGGCAGGCCGTGCGCCGGCCCCGGCGAGGAAGGCCTTCACCGGGGCGAGGGTGGCTTCCGGCGCCTCTTCGTGCGGAACGTGCCCGAGGTCGGGGAAGGTGACGAGGCGCGCATCGGCCAAGTCGCGCAGGTAATCCTGAGCGTTGGCGACGGGGATCATCTTGTCGTCGCTGCCCCAGATGAGCAGCACCGGCGCCTGGATCGTGCGCAGAGCAGGGCGCGGATCGTTCCGCACGGTCTGTTGCATGCGCGCGATCATGCCATCGCGGACACCGGGGGCGAGCATCAGGTCGTAGTAGCGGTCGACGGTGGCGGCCGTGAGCGCCTTCGGGTCGCCATAGGCCGGCACCAGGCTGGAGCGCAGCAGCTGCTTCGGCAGCACGTAGCGCATCGACTTCACCAGCAGCGTGGTTTCCGGCGGCTTGCCATATTCGAAGCCGGGGCTCGCGAAGCCGTCGGGAGCGACCAGCACCAGCTTGTCGACCCGCTCGGGACACGCGGCGGCGAAGCCCCAGGCGAGGCGACCGCCGATCGAATGGCCGACGAGGCTCGCCTTGGCGAGGCCCCGCTGGTCCATCAGCGCGGCGAGGATCTCCATCGAGCGGGCATCGGTGTAGAGGCCGGTCGGGTCGGGCTCGGAAAGCCCGGCGCCGGGCAGGTCGAAGCGGATCACCCGGTGGTCGGCCGACAGCGCCTCCGCCCACGGCTCGAAGGTGTGCAGGCTGGATCCGAAGCCATGCAGGAGGATGACGGCCGGCGCGTCCTTCGGACCGGTGTCGCGGACGTGCAGCCACGTGCCGGCGACCTCGACCATGTCGTCGGGCGAGGCGAGGTACTTCGCCTCGAGCTCGGCGCGCGGCCGGTCCGGCGTCCACAGCCAGAGGCCGAGGGCGACGACGCCGACGCACAGGACAGCGAAGAGGATCAGGGCGATCTTCATCGGCAGGACATTCCGGCTGGGCGGATGGAGCGGACGGGGCTGATCAAGCGGGCTGGCGTCGCCATCGGGAACGTCCGTCGCGAGGGGTGGGTGGCTGTCGGTGCGATCCGGTGGACGGTCACGCCGACTGCGGCTTTCACCTAGAACGGTTTTCGTTCGGAGGGAATCGTCCGATCGATCGGACATCGTGTCCATGTCGGAGCGCGAGCCGCTCCGCCTCGCGCGGACGTGTCCGATTCAATCGGGAAGGGCTCCCGCGCGTCCGATCCGGACGGCAAGGGCTCCCGCGCGCGAGCCGACATGAAAAACCCCGCGTCTGGAAAACCAGTCGCGGGGCCCAACACGCTCTGCCAGTACATCCGTGGTCAAAGCTATCAGCGGTCTAGCGAGAAGAGCCGGCCTACCGTCGCAGGGCGCGCTGTCCTCAGCGATCACGCTTGAACAGAGCTTAGATGGACCCGCTGCGCCGGGAAGTCAAGGGCAATCGTTGCGATGGCCTCCGGCGGCGACCCGGACGATCGGGCGATCGCATCGTCAACCGGGAGCCGCGGGCGTGGCGGCACCGGCGGTCGCGGTGCGGCGGACGGCATCGGGCAGGGTGGCGCAGACATATTCGACGAAGGCGCGCACCGAGGGTGTGAGGCCCTTGGAGGCGAGGAAGGCGAGGTAGACCTGGTTGGGGCGCAGCGACCAGTCGGGCAGTACGGCGACCAGCCGCCCCGCCTCGAGGTCGTCATGGATCATCCGCTCGGAGAGACGGACGACACCGGCGCCGGCGTGGGCGGCGCGGCGCAGCGTCTCGATGTCGTCGGAGACCAGGCGCGGCTGGTGGTTGAAGGCGAGGGAGCGGCCGTCGTGGGCGTGCAGCTGCCAGGTGTGGCGGCCGCCGGGGGTGGAGATGTCGAGGGTGGGGAAGGCGCGCAGTTCCTCGATCGTGGTGCAGGGGCCGCGCGCGGCGAGCAGGGACGGTGCCGCCACGAGATATTGGCGGGTGTCGAGGACCTTGCGCACCATGACGCTGTCGGATTCGTCGATTTCCGGGCCGACGCGCAGCGCCACGTCCACCGCATCGGCATAGAGGTCGACGGCGCGATTGGTGGCGATGATGTGCAGGCCGACGCCGGGGTGGGCGGTGAGGAAGCCCGACACGATCGGCGCGAGCAGGACGCGGTTGGCGTTGACCATGCAGGCGACCCGCACCATGCCACGCGGCGCCTCCTGCAGGACCGACACCGCCTGCAGGCCGCGCTCCGCCTCGGCGACGACGCGCTCGCAGTGCTGCAGGAACAGGGCGCCGGCCTCGCTGAGGGCGAAATGGCGCGGCGAGCGCTCGATCAGCCGCACGCCGAGACGGTTCTCGAGCTGGGCGATCCGCCGCGACAGCCGCGACTTCGGCACCCCGAGTGCCCGCTCGGCCAGCGAGTAGCTGCCGTATTCCGCCACCTTGGCGAAATAGTACATGTCGGTCAGGATATTGAAGCTGTCCGGCAGCATATTATCGTAACCGATTGTTTTTATATGGATGTGTTTTCATCTTTGCTATTGCCGTGGCACGCGGCCCATCAAATGGAACTCGTCATTGGGGCGGAGCGCCATGGCGTTGGCGAGGCGGTTCGACATGGCGAAGAAGGCGCTGATGGCGCCGATGTCCCAGATGTCGTCGTCGGTGAAGCCGTGCGATCGGAGCGCTTCGCGGTCCGTCTCCTCGATCGTCTCGGCGGCCCGCGAGACCTGCATGGCGTAGTCGAGCATGGCGCGCTGGCGCGGCGTGATGTCGGCCTTGCGATAGTTGATGGCGACCTGGTCGGCGATCAGCGGGTCCCGGGCGCGGATGCGCAGGATCGCGCCGTGGGCGACGACGCAGTACTGGCACTGGTTGGCGCCGCTGGTGGCGACGACGATCATCTCCCGCTCGGCCTTGCTGAGCCCACCCGGCCGCTCCATCAACGCATCGTGATAGGCGACGAAGGCGCGGAACTCGTCCGGGCGGAAGGCGAGCGCCAGGAAGACGTTCGGCACGAAGCCGGCCTTCTCCTGCACCGCGACGATCTTCGCGCGCACATCGTCGGGCAGCGCCTCGAGGGCGGGGACGGGGAAGCGGCTGATCGGCCGCGCAGGTGTTGACATGGCTGGCCTTTCCGCCGCGCGACCCACCGGCGCGGCCGGCCCGCCGGACGGCAGATGTCGCCCGCGGACCGCTCCACCCCGGAGGCTAAACCAATTCCCGGCTCACGACAGCCGCATCGCAGCCCGCTCCGCCCGGCCGCCGCTATCGGCCCGCAGATCCCCCGGCGTCGGTGGCGTTCTGCTAACGCAACACTCGGTGCGATTTCCGCGTCTTCTGGCGCTGCCGGCCGCACGCTAGCGTTTGCAGGCTCCGCTGCGCCACGAGGTCCGGCGCGGCGGCGGCGATGTGGAGGACGGCATGGCCGGCGCGGCGACGCAGAAGACGATGGCCCTCAATCTCAACCTCATCCCCGGCGGCGTCTTTCCCGGCGCGTGGCGGGCGGCGGGCGGGGACGGCCACCACTTCTCCAGCCTCGGCCACTACATCGAGTGCGCGAAGATCGCCGAGGCCGGCAAGCTCGACGCGATCTTCGTCGCCGACATGCCGACCTGGCGTTTCAAGGGCGAGTTCCGCCCGTTCCGCGGCCTCGACCCGACGCTGGCGCTGGCGGCGGTGGCGCAGCACACGACGCACCTCGGGCTGATCGCCACCGGCTCGACCTCCTACAATTCCGTCTTCAACCTCGCGCGCCGGATGTCGACGCTCGACCACATCTCGGGCGGGCGCGCCGGCTGGAACATCGTCGCCACCGCCGGCGACGACGCGGCGATGAACTTCGGCATGGAGCAGTCGCTCGATCACGACGCGCGCTACCGCAGGGCGCACGAGTTCGTCGAGGCATCGCTGCAGCTCTGGGACAGCTGGGCCGACGACGCCTGGGTGGCCGACAAGGCCTCCGGCGTCTTCGTCGACGACAAACGCATCCGCCACATCGACTATGCGGGCGAGCACATCAAAGTGAAGGGGCCGCTCAACCTGCCGCGCTGCCCGCAGGGGCACCCGGTGCTGGTGCAGGCCGGATCGTCGGACGACGGCATCGCGCTCGCCGCCCGCTTCGCCGACATCGTCTACAGCGTCCAGCACACGCGGGACGCCTGCCTGGAGTTCCGCCGCAAGGTGCGCGAGCGCGCTGCCGCCTGGGGCCGCGACCCGAACACCGTCCGCGTGCTGCCCGGGCTCATCAACATCGTCGCCGGCACGGAGGCCGAGGCGCTGCGGCAGGAGCGCGACCTGCAGGAACTGCATGCCGAGCACTACGCCATCAACGCGCTGGCGCTCCTCATCGGCGTCCCGGTGGAGGCGCTGGAGCTCAACGAGGAGCTGCCGTGGGACCTCGTGCCGGCGGACGGCCACGGCGGCAGCCAGCAGGGCCACTTCGCCACCCTCGTCGCCACCGCGAAGCGCGAAAAGCTGACGGTGCGGCAGATCCTCGCCCGCCAGGGCGGCGGCATGACCCACGTCACCGCCGTCGGTGCCCCCGAACAGGTCGCCGACCTGATGGAGGAATGGTTCCGGGCGGGCGCTTGCGAGGGCTTCAACATCATGCCGGCGGCGCTGCCGACGGGGGCGAAGGCCTTCGTCGAGGCCGTCGTGCCGATCCTGCAGAAGAGGGGGCTGTTCCGCACCGACTATCCCGGCACGACGCTGCGCGACACGCTCGGGCTCAAGCGGCCGCCGGTGGGCTTTTCCGATGATGATTTTGGCCGGCCAATCCTGCGCGTCAGCGCACGGTGAGGGGGCCGGACCGTCGCCGCCGACCTCCCCCCTGGCGGCGACGGTCCGTGTCCACTCGGAGGCGTTGAAGATGGGCGCGCGGTCTGCGATACGGCATGACGACATCCGCTGATCCGACCGCAGTCGCCGCCGCGCGGAGAGCGTGGCCGCTGGAGCCTTCCCGCCGCATGATCGACAGTTCGAAAGACCCGGTGTCGGGCGTCGACGCCGATGCCCTGAAGCGCGCCATGCGGACGCTGCCGGCGGCCGTCGCCGTCGTCACCGCCGGGACCGGTGACGACCGCACCGGTGCGACCGTGACGTCGGTCGCCTCGTTCTCGATGGCGCCGCCGACGATGATGGTGAGCCTCAACCGCTCGTCCTCGACGTGGCTCGCCGTGCAGCGCTACGGCCATTTCTGCATCAACGTGCTGCGCCACGACCAGCAGGCGGTGGCGGACCGGTTCGCCGGGCGCGACGGGCTGCGCGGCATGCACCGCTACGCCGAGGCGTCGTGGGCGCCGCTCGCCACCGGGGCTCTCGCGCTCGAGGGCGCGCTCGCAGCGATCGACTGCGAGCTCGAGGAGGCGTTCGAGCGCCACAGCCACGCGCTCCTCCTCGGCCGCGTCTCGGCGATCACGCTCGGCAGCGGTGCGGCCCTCCTCTATGGCGACGGCCGCTACGGCGCCTTCGCCGGGTCGATGCCCTGACGTGGCCGGACACGGCCCACCGTCATGAGCGGGACGCCGGGCACGTCGGGTCCGGTCGCCGGCGACCGCGTCGTCGCGGCGGTGTCGGGGCGCTTCTTCTATGGCTGGGTGATCGTCGCCGCCTGCTTCGGCGCCCAGGCGATGACGAGTACCTCCATCCAGGGCCTGTCGACCTATGTCGCGCCCCTGCAGCGCGAGTTCGGCTGGAGCCTCAGCCAGACGGCCGCCGGGCGATCCTTCCAGCAGGCCGACAGCTTCCTCGGGCCGCTCACCGGCTGGCTGGTCGACCGCTTCGGCCCGCGCGCGCTGATGAGCGCCGGCATCGTGCTCTATGCGGTGTCGTTCGTCGTCTTCAGCCAGATGAGCAGCCTGTGGGGCTACTATGCCGCCTGCGTGATGATGGCGGTGGCGAACAGCCTGGTCGGCCTGTTGATCGTCTCCTATGCGCTGAACCAGTGGTTCCGCCGCAAGCGCACGACGGCGATGGGGATTGCCGTGATGGGCTTTGCCGCCGCCGGCATCGTCTTCCTGCCGGCGCTCGTCTTCGTGCAGGGCCTGTTCGGCTGGCGCGAGGCGGCCTTGGCGACGGCTGCGACGATGCTCGTGCTCGGGCTGCCGATCGTGCTGTTGATGCGCAACTCGCCGGAGCGCTGCGGCCTGCTGCCGGATGGCGACCGGCCTGAGGACGTCGCGGGCCTTCGCCTTGCCGGGCGCGGCGGCGGGCTCGTCGACTTCACCACCCGCCAGGCCGTGCGGACGCGGGCCTTCTGGCTGCTGACGATCGGCAATGCGCTGGCGCAAATGGCGCTCGCTGCGATCGTCGTCCACCAGTTCCCCTATTTCGAGGAGATGCTGACGCGGGAGACGGCGGCACTGGTGCTGTCGGTGCTGAACGTCTTCAACCTCCTCGGGCGGTTCGCCGGCGGGGTGCTCGGCGACCGCTTCCGCAAGCACCTGATCATGGCGGCCAACATGGTGGCGGCGACGGCGGGCCTCGGCTTGCTCGTCTTCGCCGACGGACTGGCGCTCTTGCTCGTCTACGCGGCGCTCTATGGCACCAGCTGGGGCGTGCGCACCGCGGTGTCGAACTCGCTGCAGGGCGATTATTTCGGCCGAGCCTCCTACGGCAAGATCGCCGGTCTCGCCCAGACGATCGCCGCGCCGACGGCGATCCTGTCGCCGATCCTGTTCGGCCTGATCGTCGAGGCGACGGGGGACTACCGCCCGGCGCTGATGGCGCTGGCGATCCTGACGGGCATTGCCTCGGTGCTGTTCCTGTTGTCGGCGCGGCCGCCGGCGCCGGTGAAGCCGCAGTAGTCGGCTGGAGCCGCTGCGGCACGGGGCTCGGCGCGCCCGTGCCGCCGGACGACGCTCCTCAATCGGTGGCGTCGCCGTCCGGACGCGGTCCCGACAGTCGCCGCGGTGGTTGCGACGGCAGGCGCTCGCGCCGTTCCTCACGCGCGGGCCGCGGCAGGGCAGGGTTCGTCTCTCCGGCCGGGCCGCTCGGCTGGTAGAGCTGCGGCGCCGAGCGGTTCACCTGCACCTGGAAGATGTCGGGGCGGTTGTAGTGGCCGGCGAAGTCGTGGCGGAGCTTCATCTGGATGCACAGCTCGATGTCGCAGTCGCCATAGAGGATGCCTTCCTCGGCCCCCATCGGCCCGGCGATGACCCGGCTGTTCGGCCCGACGATGACGCTGCCGCCGCAGCAGTCGTGGCTGCGCATGAACGCCTCGCCCTCGTCGGAGAGCTTCATGCGGGCGATCATGTCCTCGTCGACGGTGCCGCAGGCGGAGACGACGAAGGCCTTGCTCATCTGCGCGAAGGCCTGCGAGTCGACCAGCACGCGGTTGCGCATCGGGTCGCCGCTGGTCGGGAAGTGGTTCGGCCAGCTCATTGCGTGGATGCGGGTGCCCTCGGCGATCAGCGCGAAGACGGCGAGCGGGTTCGAGTTCTCGCCGCAGATCAGCCCGCTCATCGGGCCGAAGGCGGTGTCGAAGGCGCCGAAGGTGTCGCCGTGGCCGCCCATGTGGACGAGGCGCTCGCCGACTGTCGGCATGATCTTCTGGTGCTTGCGGATGATCGCCCCGTCGGGGCCGAAATAGATCTGCGAGTTGAACATCGTGCCGGTGGTGTTCGGCAGCTTCTCGCAGGCGCCCATGACGACATAGGCGCCGGCGGCCCGCGCGGCGGCGCCGATGGCGCGCGTCTCCGGGCCGGGGATCTCGATCGAGTTCTTGAAGAGCTCGGTGGCGAGGCGGTTGGAGATCGCGCCCGTGGCCGGGTGGTGATGGTACCAGACCGGGTGGGTGGGGATGAAGCCTTCCGGGAAGACGATGAATTTCGCGCCGTTGTCGGCGGCCTCGAGGATCAGCCGGCAGGCCTTCTCGACGCAGGCTTCGCGATCGAGGAACACCGACGCCGCCTGCACGGCGGCCACACGCACGACCGGATAGACGTCACCCACCGCGGAGCCTCCCGAGCTTCTGGCCGGCCTGGACGGGCGCGACCCTTCCAAGCTTGTTCTGGCTGGCAGTGTGCCGCGAATGCGGCTGTGGGCGCAATGCATACAGAGAGGCGGAAGTGTCGACGTTTGCTGTCGTGCCGATGCGGCTAAGCTAGCGGTAGCAGCGTGGGCCCGGCTGCCCGCTTCTCGCCACGGAGGAACCTTAGGGCAGGGTCATGCTGATCCGCTCGCTCCTGATCCTCGCCCTCGCTCTCGCCGCCGTGCCCGCCGTGGCGACGGAGGCTCCCGAAGGTTCCCGCACCGCCGGCCTCGAGGCGGTGCTCGACCGCGCCACCGCCATCACGCCGCTGGAGACCGTCGTCGTCGCCGTCGACGGGGCGAGGGTGGCCGAGCGCGGCTATCGCGGCCACCGCGTCACCGCGCCGACCAACATCAAGTCGGCCTCGAAGTCGGTGATCTCGCTGCTCGTCGGCATTGCCATCGACCGCGGGGTCCTCGAGGGACCGGACCAGCCGATCGCGCCGCTGCTCGCCCGCGACCTGCCGGCGAACCCGGACCCGCGGATGGCGACCGTGACCATCGGCAACCTGCTCTCCATGCAGGCGGGCCTCGAGCGGACGTCCGGCGCCAATTATGGGCGCTGGGTGTCGAGCGGCAACTGGGTGCGGGCGGCGCTTGCCCAGCCCTTCGTCGCCGAGCCCGGCGCCGAGATGCTCCATTCGACCGGCTCGACGCACCTGCTGTCGGCGATCCTGACGCGCGCCACCGGCCAGTCGACGCTTTCGCTGGCGCGCGACTGGCTCGCCCCCGTCGACGGCTTCGCCATCTCCGCCTGGGACCGCGATCCGCAGGGCATCTATCTCGGTGGCAACCAGATGGCGATGAGCCCGCTGTCGCTGCTCGCCTTCGGCGAAATCTACCGCACCGGCGGCCGCGCCCCGGACGGCACACAGGTGGTCGCGTCGGAGTGGATCGAGCAATCCTGGCGGCAGCGCACCAACTCGCGCTTCACCGGTGACGGCTACGGCTATGGCTGGTTCCTGCGCGACATCTCCGGCGAGCCGGTGCGCTACGCCTGGGGCTATGGCGGCCAGATGCTCTACGTCGTGCCGGGCCTCGGCCTGACAATGGTGATGACCTCGGACGATTCCGCCCCCGCCGGCCGCACCGGCCACCGCGACGACCTGCACGGGCTCGCCGGCGAGATCATCGCGCTGGTGGCGGCCGAAGCGACGGCCGGCGCGGCAACGGCCGGTCCGTCACAATCCAGCACGACGCCGCCCTCGAGTCCGGTCGAGCCGGCACCCTGAGGGTCGAGCCTGCCCCGGCCCGACGGCATGGCGGGACTGCGGGGCGTCGCGCGCCATTCCCCCGAAACTCGCGCGGACCCACCGCCGCATCGGCCGTTCACAACGTTCGAAGCTCGCCCGCGGAGCACGGGCGCGCTAAGGCAGAGGCAGAGTGGACGCGGCGGGACCCGTGAATGGGGAGGGTCCGATGCCGCCAGGGGAGGGGAACTCGATGACCAACGGGATCGATCGTCGCGCGCTGTTCGGCTGGACGGCGGTGGCCGGGGCGGCACTCGCTGCGCCCGCCATTCTGTCGACGGACGCCGAGGCGGCACGCGACACCGGCGCGATCGACAAGGCGCTGCGCGGCTTCGACACGCTGCCGGGCAACGTCGCCTACCGGATCAACGTCGGCCGTGGCGGCAGGCGCTTCACCGCAGGCAAGAAGGCGAGCGGCACGCTCTTCGTCGGCAGCGCCATCAAGACCTTCATCCTGGCGCGCTACCTGAAGGACGTCGAGAACGGGCGGCTGAGCCTGACGGAGCAGCTGAAGGTCAACAACGCCGTCCGCTCGCTCTCGAGCTCGGTTTTCCTGGACATGACCGGGACGACGCCGGCAACGTCCGTGCTGGAGGCGATGATCACGCACTCCGACAACACCGCCACCGACATCGCCATCGGACAGGTCGGCCCCGGCCGCGTCCGGACCTTCATCGAGAATGCCGGCCTGACGTCCGTGCAAATCCCGACCTCGACCCGGCTGCTGCTGTCCTACCTCGCGGGCGCTCCCTTCGGTGTCGACGAGGGGTGGCAGGGGATGAAACGGATCGTGAAAGGCGAGCAGTTCGGGCCGTTGCGATCGCCGATGAACAAGCGTGAAACAATGCAGGGCTCCGCCGACGACTTCGTCAGCTACTACGAGCGCATCCTCGCTGGCGAATTCATCCGGACGGCGCCGATGCAGCAGGAGTTCCGCCGCATCTCGTCGATGGCCAGCGCCCTCTGGTCCGTCGTGCCCGAGAACACGCCCGCCTACGGCAAGGGGGGCAGCATCGAGTGGGACGACTTCAACTGCTTCAGCCTGCCGGGGCAGATGCTGATCGGTGGCACGCTGCCGGTGACGTTCATGTTCACCATCAACTGGAAGGGCAAGCCGAGCACCATTCCCGGCGTCGTCGACCAGTTCGCAACGGCCATCCGGGACACGCTCGCGGCGACGGCGAAGACTTTCGCGTGAGTCTGGTGAGCGAGGCAGGCACGGGCTGAAAGTCAGGCCCGCGCTGAAAGTCCCGCGCATGTGGCGGGGACGACGCCAGTCGCGAAACCGTTGCAAGCGGTAGCGTCGAAAGCGGTAGCGCTGAAAGCGCTACCGTCGACTGCGGTGAGCGTGCTGGTGACCCCGACGCGATTCGAACGCGTGACCCTCAGATTAGGAATCTGATGCTCTATCCTGCTGAGCTACGGGGTCCCACGCGCCGTTTAGCATGGAACCGCGCGGCGATCACCGGGGTTCGTGACGGCAGACCTGCAGGATGGCGCCGTCGTCCCGATGGGCACGGGGGAGGAAGCGCGCGATGGGTTGCCGGGACGGTCGGGCGGTAAGGGACTATCGGGCGATAAAGGACGGTCGGCGGTGAGTCGGGCCTTCGTGCGCGAGCCGGACGGGGATGCGCCGCCGGAACCGCTCGCCGAGACGCCGGTGAGCCCGAACCGCAACCTCGTCACCCCACGCGGCCTGGCCTTGCTGCAAGGCGCGCTGGTCCGCCTCGACGCGGCCTTGGCGCAGGCGGGTGCCGACGATGCGGCCGAGCGGGCGCGGCTGACCCGTGACCGGCGCTACATCGCCCGCCGAATCGCCAGCGCCGAGCCTGTCGCCGTTTCGGCGGCGGCGGAGGGCGAGCAGACCGCGACGTTCGGCTGCGCCGTGACACTGGCCCTGGCGAACGGCCGGCGCGTGACCTGGCGCATCGTCGGCGAGGACGAGGCCGACCCGGCGGACGGGCGGATCGCCTGGACGGCGCCGGTGGCCGGTCTGCTGATCGGTCTCGGTGTCGGCGACGAGGTGGCGCTGCCGGCCGGTCCGGCGGAGGTCGTCGCCATCGATGCCACGCCGGAGCCGGTCCCCGATCTCATTTCCGGTTGGTCGACAGGAGAGCCTGCTTGAACAAGCTTCTACCCGCCCGGCTCGCCGACTTCGCCCGCCGCGAGGTGGGAGTGCTGACGATCGTGCTCGCCATCACCGTGTCGCTGCTCGCCTTCCTGGCGATCGCCGACGAGGTGATGGAGGGGGAGACGGGTGCCTTCGACGAGACGCTGCTGCTGGCGCTGCGCGTGCCCGGCAACCAGCATGATCCGCTCGGGCCCCGCTGGCTCGAGCAGGCGGCCGGCGACGTCACGGCGCTCGGCAGCGTCACGGTGCTGGCCCTGATCACGCTGGCGGCGATCGGCTTCCTGCTCGCCGACGGCAAGCCGCGCACGGCGATGCTGGTGTTCGCCTCGGTCGGCGGCGGCACGCTGCTCTCGACACTCCTGAAGCTCGGCTACGGAAGGCCGCGGCCGGATCTGGTGCCGCATGGCGTCGAGGTCTACACGGCGAGCTTCCCGAGCGGTCACGCGCTCGGGGCGGCGGTGGTGTTCCTCACCCTCGGCGCGCTGCTGTCGTGGTCGCAGCCGAGCCGCCGCATCAAGGTCTACATCCTGACGACGGCCGTGCTGCTGACCATCCTGGTCGGCGTCAGCCGTGTCTATCTCGGCGTCCACTGGCCGACCGACGTGCTCGCCGGCTGGACGATCGGCGCGGCGTGGGCACTGGCGTGGTCCGGGATCGCCCTGGTGCTGGCGCGGCGCAGCCGGGCGGCTCCGCCCGACGACGGACCAGCCGGCTGAGGCCGGCTGTCCTGAGCACCCGCCGGCCGAGGCCGGCTGTCCTGAGCACCCGCCGGCCGAGGCCGGCTGTCCTGAGCACCCGCCGGCCGAGGCCGGCCGTTGTGAGCACCCGCCGGCTGAGGCCGGCGGGCGGGGCAGGGAAAAGCTCAGCGCTCTTCTTCGTCCTCGACGTCACCGATGATGTCGGCGACGTCGTCGTCTTCCTCTTCCTCCTCGAGGAACTCGTCCTCGCCGGGGTCGATCTCGGCGATCTCCTCCGGGTCGATGTCGTCGACGACCGCGCCGCCGCTCGCCTCGGCGTCGGCTTCCTCGAGGCTGACGAGCTCGACGTCACCGACGACCTCGTCGACCTCGACCTCCGCGACGGGAACGACCTTGACGTGCTTTTCGGCACGCACGGCAACCTGCCCGATTTCGAACGTCGTGCCGCACTTCGGGCACCGGATCGGGCTGCGATTGAGGTCATAGTACTTGGTGCCGCAGCTGGGGCAGAGCCGCTTCACCCCAAGTTCCGGTTTAGCCACGTCGCGCGCCTCGCGGTGTCATGAAAGCGGGGTCCCCATACAGTCGGCCGGGCGACTTTGTCAAAGCGGAATCGGGCAGAGGCCGGAGGGCGCCGAAGTGCCGCCGGGGCGCCGGCTTTCGTCCGCCGGCCGAACGGCCCCGTCAGCGGCCCGCCGCGGCCGAAATCCGCGCACGTCAAGCGGGGTGAAACGGGTAGCGAGATCGGTGACGGCGACCGGGCGGAGATCACGTCGTCGAGATTGACATTACACATAACAATTATAGTCTGTTCGAAAATCAGCGGGCAGTACCGGATGTGCCGGTGACGCCAGGACGCCGGCCGCGCCACAGTGCGCGGGGCGATCCGCCCGCCGCCCCTGTGCTATGGGGTGAAACCAGAGGAGGAACGAACCCATGAACACGCTCTTCAGAACACTTTCGTGCCTGCGGACCTCGGCGCTCGGCGCCGTTGCGCTCTCCCTGACGCTGGGGGCCGGCCCTGCCGCCGCCCAGGACGTGGTGCTCAAGCTGCACCAGTTCCTGCCCGCCCAGGCGCCGGTGCCGGCCGGCGTGCTGGTGCCGTGGATGGAGGCGATCGAGAAGCAGTCCGACGGCCGCATCACGTTCGAGCATTATCCGGCGATGCAGCTCGGCGGCAAGCCGGGCGAGCTCTACGACCAGGTCGTCGACGGCGTCGCCGACGTGGTGTGGACGCTGCCGGGCTACACACCGGGCCGCTTCCCGCGCACCGAGGTCCTTGAGCTGCCGTTCATGATCAAGGACGCCGAGGGAGCGTCCCGCGCCTTCTGGCAGCTCGGCGAAAAGCACATGTTCGACACGGACTTCAAGGACGTGAAAATCATCGGCCTGTGGACGCACGGGCCGGGGCTGATCCACTCGAAGACGCCGATCACCACGGTCGCCGACCTGAAGGGCGTTAAGCTGCGCGCGCCCACCCGCGTCACCAACATGATGGCGACCTCGCTCGGGGCGACGCCGGTCGGAATGCCCGTGCCGGCGGTGCCGGAGGCGCTGTCGAAGGGCGTCATCGATGCCACGATCCTGCCGTGGGAAGTCACGGCCTCGATCAAGTCGTCGGAGCTCGTGAAGAACCACACCGAGTTCCCCGGCGCGCCGCTCTACACGGCGACCTTCATCCTGGCGATGAACAAGGACGTCTACGAGGGGCTGCCGGATGATCTGAAGGCGGTGATCGACGCCAACTCCGGCGTCGATTTCTCGGCCGAGGCCGGCCGCGTCAGCCAGGCGGCGGACAACGGGGCTCGCCAGCTTGCCGTCAATCTCGGCAACACCATCATCGAGCTGACACCCGAGCAGATCGTCGAGTGGAAGACCGCCGCCCAGCCGACGATCGACACCTGGGTCAAGGAGATGGCCGACAAGGGCATCGACGGTCAGGCCCTCCTCGACGAGGCGCGGGCCGCCATCGCCGCCGGCAACTGAGCACGATCGGCGGTCGGCGGGGCGGCGGGATGGTCGCCCCGCGCGGGAGGTGATGATGGAACGGCTGATCACACGATTGGCGCTGGCCTCGGCTGCGGCCGGCGGAGGGGTGCTCATCGCCCTCGTGGTGATGACGTGCGCGAGCATTGTCGGACGCGCCCTCATTGATTTCGGGCTCGCTCCTATCCCGGGCGATTTCGAGCTGGTCGAGGCCGGCATCGCGTTCAGCGTCTTCGCCTTCCTGCCGATCTGCCAGCTGCGGGCGGGACATGCGACGGTCGACGTCTTCACCAGCGCGCTTTCCGATCGCTTCAACCGGCTGCTTCTCGCCGTGTGGGAGGTCGCCGCGATGCTGGTGCTGGCGCTGATCGCGTGGCGCCTTCTCGCGGGGCTCGTCCAGAAGTTCGGCAACGGCGAGACGACGTTCCTGCTGCAGTTCCCTGTCTGGTGGGCCTATGCGGCGAGCGCCGTGCCCGCCCTGATCGCCGTCATCGTCGCGTCCTGGTCCGCAGCGGACCGCGTACGCGCCGTGTTCACCGGTCGCGATAGCCGACCGATCAGCGGGGAGCAGACCCATTGAGTGCCGTCGAAATCGGGCTGTGGTCGTTCCCGGTCCTGCTCCTGATCATCTTCCTGCGTGCGCCGATCGGGCTCGCCATGCTGATCTGCGGCATTGGCGGCATGTGGATGGTCACCGGCAGTCCCAACATCGTTCTGGCGAAGCTGAAGACGGAGACCTACTCGACCTTTTCCAGCTACTCGCTGTCGATCGTGCCGATCTTCCTGCTGATGGGCTACCTCGCGGGCATCGGCGGCATGAGCCGGGCGCTGTTCAAGGCCGCGGAGGCCTGGCTCGGGCACTATCGCGGCGGCACCGCGATGGCGGCGGTCGGGGCTTGCGCGGGCTTCGGCTCGATCTGCGGCTCGTCGCTCGCCACCGCAGCGACGATGGCCCAGGTGGCGCTGCCGGAGCTGCGGCGTGCCGGTTATGCCGGCGGCCTCTCGACGGCGACGCTGGCGGCCGGCGGCACCCTCGGCATCCTGATCCCGCCCTCGGTGATCCTCGTCGTCTATGCGACGCTCACCGAGCAGAACATCGCCAAGTTGTTCCTTGCCGCCTTCATTCCCGGCATCCTGGCGGCGATCGGCTACGTTCTCGTCATCGCCCTCTATGTGCGTCTCTATCCGCACACCGCCGGGACGCAGCCGCGCATGCCCTATCCGGAGCGCTGGCGGGCGCTGTTCGCTGTCTGGCCGGTGCTGCTTGTCTTCGTGGCCGTGGTCGGAGGCATCTACACCGGTGTGTTCACGCCGACGGAGGGCGCCTCGGTCGGGGCGCTGGGGACCGGCATCATCGCCTGGCTATCCGGCGAGCTCACCTGGGCGAAGCTCTGGCAGGCGATCATGGCGACCGCGGTCGGCACGGCGATGATCTTCTTCATCGTGCTGGGCGCCGCCTTCTTCAACGCCTTCCTCGCCCTCACGCAGGTGCCGCAGCTGATCTCGACGTTCGTCATAGAGCAGGGCTACGGCCCGTGGCTGGTTCTGACGATCATCCTTGTGCTCTACCTCCTGCTCGGCTGCGTGATGGACAGCCTGTCGATGATCCTGCTCACCGTGCCGATCTTCTTCCCGATGATGACCAGCCTGGACTTCGGCATTAGCCAGGAGCATATGGCGATCTGGTTCGGCATCCTGGTGCTGATCGTCGTCGAGGTAGGGTTGATCACGCCACCCGTCGGGCTCAACCTGTTCGTCATCAACGCGATGGATCGCACCACGCCGATTCGCGAGACCTATCAGGCAGTGATGTTTTTCGTCGCCTCCGATATCATCCGCGTCGTCATCCTGGCGATGTTTCCCGCCATCACGCTGTTCCTGTTGACGTGAGGGGAAAATGACCGAGGCCAAAGCTGATCTGCCGACCGAGGAGGGCGTAGCGGACCGCGTCGTCTCCGACGCCCGCCTCCAGCAGTTCACCGGCTACATGATGAAGCGTGCCTTCAACGTCATCCAGTCGGATCTGGCGCGGGTGCTGGAGCCGTTCGGGCTGCGCATGCTGACGTTCTCGACGCTGATGGTGGTGATCGACAATCCCGACATCACCCAGACCCAGCTCGCCCAGGCGCTGTCGGTGGAGCGATCCAACATCGTCATTGTCCTCGACATGCTCGAGGAGGCCGGGCTGCTCAATCGCAACCCCGTGCCGCGCAACCGCCGCGCCTATGCGTTGCGTGCGACACTGGCGGGACAGCGGCTGGCGGAGAAGGCGTGCAAGGCAGTCGCCGAGCACGAGGCCCGGCTGCTCAGGACGCTGACACCCGCCGAGCACGCCACCTTGCGGATGGCTCTCTCCAACCTCAAGGACGCCGGCTGAGGCGTCGTCGTCTATGTCGTCGTCTCTAAAGACGCCGGCTGAGGCGTCGTCGCCTATGCGCCGATCGCTCCCAGCAGGCGCAGCGCATTCTCCTTCAGGATCAGCGGCCTGACCTCGTCGCGGAACGGCGCCTTGTCGAAGGCGTCGAGCCACTTCTCCGGCGCGATCATCGGCCAGTCCGAGCCGAACAGCATCTTCTTCTTGAGGATGGTGTTGGCGTAGCGGACCAGGATCTCCGGGAAGTACTTCGGCGACCACCCCGACAGGTCGATGTAGATGTTCGGCTTGTGCGTCGCCACGGCGAGTGCCTCCTCCTGCCAGGGGAAGGAGGGGTGGGCGAGAATGATCGGCATGTCCGGGAAATCGACGGCGACGTCGTCGATGAACATCGGGTTCGAGTATTTGAGCCGCATGCCGTTGCCGCCGGGCATGCCGGCGCCGACGCCGGTCTGGCCGGTGTGGAAGAGCGCGGGCTTGCCGGTCTCGGCGATCGCCTCGTAGAGCGGCCATGCCATCCGGTCGTTCGGATAGAAGCCCTGCATGGTCGGGTGGAACTTGAAGCCCTGGATGCCGTGATCGCGCACCAGCGTGCGCGCTTCCCGCGCCCCGAGCTTGCCCTTGTGCGGGTCGATCGAGGCGAATGGCACGAGCACGTCGGCATGGCGCGCCGCGGCCTCGGCGACCTCCTCGTTGCGATAGCGCCGGTACCCGGTCTCGCGCTCGGCGTCGACGGGGAAGATCACCGCGGCGATGTTCTGCGCCCGGTAATGCGCCGCCGTCTCGTCGATCGTCGGCGGGTGCGCCCAGGGCGCGCCGAAATATCTCGCCATCGCCGTCTGCAGGTCATCGTAGCCGTCGTCGGCGTGGTGGCCGCACGGCTCCTCGGCGTGGGTGTGGAAGTCGATCGCCCGGACCGCCGCAAAGTCGACCATCGTTGGCTCCTCCCGCCTATCGCCGCGTCACGCCCGGACGACCGCCGGATCGGCGTCGTCATAGAGCCTGGCGAGCAGCGCCGCGCGCCGCTTCAGCACGTTGGCGACATTCAGCGAGCCCTTGTCGGTGATCTCGTGGCCGGCCACCGACGGCGGCTCGGCGAGAAACAGCGCGCGTGCGATGCGACGGGACGAGCCGGTGGCCTCGGCGTTGAAGGCGCGCAGGCCCTCGGCGAGCTGTGTCTGCAGCCCGCTGTCGACGAGGGCGCCGGCGGAGCCGGTGAGGCCTTCTGAGAGGCTGCGGTCGGGAAACACCAAGACGCCGATCTCGGCCTGGTCGTGGCCGCAGACGACGAGGTCGGCCGCGACCGCGCGCAATGCCCGCAGGGCATCGAGCTTGAGGCGTCCGACGTGGACCCAGGTGCCCGAACTCAGCTTGAAGTCCTCGCCGACGCGCCCGTCGAAGACGAGGCCGCGCGCCGGATCGGCCGGATCGGCGAAGCGGACGGCGTCGCCGGTGATCAGGAAGCCCTCCTCGTCGAAGGCGGCCGCGGTGCGCTCGGGATCGTCGAGATAGCCGCGCATGACGTTCGGCCCGCGCACGCGCAACTCGCAGCGCATGTCGGCATCGGGGATGAGCTTCGCCTCGACGCCCGGCAACGGCACGCCGACGATGCCGGAGCGGCCGGCCGGCTCGTGCACCATCAGCGTCGCCGGCGCCGTTTCGGTCATGCCCCAGCTCGAGGCCATCAGCGGCAGCCGGCCGCTTTCCTCGAGCGCAAACCGCTCGAGCTTCTCCCAAACCGGTGCCGCCATCGACGCGCCGGCATAGAAGACGAGGTCGAGGTCCGAGAAGAAGCGGCGGCGCAGAGCGGCGTCGTGCGCGGCCGCCTCCACCAGCATGGCGTAGCCGATCGGCACGTTGAAGGAGAGGGTGCCGGCGTGCTCCAGGATGTTGGCGCACGTCCGCGCGAAGCCGGACGGCGTCGGCTTGCCGTCGTCGATATAGAGGCTGCCGCCGTGGCACAGCACGAGATTGACGTTCTTGCTGCCGCCGAAGACGTGGTTCCAGGGCAGCCAGTCGAGCAGGCGCGGCGGGCGTTCGGCGAGGAACGGCCACGCCGCGGCGATCTGGGCCTGGTTGACGCACAGCATGCCGTGGGTGGTGACGACGCCCTTCGGCGCCGATGACGATCCAGAGGTGAACAGGATCTTCGCCACGGTGTCGTGGCCGACGGCCCCGTGGGCGGCGTCGACATCGGCCGAGGCATCGCCGGCGAGAAGCGTGTCGAGGCGCGTCACCAGCCGGCCGGCGCCGTCCGTTTCCACCGCGACGATCTCGACGTCGGCGAGCTCGGGTGTCGCCAGCGCGCGGGCGAACGGTGCGGCCGCCGAGACGAAGGCCATCTGCGGGCGCACCTTGTCGAGGACGCCGGCGAGACGGTCGGCGGCCTCGGGCATGCGGGCGTATTGCTCGGCGACCGGCACGGCGACGGCGCCGACATATTGCGCGGCGAGCGACAGGATCAGGTGGTCAACGCCGTTGCCGGAGAGGAAGACGATGCGGCCACCGGCCCCGAGGCCGCGGCCGAGAAGCGCCGATCCGGCGGCCCGCACCTGCTGCAGCAGCTCGCGATAGGTGACGGTGCGCCAGCCGGAGCCCGACCGTTCCGCCACGGCGACGCGGTCCGGGGCGGCGACCGCCCAGGTGTCGAGCCACGTGCCGACACTCGCGGCCACGGCCCCGACGGCAGTCGGGGCGCGCAACAGCAGCGTCCCGTCTCCGCGCTGGTCCAGTTCGACCTTTTGGGGCCGATAGCTCGGCCTCCGTTGTTCGCCGCGACGATCCACGGCCCCCTCCCATGTCATGGCTGTCAAGCGTTCTCGTCGGTCGTGTCGCTGCTCCGGGCGCGGATCAGCGGAAGGTCGGCGCGCGCTTCTCCAGGAAAGCCTTCAGTCCCTCGGTGGCGTCCTGGCTCGTCTGGGTGATGGCAGCGCACAGGCTTTCGGCGAACAGGCCGTCGGCCGTCGCCATGTCGGCGATGCGGGAGAGCGCCTGCACCATGATGTAGTTGGACAGCGGCGCGTTGCTGGCGATCCTGGCGGCGAGCTCGCGGGCGAGCGGCAGCGCCTCGCCGTCGCCGACGGCATAGTGCGTCAGCCCGAGACGCAGTCCTTCCTGGGCCCCGTACTTGCGGCCGGTGAGCATCATCTCGATCATCCGGTCGGCGCCGAGGATGCGCCCCACCCGGACAGAGGCGCCACCGCCGACGAAGATCCCACGCCGCCCCTCGGGCAGCTGGAAGATCACCGACGGCTCGGCGATGCGGACGTGCGTCGCGGTCGCGAGCTCGAGGCCGCCGCCGATCACCGCGCCCTCCATCGCCGAGACGGTGACGAGGCCGCCGAACTGCACCGCTTCCATCACGCGGTGCCAGTTGCGCGAATGGCGCATCGTCGTCTCGGCATCCCGCGCCGTGTGCTCCGCGAGGTCGAGCCCGGAACAGAAATGGCCGCCGCTGCCCGTCAGAACGACGACGCGGACACCGTCCGGCGGCCGGGCGTAGAAGTCGTCGATGGCGTTGAGCAGCGCGTCGCACATGGCGTTGCGCTTGTCGGGCCGGTTCATCGTCAGGGTCGCGACGGCACCGTCGACGGCGATAGCGAGAATGGGGTCGGCCATCATCAGCACCCGAGGTTCCAGACCGTCGCGCCGGCTCGCCCAACGCCGAGTCGGGGCCCGGCGCTCCGGACGTCGATGAACGGCAAGCTCGTCACCTCGCGGCCGCCTGCTTCGGCAATCCGCAGACCGATGGGGGGTGTCGACCGTCGCATTAAGCCTCCCATAACTGTTATTGGTTATAACAATACACCCCGTGTCCGCGCGCGCAAGAGCGGTGGCGCAAGAGGACGGCGAGAGTATCGCAGCAGCGGCGGCGATTCGGGCGGGTCTGGCTGCAGAACCGGAGTGCGGGTGGCCGCGCAATCCCGGCGGGTGGCCTCAGGCCTCGAGCGCGCGCGCCGGCCGGGGCGCGCCGGTGGCCTCCCGCGCCGCGAGGTCGATCAACCGATCGAGCGCCTCGCGGTCGGCGAGAGCGGCGGTCTTCTCACGCGGAGTGAGGGCGGCCAGCGCGGCGGCAAGGCAATCGGCGTCCTCGACCTTGGCGCGGGCGACGAGGCGCGCGGCGGCGACGTCGCCCACTCGACGCCGACCACCGTCGGGCAGCATCGCGCGGTGCAGCGCGAGCAGGTCGTCCATGGCGGCAAGCGTGCGGACCGCTTCGCGACTCGTCGTGTCGGGCGACGGGGCGGCCAGGAGAGCGTTGAGGCTGGCGAGCTCCGCCGGCGGCGTCCGCTCCTCCGGCGTCGAGAGCAGGCCAGCGCGGCTCAAGCCGGCATCGGCGCCGCGCGAGGAGGTCAGAGCCGCCAGCGGGATGGCGAGCAGCAGCCCGGCGACGACGGGGCTCATCCACAGGAGCAACGGCAGCGAGATCGCCCACGCGGCGCCGCCGAGGAGGGCGCCGAGCAGCGTCGCCGGACCGTAAAGCCGCACGAGCGCCCCGAATGGCAGCCTGCCGTCGTCCCGGCGCTGGGCGCTCCAGCCACCATCGCGGCCGCGCAGGACGTCCGCGACGCACGCCGTCTGCAGCACCATCATCACCGGTGCCATCAGGCCGGTGACGAGCGTCTCGAGGACGACGCTGACGGTCGCCCTTCCGAAGCCTCCGAACCCCCGGCGGCGCGGCCCGTCGAAGAGGAGGGCGAGCAGGGCGATCAGCTTCGGCGCGAGGAGCGCACCCATGGTGGCGACGAACACCCAGGCGGCGCGGACAGGGTCCTGGGCCGGCCAATCGGGAAACAGCGTGAAGCCACCGGGGAAGTAGTCCGGTGGCACGAAGCGCGCCTGCAGCGCCACCAGCAGGCCGGCGATCAGCATCATCAGCCACAGCGGCGCGGTGATGTAGCTGCCGATGCCGATGAGGAGATGCAGGCGGCTCACCCAGTGCAGCCCGCGGGCCGGCAGCACGCCGGCGTGCTGCAGGTTGCCCTGGCACCACCGGCGGTCGCGCACGACGAGGTCGGCGGCCGAGGTGGGGCCTTCCTCGTAGCTGCCGGCGAGCGATGGCACGAGATGCACCGCCCAGCCGGCGCGACGCAGCAGCGCCGCCTCGATGAAGTCGTGGCTGAGAATGTGGCCGCCGAAGGGCGGGCGGCCGGTCAGGTGCGGCAAGCCCGCGGCCTCGGCGAAGGCCTGCGTGCGGATGATGGCATTGTGGCCCCAATAGTTGCTCTCGCTGCCGTGCCAGGCGGCGAGCCCGTGCGCCAGCAGCGGCCCGTAGAGGGCGGCGGCGAACTGCTGGGTGCGGGCGAACAGCGTGCGGCCGCGGACGATCGCCGGCAGCGTCTGGATGAGGCCGACACGCGGATGCGCCGCCATCGCCGCGGCCAGGCGCACGAGGGCGTCGCCGCGCATGACGCTGTCGGCATCGAGCACGATCATCGCCTCGTAGGCGCCGCCGAACCGGCGCACCCACTCGGCGACGTTTCCGGCCTTGCGGTCGGTGTTGTGCAGGCGACGGCGGTAGAAGAGGCTCCCGCCGAAATCCACCTGCCGGCGGAGCCGCCCATAGGCGTCGGCCTCGGCGATCCAGACGTCCGCATCGGTGGTGTCGCTCAGCACGAAGGCGTCGAACCGCCCGCCGTGGCCTGTTTCCGCCAGCGACCCGAGGGTGGCGGCGAGGCCGGCGAAGACCCGGTGCGGGTCCTCGTTGTAGGTGGGCAGCAACAGAGCCGTGCGGATCGGGATGTCGGGCAGGGGCCCGCGGGGGTCGATGCCCAGCGTGATGCCGCGCCCGTGCCGCAAAAGGCCGGGCACGCCGGCGAGCGCGCTCGTGAAGGAGAAGGCGATCCAGCCCGACAGCAGCACGAACAGCCCGAGGACGACGATCTCGAGGCCCGTCAGCCCGCCGATGTCGAGCACCCGGTACATCTCGTAGGCGAAGGCGCCCGTCAGTCCGATGGCGGTCAGCATCAACAGCAGACGCCGCACGGGCATGCTTCGCGGCGACGTCGCCGGGCGTCCCCCGCCGTCGGGTGCGGCCCACAGCGACTGCACCGGCATGTCCAGCGGCGCGTCCGGCGGAAGCGATGGAGCCGGCTCGGCTGAGGGCACCGCGTGCCGGCGGATCGCTACGGCGTCCATCGGTAGAGCCACACTTCCGACTGGCGCCGGTCGCCGCGCATTACCGTCGCGCGCAATTCCGACACCGCCACGCTGTCGACGGCGAGGTCGAAGGCGAGCCGCAGACCGTCGATCTCGGGATTGGGATAAAGCACGAGGTTGCGCACCTCGCCGGCGCTGGCCGTGACATCGGCGGTGAGGCCCTCCAGCGCCTCCGGACGTGCGCCCTCGCCGGTGAGGTCGAGGACGACGTGCCGTGCCCCCTGGCGACCGCCGATGCGCGTCTGGCCGACGATGATCGGCGGCTGGTCACCGGGGCGGTCCCAGCCCCAGTGCAGCCGATAGGTGTAGGAATACTCGCCGCCGCGCAGGAGCGTCTGCTGCGGCCGCCAGAATGCGACGATGTTGTCGTGAATCTCCTCCGAGGTCGGGATCTCGACGAGATGGACCGCGCCCGGTCCCCAGTCGCCGATCGGCTCGACCCAGACGCTGGGTCGCCGCTCGTAGCGGGCCTCGAGGTCCTGATAGTCGAAGAACGCGCGTCGCCGCTGCATCAGCCCGAAGCCGCGCGGGCCGGCGTCGCTGACGACGCTGATCTGCAGTTCGCGCGGATTGACCAGCGGGCGCCACAGGATCTCGTCGCGGGCGGTGGCGACGGCGAGGCCGTCGGCGTCGCCGGCGGCGGGGCGATAGTCGTCGATGCCGTCGCGGTCGTTCGGCCCGAACAGGAACATGCTGGTGAGCGGCGCCAGCCCTGCCTTCTCCAGGTCGCGGCGCGGGTAAAGCGTCATCTCGACGGCCATGTCGGTGCTGTCGCCGGGCCGGACCGTGAAGCGGAAGGCGCCGCTGCAGCTCGGGCTGTCGAGCAGGGCGTGGACGACGATGGTGTCGGCGCCGTCGCGGGGCTCCTCGACCCAGAACGCCTTGAACTGCGGGAATTCTTCGCCGCTGGGGGCGGCGGTGTCGATCGCCAGGCCGCGGGCCGAGGTGCCGTAGACCTGGTCGCGGCCGATGCCGCGAAAATAGCTCGCACCCTGGAAGGCGGCGATCTCGTCGAAGGTGTCGGGGCTGTTCATCGGCCCGTGCAGGCGAAAGCCGGAAAAGCCGAGGTCGAGGCCGGGGTCGGGCGCGGCGACGCCGTGCTCGAAGCGGAACATCGCCGGGTCGTAGGCGACGCGGCGGGAGCGCCCATCGCGGACGACGTGGATGTCGACGCGGTCGCGGAACAGGAAGCCCCGGGAGAACATCTGCATCTCGAAGCGCGCGCCGGTGCCGTGCCAGAGCGCGCTGTCGCGATCGAAGCGGATGTTGCGGTAGTCGTCGTAGGAGAGCTTGTCGAGCTGTGCCGGCAGGCTGCGGTCGGCGGCGACGTAGTCCTCGGCCGCCAGCTCGCGCGCCAAAGTGCGGACGCTCGCCGCGTCGAAGGGGACGGTATCGTCCTGCGCCGTCGCGGCGCTCCGCATCAGCGCCCAAGCCGGCAAGCCCGACGCGGCCATGCCGCCGACAAGCCCGATGAAATCGCGCCTTCGCATCGTCCCCTCGGCTCCGCACCACTAAGGCGGGCAGGAGGCCCGCGTCTCGCTCTCAATGATCGAGACGGGGCGGAGTTCCAGGGGACCAGCTCAGTCGTTCGTCTTGGTCGGGGTGGAGAAACGCCGCGGGGCGGCAGTCCGCAGCAGGCGAGGCGAGGCGTTGTCGCGACCGAGAACACCCCCGGGCCGGGCAGGCTTCCGGCCCGAGGGTGGGTTGAAGGTCAACCGCCGAGGTAGTCCGCCTCGGCGACCGGCTCGGCCCAGTCGATGTGGCGGCCGTCGAGCCGCTCGGCGATGGCGACGTGGGTGACGCTGGTGGTGGCGGTGCCGCCGTGCCAGTGGCGTTCGCCGGGGGCGAACCAGACGACGTCGCCCGGCCGGATCTCCTGGCGCTCGCCGCCCTCGCGCTGCGCCCAGCCGAGGCCGGCGGTGACGACGAGGGTCTGGCCGAGCGGATGGGTGTGCCAGTGGGTGCGCGCACCGGGCTCGAAGGTGACGGTCGAGCCGGAGACGCGGGCGGGGTCGGGGGCGTCGAACGGGTTGTCCCGCCAGACGGTGCCGGTGAAGTACTCGCCAGGGGCACGCGCCGAGGGGCGCGAGCCGTTCCGTTTCAGGTCCATCGTGATTCCTCCGGGATCGTCCCGGCGGCACACTAGCACCACCACGGCGGCGGGAAATCGGCAGGGCGCGGCTGCGGCGAGCGGACAGGGGGGAGGCGTCCGCCCGCCGCCTCAGCGCCAGCCGGGCTTCGCGCTGCTGCCGAGCATGGTGCCGTAGACGTCGTCGCGGCGGTCGCGCAAAGGCTGGTTGAAGTCGTTCCAGTTCCGCTTGCGACGGGCGTCGGCGAGATTGAGCGTCGCCACCAGCACCTCCTCGCGGTCGAAGCTGGCGGGGCCGGCGGCCGGCCAGCCGGTCTGCGAGACGATCAGGCTCTGGCCGATGAAGGGCTGGCCGCGCTCGGTGCCGACGCGGTCGGCGCAGACGACGAAGACCGAGTTGCAGTGGGCGGCGCCCATCACGACGATGTTCGCCATCGCCTCCCGCGCCGGGTCCTGTCCGGGGATCGGCACCCAGTTCGTCGGCACGCAGACGATCTCCGCCCCCTGCAATGCGGCGAGACGAAAGCTCTCGGGGAACCAGCAATCATAGCAGATGTGGCAGCCGAGCCGGCCGAGCGGCGTGTCGAAGACCGGGAAGCCGAGGTCGCCGGGGGTGAAGTAGAGCGCCTCGTCGGCCCACAGGTGGACCTTGCGGAAGCGCCCAATGAAGCCCTGCGGCCCGAGGATGACGGCGGAATTGTAGAGCCGGTCGTCCTCGCGCTCGGTGATGCCGGCGACGATGTGGACGCCGAGGCGGGCGGCGGCCTCGAGCCAGCGGCGCGTCGAGGGGCCGCCTGGGATCTCCTCCGCCAGCGCGCGGGCCTCCTGGCGGCTCTCGAAGACGTAGCCGGTGTTGCAGAGCTCCGGCAGCACGACGAGCTCGGCGCCGCGGCCGGCTGCCTCCTCGATGAGGGAGATCGAGTGGGCGAGGTTGCGCTCGACCTCGCCGATGCGCGGCTCCATCTGGATGCTCGCGACGGTGACGGCGGCCTCGGGCTTGCGCTCGGCTTCGCTCACGGCTTTCCCCCTTCTGCGCGCTCCTGCGGCGGCGCACGGATGATCAGAACGTCGGCGGCGTGTTTACCCAGAAGATGCTGGCGCGCTCGCTGCCGGGATTGCGGTAGTGGTGTGGGATATCGGAATCGAACACGAAGGCGTCGCCGGTCTGCAAGCGAAAGGTGCGCTCGCCGACGGTGAGGTCGACTTCGCCGGCGATGACGTAGCCGACCTCCTCGCCGACGTGGCGGATCGGGCCGGCGCTCTCGCCGCCCTTCTCGATGTGGTGGATATTGCACTGCAGGAGATGGCCGGGCGAATACGGGATGACCCGCTCCAGCGTGATGCGGTCGCCACGGCGGAGCGAATCGAGGGCGATCAGCGGCCGGGCGCCCTGGCGGAAGATGATGCCCTCCTCGCCGTCGACCTCCTCGAACATCCAGCCGATGTTGGTCTGCAACACCTCGACGAGGCGGTGCAGCATCGGCAAAGACGGGGACGCCTTGCCGTTCTCGATCTTCGACAGGAGGCTTTCCGAGCACGCGGCCTGATCGGCCAGGGCCTTCAGCGTCAGGCCGCGCGTCTGGCGGGCGAGCTTCAGGCGCGTGCCGAGCCGAATGGCCGCTGCGGCCGCGTCTTCGCTCGTCTTCGGCTGCTTCACGATGGCCACCGCACTCCTCTTTCCACCTCCGGCCGGCCGCCCCTCACCGGAGTTGGGCGCGTTCGTTCAATAACATTGACATCTATTCAAGTCTCTTGAAAAGATGCCAGTCATCGCGGCGTGGCGTGCGACCGCGGGGGGCCTGTCGCGGCGAAAGCCTCCGCCGTCTGCAGGCGGGTTCGGCACCGACGTCCCCGCGCGCCCACGCCCCGACACGCAGAACCAGAGGACGGAACAAGATGCTCGACCTGACGCGCCGCACCCTTCTCGCAGGCCTCGCCGCCGCGACGTGCCTGATCGCTCCGATGCTGCCCGCGCCCGTGGCGGCGGCGGAGCTGAAGAAGATCACCTTCGTGCAGGAATGGCCGGTTCCGGACGGCTTCTGGATCCCGTGGATCCTCGGCTCGAAGCAGGGCTTCTATGCGGAGGAGGGGATCGAGATCGAGATCGTCGTGCCGCCGACGGTGGCCGACACCATGAAGTTCCTCGGCACCGGCCGCGCCGACGTCGCCTTCACGACGGTTATGGACGTCATCTTCGCCCGCGTCGAGCAGGCGCCGGTCGTCGCCATCGCCCGCTACGGCCGCGCCAACAACTGGGGCATCCTGTCGGCCGAGGGCAAGCCGCTGAAGATCGCCGAGCTGAAGGGCAAGCGCATCGGCATCTACAACGACGCGTGGACGAAGGCGCAGCTCGAGATGATGCTCGCCGACGCGCAACTGACGCTCGATGACGTCGAGATGGTCGCCGCCGCCGACGACACCGTGCCGCTGCTGCTGCAGGAGCGCGTCGATGCCATCACCGGCATCACCAACGCCGAAGGCACCGGCATGGCGACCACCGGTGGCCAGACGCCGGAGTTCCTGCCGGCGATCGAGCACGGCGTGCCGAACACGCCGATCTTCATGCTGGCTGGCAACGAGGCATGGCTGAAGGCCAATCCCGACCTCGCCAAGGCCTTCCTGCGGGCGACGCGCAAGAGCATCGGCTACGCCGTCGAGCATCCCGACGAGGGCATCGCCGCCTTCCAGGAGCTCTATGCCAAGGCCTACGACGAGAAGTTCATCTCGCAGCAGTGGAAGGACACCATCCCGCTGTTCGGCGCGATGTCCGAAGACCTGATGGTGAACGACCCGGCGCCGTGGGCGGAGCTCCTCGACGCGCTCGTCAAGTTCAAGGTGGTGAACTCCGTCGAGGCGCCTTCGAGCTACTTCACCAACGCCTATCTGGCGCAGTGACGGGCCGATGACGGCTCGTCCCTCCGTGACACGCATCGCGCCGGCCTGGGACTATCGTCCCGGGCCGGACGTCGCGTTCGCCCCGCCGCCCGGCCTGGTGGCGGCGCAGAAGATCGCCAAGGAGGCAGCCGCTGCCGGCGTCGCCGCCGCGGTGACCGGGGCGACCGAGCAGGACATCGAGCGCGCTGTCTCCGCGCATCTGGCGGGCGCCGGCGTCGCGCACGTCTGGACGATCACCAATGTCGGCGTCGGCGCCAACACCCGCGTCTGCTTCCCGACCAACCCGCCGACGACGCTCGCGGCCGCGGATCGCGACGTCGCGATGATCGACGTCCATCCGATCACCGCCGACGGCTCGTGGGGCGACTGCACGCGCTGCCGCGTCATCGGCGACTGGCCGGAGGCGACTGAGGCGCTCGCCGACCTCGAGCGCATCCACCGCGATACGCTGGCGCTCTGCCGGCCGGGGATGCCTGCGCAGGAGCTCTTCGGGGAATCGCAAAAGCGGCTAATTGCGGAGGGGTTCGAACTGCTCGATCTGCTCGGCAATATCGGGCATTCCTTAACGGCTGGAGCGGCTTACCTGCACAATTTCATCGACGCCGGCAACGCCACGCCGATGTGGGGTGCCTGGGCGATCGAGCCGTTCGCGGCGCGCGGCGACGTGGCGGTGAAGGTAGAAGACCTCGTCTGGTTCGGCCGTGACACCTGCACCGTTCTCTGAGCCGGCCGCCGCCGTGACCACCGCACCCGCCAAGCTCGCGCTCACCGGCGTCTCCCACCGTTTCGGCGAGACGGTGGCGCTGGCGCCGACGGATCTCACCATCGCGCCGGGCGAGTTCGTCTCCGTCGTCGGCCCGTCGGGCTGCGGCAAGAGCACGATGTTCAACATCATCGCCGGCGTGCTGTCGCCGACCGGCGGCCGCGTCGCCGTCGACGGCCGCGATGTCACCGGCCGGGCCGGCGAGGTCGGCTACATGCTGCAGAAGGACCTTTTGCTGCCCTGGCGCACGGTGCTCGAGAACATCGTGCTCGGGGCGACGCTGAAGGGTGGGGCGAGCCGCAAGGAGCGCGAGGAGGGCGTCGCGCTCGCCCGTCGCTACGGCCTCGGCGACTTCGTCAACCACTATCCGGCAGCACTCTCGGGCGGGATGCGCCAGCGCGTCGCCCTGATGCGGACGCTCGCCATGCACCGCGACGTGCTGCTCCTCGACGAGCCGTTCGGCGCGCTCGATTCGCAGACGCGCTTTGCCATGCAGCAGTGGCTGCTCAGCGTCTGGGAGCGGGAAAAGCGCACCATCGTCTTCGTCACCCACGACATCGACGAGTCGGTGTTTCTGTCCGACCGCGTCGTGGTGATGTCGCCGCGGCCGGGCCGCATCCGGCGCATCCTCGAGGTGCCGATCCCGCGGCCGCGGCCGGTGTCTTGCCTGACGACGCCGGAGTTCGCGGCGATCAAGCGCGAGATCCTCGACATCATCTACGAGGAGGCGCCGCAGATCGGCGCCGGTACGCCGGAGACGGGCGCATGAACGGTCGCGGCGCGCTCGTCCTCAAGGTCGTCTACCCGCTGCTGGCGCTGCTGCTGGTGATCGTCGTCTGGCATCTCGCCGTCGCGTACTACCAGATCCCCCGCTACGTGCTGCCGGCGCCGCACGACGTGGCGCTGCACATCGCCGACGACTGGCCGGCACTGATGAAGGGCTTCGGCGTCACCTTTATCGAGTTCCTGCTCGGGTTCGTGCTCGGGGCGGGCGCGGGCTTCGTCTTCGCCGTTTTGATGGATGCGGCGCAGCCGGTGCGCGGCATCCTCTATCCGATCCTGATCGTCAGCCAGGCGATCCCGATCGTGGCGATTGCCGCCGCGCTGACGATCTGGCTCGGCTTCGGGCTGGCGCCGAAGCTCGTCATCGTCGCGCTGGTGGTGTTCTTCCCCGTCGTCGTCAACGTGCTCGACGGCCTCGCCTCGGTGGACGCCGACCTTCTGAAGCTCGTGCGCGCCATGGGCGCTTCGAAGCTGCAGGTGTTCCGCCACGTCAAGCTGCCGGCGACCTACTCGCCGCTGTTCTCGGCCCTGAAGCTGTCGGCCACCTTCAGCGTCACCGGTGCGGTGATCGCCGAGTGGACGGCATCGACCAGCGGCGGCATCGGCGCCTACCTGCTGCAAGCGAACTCGCGCCTCAACACCTCCGGCACCTTCGCGGCGATCGCGTTCCTGGCAGCGCTCGGCGTCGTCGCCTTCCTGCTCGTGGTGCTGACCGAGCGCCTTTTGACGCCGTGGCGCACCTCTTCCACCGCCCGCCGCTGGTCGCGCGCCTACTGGCGTGACTGACGGCGGTCAGACGGGCAGCGGGCCGGTGCGGACGCAGGCGGCCTCGTGCTGTGGCCCGCGCGGTGAGAGCTGCACCTCGCCCACCCGCCGGAAGCGGATATGCAGCTTGCGGCCGCGCGCCTCCAGCCCGTCCATCGCCTCGCGCATCGCCGGCGGCACGGCGTCGGAGCGGAGCGCCGCCGACAGCTTCGCCACCGCGACATCGTCCTCGAACACGAGATCGGCCTCGAAGGCGTCCTTGCGCTCGACGCCCGCGAGCGTATCGAACAGCGCTTCGCGGTCGGAGAGCCAGCGCACCACGTCGTCGACTTCCCAGCCGCAGGTCGGCGTGACGACCGGGCAGCGGGTGTGGAAGCGGCAGCCCTGGGGCGGGCGGGCCGGGTCCGGCACCGAGCCTTCGAGCGTTCGCATCGCGCCGTCGAGATCGTCGACGAGGTCCGGGTTGGCGGCGAGCAGGGCACCCGTATAGGGGTGCTCGGGCCGGGCGAAGATCGCCTCCGTCGGCCCCGCCTCGGCGACGCGGCCGAGATACATGACGACGATGCGGTCGGCCATGTGGCGGACGACCGAGAGGTTGTGGGTGATGAACAGGTAGGCGAGGTTGCGCTGCTGCTGCAGGTCGTGCAGCAAATTGAGGATCTGCGCCTGCACCGAGACGTCCAGCGCGCTCGTCGGCTCGTCGAGCACGATGAACTCGGGGTTGAGGGCGAGGGCGCGGGCGATCGAGATGCGCTGGCGCTGGCCGCCGGAGAACTGGTGCGGGTAGCGGTAGAGGTGCTGGCGGCCGAGGCCGACCTGCTCGAGAAGCTCGACCACCCGCTCCGTCAACGCCGAGCCGGAGGCCTCGCGATAGACCTCCAGGGGCCGGCCGACGATGTCCTTGACGAGATGGCGCGGGTTCAGCGAGGCGAACGAGTCCTGGAACACCACCTGGCAGTTGCGCCGGAAGTTCCGCCACGCGTTGCCCTGCAGGCGGTCGATGCGGTGGGCCGCCTCGATCTCGGCGAGCGCCCGCCGCTCCGCCTCGCCGCGCAGCGCCTCCGGCATGGCGAGAAGGGCGTCCAGGCGGTCGCGCTGATGGGCCGGCAGACCGAAATAGATGCCGCCGCCTGTCGGGTCGCTGAGGGCGGCGACGCAGCGGCCGAGCGTGGTCTTGCCGCAGCCGGACTCGCCGACGAGGCCGACCGTCTCGCCGCGCCGGATGTCGAAGCTGACGCCGTCGACGGCGCGCACCTGGCCGACGACGCGTTGCAGCGCGCCTTCCTTGATGGGGAAGTGCTTCTTCAGCCCGCGCACGCTGACGACGAGATCATCACCGGAGGTCGCCGGCCGCAGGGAATGGGACGCGTCGGCGGTCATCGTCATGGCGTCCACTCGGTGCGGGTCGCCTGGCCCTTGGCGGGCGGCGCGTGAACGAAGCAGGCGGCGGCGTGCTCGGGCTCGAGGACGACCATCGGCGGATCGGTCCGCGAGCAGGCCGCCACCTCGTCGGGGCAGCGACCGACGAAGCGGCAGGCGGCCGGCGGGTCGATCAGTTCGGGAACGGTGCCGTCGATCGCCGCGAGCCGGCCACGGCGGGCGCCGCGCCCCGGCAGCGCGCCGAGCAGGCCGCGCGTGTAGGGGTGCGTCGGGCGGCGGAACAGCTGCGGCGCGGTGGCGGTCTCGGCGAGGCGGCCGGCATACATCACCATGACGCGGTCGCAGACGCGGCGGACCAGCGACAGGTCGTGGCTGATGTAGAGCACGGCCGTCTTGTGGCGCTGCTGCAGCTCACGGATCAGCTCGAGGATGCGCGCCTGCACGGTGACGTCGAGCGCCGTCGTCGGCTCGTCGGCGATCAACAGGTCGGGGTTGCAGGCGAGCGCCTGGGCGATCATCACGCGCTGGCGCATGCCGCCAGACAGCTCGTGAGGATAACGATCCATCACCTTGCGCGGATTGGGGATCTGCGTCTGCGCCAATGCATCGGCGACCATCGTGTCGAGCGCCGCGTCGATGCGGTTGCGACCGCTGCGCAGCGGCGGCACGGCGAGCAGCATCTTCTCGAACGCCCGGCTCTTCTGGCTCGCCTGCCGGCGCAGCAGCACGTCGTTCGGCGACACGCCGGCCGCCGCCAGGATCTCGGCCGTGCGATGCTGCAGGAATACCTCGGAGATCTGGTCGCGGACGGTCAGGCCGGGATTGAGCGCCTTGCCCGGGTCCTGGAAGATCATGGCGATGCGGTTGCCGCGGAGCGCGCGCATCTGCGCGTCCGGGATCGACAAGAGGTCGAGCGTCTCCTCGCCGGTGCCGCCGCACGCACGGCAGCCCTTGCCACCGCAGGCCGGGCAGTGGGCGCCGACGCGGCCGGTGCCGTCGCACTCGCGGCAGCCCACCCCGCCGCAGTCGTCGCAGACGCGGCGGGGCCGGAAGATGATCGAGCCGCCGGCATAGACGCCGGGCGGCGTCTGCACGAGCCGCAGAAAGGCGCGTGCCGTGACGCTCTTGCCGCAGCCCGTCTCGCCGACGAGGCCGAGCGTCTCGCCGTCGCGGATGTCGAAGCTGATGCCGTCGACGGCGTGCACCATGCCGCGCTTGCCGTGGAAATGAATCTTCAGGTCGCGCACCGAGGCGATGACGTCGGGTGCCCGCACGATCGCGGCGTTCTCTTCGAGGTTGGTCAGCATCACCGGCCCTCCGTCCGCGGGTCGAGGGCGTCGCGCAGGCCGTCGCCAACGAGGTTGAAAGCGAGCGCCCAGAGAAAGACCATCAGGCCGGGGAAGGTGGAGGCCCACCAGCGGCCAGAGGAGATGCCGGCCTGGCCCTCGGAAACGAGCACGCCCCACTCGGCGATGCCGGCCTCCGACAGGCCGATGAAGGCGAGCGTCGCGCCAACCAGCACGACGTGGCCCATGTCCATCGTCGCTTGCACCATCACCGGGGTGATCGAGTTCGGCAGGATGTCCTTGAAGTAGATGCGCAGTTTCGAATCGCCGATGACGCGGGCGGCGTCGACATAGTCGTTCTGTTTCACCCGGATGATCTGGGCGCGTATGATGCGGGCGTACTTCACCCAGAACGTCACGGCGAGCGCGAGCACGATGTTGGCGAAGGAGGGGCCCAGTACGGCGGCGATGGCGAGCGCGAAGATCAGCTCCGGGATCGACAGGAAGACGTCGACGATGCGCATCAGCACGTTGTCGAAACGGCCGCCGAGGAAGCCGGCGATGCTGCCGATGATCGTCCCCACCACGACGGTGATCGAGACGACGAGCAGCGACAAATAGAGCGAGGTGCGGGCGCCCCAGACGACGCCGTAGAGCACGTCGCCGCCATTGTTGGTGGTGCCGAGCAGATGCCCTTCCGTCAGGGGCGGCTGCCGCACGGCCGACCAGTCACGCGGCATCTGGTAGGGGTCGGGCACATTCGGGGTGGTGATCACCGGCGCAAGCAGGGCCATGCCGAGCATCAGCACGATGATCACGAGCCCGATCACGGTGGTGGGGTCCGACAGCACCCGGCCGGTGAGCTCGAGCGTGCGCCGCAGTCGCACACGGGCGGCGGTCTCGACGGAGGCGCGGCGGACGGGCGGTCGGGAAAGGCTGGCATCGACCATCGTCATTCTCCCAGCACGACGCGGCGGTCGAGGTAGGCATAGACCACATCGACCACGAGATTGACGAACAGGAACAAGATGCTGGCGAACATCACATAGGCCATGATGGTCGCCTGGTCGCCGCGCAGCACGGCATCCGCCATCCACCGGCCGATGCCTGGCCATCGGAAGATGATCTCGGCGACGACAGTGCCCTGCAGCAGGAAACCGAAGGTGAGGCCGATCACCGTCACCGTCGGAATGAGGGCGTTGCGGCGGGCGTGTCGCTTCAGCACGAGACGCTCGGGCAGGCCCTTGGCGCGGGCGGCCTCGACATAGTCCTCCTGCAGCTCCTCGACGAGGGAGGAGCGCATCATCCGCGCGACGATCGCGGTGGCGCCATAGCCGAGCGCGATCGCCGGCAGGATCAGGTGCCAGATGGCGTCCCAGAAGGCGCGTGGGCTGAGCGCGATCAATGCGTCGATCGTGTAGAAACCGGTCGGATGGGCGATGCTGCCGAAGATCACCGGGTCGCTTCGCCCGATCGGGAACCAGCCGAGGTGCACCCAGAAGACGATCAGGAGCACGATCGCGAACCAGAACAGCGGCAGGCTGGCGCCGGCGATGGAGACGACGCGGATGACGTGGTCGGGCCATTTGTTGCGGCGCGCGCCGGCGATCGTGCCGAGCCAGATGCCGAGGACGACCGCGACGATGCCCGAAGCGATGGCGAGCTCCATCGTCGCCGCGAGCTTGCTCGGGAACACGGCCGTCACCGGTGCCGCCGAGACGCCCGACCAGCCGAAGTCGCCCGACAGCACGCCCTTCGCCCAGTAGAAGTACTGCACGGGCAGCGGATCATCGAGGTGGAAGCGCTCGCGGATTTGCTGCACCTGCTCCGGCCCCATCTCGTGCGAGAGATAGATGCCGATCGGCGAGCCGCCGATCCGGGTGAGCGCGAAGACGATGATCGAGGTGCCGATGATCAGGATCGGCAGCACCATCAGGCGCCGCAGGATGTAGTCGCGGATCTGCATCGGGTGTCCGTTCCGGCGAAGCGGGTCGCGGGGTGCCGCCCCGGGCGGCCATCACCCGGGGCGGAAGGCCTGTATGTCGACGTCAGCGGCCAGCATCGCGGCCCGCTGGTCGCGCGCTACTTGCTCATCAGCGCGAACTTCAGGCTCGGGCGCGGCCACAGCGGCTGCATGACGAAGCCCTTGACCCAGCTGCGATAGGCCATCGTCACGCCCTCCTGGGCGGCAATGATCCACATCGGGTCGTCGAACAGCAGCCGCGTCAGCTCGGCGTAGATGGCGGCGCGCTTCGTCGGGTCGAGCTCGACGCCGCCCCTGTCGATGAGGTCGGCGATCTTCTGGGGATCGCGGTAGCCCTTGGCGAAGCCGTGCACCTCGCCCCAGTCGCCGTCCGGATGGATGTAGGCCATCAGGTAGGCGTGCGGGTCGGCCGCCGGATCGGCGTTCTTCGCCCACATCGCATACTTCATCGGGGTTTCGGCGTGCGCCTCGTCGAACACCGCCTCGGCGACCGAGAGTACGTTGACGCGGAACTTCGGGTTCAGCTTCTCGAGCGAATCCTTGAGAATCAGCGACGCGGTCGCGAAGAGATTGGCCTCTTCCGTGATGATCGAGATCGTAAAGCCCTTGTCCCAGTAACCCGCTTCCTTGAAGAGCGCCTCGGCCTTCGCCTTGTCCTGTGCCGCATAGACCGGGGCGGTCGGGTCGTAGCCGAAGATGCCTTGCGGGATGTAGTGCGGGTTGAAGTCGCCGAAGCCGGCGAGCGGGCCGTTCAGGAAGGCGCCGTAGTCGAAGGCGTAGTTGAACGCCTGTCGGATGCGCGGATCGTGGAAGAAGTCGACCGGGATGGTGTCGCCCGGCGGCAACGCACCCTCGGGAATGTTGAGGTTGAGGCCGATGTGGATCGGCTCGAGCAGCAGCCCTTCTTGGTAGATGTCGACGCCTTCTGCCCCCTCGAGATCGGGGATGAAGGTCGGGTCGGTCTCGATCATGTCGAACTCGCCGGCCCTGAGGCCGAGCACGCGCACATCCGGGTCCGAGCCGATCTCGATGCGCACCGGCAGGTACGCCGGCGTTCCCCAATAGGCGTCGTTCTTGTCGAGCTGCAGGTTCTCGCCGCGGTTCCAGACCTTGAACTTGTAGGGACCGGTGCCGACCATGTTCGTCTGCATGAAGGTGTTCGGCTGGCCGGCTGCGACGCCGCCGTTCGCCTTTACCGCATCTTCGCTGACGATCGAGGCGACCATCGCAACGGCGGCGCCGTTGAGGAACGTCGCTGTCGGGTTCTTTAGCGTCACCTGGAAGGTATGGTCGTCGACGACCTTGGTCTCGGCGACGATGTCGGCGAGGGCGCCGGCATTGCCTTCCGGAAGATCCATCTCCATGGCGCGATCCCACGAGAACTTGACGTCCTGGGCGGTGAGATCCGTGCCGTCATGGAACTTCACGCCCTGGCGGATCGGGAAAGTGAATGTCAGCCCATCGGCGGAGATCAGCTTGTTGTCGAGGGTCGGTACCGCGGTGGCGAGCGCCGGTACGAGTTCGGGCTTGTCGGGCGCGAATTCCAGCAGCCGCTCATAGACTTGCAGGATGACCGTCTCGCCGCCTTCACCGGGCTCCACTTGCGCCGGATCGAGCGTCGTCGGCTCGTCATCGGCGGCGTGGACGAGGATGCCCGAGTTCTGCTGAGCGAGGGCGGGTCCCCCGAGCAGCACAGCGATGATCGCCGCGCTGCCGAACAGCCGCACGCCGCGGCCCGATTCCCGGACTCCTGCCGTCATGTCTGTCACCTCCCTGAAGATCGTTCGCCGAACGCCGCTTTCGGGCGTCTTGTTGTGCAATCGTTTGCATCAAGACGCAAACGATTGCACGCCAATGTACTTCAACGCTCATGCCCCCCAAGTGTCCAGTGTCGAATTATTCCGAAACCAAGGTCGGCTTTTTCCATTTCGGCAGCAATCTGCTCCGCTCCGTCCGCAAATGAACCAATCCCGGAATCGGTTGGTGTCGGCCAATGCTGCAGGACGTGAGCTTTTTCTGCCCCCGCGCCCCGTTACACTGCAATGTCGACGGCTTCCGTCGCCAAACACGTGTTGCGACGTCGCAGGTGACAGCCGTTGTCCGGGCGAGCACGGCGTCTATGGTCGGGCCGTGCCGCCGATCTCAACGACCGGCCCGCCCGCCGCCTCGGCGTCGGCGCGGTCGTGCGTCACCAGCATGGCCGGAACACCGCGCTCGGCGACGAGGTCGAAGACGAGCGCGCGGACCGCCTGCCGGCGATCGGCATCGAGCCGTGAGAACGGCTCGTCGAGCAGCAGCGCTTGCGGCCGCGACAACAGCGTGCGGGCGAGCGCCACGCGCGCCTGCTCGCCGCCGGAGAGCGTCGCCGGATCGCGGTCGAAGCAGCCATCGAGGCCGACTTCGCGCAGCGCCGCCTCGGCCGTCGCGCGGCGCTCGGCGCGCCCCCGCACCGCCGCGACGAGGCCGAACAGGAGATTTCCGCCGACCGACAGGTGCGGATAGAGCAGCGCATCCTGGAACAGCAGCCCGATGCGGCGCTGCTCCGGCCGGATACCCGTCAGGTCGCGCCCGTTCAGCACGACCCGGCCGCTTGCATCGAAGACCGGATCGAGGAAACCGGCGATCATCGCCAAAAGCGTCGACTTTCCAGATCCCGACGGGCCCATGACGCTGAGCACCTCGCCGGGGCGGACGTGCGCGTCGAGCGCGAGCAGTGTCCGCCCGCTTTGGCGGATGGCGATGGCGTCGAGCCGCAGTCCCGCCGTGTCGGTCATCCGGCCCTCATTGCCCGGCGATTGCGGGCGAGCAGCGCCGGCACCAGGCTGGCGAGCGCGAAGGCGAGGAACGGCAGCGCCGTCTGCAGCAGCGCATAGGCGCCGATCGTCCGGTTGTTGCCGCCGGAGGCGAGCGCCACCGCCTCGGTGGTGATCGTCGGCAGCCGGCCGGCGCCGATCAGGAGCGTCGGCAGATAGAGGCCGACCGAGGTGGCGAAGCCGATGGCGAGCGCGATCAGGGTCGGCCCGGCGAGCATGCGTAGCCGGATCCTGAAGAAGGTCTCGGCCCATGTCCGCCCGAGGCTCGCCGCCATCCGCTCATAGCGTGGGTCCAGCGCGAACCAGGGGTCCGCCAGCGCCAGGGCGACGTAGGGGGCGACGAAGACGAGGTGCACCGCCGTCAGCAGGCCCAGCGACGGCGCCAATCCCGCGCCCAGCACCAGCACCTGCAGGCCGAAGACGAACGAAACCTGCGGCACGATCAGCGGCACGTAGAGAAGCCCGGCGATCGCCGGTTGCAGCCGGACGCGCGCCGACTGCGCCGCACCGCCGGCTGCGCGGCGACGGCCCTCCAGCAGCGCGACGATCAGCACCAGGGCGACGAGCGACGCCCCACCCGCGACGATGGCCGTCGTCGCCAGCGGCCCCGCCGTCCCGGCCAGCGCGCGACCCCAGGTCGAGAACTCGAGGCGGGCGGGAAACACCGAGGGGAAGCTCCAGAGGCCGGCCACCGACCACACCGCGAGCACGGCGAGCCCGAGAAAGATGGCCGAGCCCGCCAGCACCACGCCGAGCGGCGCTGCCGCCCGCAGTGGCCCGTCCGAGACGAAACGCCCGCCGCCGGCGGCCAGCATCCGGCACACGCGGTGGCCGACCCGCTCGAGCGCGAGCCAGGTGGCGAGCACGGCGAGGGTCACGGCGACCTGGAGCACGGCGCCGGCCGAGGCGAGGAAGCGCAAGGTCAGGTCCGGGTCGCTCGCCCATTCGATCACCCGAACGGCGAGCGGCGCCGGCATCGACGGCCCGAGGATCACGGCGACGTCGACGACCGAGGAGGCGTAGGCTGCGACCGCCAGCACGGGCAGGCGGATCTGGCGGTAGACCGATGGCCAGACGCCGAGCACGAAGCCGGCGATGCGACCGTAGCCGAGAGACCGGGCGAGCTGCAGCCGGCGCGCGCCGTCCGTCTGCGGAAGCGCCGCAATGACGACGAGGAGCAGGAACGGCATTTCCTTGACGATCAGCCCAGCCATCATCGCCAGGCCGAGGGGGTCGCCGATGATCAGGAGATCGGGCGGCCGCGTCTCGCCCGTCACCGTCGCGGCGGCGCGGAACATCAGGCCGGAGGGGGCGATCAGGAAGGCGAGGCCGAAGGCTGCGGCGGCGTGCGGCACCGCGAGCAGCGGCCCGAGCGCGTGGCGGGCGAGCGCGAAGGCGCGGGTGCCGGAAAAGGCGGCGACGAACACCACCACACCGGCGAGCGACACCGCCGTCGTTGCGAGGCCGGCGGCAACCGAGAGCGCGAGCGAGCCCGACAGGCCTGGCTGTGCGAGCAGGCGGCGGAACGGCTCGAGCGAGACGTCGGTGCCGCCGAGCGCCGGCAGGTAGCCGACCGCCGGCAAGGCCGCGCCGGCGAGGCCGACCAGCACCGGCAGTGCCAGCAGGCCGGCGATCAACCAGGGCACCACGGCCGCCGGCCGCGCAGGCTCGCCGATCGCCGACCGGGCAGCGTCCGGCCGCGCGGCGGCGATAGCGGGTCGAGCGGACACGGCGGGCCGCCGGGGCAGGGGATCAGCTGCCGTAGCGCGCCCGCCACTCTGTCTCGATGCGCGTCATCCACGAGGCATCCGGCTCCGGCAGCACCGGCCCGAGCTCCGAGGGCGGCAGCGTGGCGATGCCGCGGTCGACGGCGGCGAAGGCGCGCCGCTCGTCGGCGCCGAGCGTGTCCATCGCCAGCACGGTCGGATCGCCCCACACGGCCGGGTCCTCCTTGCGCAGCTGCGCCTCGGGCGAGATCAGGAAGTCGGCCACCACCATCGCCCCCGCCTTGTGGGCGGCGTTGTAGGGAATGGCGACGAAGTGGGTGTTGCCGAGCGTGCCGCCGGTGAACACGAAGGAGCGCACGGTGTCGGGCAATTCGCCGGCGGCGATCGCCGCGGAGGCCTCCGCCGGATTGAAGGCGAAGATGATGCCGACCTCGCCATCGGCGAGCATCTGCTTCATCTGCGGGTAGGACTTCGGGAAGTCGCGCCCCTGTCGCCACAGCACCGGCTGGATGTCGTCGAGCCAGGCCCACAGCGGCGCCGTTACCGCCATGAACGTCGCCTCGTCGACCGGGCGGCTCAGCACGGTCGGATCATCGATCGTCTCGATCAGCACCTGCTTGAGGAAGCTCGAGCCGGTGAAGTCCGGCGGCGCCGGATAGGTGAAGCGGCCAGGATTGGCCTTCGCCCAGGCGAGCAACCCGGCCGCCGACTTCGGCATCGCGGCGATGTCGCCGGTGCGCGCCGTGTCCGCGAAGAAGACGAGCTTGGCGCCGCCCCAGGGGGATTCCTGGCCCTCGGTCGGGACCGTAAAGTCGACGGTGACGCTCGGATTGGCGGTGTCGACGAAGCGCCAGTTCGGCAGCCTCGTCGCGAAGCCCGGCGTCAGCAGCAGGCCCTGTTCCTTCATTGAGGCGAAGTTCTCGCCGTTGATCCAGATGAGGTCGACGGCGCCGCCGGTGTCGCGCCCCGCCGCCTTCTCCGCCACCACGGTCGCGACGGCGTCGGCCGTGTCGGCTAGCTTGACGTGGGTGAGGGCGACACCGAACCGCGCCTCCATCTGGCCGCCGACCCAGGCGATGTAGTCGTTGACGGCCTGCGAGCCGCCCCAGGCGTGGAAGTAGACGTGCTGTCCCTGCGCCGCCGCGAGCACTGCCGGCCAGTTCGCCGGGTCCGCCGCCGAGCCGACGCCGCCACTGATGCCAGCGAACAGGAGCGACGACGCGACGACGGAAACGGCACGCTGTCTGATCGATCCGAACATCGCAGTCCTTCCCGCGGGCGCCATCACGTCCGTCCGGCGCCGTAGCGCCGAACGAAGCGACGGTCGCTCCAGTCCTTCCAGTGCCAGACCCAACGGCCGTGCAGCGACAGCCCGAACTTGTCGGCCACCGCCCGGCCGTCGGCCGTCGAGATCAACGCCAGCCAGCGGCGCTGTGGGCGATAGCGGTGAAGCCGCCCGCCCGCTACCGCCCGCCGAAGGTTTTGGGCGAGCACGGGCCCCTGGCGCACGGCGAAGACGCCCGCCTTCGAAACATGGCCCGGAGGCGAGGCGACGTCGCCGGCGGCGAACACCGACGGGTGCGAGACGGAGCGGAGCGTCTCGTCGACGCGCACGAAGCCGTTATCGTCGAGGGCGAGGCCGGTCTCCCGAAGCCATTTCGGTGCCGTGGCGTTGGTGGCCCAGACGATCTCGTCGGCCGGTATGCTGCGACCATCGGCATCGACGAGGGCTCCGTCGCGGAAGGCGGCAACCTCGAACGACAGCTCCACTTCGATGCCCTGGCGGCGCAGGGTGGCGTCGATCAGGCGGCGCGTCCGCGCGCTCCGTCCTGGCAGCAACTCCGGAGACGCCGCCACCAGCCTGACCGCTACCGCCGCACCGTCACTGATGGACTGCGCGGCGAGGCGTCGCCGCAGCGCCAAAGCGATCTCGACACCGGCCGGACCTGCCCCCACCACGGCGAGCCGCA
>JAESGX010000125.1_pt1 | contig 76541 bp, 73 predicted proteins | sample 9269801 | NCBI WGS metagenome assembly JAESGX01 (sample SAMN16773122, study PRJNA677054) | algae metagenome | isolation source: Pleurocapsa minor GSE-CHR-MK-17-07R and co-occurring heterotrophs from wet... | place: USA: Lower Calf Creek Falls, Grand Staircase Escalante National Monument, UT ... | reverse complement strand
GCAGCAGGGCCACGCCGATGATCGAGATCTCGCCGATCCTGCCAGGACGGATATAGCGCATGTACACGCCCATGAACATGGCGATGGGAATCGTGGCCATCACCGTGAACATGCCCCATGGACTCTCCGCCAGCGCCTTGACCACGATCATCGCCAGCACCGCCAGGATGATGATCATGATCAGGAACGCGCCGAACAGCGCGATGGTGCCGGGCACGCGGCCCATTTCCTCGCGCACCAGGTCGCCCAGCGAGCGCGCATCGCGCCGGCTGGAAATGAACAACACCATGAAGTCCTGCACCGCGCCGGCCAGGACCACGCCGGTGATCAGCCAGAGCATGCCCGGCAGGTAGCCCATCTGCGCGGCCAGCACCGGGCCCACCAGCGGACCAGCGCCGGCGATGGCGGCGAAGTGGTGGCCGAACAGCACGTGCTTGTTGGTGGGAACGAAGTCCAGGCCGTCGTTGCGCAGCACCGCGGGCGTGGCGCGAGTCGGGTCCAGCCCCATCACTTTCTCGGCGATGAACAGGCTGTAGTAACGGTACGCGACCAGATAGATCGACACCGCCGCCACCACGATCCACAGCGCGTTGATCTGTTCGCCGCGGCGCAGGGCGATGGTGCCCAGGCAGAACGCGCCGAGCACAGCCAGCGCGCCCCAAGCCAGCTTCGAGAAACCCTTCATGCGCAAACCTCCGGGTGGACTCAAGCAAGAGTCCTCCCAAGCAGGGGAAGGGTCAATGCGTAATCGGGAATCCGGTGTTCGACTTTGGTCGAATGCAAGCGCTGGCGGCGATTCGGGCGACAAACACCCGCGCAGCGTATTTCGCACTGCATCGTCCCCCCGGCGGAATTTCCTCCAGCAGCTTCTTCGAATCGACAATTCTGCCCAGCTCGGCAAGTGGCTTGCCTTCGATCAATTGGGTCTTGTGCGCGCTACGGATCCGCTCGAACGCTTCGGCGATACCCGCGTATCCGCGTGCATCCGTATAGGTCACGGCGACCAGCGTGTCCCAAAGGCCGTCGTCCGTTTCGGTCTGCATGACGGCGTAGCCGGTCATCAAACCTTGCTTGACCGCAATGGCGTCCATGGCGAACCAGTTGGCTACCAGGAAGCGCCGAAGGTTCTCGCGCTGGCCGGGCAAGGATTTCAGGAACGTGAGTTCGACGGCGCGCGTCGGCGGAGAGTTCGCAGCTTCGACAGTTTCGGCGATGGCGGGCCAGACGGCGATCAGTGCATTGATGGCAACCAGCCAGATCAAACTGTGGCGCAATAACAGAGCTTTCATGCGGGAACTCCCTTGCAGAGGGAAAGAGGTGGGCGATCGGAACCGTGAATGACCGACTTCAGCACGGAAAATTTTCCGCAGGTGTTTTTGATTCAAACTTCCGTCATGCCTGAGAAAGCAGGGATCCAGTGGCTTTAACCTTCAACAGCAGATGCATTGGATCCCCGCATTCGCGGGGATGACGATAAAGAATCTTTCAGATGATTCGCTTTACGGTTCACAGCCACTTCGAGCGCTTCAACCACGCATACAGCGTGCCGCAGAACGCGGCGGTGATGCCGATCAAGATGAAGTAGCTCCAGCGTCCGCCCAGCTCCGGCATGTGCCTGAAGTTCATGCCGTACCAGCTGGCGATCAGGGTCGGCGCAGCCAGCAGGCCGGCCCAGCCGGCGAGGCGCTTGACCACTTCGCCCTGCGACACGGTCACCAGCGCCAGGTTGACGCTGAGCGCGGCCGTCAGCATTTCGCGCAGCGTGTCCGTGGCCTCGTTCACGCGCAGCACGTGGTCCTGCACGTCGCGGAAGTACAGCCGCACTTCCTCCTGCACCAGCGGGCTCTGGCTGCGCGTAAGCTGCGACAGCACGTCTTGCAGCGGCGCCACGGCCAAGCGCATCTGGGTGAGTTCGCGCTTGAGCTCGTACAGCCTGACCACGGTTTCGCGATGGAAGGTGTCGGCGAACACGTCCTTCTCCAGCAGGTTCAGCTTGTCGCTGAATTCCTGCACGATGGGGCGGTAGTTGTCGACGATGAAATCGAGCACCGCGTACAGCCCGTACGACGGGCCCAGCACCAGCAGCTCCGGCTCCCGCTCGACCCGCTCGCGCACCGGCGCATACGACAGCGAAGCGCCGTGGCGCACGGTGATCAGATAGCGCAGGCCGACGAAAGCGTGGGTTTCGCCGTACTGTATGCGTTCGTTCACCACCTGCGCGGTGTGCACGGCGACGAACATGGAATTGCCGTAGCCCTCCAGCTTGGGCCGCTGGTGCGCGTTCTGCGCGTCCTCCACCGCCAGGTCGTGCAGGCCGAATTCCTCCTGCAGTTTTTCCAGGATCGCGTCTTCCGGTTCGTACAGGCCCACCCACACGAAGCTGCCGTCGTCCTGCGCCAGCACGTCGCTGATCGCATCCAGGGTGATGTCGTGGCGGTGGCCCGCCTTGTCGTAGAACACGCAGTTCATGACGCAGGAAGGCAGCGAAGGTTTGGCGGCGTCGTTCATGCCGCGCATGGTGCGGCAGGCGGGCCGGTGCGGCAAGTTTCGGCGGCTCCTGTAGGAGCGACGCGAGTCGCGACAGGGCTGCTAGTAGCGCCTCATCGCGACTTACGCCCCGAAGAAGTCCCCTTGGGGGACGTCGCTTCCGCAAGTCCGCGTGCGCTATTGCGCCACGAACCGGGGCACCTGAATGGTAGTGCTGCGGATGACGGAGCCTGGTTCAATCCATCGCAGATCCGGCGCGTCTGTTCTTTGCGGGCTTCGGTGTGGAGGTCACCAGCTTCAACAGCGCGCCGATCCGGCAGTGGGCTTCCAGCGGATGGCGGAGCGGCACCTTCGTATCTATCCGATAGACATTGCGCCTGCCTTCGCGCTCGCGTTCCAGCACGCCCGCTTGTTCAAGATCGGCGACGATCCGCTGCACACCGCGCTCGGTCAGCCCGACTTTCGCCGCCACGTCGCGCAGCGTCAGCGCTCCGTCCGTGGCCAGACAGACCAGGACGTGGGTATGGTTGCTCAGGAAGGTCCAGCCGCCCGCCGGGGATGGGTCCGCCATTTTTCTCTACCTCACTTGACAAGCAATCGGATTAGCGAAGTAAAATGCACGAATTGAATTTCGTGTATTGGAGATCGCATGTCTATGTTCGCACAATCCGTCACCGCCGCGCGCACCACCGGCGATTCATCTGGAGCGCTCCCGGCGCGCACGATCGCCGTTGCCGAAGGCGACGGCGTGGGTCCGGAAATAACCGGCGCGGTGCTTGCGATCCTGCGAGCGGCCGATCCCACGCTCGCCTTCGATCCTGTGGTCGTCGGGCTAAAAGCCTACGAGGCGGGCGCGTCGGCGGGCTACGGCCCCGAGGTCATGAAGGCGATCACCCGTCATGGCGTGATCCTCAAGGGGCCGATCACCACGCCCCAGGGCGGCGGCTACAAAAGCGTCAACGTGAGCCTGCGCAAGACCCTGGGGCTGTACGCCAATCTGCGGCCCTGCGCGGCCTATCACCCGTTCGTGGAAACCCGCCATCCCGGCATGGACGTGGTCATCGTGCGCGAGAACGAGGAGGACACCTACGCCGGCATCGAGCATCGCCAGAGCGACGAGGTCTACCAGTGCCTGAAGCTGATCACCCGGCCCGGCTGCGAGCGGATCGTGCGCTACGCCTTCGAGTACGCGCGCGCCCACGGCCGCCGCAAGGTCACCTGCATGACCAAGGACAACATCATGAAGCTCACGGACGGGCTGTTCCACAAGGTGTTCGACGAGTTCGCGCCACAGTATCCGGACATCGCGGCCGAGCACATGATCATCGACATCGGCACCGCCAAGATGGCGGTGCAGCCGGAGCGCTTCGATGTGGTGGTCACGCCCAACCTCTACGGCGACATCCTTTCCGACGTGGCGGCGGAAGTCGCCGGCTCGATCGGCCTGGCACCGTCTTCCAATATCGGCCAGACCTGCGCGATGTTCGAAGCCGTGCATGGCTCGGCGCCGGATATCGCCGGCAAAGACATCGCCAACCCGTCGGGCATGCTGCTTTCGGCGGTGATGATGCTGGTGCATCTGGGCCGCGGCGCGCCCGCGACCCGCATCCACAACGCCTGGCTGCGCACGCTGGAGGACGGCATCCATACCGCCGACTTCTTTCGCGCCGGCGTCAGTAGCCGGTGCGCCGGCACGCGCGCGTTCGCCGAGGCGGTCATCGCGCGTCTGGGCCAGCGTCCCGCGCGCTTGCCGGCCATCGACTATCCCGAACACGACCCCGAATCGCTGGTCCACCCCGTCGGCGCTGCGGCGCCGCATCGCGCGGCCGTCAAACGGCTGGTGGGCGTCGACGTGTTCCTCAACTGGGATGGGCCGGGTCGCGACGCGAACGCGCTCGGCGCGCAGCTGGAAACACTCGCCGGCCCGCAGTTCAAGCTGGCGATGATCACCAACCGCGGGGTCAAGGTGTATCCACAGGGGCTGCCGCAAACGCTGCGCACCGATCATTGGCGCTGCCGCTTCCCGGCCGCGGCCGAGGGCAGCGCCACGCCGCAGGCCATCGCCGCCCTGCTGCTGCGTCTGGCCGAAACCGGCCTGGACGCGGTCAAGACTGAGAACCTCTACACCTTCGACGGCGAGCGCGGCTACTCGCAGGCGCAGGGCGAGTGAGCATCGCCATGGCCCGGTCTTTCGACCGCTGCGCGCGATAGCCGGCAAGGTGCGCGCCACATTCGCATACAGGGGCCAAGCGGTCGCCCTGCTGACGCAGCACGGCAAGGAACAGGTGATCGCACCGGTGCTCGACGCCGCGGTGGGATGCCGGGTAAAGCGGGTGCATGGCTACGACACCGACCTGTTGGGAACCTTCACCCGCGACATTCCCCGCGCAGGCACGCAGCGCGAAGCCGCGCGCACCAAGGCCCGTTTGGGCATGCAGCTCGCCGGCTTGCCTTTGGGGCTGGCCAGCGAGGGTGCGTTCGGCGCGGATTCGATGATCGGGATGTTGCCCTGGAATGCGGAAGTCCTGATCTGGATCGACGACGTGCAGGGTCTTGAGATCGTCGGTACCGCGCAGGACAAAGCCAACTACGCTCAGCTTCTGACCGCCGACTGGGCAGCGGCCGAAGCCTTCGCCCGGCAGTGGGGGTTTCCCGAGCACCAGCTTGTGCTTCGCCCTGAGCGCCAGGATGATGCGCGGATCCGCAAGGGCATCGCCACCTGGGCGGATTTTGAGACGGGCTTTGCCCGGGCGTTTGAGGGATCGTCGAATGGCCTGGTTTTTCTGGAAACCGACGTGCGGGCGCATGCCAATCCGACGCGCCAGCGGAACATCCGACGCGCTGCGCAGGATCTGGCCAGCAAGCTGTGCTCGCTATGCCCCGAATGCGGCGCTCCGGGTTTTTGGCGGGTGGAGCGCGTGCCGGGCCTGCCCTGCGCGGACTGCGGCGCGCCCACGCGGGAACCGCTCGCCGAGGTGCTGGGCTGCGTGAAGTGCACGCACCGACTGACACGGGCATACGGCGATCGCGCCAGCGCGGATCCCGCTCGCTGCGATGACTGCAATCCGTAAGCGCAGCGCCCGCCGCGCGATGGACATGACCGCGATGAACTGGTCAGGACATCGGACTTGTGTTTGATTCTTGGCCCGATCAAAGCGACAGGAGAACGCCGATGCTTCGCGGAGCATTTACTAACGGCACCGGAACCGGCGTCGGCAAGGCACGCATCGGCGCGGCTTACGCGCATCGGTTGATCGGGCGCGGCCTGGTTTTGCGGCTGCGTAAGCTGGTGGAGTCGGGCCGCGCTGAGGGCCCCGAGGGTCTGGTGTCACAACAAGGAAAGCGCTGCCGATGAACCCTGCTTCCGAAGGATCTCCCAACATACAGCGGGCCGTGACCCTTCTGCATAGCGACGGGCTCGTGGCCTTTCCTACGGAAACGGTGTACGGCCTTGGCGCCGATGCGCGCAATCCGCAGGCCGTCGCCCGGATCTTTTCCACCAAGGGCCGGCCTGCCGACCATCCGCTCATCGTGCATCTGGCGGATGCGTCGCAATTGGGCGCATGGGCGCAACACATTCCGCACGCGGCGTGGCAACTGGCGGACGCCTTCTGGCCCGGTCCGCTGACGCTGGTGCTGCCCCGGGCACCGCACGTGCTGGATGCCGTGACGGGTGGACTCGACACCGTGGCCTTGCGCATGCCCGACCATCCGCTCGCACTGGCGCTACTGCGCGCGTTTGGCGGCGGTATCGCCGCGCCTTCGGCGAACCGCTATGGACGCGTCAGTCCCACCGCCGCTGCGCACGTGCGCGAAGAGCTCGGCGATGCTGTGGACATGGTGCTGGACGGCGGATCTTGCCCGGTCGGCATCGAATCCACGATCGTAGACCTGTCCTCAACGACCATCAGGATCCTGCGCCCGGGCGCGATCACCGAAAGCGCCATGCGTCGCGTCCTGGGTACGCCGGTCATATCGACCGCAGTGGGAGGGGTGCGCGCCCCCGGCCGGAAACCCTCGCATTACGCGCCTCGTGCGCGCGTTGTGCTCGCAGTGGGGGAGGAAGCGGCTGCAGAGGCCGGAAGATGGCGTGCTTGCGGCTATCGGGTCGGCTTGCTGGCGTCGCATCGCCCTCCCGGCCTGCCGGCGGACGTGGCTTGGCTGGATTTCGGCGAAGATGTGCCGGCTCAGGCGCGCAAGCTTTACCAAGCCCTGCGTCAGGCAGATCACTTGGGCCTGCAGATGCTGGTGGCCGTAATGCCGGCGGACGCGGGACTCGGCCACGCGCTGCGTGACCGGCTGCGCCGGGCCGCCGGCCTGGGCGACGGCGGTGCACAAACAGATTCGTCCTAACCAATACTGGAGCAAAGATCCGATGCAGAGCGCTGGCGTCAGTCCTGAACACGCGAAGCACCGGCAGGTGCTGACAAGGCCGGACGATTGGCATGTGCACCTGCGCGATGGCGACATGCTGATGCGCGTGGTGGCGGATACGGCGCAGCGTTTCGCGCGCGCGATCGTCATGCCCAATCTCGCGCCGCCGGTGACCACTACGGCGCAGGCGCTGGCCTATCGCCAGCGGATTATCGACGCGGTGCCGTCGGGCCTGCGCTTCGAGCCACTGATGACGCTGTACCTGACGGACAACACGCCGCCGTCGGAGATCGCGGTGGCCAAGGCCAGCGGCCGGGTACACGGCGTGAAGTGGTACCCTGCCGGCGCCACGACGAATTCGGAATACGGCGTTACCGACATCCGTCGCTGCGACGCCGCCCTGGCCGCCCTGGAAGAACACGGCCTGCCGCTGCTGGTGCACGGCGAAGTGACCGATCCGTCGGTAGACGTGTTCGATCGCGAGCGGGTGTTCATAGAAAGCCACCTGATGCCACTGCTGGCGCGTTTCCCGGGGCTACGGGTGGTGCTGGAGCACATCACGACGCGGCATGCGGTGGACTTCATCGTCCATGCGCACTCCCGCGTCGCCGCCACCATCACCGCGCACCATCTGCTGCTCAACCGCAATGCGTTGTTCACCGGCGGCGTGCGCCCGCACCACTACTGCCTGCCGGTGCTCAAGCGCGAAGAGCACCGCCAGGCGCTGCTGGCGGCAGCCATCAGCGGCAGTCCGAAATTCTTCCTTGGCACCGACAGTGCGCCGCATCCGAAACACGCCAAGGAGTCCGCCTGCGGCTGCGCCGGCATCTATACCGCGCACGCGGCGATCGAGCTGTATGCCGAAGCGTTCGAGCAGGCCGGCGCACTCGACCGGCTGGAGGGCTTCGCCAGTTTCCACGGCGCGGATTTCTACCGCCTGCCGCGCAACCACGAGCGGATCACGCTGGCACGGCAGAGCTGGCCGGTGCCGCAGCAGTTGGGCAGCGGGCAGGACGCGATCGTGCCATTGCGGGCCGGGGAATCGGTTGCGTGGCGCCTGGTCGACGCGCCGTCTGGCGCAGCAACCCCCCGCAACGATCGGTAGCCATCCACCATCCACCATCCGCCAACGCCAGCGGTGGCTGCCCTGGTCAAACCACCAGCACGTCGCAGGGCGCGTAGTAGACGAGAAACTTGCTCACGCTGCCCATCACCATTTCTTCCAGGTGCGAGCCGCCGTGCCGCGCAGCGACGATCAGGTCGGCCGCCAACTCGCTCGCGGTTTCCGGCAACGCCGGATTGGGGTGGCCGTGGACGATCCGGCTGTCCAGCTGCAGATCGGCCAACCCCGCTCTCGAAAGCAGCGTTCGCAGGTCGTCGCGCACGGTTTCGGCCTGCTGCTCGACGTACCGGGCGATCTCGGCTTCCGCAAATCCCTTGTAGCGCAGGTTGACTTCGAACGGCGCCTGGAACGCATGCACCGCCGTGACGCCGGCGGGTCCCGCGACTGCCAGCGCGGTGCGCAGCACGGCCTCCGAGCGCGGCCCCAGATCGACCGCGGCCAGCGCGTGCCGGTAATCGCCGATGGTCGCTTGCCTGACCACCAGCACCGGGCAGGTGGCATGGGTGAGGATCAGCGAGGCCGCGCCGCCGAGAAACAGCTGCTGCAACATGCCCTTGCCGTGCGCGCCGATCACCAGCAGATCGGCATTGAAGTTGTTCGCCGCGTCGACCACCCCGCGGTGCGCGGACCCCGTCACGATTTCGCCGCGCACCCGCCCGGCGCCCATCTGCCGCGCGGTCTGGAGCAGCGCGGCGAGACTGTCCTCGGCGGCGGCGCGCATCCGGGTCGGCACGCTGTCGTGCGCGCCGAACGCGAGCTGCAGGGCCGACAAGCGCGGCATCGCATGCACGATTAGCACTTCGGCGTTGTCCCGCGCCGCGAGCAACGCGGCACGGCGCACGGCCTGTTGGCTCAGCGGCGAAAAATCGGTGGCGGCAAGAATGCGTTTCAAGGGGAGGGCTGCCTTTGCGTGCTATGCGCTGGTGGGAAGGGGCCGGAACGTCGGCTCCGCGATTGCGGCGCGCATGTCCCAGGAGCGTGCCCCGGAGAGAAACATGTCAGTATTTCGGCGAACTAGAGCCGCACGCCAACCGCGCACGGTCCCGGCCTGAAGATCCCGCTGCCTCGCCTGGGCACACCTGGCTTGAGCATACGCTTTCACGGAGAGACGGATCCCACCGGCCAGGCCTGCGTCGCGCCGTGCAGCGCGTCGATGCGCGCCTGCAGCGGCGGGTGCGACATGAACAGTGCCTTCAATCCGCCGGCGGTGCCGCCGAAGATGCCGAACGCCGCGATCTGCGCCGGCAAGGGCTCGGGCTGCGCCTGCTGCAGGCGGCGCAGCGCCGCGATCATCCGCTGCGCGCCGACCAGGCGCGCGGCGCCGGCGTCGGCGCGGAACTCGCGCCGCCGGCTGACCGCCATCACGATCATCATCGCCAGCACGCCGAGCAGGATCTCGGCGACCAGGCTGACGATGAAGTAGCCCGGCCCGTGACCGTCCTCGGTGCGGAACACCACCCGGTCCACGACGAAACCGACCACGCGCGCGAGGAAAATCACGAACGTGTTCAGCACGCCCTGGATCAGCGCCAGCGTGACCATATCGCCGTTGGCGACGTGGCTCACCTCGTGCGCCAGCACTGCTTCGACCTCACCCTGGTCCATGCGTTCGAGCAGGCCGGTGCTGACCGCGACCAGCGCGTGATCGCGGCGCATGCCCGTGGCGAAGGCATTGGGCGCCGGGCTGTCATAGATCGCCACCTCCGGCATGCCGATCCCGACCGCGTCGGCCTGCCGGCGCACGGTGTCGGTGAGCCAGCGCTCGGTGCCGTTGGCCGGCATCGCGATCACGCGTGCGCCGGTTGCGCGCTTGGCCAGCCATTTCGACATGGCCAGCGACAGGAACGCGCCGCCGAAGCCGATCACCGCGGCGAACCCGAGCAGCGCGTTGAAGTCCAGCCCGCCGCGCTCGTCGAGCACGCGGTCGATGCCGAGCACGCGCAGCGTGATCGACAGCACGATCAGAATCGCGAGGTTGGTCAGCAGGAACAGGCCGATGCGTTTCATGGCGAGGCTCTTAATGACAGGTTGGAGGTGGTCAGTTGGAGGTGATCAGGATCGGCTTAGCGGGATTGCGGAGGACCAGTTGCTGCGGCGCCGTTGCAGCGTGCGGCCGACCAGGCGGTCGCTGCGGTGCACGGCCAGCGCGACCGCCTGATACATGTCGCCCGACATCTCGCTGATCAGCAGCGGCGGCATGCCGCGCAGGTTGACCTGCAGGTTGCAGCGCTTGTCGCGGCCGCCACGCGGGCCGTTCTCGTCGCTCAGCCGCACGCGCACGCTCTCGATCAGTCCGCTGTAGCGGCCGAGCGCGTAGTACAGGCGTTGCTGCACGAAGTCGAACAGGGACACGCTGAGCGAAAAGCCCTGCGCGTGGATGCGAAGATTCATGACGGACCTCCTAGCATGGCAAGATTGCCGGTAGGGATACGCTAGGACTGCCAGCCAGGTTGGAAAAGTCGAATATGATCCCGGTCGACTTCGGGAAATTCGAAAATGCAGCGTTCACTCAACTACAAGCATCTGCACTACTTCTGGGCGGTCGCGCGCGCCGGCGGCATCACCCGCGCGTCGGAGAAGCTGCACCTGACGCCGCAGACCCTCAGCGGGCAGATCAAGCAGCTGGAGGAAAGCGTCGGCGTGGCCCTGTTCCGGCAGGTCGGCAAACGGCTGGAGCTGACCGAGGCCGGGCGCGTGGCCTATTCCTATGCCGAGGAGATGTTCGCGCTCGCCGCCGAACTCGGTGATGCGTTGCGTGCGTTGCCCGCCGGCCGCGCACCGACATTCCGCGTCGGCGTCGCCGATGTGGTGCCCAAGTCGCTGGCGCACCGGCTGATTTCGCCGGTGGAGCGACTGGCCGAACCGGTGAGGCTGATCTGCCGCGAGGGCACGCTGGAGAACCTGCTCGGCGACCTGGCCCTGCACCGGCTCGACTTCGTGCTGTCGATCCGCCCGGTGCCGCCCGGATTGAACGTGCGCACCTACAACCACAAGCTCGGCGGCAGCCCGATCGGGCTGTTCGCGCCGCGCGCATTGAAGCTGCCGCGCGGCGCGTTTCCGCGCTCGCTGCACGGCCAGCCGCTGCTGCTTCCGAGCGACGATTCGCCGGTGCGTGCGCGGCTGATGGCCTGGTTCGAGGAACAGCGGGTGGTGCCGCGCGTGGTCGGCGAGTTCGACGACTCTGCACTGATGAAAACCTTTGCGCGCGCCGGCAGCGGGGTGTTCCCGGCGCCGATGGCGATCCGCGAGGAGATCGAGCAGGCCTACGCCTCGGTGCTGCTCGGCCCGGCCGGCGACATCGACGAGAGCTACTACGCGATCTCCACCGAGCGCCGGGTCAGCCATCCCGGGGTGCGCGCGGTGATCGACGTCGCGGCCACCACGCTGGATCCGCCGCAGGGTTGATCGCTATCGGCTGGACTATCGGTTTTCTCGAAGCTTCGGCTCGTTTTATTCGTCTGGATGCGTGTGGTCGTCCGCATCTACGATTACGCCTGTGACGGGTCCCTCTGGCAGCGCCGCGCTGCGATGTCGTCGCCACAACGACCGCCCTCGGAGGGGCCACCCATGGACGCGATCACCGCCTTCCTGTTCAACGACTTCCTGGGCAAGGACGTCTGGCTGTGGCTGGCGTTCCTGGGCATCGTGATCGCGCTCCTGGTGTTCGACCTGAGCGTGCTGCACAAGAAGGACCACGAGATCGAGGTCAAGGAAAGCCTGTGGCTGTCTGCCGGCTACATCGCCATCGCGCTGCTGTTCGGCGTCTGGGTATGGTGGTACATGGGCCCGACCAGCGGCATGCAGTACTACACCGGGTTCCTGATCGAAAAATCGCTGGCGCTCGACAATGTGTTCGTCATCGCGCTGATATTCACCTACTTCGCCATCCCGCGTCTGTATCAGCACCGCGTGCTGTTCTGGGGAATCCTGGGCGTCATTGTCCTGCGCGCGATCATGATCGGCCTGGGCGCGGCGCTGGTCAGCGAGTTCAGCTGGGTGCTGTACCTGTTCGGCGCATTCCTGATTCTCACCGGCATCAAGATGCTGTGGATGATCGACAACATGCCCGATATCGGCAACAACCCGCTGCTCAAATGGATGCGCCGCCACCTGCGCGTGACCCATGAAGTGCACGGCAACAAATTCTGGGTGAAGCTGCCGGCCAGCAATGCGCCTGGCGCCAAGGCCGTGTGGTGGGCGACCCCGCTGTTTTTCGCGCTGGTGCTGGTCGAGTTCGCCGACCTGATCTTCGCGGTGGATTCGGTGCCGGCCATTTTCGCCATCACCACCGATCCGTTCATCATCTACACGTCCAACATCTTCGCCATCCTGGGGCTGCGCGCGCTGTACTTCGCGCTGGCGGCCGTGATCCATCGCTTCAAATACCTGAAGTACGCGCTGGCGCTGGTGCTGGTGTTCATCGGCGGCAAGATCTTCTACAACCAGATCTTCGGCAAGCTGGATCCGTGGATCTCGCTGTCGGTCACCTTCGGCCTGCTTGCGGCCGGCGTGGTCTACTCGCTGTACAGGACACGCTCCGGTGCGTCGCCGCCCGCGGCGGCGCTGTGAGCGTTGGCGATGAACGGCAGCGCCCGCCTGCGGCTTTCTGAGCCCGCCGCCGCGTTCGATTCGCCGCCGGTGTGGAGCCGCGGCCACCGCTTCCGCTGGCTGAACGACGGGCGACAGGCCTACGCGGCGATGCTGACGCGCATAGCAGCTGCGCACCGCGAGATCTCGATGGAGTTCTACATCTGCAAGCCCGGGCGCGTGGCCGACCGCTTCCGCGTCGCGCTGACCGACGCCTGCCGTCGCGGCGTACGCACCCGCGTGCTGCTGGATGCTTTCGGGTCCGATGAAGTCTCCGGGCGTTTCTGGCGAGAGTTCCAGCAGGCCGGCGGCGAGTTGCGCTGGTTCAATCCGGTGCGTCTGCTGCGGCTGAGCTTCCGCAACCATCGCAAGCTGCTGGTGGCAGACGACACGGCCATGGTCGGCAGCTTGAATCTGGCCGATGAACACGACGGCGACGGCGTGGTCAGCGGCTGGCGCGATCTCGGATTGGAAGTCGGCGGCCCGCTGGTCACCGAATTAGCCGCGAGTTTCGACAGGCAGTGGGCGCTGTCTGGATTCGAACCCGACGCATTGGGCCGCTTCGCACGTAGTCGGCCGCATGCCGACGACCTCGCCGATCAGCCCGCGCTGCTGCTGGCGGGTCCGGGCTGCCGCAGCGCCGAGCTGCGACGCGCCCTGCATCGGGACCTAAGGCGGGCCACTCGCGTCGATCTGCACGCGGCTTATTTCCTGCCTTCCTGGCGGCTGCGCCACGAGTTGCGCGGCGCCGCCAAGCGCGGCAAGGTGCGGGTGCTGGTGCCGGCGCATGGCGATGTGCCGCTGGCGCAGCTGGCCAGCCGGCACGCGCTGCGGCGCATGGCCGGGCAGGGCGTCGAGTTCTTCGACTACTTGCCGCAAATGCTGCACAGCAAGCTGCTGGTGATCGACGACATCGTCTATATCGGCTCAGCCAATCTGGATTCGCGCAGCCGATTCATCAATTTCGAGCTGATGTTGAGACTGCCGATTCCCGCGCTTGCGGCGCAGGCGCGCGATCTGTTCGAGCGCGATCTGCAGCATGCGCGGCCCAGCCCACCGCCGGCCGACTCGTTATGGGCGCGGCTGCGCGAACGTGGGGCCTACCTGCTGCTGTCGCGGATAGATCCTTATCTGGCGCGGCGCAAACTGCGCATGCTGCAGTGACTTCGGCGCGCCGGGCGCCGAAGTCGTGCGGACGCAGCGTCAATCTACCGTGCGCTCCGGGGCTGCCTGCGCGCGTCGTTCAGCGCTCGACGATCCGCACCGTGCTCGAGGACTGGTTGTTCGCCGTCACGGTAACGGCCAGCGCGCGCGCATCGCGGCGGTACTCGGCGGCCGTGGCGGTGGCTGAGGATTGCAGGATGCGTTCGCTGAAACCGGCATCGATCAGCGGCTGGCGATGCCAAGCCAGCGCCTGCGCGAACGGCAAAGAGCCGGCGTAAGTGACGTCGCGCTTGCCATCGACCAGTGCATAGGCGCTACGCGCGAGGGCCGCGTGACGCGGGATCTCGGCGATGTCTTCGCCAAGCACGTCGGCCGCGACCGCAGCGGTGCCGACCGTCAGAATCGCCGGAATCCCGGCTTCGAGCCGCTGCGCCGTTTCTGGCGCCACGGTGGCCAGCGTTTCCCGGCCACGTGCCAGCGTGGCCTGCAGTTCCGGGGCCACCGCTTCGAGCTGCCTGCGGGCCTCCGGCGTGAGCGCGGCCACCGTCTCGCGGCCGTCTTGCAGAGTTTTGCTCAATTCCGGAGACAGCGCTTGCAAGCGCTCCTGCGCGTTAGGTATTGCCGCGGCCACGCTGGCCTGGCCGCGCCCCAACAAATCTCCACCTGCATTCCAGGCGTTCGAGATGACCACGACCGCGAGCCAGATGGCCAACGCGATCGTCACCAACAAGGTCAGTGCGAGCATGACCCAGACCTTGCGCGGCACCTGGCGCAGACGCGATACGAGATTGAGCGCTAGTGCCGTCTTTGCTGTGTTCGCCATGTTTGCCGTGTTGCGCATGTACTTGCTCCATTTTGTCTTAGAAATGAAGATCATGCCCGTATGATGATTTCTTTGGAATTCGTATGTAGTAGCACGATGACTCGTATTTTTCGAACATGGCCGCGGTGATGCGCCAAGCCAGACTATCGTCCTACGGCGCTTGTTGCTTGAGAGTGTTCCGCACCTGCTTCAGGAACTCCGGATCGATCCTGCTTCCCATCTGTTCGCTGCGGCCGAGAATGCGGCCTTCGACGTCCAGTAACACCAGTGCGCTGGTGTGGTTGAACTCGCCGTCGGGCTGTACCCGATAACGCACGCCAAGCACGCTGGCGATGTTGCGCACCTGATCGGGCATGGGGCTGGCGAGGGACCAGCGCGAAGGCACAAGTTTGCGTTTGACCGCGACCGATTTCAGCGCCGCTGGCGTGTCGCGCGCTGGGTCCATGCTGATCAACAGGATGCCGATTCGTTCGCGTTCTGCCGCCGTCAGCGCATGCTCCACGGCCTTCCCGCTATCCACGATCAGCGGGCAGATGTAGGCGCACGAGGTATAGAACATCGCCACCAGTTGCGGCTTGCCGCGTTTGCTGCGCCAGTCCCACGATGCGCCATGCTGGTCGGTGAGCTTCAGCGGCAACTGATAGACCGAATCGGCCGGCAGTGGTGTCGGAGCGCCCGCAGCGAACGCGGTGGCCGCGCCCATCAGCAAGCAGACGGATGCTGCGAACCGCCAGTTCATGGCAGGTCCTTTGCGCAGCGGAAGCCGAGATTGGCAGTGGTGTCGCGAGCTTCAAGCGACGATAGCATCGCCACCCGCATCAGCACGGCGTAGTTTTCGCGATCGTCCATGGCCAGTGCGCCTGCGCCACAGAATTTCGCGGTGTTGGCATTGTCCTGGTTGCGGTCGTCGCTGGAGACCAGCAACGAAGAAAAATCCTCGGTCCATTCCCACACCAGTCCATGCAGGTCCTGGACCCCATACACATTGGGCCCTTGTAGTCCCGCGCGCGCCAGCGCCTGCCGCGAAGGTTTCGAATACCAGGACAGGATGCGTTCACGCCAGGCCGGATCCATGCGCGCATCACGACGGGTTTCGTCGGCAGCCGCCGCGTACTCCCACTCGCTCCAGGTCGGCAACCGCGCGCCCTGCGCTGCGCAGTAGGCCTGCGCTGCGAACCAGCTCACCTGCACCACCGGTTGTCCCGGCAGCGCAGTCCCGCCGAGTGACTGCGGCGCTGCCCAATGCGAGAGATAGCGCGGTTCGGCGAATACCTCCGCCACGCGACCGCGACGCCATTGCGGCTGCGCCTGCACGAACGCCAGGTACTGCAGGTTGGTCACCGGCGTGCGCATCAGCTGGAAGGCATGGATGCGCAGCGGCTTGGTTTCATCGTCGTACTTGAGCGCCGTGCGGAAGGGACCACCCGGCAGCGTGACGTAATCCGTATTCACGGTTGCCGCCCTGACATCGTCCGCCTTGACATCGTTCGCCTTCGCGCTGGCCGCATGCGCATCGTCCAGCGCAAGCAGCATCAGCACGAAGACGGCAGACGTGCGCATCGATCAATGTCCTGCCGACGCGTTGGCGGGCTGGGCCGCGCGAATGGTCGCGGCTTCGGCCTTGGTCACCTTGCCGCCAGGATTGCCCCAGGTGTTGAGCACGTAGGTGGAAATATTGGCGACCTCGTCATCGGTCAACTGGTTCATCGGCGGCATGATCGAGTTGTAATCGGTGCCGTTGACCTTCACCGAACCCTGCAGTCCATGCAGGATGACCCGCGCCACCGAGCTGGGATCGGCTGCGATGTAGTCCGACTTGGCCAGCGGCGGGAACACTCCGGGGATGCCTTCGCCATTGGGCTGGTGGCAGGTCGAGCAGGTGCCGGTAAACAGCACCTTGCCCGCCGCGATCTGCTCGGGCACGGACAGATTGCCGGTCTTGGCCGACGCCGCAGCGGTGGCTACGGCAGCCAGATTGGGCTGCGCGCGGTTGCCGAGGTAGACATAGTCCACTTCCTTGCCCGAGTAGATCGCCTTGTTCTCCGGACCATCGACCTTGAGGATGCCGAGCGCGCCTTTGTTGAAGGCTCGGAAGATGCTGTGGTCGACCAGCACGTAGCTGCCGGGCACGTCCAAATGGAATTCCATCATCGCAGCACCACCCGATGGGATCAGAGTGGTCTGCACGTTCTCCTGGAAGTGGGTGCCGCCTTCGTACCAGACCTTGTCGAAGATTTCGCCAATCACGTGGAAGCTGGACACCAGGTTGGGGCCGCCGTTGCCTACATACAGGCGCACGGTATCGCCGACGCTTCCGGTCAGTGCCTTGTCGCCAGTGATCGAGCCTTCGCTGCCGTTGAACAGTACATAGCTTGGGTTTTCATCGATGCCCTTCTGCATGTCGAACGCCTGATGGCCCTTCTCGCGATACTTGCCGGCGGTATAGAAGTCGCCCTGCATCACGTAGTACTCCTTGTCCACCGGCGGCAGCCCTTCCGGCGGTTCGACTAGGATCAGGCCGTACATGCCGTTGGCGATATGCATGCCGACCGGTGCAGTGGCGCAGTGGTAGACGTACAGGCCGGCGTTGAGCGCCTTGAAGGTGAAACGCGAAGAGTGGCCGGGCGCGGTGAAGCTGGAGGCCGCACCGCCACCGGGCCCGGTCACGCCATGCAGGTCGATGTTGTGCGGCATTTTCGACTCAGGCATGTTGCGCAGGTGGAACTCCACCGTGTCGCCCTGGCGCACGCGGATGAAACTGCCGGGTACCGTGCCGCCGAACGTCCAGAAGGTGTAGCTGACGCCTTCGGAGATTTCGAGATCGGTTTCGATCACGTCCAGCTTCACGATCACCTTGGCAGGCGCCTTGCGGCCCGTGGCCGGCGGCACCAGCGGCGGACTGGTCAATATCGCCTCGATCTCCGGCCCTTGTGGCGGGCCGAAGTCGCCCTTGCGCTCACTGCTGCTGCGCTCGGCGGCAGTGGAGTCCGCTTCGTCGGCTTGCTTGTTGCAACCGCCCGTCGCCAGCAGGGCGGCAAGGGCCAGACAGGTCAGCACGTGTTTCATGCTCGTTTCCAGGTGGGTTCGATGAAATCAGTGGATCGGACTGAAAGCGGCTTTCGGAGCGCCGCGCAGCACGTCCGCGAAGCCGTGGTTGACGTCGCGATGGCCCGCTTCGTCATCGCGTACCGCCAGCACCACTTCGCGCAGGCGTGCACTGGCCGGCAGGTGCCAGTAGTCGAGTGCGATCTGTGGGGCGGCGACGTTGTCCACGCGCCCGGCGTCGATCTCGGCCAGGTACTGGGTGTAGCTGATCACAGCCTGTTCCTCGAAGTAACCCACCAGCCGGTGCGCGGTGCGCGAGGACACGACGTAGAGCACCAGGAAGAAAGTGAAGAACAGCGCCTGCGCCACCAGCACCAGCATGCGTTCGAGCCAGTTGGGCCTGGCGATCTCGATGAAGGTCATCAGGTGCATGCGCTCGTTTTCGGCTTCGTCCATCAGCGTTCGGATCCAGCCCTCGTCCTCGCGCATCCAGCGCAGGCAGCGCAGGTGGATCAGTGCGGCACCGACCAGGCCCGGCACCGCGGCGACGGTCTCCAGCACGATGGCGCGGTTGCCGTAACGCTTGGCGAAGAAGGTGTCGGCCAGGAAACGGAGGCTGCGGGTGATGCCAAAGGCGACGCGATCGGACCAGTCGTCGATCTGGTGATGCTGGTCGAGCGACAGCGAGGTCGATGCGGCGACAACGTCATGGTGGGTCATTTCAGTGCTCCAGTGTCCGGAGGGGCGCGTGGGTACGTCCATCCCATTGCGTACGTTGAACCTGCGAAGCGGACAGTCCCATGACCTGGATCAAGCGCGGTGCGGTAGGCGCCGAATACGATCGCGCTTGACCCGGATCAGGGCCGCGCGGGTCTCGCCGTGGTCTGCTGGTGGCGTGCACTGAAGGCAGTGCCATAAGCGGAGACGGTGATGACTTATGAATCGGAGTGGACGGGTTTGGATGCGCTGCCGCAGTCGGGCCTGCACGAAGCCTTGAACGCCGCAGGCGTGGACTGCAACGTCCACGGGTATTGCGATCGTGCCGCGCAGGATTGGGACCCCTCGCAGGATTGCGCAGCGACATGCGATCAATCCTGCAGGTGCTCCGCAGGTGCCTGAAATCGAGATCGATGCCGGCGTCATCGGCGCGGGCCTCGGTATCGAACTGTCACTCGTGCAGGCGCACCTGCGAGACGGCCGGATTCGCGTGCTGTGCGAGCGCGGCACCGGCGAAGACAGCGGCACCTTTCGGGTGAGCTTCCACTTCGGCACGCAGTCCCTGCGGCTGCTCGTGGATGCGGCTGGAGCCCTGCTGCAGCGCGAGTTGCGCAATGCGGATCCGGCTCAGGCCAGCCATCCCATCGGATGATGCGCGCGGGCGATGCCAATGATGCCGACGTAGACCACCACCGCGGCAACGAACGTGATCGCGCGCACGCGCACGCTGCGCCCGCGTTTGAGTGCAAGGCTGCCCAGCACCACGTAGACCACCAGCAGTACGATCTTCAGCGCCAGCCAGCCATTGGCATACATCCCGTGCGGCAGGATGGCCAGTAGCATGAAGGCCGCACTGAGCAGCACGGTGTCGATGATGTAGCTGAGGTAGCGCAGCGGCGCCAGCATCGCGATGCGTTCGCGCCCGGCCTGCACCAAGGTGCCGCGCAACAGGAACAGCAACCCGCTGGCGATGACCGAGGCCACGTGCACCCATTTGATCTGGGCGTAGAACTCGATCATCGGTTGCGCCTCATCCCGGCTTGCCGTCAGCACGCGGGGTCAGGTAGATGCGACCGATCCGGGCGACCCACGGAGCGAACGCCAGCAGCCAACCGATTGCTGCAGCCACCTGCCAGGCCATGGCATCGGGCGCGACTTCGGCCACCACCCGGATCACCGCCACCCCCTGGATCGCAATGAACGCGAACCAGGCCGCAGCCGGCATTCGCATCGGTCGTCCCGAGTGCCCTTGCGTCACCCGCGTGACCATCGCGATCAGCACGCTGCCGAAGAAGCCGATGAACAGCGCATGCGCCGGCGCGCGGCCGAGCCAGAACACGCCGGCGGCCAGGTAAGCCAGGCTCTGCCCGAGATACAGCGCGAATGTCACGGGCAACCACGCCAGGCCCACGAACAGCACGCTGAGGATCGCCGGGGCCGGCTTGCGCGGCCGCTCCTGCGCATCCTGCGCTCGCGGCACTTCGGCGTCCGTGCCCTTCGGCCACCAGCGCACGCAGAGGGTGGTAGTCAGCACCAGCAGCGGCAGGTCGGCCAGCCACAACCACGCGTACGCGTGAACCAGTTCGAGCACCAGGTGGAGCAGGGCCAATGGCCAGAACACCGCCAGCAGCCACAGCGGACGCCATGGTGTGTAACCCGGCACCACGCTGCCCGCGAAGAACGGGAACATGCGATGGGCGACAGTGAAATAAACCGGCAACAGCAGGCCGAAGGTGCCGATCTTGATGCTGGCGAACACCCATAACGGCGAAGCGCCCCACAGGAATGCAATCCAGGCAAGCAACCCGACCAGCCCCAGCAGCAGGGCAGCAAGGCACGATCGCGCGTGCCACGTGCTGCCTTGTTCGCGCCACAACAGCGGCGCCAGTGCGGCGATCCCCGCGCTGAATCCAATCGCCGTCAACAGCGCACCGACCAGCACGCCATGCGGCACGCCCAGAGCTCCCAGCAAGGTCGCCAGCTGGCCACCGAACAGCCCCAGCCCCACTGGCAAATAGCGCACGCGCGGTATGTCCGGCTGCCCGGTCCACTTCGGGAACGTGGTGAGCAGGAAGCCGAAGAAGAAACTCGGCAATACCTGGTACTGCATGACGAAGGCATGCACCCAGCCCGCAGGCCACTCGGGCTGTGGCAGGGACATCGCCGGCCAGCGCGCCATCGCAAGCCACGCTGCCCACCACGCCATGGCCAGCATCAGGTTGCTGGCGCCGATGAAGAACATCAGCCGATGCGGTGCAGTGGTCAGCAGGTGTGGTGAAAGTGGTTGCAACGATGACGCGGGATTGGTGTCCATGGTCCTCTATCGGTGGTGATTGCCCTCTCGGAAAAAGAGGCTGGAGAGATTGACTGTTGCGGCTGCGCAATGCGTAGCCCGGGTAGAGCGAAGCGACACCCGGGGCTCTTCGCTTCGTTTCGGAAAGACCCGGGTTTCGCTTTGCTCTACCCCGGGCTACGTCGCTCCGCCACCCCGTGTGTCGCAGGGTGGCGAAACTGCATCAGGCTTCTTCCCGCCCCCCGTCCCCGACCAGCAGCGGCTCGCGCTTGGGCGCTATCCACAACCGCAATACGAACCACGCCAGTGCCACCGCCCCCACACTGAAGATGATGTCGCCGGGCATGCGCATCCAGATCAGCAGCTCCACGATGGGCTTCTGCATGAACTCGGCCGAACGCGAATACCAGTAGCCGTGTTCGATCGCCGCCAACAGCTGCATCGTGCCCAGCGGCAACAGCGTGAGCACCCCCATCAGCGCCAGGCCGATGTTGAGTGACCAGAACGACAGCTTCAGCATTTTCGTATCCCACACCATCTGTCCACGCAGGCCGCGCAGGCAGAACAGCACGAGCGCGATGCCGAGCATGCCGTACACGCCGAACAATGCGGTGTGCGCGTGCAGCGCGGTCAGGTTGAGGCCTTGCATGTAGTACAGCGACAGCGGCGGATTGATCAGGAAGCCGAACAGGCCGGCGCCGACCAGGTTCCAGAACGACACCGCGATGAAGAACATCACCGGCCAGCGGTAGCGCGCCATCCACGGCGTGGCCTTGCCCAGTTTCCAGGTGTGGTAGGCCTCGAAGCCCAGGTAGGCCAGCGGCACCACTTCCAGCGCGCTGAAGCTTGCGCCCAGCGCCACCACCGAGATTGGCGTGCCGACGAAGTACAGATGGTGCAGGGTGCCAAGCACGCCACCGGCCATGAAGATGATGGTGGCGAACAACACCGCGATATTGGCGGTCGAGGTCTTGACCAGGCCCAGTCGGGTGAAGATCAACGCCATCACTGCGGTGGCGAACACTTCGAAGAAGCCTTCGACCCACAGGTGTACCAGCCACCAGCGCCAGTACTCCACTTCGGAAATGTGGGTGTGTTCGCCCCACATCAGCGCCGAGGCGTAGAAGAAGCCGATGGCCACGGTGGACAGGAACAGCAGGCCCACGATCGATTTGGTATCGGTGGCCGGGCCCTTGAAGATCGGCCACAGCGAGCGGCCCACCAGGGTCACCCACAACAGCAGGCCGATGAACAGATACCACTGCCAGAATCGACCCAGGTCGGCGTATTCCCAGCCCTGGTGGCCGAACCAGAAGTTGTATTCCAGCGGCAGGATTCCCGCCACCGCGAACCACTGGCCTGCAAAACCGCCGACCACGATCAGCAGCAACGAAACGAACAGGAAGTTCACGCCGAAGCGTTGGTATCTGGGCTCGTGGCCGGACAAGGCGGGACCGATGTACAGACCGGTTCCCAGCCACGCGGTCGCGATCCACAGCACCGCCAGCTGCGTGTGCCAGGTGCGGGCCAGCGAGTACGGCAGGTATTGCGACAGCGCGAAGCCGTAGGCGTCCTGGCCTTCGACCTGGTAGTGCGCGGTGATCGCGCCCAGCAGGATCTGGAACAGGAACAGGGCCAGAACCACCCAGAAGTACTTGGCGGTGGCACGCATCGAAGGTGTGATGCGCAGCAGCGCGAACGGGTCGGTGGCCGGGATCGGGTGGGCCTCTTCTCCGCGGCCGTGGGTGACCGCGTAGTGCCAGCCCAGCAAGGCGATGCCGGCGATCAGGAACAGCACGCTGAAGGCCGACCACACCCACAGCGCCGGTGGCGGCGTATTGCCCACCAGCGGCTCACTGGGCCAGTTGTTGGTGTAGGTGACCTTCTTGCTCACCACGCCTGCCTGGGCCGGCGCCAGCGTTCCCGCATCGGCTGCCGCGCGCTCGGTGGTCGCGGCCCAGGCCGTCCACCAGAAGAACGCAGTCAGCGAACGCCGGTATTCCGCCGTGCCCACCGTGTTCTGCTTCATCGCATACTGCTCGCGCAACTCGGCAGTGGCCGGATCATTGCCGAACAGGCTCACGTAGTGCGCCGCCACATTGGAGATCGCGAGCGCGCGGTCCTGGGTCAGGGTGATGGTGCCGGTGGCAGCGTCGTAGGTGTTCTCGCGCATCATCACCTGCAGGCGACCCTGCAGCGCGGCCTGCTGCTCGAAAGGCAGTTGCGCGTAGGTCACGCTGCCCCCGTCGCGACGCGCCCACAGGTTCAGCACTTCGATCGCTTCGCGGTGCAGCCAGTCGGCGCTCCAGTCCGGCGCCACGTACGCGCCATGGCCCCAGATCGACCCCAACTGCATCCCGCCCATCGATTGCCAGACCTGGCGGCCCTGCTCGATGTCGGCGCGGGTGTAGATGACGGCGCCATCCTGTGCCAGCACTTTATCCGGCATCGGTGGTGCAGCGCGGAAGATCTCGCCACCAGCCCACAGCAGCACGGCGAATGACGTGACCAGCAGGACGGCCAGTGCTGTCCATAGCTTGCGGGTATTGCTCATGGGCGGACTCCAGTGCGAATGCTCGCATGGTGGTCCCTTGCATCGGGGCGTCGCCATGATCCAGGTCAAGCGGTGAGGTGCTCGACCACGCCAGACTGGACCCCCGGCTGTGCCCTGCGCGTGATGAGTGCCCTCAACGACTGAGTCGGGGTTGCATTGCTGACCACAGATCTGCGCAGCGGCATTGCGTCCGACGCTGCATCGATTCGATCTCTCGACACAGAGCTGCAAGTTGCCCCGCATCCTGCGGGCACTTGAGCACCACGCCCGATTGGAGTCGGCTCGATACGGCAATCTGGAACCTGCTGCCGGCTTGATCGAGGTCAGGGCGCGCATTCCATGGTGCGCACAACATGGCGACGATCGAGCGCGCTCTTTCAAGCAATGCCGCAATGCGTGGCGCGCTTTTAATACGCCGCAGGTTCCACTCAATCAGCACGCGAGGATATTTTCCAGATGCAGTTCAAGATCAGGATCACCGGCTTGAAGCCGGATGTTGACGTCATCGAACAGGCGCTCAGAGCAGTTGACCCCGCGGCGCTGGTCGACATCGACCAGACCGGCCAGATCTTGAGGGTCGCCGCGTCGATCGAGCCACCCCATCTGTTGGGATTGATGGGCCAAGTTGGCTATCCAGTAGCCCAGGAGCAGCTGGAGCAGGTGCCCTCTGAATGTTGCGGCGGCTGCGGAGGCTAGCGCGACTTAACCGAAAGAACAGGCTTGGTCTGGGCATCGTTACGCGATCACGGCGACGATTGCAGCACCAACACCGGCCTGCCGCGCTTGTTGCGGCTACTGACGCAGCATCGGCGCTGCGAGCGTTTCGAGCTGCTTGCGATCAAGGAGTTCGAGTTCGCGGCGGTCGACTTGCAGCATGCCCTCCTCCTGGAAGCGCTTGAGCACCCGGCTCACGGTTTCCGGCGCCAGCCGCAGGTAGTTGGCGATATCGGTGCGCGCCATGGTCAGCTGGAAGCGGTCGGGCGAAAACCCGCGCGCCGCTAGGCGCCTGGAAAACCCCACCAGGAACGCCGCCATGCGTTGATCGGCCGAATAGTCGCCGGCAAGCAGCGAAGCGCTGCCGATATCGCGGCTCATCAGCCGGAACAGATGTTGCTGCAGGCCGGGCAGGCGCGCGGCCAGGATCGAGATCTTGGGAAAAGAAAAGCGGCACAGCATCGCCGTGTCCAGTGCGATCGCATTGCACGGATAGCGATCGCCATCGATGGCGTTGAGTCCGATCACTTCTCCGGGCAGATGGAACCCCAGTACCTGCTCATGGCCATCGCGGTCGGTCACATAGGTCTTGACCGTGCCGGCTCGGACCGCGGCAATCGCCTCGAACGGATCGCCTTCGCGAAACAGGTGCTCACCCGCGCGCAGCGGGCCCACGTGCTCGACCAGCACGTGCAGGTCCATCAGTGCGCGTTTGTCCATGCCCTCGGCCAGGCACGCTTGCGAGAACGCGCAGGTGCTGCAGAAACGCAGCACATCGCCATCGTCGGCGACGACTTTTGGATCAATCCGCGGAAATACGGTATCGCTCACGCCGCGTCTCCGTGCGGATTCAGATCGCGCGTGAGAACTGCGTGAGGGAGGTGGCCGGGGCGCCAGCGTGAATTTGAAGATATTGATCGAAGCACATGGCGATATTACGCAACAACAGCCGGCCGCGTGTGCTGACGGTGATGCGTCCGGGTTCGAACCGCACCAGCCCGTCGGCTTGCAGAGGCTGCAGCTGGGCCAATGCATCGGCGAAATAGCAGTTGAAATCGATCGAGTAGCGGTGCGCCAGGGTGTCCATCGGAATCTCGCCATTGCACATCAGGCCCTGGATCAGGTCGGCGCGGATCGTATCGTCTTCGGTCATGTGCATGCCGCGGAACACCGGCAGGCGGCCTGCGTCCAGTGCGGTTTGCCACGCAGGCAGATCGCGCGGATTTTGGCTGAAGGTGTCACCGACATGGCTGATCGCACTTACGCCCATGCCGACCAGGTCGGTGTCGGCATGGGTGGTGTAGCCCATGAAGTTTCGATGCAGGCCACCGCGCTGCTTGGCAAGCGCCAGCGTGTCGCCGGGCAGGGCGAAATGGTCCATGCCGATGTAGAGGTAGCCGGCGGCCGTGAGTTTCTCGATGGCGACGCGCAGCAGGTCGAGCTTGAGCTCGGGGGAAGGCAGAGTGGGTTCATCAATGCGTTGCTGGGCCTTGAACAGCCAGGGTACATGGGCGTAACCGTAGATCGCCAGGCGGTCGGGGCGCGCGCCGACCACCGTGTCCAGCGTGCGTGCGAAGCCGTGGAGGCTCTGCTTGGGCAAGCCGTAGATCAGGTCGACATTGACCGAGCGCATGCCGTGGCTGCGGCAGGCCTCGATGATGGCCAGGGTTTCCTCCACGCCCTGCACGCGGTTCACCGCTTCCTGTACCTCCCGGTCGAAATCCTGCACGCCGAGGCTGGCGCGGTTGAAGCCCGCCGCGGCGAGCTGGCCCACTTCGTCGGGGGTGATGAAGCGCGGATCGAGTTCTATCGACAGGTCACGGTCGGGCGCATCGCTGAAACGGAAATGCCTGCGCAGCACGTCGACGGCTTCGGTCAGTTGCGCCGGCGACAGGAAATTGGGCGTGCCGCCACCAAAATGGAGTTGGATCACTTCGCGATCGCGATCGAACAACGACGAGGTCAGCTCGATCTCGCGATACAGGCGCGACAGGTAGATCTCACCGCGCGCCAGATCGCGGGTGATGATGCGGTTGCAACCGCAGTAGAAGCACGGACTGGTGCAGAAAGGCACGTGTACATACAGCGACAGCCGCCGCGGGATGGGATCCCCGTTACTGCGCTGCACGGCTTCACGCAGCTGCGCCTCCCCGAAGCTGTCGCTGAACTGCGGCGCGGTCGGGTAAGAGGTATAGCGCGGACCGGGGCGGTCGTAACGATCGAGCAGCCCCGCATCGAAAAGCGGTTCGGGATTCATGGACACACGCTAGGTGGCCTGGCCTTGCATCGCCTTGATATGGGTCAACTGCCGATCTATTGATGCGCGCTCCCGGAAAATCAAAAGCTTCAACCTTGTAGATCCAAGCAAGCTGGGATCTACACACCACCGGAAGCATCGTGGGAGAGATGTGAGTCGCGATGCCGGAAATGGCCTCTTCGCGCGCCTTGAGGGCCTCAAACCCCTTTGGAGCACGTCGCTCCCACAGGGGCAATGCCTGCTATTGCGCCACGAAACGTATCGCCTGTCCGCCACCGGGTGCCAAGCGCAGCGTCAAGGTATCCGTGCGGGTGACGTTGCGTTCCTCTATCACGATGTCCTCCGGCGCCTTCTTCCAATCCGCCTTGGGCCCGTCGCGGTAGATCTGCGCGGTGTAGCTGCGGCCCGGATCCAGGAACGACAGCGGCGCGCTGAGTTCGCGGCCTTCCTCGTCGGACACCGCGCCCAGGTACCAGTTGTCCGAATGGCGATCCTTGCGCGCGATGGTGACGAAATCGCCGACCTCGCCGTTGAGCACGCGAGTGTCTTCCCAGTCCACCGGCACGTCCTTGATGAACTGGAACGGCGCGGGATTATTTTCGTAGTTGTCCAGCAGGTCCGCGGCCATCTGCAATGGACTGTAGATCACCACGTACAGCGCCAATTGCTTGGCCCAGGTGGTGGCGACGCCATCGGGGGCGCGCGTCTTCATGCCGAAGATACCCGGCGTGTAGTCCATCGGTCCGGCCAGCAGCCGGGTGAACACCAGGTTGGCCTCGTGCTCGGGCGGGTTGCCGGGCTCGCCCCAGGCGCTGAACTCCATGCCGCGTGCGCCTTCGCGCGAGATCCAGTTGGGGTACGTGCGGCGCAGGCCGGTATCCTTGATCGGTTCGTGCGGATTGACCGCGATGCGGCGCTCGGCCGCTTCCGTCACCACTTTCAGATGATGCCGCGCCATGTCCTGGCCTTCGTGCCAGGCGTAGTGCAGCTTGCCATCGCTGCCGATCACTTTCGCCTGTCCGGCGTCGGCCACGTAGCCGGTCTTGACGGCATTGATGCCCAGGCGCCGGTACAGGTCGAACCCGGCCTCCATCTGCGATTCGTAGTGGGCCGCGTGTCCCGAGGTTTCATGGTGGCCGATCAGGCGCACATTCTTCGATTTGGCGTAAGCCGCCAGTTGTTCGATGTCGAAATCCGGATACGCCTGGGTGAAGCTGAATTCCTCGCCGTTGCCGAACCAGTCGCCGTCCCAGCCCACGTTCCAGCCTTCCACCAGCACGCCGCCGAAGCCGTGCTTGGCCGCGAAGTCGATATGGCGCATCACGTTTTCGTTGGTCGCGCCGTGCTTCGGCCCCGACGCCCAGGTTTTCTTGTCCAGGTGCATTTCCCACCACACGCCGACGTACTTCATCGGCGTGATCCACGACACGTCGCCGAGTTTGTTGGGTTCGTTGAGGTTGAGGATCAGGCTGGACGTCACCAGCCCGCCGGCGTCGTCCGACAGCTGCAGCGTGCGCCAGGGCGTGTCGAACGGCGCGCTGCGCACCACTTTGCCGTCGCCGATGCCGGGCGTGAGGTCCGCGCGCAGCTTGCGCCCTTCGATGCGGGTCAGGTTCATGCCGGCGTAGTCGACCAACGCCGCTTCGTGGATGGAAACATGCAGGCCGCTGTCGGTGCGCAGGGTGAGGGGCGTCTGCGCATCGCCGACTTCCTGCAGCGGCGTGCGATGGTAAAGATATTCCTCGCGGTTCCATTCGCCGGCCGGTATCCACCACGCCGTGGCCGCTTCGACGATATTGAACTCGGTCAGCTCTTCGCCGATCTTGACCTGCTTCAGCGCGGCCTGGTCCGGAAATTCGTAGCGGAAGCCCAGTCCGTCGTCGTACATGCGGAACACCACGTCGAAGCTGCGCTTGAGCGCGTTCTTCTCGGTCAGCGTCACCCGCAGCTCGTTGTAATGGTTGCGGATACTGCGGCGCTCGCCCCAGGGCTGCTCCCAGGTCTGGTCGAACGTGCCGGTCTTGTGCCCGGCGATGACGAAATTGCGCTCGAACTTGGGCGCGTCGAGGAACAGGAAACCGAGCCGCGACGGCGCGATCACCGGCTTGCCCTTGCGCGAGACCGCGTAGCTCGGGCGTCCGTCGTAGTCGGTGGTGATTTGCACCGCGATATCGCCGTTCGGCGAAGCGACGCCGAGCTTGGGCGGAACCGGGCGCGCGGGCGCGGCCAGCGCATGGGCGGAGAACAGCAGCGCGGTCAGCGCGAACAGACGAAGGAGCATGCGGGTTTCCGGATAACGGACACGAGACCGCATCCTGCGCCAGCGGATTCAGCGCAACAAGCTGCGCTGCGGGAAGAATACGTATGCAAGCGCGGCGTGCACCGGCAGCAGCAGCGCCACCCAACCGTGATTCACCTGCGGCCGCAGCGGCAGCCAGTGCAGGATCCAGGCCAGCGTCGCCGCCATCGCAACGAGCGCCAGCAGCCAGCGAAACCACGCGCCCGGCGTGCGTCCGCGCAGCAGCGTCAGCGCGCCTGGAAGCAGCAGCAGGCACAGCGGATTGAGCAGCAGCAGATTGCGGTTGGCCCAAGCGGCCTGGTGTTCGGTGAACCCCCACAGAAACACCAGCAGCGCGCCGCACACGCCGCACAGCAGCCACAGCGGCAGCGCCAGCGCGGCGATGACGCGCGGCCAACGCGGCGCCAGCGCGACGATCGCCGCCGCGCTCAGCAGGCCGATCAGCAGCCACGGCCACCAGCGCCGCGGCGACTCCGCGGGCTCGGGCGTGGTGAGATGCGGCAGCAGCTGTTCTTCCCGCTGTACCAGCGGCCGGCCCGCGGTGTTTTTCGCTTCGCGCAGGCTGTCGGCCAGACGCATCGGCACGTAGGCCTCCTCCCAGCGCGACATCGGCGTGTCCGCGTACGGGCCCAAGCCGGCGTCGAAACCCAGCCACATCCACGCCGCGGGCGAAGCCAGGCGCACCGCTTCGCTGCGGAAGGTGTTGCCGCGCGAACGACCCGCCAACTGCGGTTTAAGCGCGCCGCCCAGCGCCGCGTCCAGCGCGTCGCGCACCTGGGTGGAGCAGTTGGAAGTGAAGTAGTCGTAGCGGTAGCGCGCGTTTTCGGGCTTGGCGCGCTCGGCCAGCGCGTCGGCCAGCGCCTGCGCTTGCGGCGGCGTCAGATCCAGCCACTGCAGATTCACCCCGCGCCCGGTTTCGCGGTAGTGGATGAGGTCCTGCTCCAGCGGCAGCGCCACCAGGTAGTACTGCATGTAGCCGCGCGCGAAATTGGCGACGAAACCCGGCTCGGCCGGGTCGAAGAAACCGAAGTTGTAGGACGTGGCCGCGCCGGTTTCCGCATCCACCACCACGATGGAGTCGTGGCCGAAGCGTTCGAAGAAAATGTCGCCCGGCTGCATCGTCGCCACGCCGATGCGCTTGCTGGAAACAGGCGCTGCCGCCCACGCCGATGCGGCGAGCAGCCACAGCAGGCATAGGACCCCGATGCGGGACAGCACGCTAGCTATCGGACAGCACGCCGACATGGAACGCATGCACGCGGCGCGCGTCGGCCTTGGCCACGCGGAAGGCGAAGCGGCCCAGGGTCAGCTCTTCGTCGGTGTCGGGCAGATGGCCGATGGCCGCGGTGACCAGGCCGCCGACGGTGTCGTATTCGTCGTCGGCGAAATCGGCGCCGAAACGCTGGTTGAAATCGGAAATGGGCGTGAGCGCATCGACCACGTACCGGCCGTCGGCCTGGGCGGCGATGAGGGTGACCTCATCTTCGGCGTCGTCGTGCTCGTCGTCGATCTCGCCGACGATCTGCTCCAGCACGTCCTCGATCGTGACCAGACCGGCCACGCCGCCGTATTCGTCCACCACGATCGCCATGTGGTTGCGCGACAGGCGGAATTCCTTGAGCAGCAGGTTGAGCTTCTTCGATTCGGGAATCAGCACCGCCGGGCGCAGCAGCTCGCGGATGCTGCCGGGGCCGTTGTCGGCCACCACGCCGCGCAGCAGGTCCTTGGCCAGCAGGATGCCCATGATTTCGTCCTTGTTGTCGCCGTGCACCGGAAAGCGCGAATGGCCGGATTCCACCACGTCCTTCATCAAATCCAGGAACTTGCCCGCGATGGGCAGCGACACCATCTGCGAGCGCGAAATCATCACGTCGCCCACGGTCAGGTCGGCCACGGCGATCGCGCCTTCCATCATGCGCAGGGTATCGCTGGCGATCAGGCCGTCGCTCTCCGCGTCTCGCAGCAGGGCGACCAGGTCGTCGCGGGTGGTGGGTTCGCCGGAGAACGCCGAACTGATGCGGTCCAGCCAGGTGCGCCGCTTCTCGAGGGACTTCTCCGAATGTTTTTCGGCGTGTTCCGGCGCGGGGGTACTGTCGTCTTCTGACATGGTGGGGAAACGAGGCAGCCGGGGGAGGGCGACCGCATCAGTCTAGCAGGGTGCGGTGTCCGCCAAGGGGGACTTCATTCGCGGCACGGGCGGGCTTCAGCCCCGGCGCAGTGCCGCTATTCCATGTCCGGAATGAAGCCTTTCCGCGGGATATTACGGGCTTGCGGGATCCGCGGCTTCCGGCTCGTCCGCCAGATCGAGACTGTAGGTACAGCCCACCAGCGTCTTGCCCGGATGCGAATCGACGTTAGACACGTTGAGCACCGCCGAATTGATGACCAGGGCGCCGCTGGCTTCATCGCGCTGCTCGACGCTGCGCAGCTCCTTGCCGAACATGGCCTTGGCCGGCGTGTCGATGGCGGTTTCCAGCTGCAGCTGTTTGGCCAGCGGACGCGGGTCGGGCAGGTCCAGGATGGCGATGATGCTGTTGCCGGCGAAGGCGAGGTGGTCGCTGCGGTGACCGAATACGGCGATCGGCGTATTCAATTTGAATTCGGTCAAGAACAGGTTCGCCTGCGGCAGCGGCCGCCAGCCCAGCGCCACCGCTTTCAGCGGCTCTTCCAGCGCCGGCGCCAGCGCGTGGAAATCGGCCAGCGCGCTCCGGCATTCGATCAGGCTGGGCAGATCAACGCGCGCGGTATCGGCGCCAGCATCATCGGGCGTGGTCTCGGCCAGCGCGCAGAACGGCACGCACAGCGCCGCCCACAGTGCAAAACGCATGCTCATTCCTCCAGTGCGTAAGGGTCGTCGATGCCGAGTTCGGCCAGGATCCCGCGCTCCAGCTGCTCCATCGCTTCGGCTTCACGGTCGTCCTCGTGATTCCAGCCCAGCAGATGCAGCGCACCGTGCACGGTGAGGTGCGCGTAATGCGCGGCCAACGGTTTTTTCTGTTCCCTGGCTTCGCGCGCCACCACCGGTGCGCAGATCACCAGGTCGCCCAGCAGCGGCATCTTGAAGCCTTTCGGCATCTTCACGCCTTCGGCCATTTCCGCCGGGAAGCTGAGCACGTTGGTGGCGTAGTCCTTGCCGCGGTAGTGGCGGTTGAGCGCGCGGGCTTCCTTGGTATCCACGATGCGCACCGCCAGGTCGGCCTCGCGGATGCGGCCATGCAGCGCGGCGCCCACCCACTTGCGAAAGCTCACCGCCGACGGCAGGCCGGCGCGCGGCAGGGCGTAGCTGACGGAGACTTCCAGTAGGACGGGGCCTTGGGTCATTGGGGTTCGTCATTCCCGCGAAGGCGGGAATCGCTCCTGCTTTGTAGAGCCGAGCGTGCTCGGCTGTCTTTCGATTTCGGGCAACACGGTTTTGGGCTGCATTATCCCCACTCGATCTCCTTGAAGAAGGCTAAGAGCGATTCCCGCCTTCGCGGGAATGACGAACTGAAGAGTCACCCCGCCCCCGTCTGCGCATCCTTGCTGTCGCGCGCATCGTAAGCCTGCACGATCTTGGCCACCAGCGGGTGCCGCACCACGTCGTGGCTGGTGAAGAAGGTGAAGCTGATGCCGTCCACGCCGCGCAGCACGTCCAGCGCGTCGCGCAGGCCGGATTTCTGATGCTTGGGCAGGTCGATCTGGGTCAGGTCGCCTGTGACCACGGCGGTGCTGCCGTAGCCGATGCGGGTCAAAAACATCTTCATCTGCTCGATGCTGGTGTTCTGCGCCTCGTCCAGGATCACGAACGCATCGTTGAGCGTGCGTCCGCGCATGTACGCCAGCGGGGCGATTTCGATGACGTTCTTTTCCAGCAGCTTGAGCACCTTCTCCACGCCCAGCATTTCGTACAGCGCGTCGTACAGCGGACGCAAGTACGGATCCACTTTCTGCGACAGGTCGCCAGGCAGGAAACCCAGCTTCTCGCCGGCCTCCACCGCCGGGCGCACCAGGATCAGGCGCTGCACGCGCGATTCGTTCAGCGCTTCCACCGCGCTGGCCACGCCCAGGAAGGTCTTGCCGGTGCCGGCCGGGCCGATGCCGAAATTGATGTCGTGCGTGGCGATGGCGTGCAGGTAGTTGGCCTGGTTGGGCCCGCGGCCGCGCACCGTGCCGCGCTTGACCTTGATCGTCACTTCCTGCGCCTGGAAACCGCCGGCGGCCACATGATCCACATTGGCCGCATTCAGCCGCAGGTGGATCGACTGGCTATCGAAGACCTCGTCGCCGGCTTCGGCGTACAGCGCGCGCAGCAGTTTTTCGCCCGCGCCCACCGCGTCGGCCGGGCCGGTGAGCTTGAAGATGTTGCCGCGGCTGGCGATCTCCACGCCCAGGCGCAGTTCGATCTGGCGCAGGTGCGCGTCGAACGGACCGGCCAGATTGGCCAGGCGCTCGCTATTGTCGGGTTCCAGGGTGAATTCGCGCTTGTCGGTCTGGGTCATCGGTTCTGGGTCAGTGTCGGGTCTGGTCGGCGGCGTCTTCCACCCGCCACTGGTGGAACACGTAGGCTTCGTCGTCGATCAGCGCTTGGTCGAAGGGTTCAGCTTGCGGCGCCTCGTCGCGTTCGCGCTGCGCCGGTTCTTCCCGTACCCCGGTCACCTGCCAGCCCGCCTCGCGCAGGAACTCGCTGGCGTGCCGCACCGGATCCTCGCTCAGGCCCGGCATCTGGTAGCAGAGCACGTAGGCGCCACCGAACTCCTGGAATTCGGGTACTTCCGGCAACGGCTGGGCTTCGAGCACGAAGACCCACAATCTGGGCGTGATCTGGGGAATGGCAAGGGCTTCGCGGGATGGCGGGAATGGGGGAAGCGCAGATTAGCGCGATGCAGAACGTACGGCCAGACAGGCGGTGCCGGCGAACCGGCGTTAGCTAGACCAAGCGATTTGCTTATTCATCGCCGATGAGCAAACGCCCACGCAGCGAGTTGGCCATCACCTCGGTGATCTCCACGTCGACGAACTGCCCGATCAGGCGCGGATTGCCGGGGAAATTCACATAACGCATGTTCTCGGTGCGCCCGGTGAGTTCGGATTTGTCACGGGTGCTGTGTCGTTCCACCAGCACGCGCTGCACGCTGCCCAGCATCGAGCGCGAGATGCGCTTCGAATGGGCGTTGATCGCCGCCTGCAGGCGCGCGAGGCGTTCGTGCTTGACTGAATCGGGGGTGTCGTCCTGCAAATCCGCGGCCGGCGTGCCGGGGCGGCGCGAGTAGAGGAAGGAATACGACTGGTCGAAGCCCACGTCCTCGATCAGCTTCATGGTCTTGTCGAAATCCGCATCGGTTTCGCCCGGAAAACCGACGATGAAATCCGACGAGATGGAAATGTCCGGCCGCACCGCGCGCAGCCTGCGGATCTTCTGCTTGAATTCCAGCGTGGTGTAGCCGCGCTTCATCACCGGCAGGTGCAGATAGTTGGCCAGCTGCGGCACGTCGCGGTAGGCCTCGATCAGCGAATCCGAGAACTCCAGCGGATGCGAGGTGGTGAAACGGATGCGGTCCACGCCGTCGATCTCGGCCATCGTGCGGATCAGCAGGCCCAGGTCGGCCGTTTCGTCCTCACCGTACGGCCCGCGATAGGCATTGACGTTCTGGCCCAGCAAATTGATCTCGCGTACGCCCTGGCTGGCTAACTGCGCGATCTCCACCAGTACATCCTCGAACGGACGGCTGACTTCCTCGCCGCGCGTGTACGGCACCACGCAGAAGCTGCAGTACTTGCTGCAGCCTTCCATGATCGACACGAACGCGGCCGGACCTTCGGCGCGCGGTTCGGGCAGGCGGTCGAACTTCTCTATTTCGGGAAAACTGATGTCGACCTGCGGCTGGCCGGATTCCCGGCGCGCGCGGATCAGCTCCGGCAGGCGGTGCAGCGTCTGCGGGCCGAACACCAGGTCCACGTACGGCGCACGCTTGACGATGGCCGCGCCTTCCTGCGACGCCACGCAGCCGCCCACGCCGATCAGCACCGGCTTGCCGTCTTTTTTCAGCGACTTCCAGCGGCCGAGTTGGCTGAAGACTTTTTCCTGCGCCTTCTCGCGGATCGAGCAGGTATTGATCAGGACGACGTCGGCGTCTTCCGGGTTATCGGTCAACTCCAGGCCATGGGAGTCGGCCAGCACGTCGGCCATCTTCGACGAGTCGTACTCGTTCATCTGGCAACCGTGGGTTTTTATGTACAGCTTGCCCTTGGGCAAAGGAAGGGCGAGGTCGTCCTGAGCGGACGGGGGCGTGGCGATCCCGGGCATGGTGGGTAATCCAGGCGGGTTGGCGGAAGAGGGCGCACAGTTTAGCGGCCGGAATGCCCAACGGCCGTCGTTTCAGAAGGAAACCGCGGCCGATCCGCCGCCGCGCCAATGAGAAGTGGGTCACCCTCCGCTTCCTGGAGAAATCCTTTTGTCGGACAAGTACTTGGCAATCGCGCATGAAGTTGGGACACTCCGCCGTATGAGGGGATCGACTTCGAATGGAAGGCTGCTGCTGGCCGCGCTGCTGGCGTCGGCGGTGTCGCCAGCGCTTGCCGGCACGCTGTTCAAGTGCACCGGCGCCGATGGCGTGCCCAATTACGTGAGCAAGCGCGTGGGCGGAGCCAGCTGCGAAGTGGTCAGCCGCTACACCGCCGACAGCCGTTCCAGCCGGGCGCCGGTATCGCGTCCGTCCAGCCTGTCCATGCCGACCACGCCGCCTACCACGCTGGGCGCGGCCGTGTCCGGCGCGGCGATCACCATGCCCGTGTCCGTTGCCTCCAGCGCGCTTGCGCCAGCCGCGGCGATTTCCACACCCGCCGCCGCTCCTGCGCCGAAACCGGCGTCGGGCAACAGCAGGCGCGTGGTCAGCGGGCAGGTGTATTCGTACATCAAGGACGGCGTGCGCCACTACACCAGCGCCCGGCCCAAGGGCGCCAGCAGCGTGGCCAGCCTGCGCACCATCAAGTACAGCTTCATCGAAACCTGCTTCGCCTGCGCGGTCAATCCGGGCGTCAACTTCGGTACGCTGCGCCTGAACACCGTGTCCTACCAGGCGGAAATCGCCGCGGCCGCGCGCGAATTCGGCGTCGAAGAGGCCATCGTGCGCGCGATCATCCACGCCGAATCCTCGTTCAATCCCATGGCGCTGTCGCACGCCGGCGCGCAGGGCCTGATGCAGCTGATGCCGCCCACCGCGCGACGCTTCGGCGTCACCGACTCCTACGACGCCGGCCAGAACATCCGCGGCGGCGTGCAGTACCTGGCATGGCTGTTGAAGCGCTTCAACGGCAACCTGACCCTGGCCGCGGCCGGTTACAACGCCGGCGAAGGCGCAGTGGACCGCCACGGCGGCGTGCCGCCGTATCAGGAAACCCAGCGCTACGTCGTGCGCGTGGGTTTGCTGGCCGATCGCTATCGCGGCACACTCGGCGCGCGCTGAATACACCCTCCGCTCATCCTGGCCATCCGGCCTCGGCAAGCCATTGATTTGACAGCCAACGTTGTCGGCGTATTAAGGCTTCCGTTACACTTTCCTTTCCTTTGCGGCCCACGCCCTGGTTTCGGCGCGGGCTTTCGCAGCCTCACGCTAGCTATTTTGAAAAGTTTCGGAGTGCCTGATGGGCAACGATGGGGTCGATGCGCCTGTGAATCATCCTGAGAACATGGGCCGACGCCGGTTTTTGACAGCGACCACCGCCGTGGTAGGCGCGGTCGGAGCCGGTTTTGCAGCCGTACCGTTCATCAAGTCGTGGAAGCCGAGCGCGCAGGCCCAGCTGGCCGGCGCGCCGGTGACCGCCGACCTGACCGGTCTGCAGGAGGGTCAACGCCTGATGCTGGAATGGCGCGGCCAGCCGATCTGGATCGTCAAGCGTTCCAAAGCGGTTCTGGACGCGCTGCCCACGTTGGACAGCCGCCTCAGCGACCCGGAGTCGAAAAACCCCGATCAACAGCCGGCCTACGTGCTCAAGCAGAACCCGGAGCTGCGCTCGGTCAAGCCCGATATCTCGGTGCTGGTGGGCTTGTGCACGCACTTGGGGTGCTCGCCGGAAATGGTGGCCGAAATCCGGCCCGAACCGTTCGACCCGGAATGGAAGGGCGGCTACTTCTGCCCCTGCCACAAGTCCAAATTCGATATGGCCGGCCGCGTGTTCAGCGGCGTCCCGGCGCCCACCAACCTGGTGGTGCCGCCGCATTACTACGAGAACGACACCACCCTGGTGATCGGCCTCGATCCGCAGGGGGGCGCGTAAGCCATGAGCAAGAACATACTCGCCCGCACCGCCGACGGCGTCTGGGGCTGGTTCAACGAGCGCGCGCCCGGCTTCATGCCCGTTTACCGCAAGCACATGAGCGAGTACTACGCGCCGAAGAACTTCAATATCTGGTACATCTTCGGCGTGCTGTCGATCGTGGTGCTGGCCAACCAGATCCTGACCGGCATCTTCCTGACCATGCATTTCAAGCCGAGCGCGGCGGAAGCCTTCGCCTCGGTCGAATACATCATGCGCGACGTGGAGTGGGGCTGGCTGATCCGCTACATGCACAGCACCGGCGCCTCGCTGTTCTTCATCGTGGTCTACCTGCACATGTTCCGCGGGCTGATGTACGGCAGCTACCAGAAGCCGCGCGAGCTGGTGTGGATCCTCGGCATGCTGATCTATCTGGTGCTGATGGCCGAAGCGTTCATGGGCTACGTGCTGCCGTGGGGCCAGATGTCGTTCTGGGGCGCGAAGGTCATCATTTCCCTATTCGGCGCGATCCCGGTGATCGGCAACGGCCTGACCGAATGGATCATGGGCGACTACCTGCCCGGCGACGCCACGCTCAACCGCTTCTTCGCGCTGCACGTGATCGCGATGCCGCTGGTGCTGCTATTGCTGGTGGTGCTGCACATCGGCGCGCTGCACGAGGTGGGCTCCAACAATCCCGAAGGCGTCGACATCAAGAAGGGTCCCAAGGGCAACCGCTGGTCGCCGACCGCGCCCGCCGATGGCGTGCCGTTCCACCCGTATTTCACGGTCAAGGACAGCTTCTACATCTGCGTCTTCCTGATCATCGCCGCCTTCATCATCTTCTTCGCGCCGGCGTTCGGCGGCTGGTTCCTGGAGCACGACAACTTCACCGAGGCCAACCGACTGGTCACGCCGCAGCACATCAAGCCGGTCTGGTACTACACGCCTTACTACGCCATGTTGCGCGTGATTCCGCACAAGCTGAGCGGCGTGCTGGTGATGTTCGGTGCGATCGCCATCCTGTTCCTGGTGCCCTGGCTGGATCGTTCCAAGGTCCGCTCGGTGCGCTACCGCGGCTGGATTTCCAAGGTCGCGCTGGGCGTGCTGGCGGTCTGCTTCGTGTGGCTGGGCAAGATCGGCGCCGGCCCCGGCACCGACCCGGTGGAAACCATCATCGGCCGGGTGCTGACCTTCCTGTATTTCGCCTTCTTCATCACCATGCCGCTGTGGACCAAGCTCGACAAGACCAAGCCGGTGCCGGAACGGGTGACGACGCATGACTAAGAAGTCGGGGATCGGGTATGGGAAATCGGAAATGCTGAACGCCTGGTGCCGGGGAATCGCCCGCAGGGCGGCGTTGCTCGCCGCGGGCCTGCTGCTGTCGTTTTCTGCGACCGCCGCGGAAGGCGGGGCCAAGCTGCAGGCCGGCAACGACCTCAGCGACCGCGCGTCGCTGCAGCGCGGCGCGCAGCTGTACATGAACTATTGTTCGGGTTGCCACTCGCTCAAGTACATGCGCTACTCGCGCATCGCCGAAGACTTGGGTCTGAGCGAAGAAGAGGTGATGGCCAACCTCAATTTCACCGGCGCCAAGTTCGGCGAACAGATACAGGTGTCGATGCCGGTCGATGGCAGCACCAAGTGGTTCGGCAAGATGCCGCCAGACCTCAGCGTCACCTCGCGGGTGCGCGGTTCGGATTGGATCTACACCTACCTGAAGTCGTTCTACCTGGACGAAAGCCGTCCGCTGGGCTGGAACAACACGCTGTTCCCCAACGCCTCCATGCCCAATCCGCTGTGGGAGCTGCAGGGCCTGCAGCAGGCCAACTTCAGCGCGCCGGACAAGCTGGGCGAGCGCCACGTCGAATCGCTGAAGATCGCCCAGCCCGGACGGCAGGATGCGCAGGGATTCGACCAGACCGCGCGCGACATCACCAATTTCCTCGAGTACGTCGGCGAACCGGCCGCGCTCAAACGCCAGAGCATGGGCGTCTGGGTGATCCTGTTCCTGGTGGCGCTCTCCTTCCTGGCTTTCCTGCTCAAAGAGGAATATTGGAAGGACGTGCACTGACGTGATGTGAGTCCGCCCGCACGTCTTCGAAAAACGCGCGGGTCGAAGCGGAAAGCCGGAGGGACGCTTTCCGCGAAGGACTGACAACTCGGTGAGCCGTGGCGACCGTCCGCAGAGGGCTGGCGGCGCCGATGCGACCGGCGGTTCCGGTCGTCGGAGAGCCTGATGGCTGCGAGTCCGCGTATGCGCAATACTTTGACCCTGTTTTCTTCCACCGACGATGTGTTGTGCCACCGCGTGCGGCTGGTGCTGGCGGCCAAGGGCGTTACCTACGATCTGGTGCCGGTGGATGCGCAGAACCCGCCAGAAGACCTTATAGATCTGAATCCTTACCATTCCGTGCCCACGCTGGTGGAGCGCGATCTGGTCCTGTACGCCGCTTCGGTGGTCAGCGAATACCTGGACGAGCGCTATCCGCATCCGCCGCTGATGCCGGTGGACCCGCTGTCGCGCGCACGCCTGCGTCTGGCCATGCTGCGCATCGAGCACGACTGGGTGCCGCAGGTACAGGCCATCCAGCTGGGCAACAAGGCCCAGGCCGAGGCCGGGCGCAAGCGCCTGAAAGAGCTGCTCACGGCTTCCGTGCCGCTGTTCAAGGCCAGCAAGTTCTTCCTCAATCCGGAAATGAGCCTGGCCGACTGCGCCATGGCTCCGATCATCTGGCGCCTGCCTTCGCTGGACATTCCGCTGCCCAAGGACGGCAAGGCGATCGAGGATTACGGTAACCGCATCTTCCGCAATCCGGGCTTCCTGCGCAGCATGACCGATCAGGAAAAGCGGCTGCGCGAGATTCCGGCCTGATGCGCCAGCGCAGACGCGCATGAGCGAAGAATCGCCGCGCATGACCAGCCATCGCCCGTACCTGCTGCGGGCGCTGTCCGAATGGATCGCCGACAACGACATGACCCCGCACCTGCTGGTCGACGCGACCCAGCCGGGCGTGCAGGTGCCGCCCAGCGCGGTCAAGGAAGGCAAGGTCGTGCTGAACATCGCCGAGCGCGCGGTGGTGCGGCTGCAGATCGACAACGACTCGGTGAGCTTCAGCGCGCGCTTCGGCGGGGTCAGCTACCCGGTGATGGTACCCATCTCCGCGGTGCTGGCGATCTATGCGCGCGAAACCGGGCAGGGCATGGCCCTGCCGGACGACGTAGGCAATACGCCCGGTCCGGGCGACGGCGACGAACCGCCCACGCCTTCCGCACCCACGCCCGAAGACGCGCCTGGCGCGGGCAAGCGTCCGCATCTGCGGGTGGTGAAGTAGTCAATACAGGTCGATCGGCGCAGCGGCTGGTTTGACCGGTCCTACGAACGACACCAGGCGCTCGCCGCGCAGGATCATGCGTCCGGTGTGGCGGTCGACGCCATCATGGGAATATTCGAAACGGAAGCTGCGTTCGAAACCCAGGCGTCCGTCCGCGTTGCGGCGCAAGCGGATGCCGGAAGCGTGCACCGACTCGTCCAGCCACAGCACGTCCGCCGCCTTGCAGGCGTCGCGGCCCAGGTGTTTCGCATACTCGGCCGCCGCGCGCGCCGCGTTCCAGTAGGCGAAGCCGGCGGCGCCGGCGATCATCAGCAGGATCAGGGTAGGCATGTCGGGAATGTGGCGATTGGTGTTGGGAATTGCAAGCGGCGGTGGGTGTTTCGTGGTTGGAGGTTGGTGGCTGTATCGAATCCAGTACGACCACCAGCTACCAACCACCAACTCGCTTTAAGGCGCCGGCCCCAGCTTCATCGACAGATCGACCGCACGCACATGCTTGGTCAATCCGCCGATGGAAATGAAATCCACGCCGTCTTCCGCGATCTCGCGCACCGTGCGCAAGTCGACGCCGCCGGAAACTTCCAGCGGAATCCGGCCGTTGGCGATGCGTACCGCCTCGCGCCGCATGCCCGCATCGAAATCGTCGATCAGGATGCGGTCGCAGCCGGCGGCCAGCGCTTCCTGCAGCTGCTCCAGCGTTTCGACTTCCACTACCAGCGGCAATGCAGGTTGCGCATCGCGTGCGGCGAATATCGCTGCGGTCAGCGAGCCGGCGGCGCGAATGTGGTTTTCCTTCAACATCACCGTATCGAACAGGCCGATGCGGTGGTTCATGCCGCCGCCGCAGCGCACCGCGTATTTTTGCGCCAGACGCAGGCCGGGCAGGGTTTTGCGCGTGTCCAGGATCTTCGCGCCGGTTCCGCGCACGGCGTCGACGTACGTGGCGGTGGCGGTGGCGGTAGCGCACAGCGTCTGCAGGAAATTCAATCCAGCGCGCTCCGCGCTGACCAAGGCGCGCGCGCGGCCGGCGAGCGTGGCAAGCACCGTGCCCGCGGACACGCGATCGCCCTCGGCGATGCGCCAGTCGATGACGACCTCGGGATCCAGCGCGCGATGGCAGGCGTCGAACCACGGCCGGCCCGCAATGACCGCGCCTTCCTTGCACAGCAGATAAGCGATGTCCGCCGTGTCCGGCAGCAGCGCCGCGGTCACGTCGCCGCTGCCCAGATCCTCGGCCAACGCGCGCGTCACGTCTCCGGCCACGGCATCGGCGGGCGGCGGAGAAAAATCGCGGTTCATTTCGCCGGAAAATCCGCGAGCTGCGCGGTGGCGATGCCTTCTTCGGCCAGCAATACGGGGATGCCGTCGTCGATGCGATACACGTGCCTGCGGTCGCGCGTGATCAGCGCCGCGCGCAGCGGCTCGGTCTGCGCGCTGTCGTCGGCGCGTCTGACCTGGCCCGCCGCGATGGCGCGGTTCAATGACTCCAAGCCTCGTGCATCCAGCAGAGAAAGCGGCTGGCGCGTACTGGGGCAACACAGGATATCGAGCAGTTTGCGGTCCATGGGTCCGTCGTTTTGCGGGGAAGATGGCTAGAATAAGCCCTTGCGACCGCAGGCGCCCGAAACCGCCCGCTTCACCCGACCGAGGACGGCCATGACCGCCACCACGACCGCCGCAGTGCCCCGCCCGTTCGTGGGCATCGTGATGGGCTCCCGTTCGGATTGGGAAACCATGCAGCACGCCGCGCAGAAACTCGACGCGCTGGGCGTGCCTTACGAAGTCAAAGTGGTGTCCGCGCACCGCACGCCGGACGTATTGTTTTCGTATGCGGAAAGCGCAAGCGCGCGCGGCCTGCGCGCGATCATCGCCGGCGCCGGCGGTGCGGCGCACCTGCCCGGCATGCTCGCGTCGAAAACCGCGGTGCCGGTGCTGGGCGTGCCGGTGCAGTCGAAGGCCTTGAACGGCATGGATTCGCTGCTGTCCATCGTGCAGATGCCGGCCGGCGTGCCGGTGGCCACGTTCGCCATCGGCATCGCCGGCGCGTCCAACGCGGCGCTGTTCGCCGCCGCGTTGCTCGCGCCGGAGCACGCCGCCATCGCCGCCGCGCTGGAAGCCTTTCGCGCGCGCCAGACCGACGATGTGATCGCCAACGACGATCCGCGCCGATGACCACGGTCGGCATACTCGGCGGCGGGCAGCTGGCCCGCATGCTCGCGCTTTCCGGCGCGCCGCTGGGGCTGCGTTTCCTGGTGATGGACACCGAAGCCGACGCCTGCGCCGGCCAGTTCGCGCCGCTGCTGGTCGGCGATTACCGCGACGAAGCCGCGTTGGCGGAATTCGCCTCCCGAGTGGATGTGGCCACTTTCGATTTCGAAAACGTGCCGGCCGAAAGCGCAGAGTGGCTGGCCGCGCGCATTCCTGTGTTCCCCAGTCCGCGCGCGCTGGCCGTGGCCCAGGACCGGCTGGTGGAAAAGAACCTGTTCCGTCGTCTGGGTATTCCGGTGGGCGAATACGCCGCGGTCGACACGCGCAGCATGCTGGATGCCGAAGTCGCGCGCATCGGCGGCGCCTGCGTGCTGAAAACGCGGCGCCTGGGTTACGACGGCAAGGGCCAGTTCCGCATCAAGTCGCCTGCCGACATCGAAACCGCCTGGCAGGCGCTGGGCGCGCAGGCGCGGACGGTAGGTCTGATCGTGGAAGCCTTCATTCCGTTCCAGCGCGAGTTCTCGGTGGTGGCCGTGCGCGGCCGCGACGGCGAATTCCGTACCTGGCCGCTGACCGAAAACTGGCATGTGGACGGCGTGCTTTCGGCCAGCCTTGCGCCTGCGATCGCGCAGGCGGACTTGGCGCAGCAGGCCTTCGCGCATGCGCGGAAGTTGGCCGAAGCGCTGGATTACGTGGGCGTATTCGCGCTGGAACTGTTCTGCCGCGACGGCGAGCTGTTGGCCAACGAGATGGCGCCGCGCGTGCATAACTCCGGGCACTGGACCGTCGAAGGCGCCGAAACTTCGCAGTTCGAAAACCATCTGCGCGCGGTGCTGGGTTTGCCGCTCGGGGACACGCGCATGCTTGGCCATGCCTGCATGCTCAACTGGATCGGGGAAATGCCGGATCGCAGCGCGGTGCTGGCCGAGCCCGCCGGCCACTGGCACGATTACGGCAAGCTGCCGCGCGCCGGACGCAAAGTAGGGCACGCGACGCTGCGCGAGGATTCGGTGAACGAGCTGTCGGTCGCACTGTCGCGCGCGGGCGTGAGGCTGAGCCGCGAAGCGCAGGTGGCGCCGGTGATCGCGGCGCTCAGCGCCGCGAAGTAGAGCCGCGGGGAAAATTCCGCTTGCTTCGGCTCGGCATCACCAAAACGTGCGCGCGCCCGGAATTCCCGGCCGCCCGTATCGGCCTGTCGATCAACGGCAGCGCCCGAAACGGTCCGGCGAAACGCCGGGGCCGCCGCGCCAACCCGGTGGATTTTCCCAATTGGTGCCGCGTCCGCCGGCAGGACCGGGCGGATTGTGGTCGAAGTCCAGCCAGCAGCGGCCGACCTGACTCCAGAAGCCGTAGCGCGGATGCCAGTAGCCGTAGCTGGCGTTGAAGTAGTAGCCGTTTTGACTGCGTGTGAATTTGTAGCGTTGGCCGTTGTATCGATAGTGGCGATAGTCCGGCGAAGCGCCTGGGCCGCCCTTCCAGCCGGGCGGATTCTCCCAGTTGGTGCCCCGGCCACCGGCGGGCCCGGGCGGGTTGTTGTCGCGATCGAGGGCTAGGGCATTGCCGCCGCAGAGCGCGGCCGCCAGCAGCATCGGCGTCAACAGCCATCGGGAAGCTTTCATCGTCATTCTCCAGTTGAGCGGAATCGCATACCGATAAAGCGTCGCCGGCGCATCGCGTTGACCGGAGACGGGCGGCCGTTTGGCTGCCGTTCCGGCCAGCGGCGCCTGTACCGCTGATCACCGCAAAAGAAAACGGCCGGTTTCCCGGCCGTTGCTCTTGTCGCAGTTCCGTGGTGGATCAGCGCAGATTGGCCGCCACGAAATCCCAGCTCACCAAAGCCCAGAACGACTCCACATACTTCGGCCGCGCGTTGCGGTAGTCGATGTAGTAAGCGTGTTCCCACACATCGATGGTCAGCAGCGGCGTGTCGTCGCCGGTCAGCGGCGTGGCCGCGTTGGACGTGCTGACCAGCGCCAGCGAACCGTCCGGGCGCTGCACCAGCCAGCCCCAGCCCGAACCGAAGGTGCCGATGGCGGTCTTGGTGAACTCTTCCTTGAACTTGGCGAAGTCGCCGAACGCCTGCTTGATCAGTTCGCCCACTTTGCCGCCAGGTTCGCCGCCGCCGCCATCGGCCGCCGGCTTCAGCCCGTTCCAGTAGAAAGTGTGGTTCCAGATCTGCGCGGCGTTGTTGAACATGCCGCCCTGCGATTTGCGCACGATATCTTCCAGCGGCAGGCTGGCGAATTCGGTGCCTTCGATCAGCTTGTTGAGGTTATCCACGTACGTCTTGTGGTGCTTGCCGTAGTGGAAGTCGATGGTTTCGCCGGAGATGTGCGGCTCAAGCGCGGTGCGGTCGTACGGAAGCGGGGGCAGTTCGATGGCCATGGCTTTTCCTGTGCTAGGCGGGTGGATGGCGCTACGGCGAGGCCGTGCGAAGGCTTACAATGCGAGTTTAACCGAGTGCGGTTCACGGGCCGTCAACGCAGGAGAAAACACCATGCCGGTGATGGAACGTATCCAGGCCCTGGTCGAAAGCCGACCCATCGTGCTTTTCATGAAAGGCACGCCGCAGTTCCCGATGTGCGGTTTTTCCAGCCGCACCGTGCAGGCGCTGAAAGCCGCCGGCGCAGAGGCTCTGTTCACCGTCAACGTGCTGGAGGAGCCCGAGATCCGCGCCAACCTGCCGCGTTTCTCCAATTGGCCCACCTTTCCGCAACTCTTCATCCATGGCGAGCTGATCGGTGGCTGCGATATCACCCTGGAACTGCACGAATCCGGTGAACTGCAGCGCATCGTGGCCGAGGCCCTGCAGCAGTGAGTCTGCTGGCGCTGCCCACCAAAACGGTCGGCGCGCTCGCCGGCCGCGTCGTGCTGATCAATGGTGCGCAGGGCGGATTGGGCAGCGCCGCTGCGCAGGCGTGCGCGCAGGCCGGGGCGACGCTGGTATTGCTGGGGCGCAAACCGGCGAAATTGAACCGTGTATACGATGCCTGCGCCAAACTAGGCCCCGAGCCGCTGCTGTATCCGCTGGATCTGGAAGGCGCTTCGCCCCACGACTACGCCGAACTGGCCGACCGCCTGTTCCGCGAGTTCGGTCGATTGGACGGCTTGTTGCACTGTGCAGCCGAATTCCGCGGGCTGACTCCGCTGGAACATACCGACCCGGCCGTTTTCGCCCGCGCCGTGCATGTCAACCTGACCGCGCCCTGGTGGCTGACCCAGGCCTGCCTGCCGTTGCTGAAGCAGGCCGCGGACGCCGCCGTGGTGTTCGCGCTGGACGACGCCTCACGGGTAGGGCAGGCGTACTGGGGCGGCTACGGACTCGCCCAGCACGGGGTGGGCGCGCTGGTCGGCATGCTGCACGCGGAGCTGACCTCCTCGTCGGTGCGCGTCAGCGCGCTGCAGCCCGGACCCATGCGCACGTCGCTGCGCGCTAGGGCTTACGCCGAAGACCAGGACGAAAACGGCGACAACCGAGCCCACGATCCGGCCGATTACGCCGCCGCCTGCGTCACCTTGCTGACATCGGCCGGCGCGATGCATCGCGGCCGGATCTGGAGCGTGCGCGCATGACCATCGTCTCCGCGGCGCTGTTGCTGTTCCTGATCCTGGACCCGTTGGGCAACATCCCGGTGTTCCTGAGCGTGCTCAAGCCGCTGACGCCCAAGCGCCAGCGCGTGGTGCTGGCGCGCGAACTGCTGATCGCGCTGCTGGTGCTGATGGGGTTTCTGTGGGGCGGCAAGTACGCCCTGGAAATGATGCATCTGCGCCAGGAATCGGTGCAGATCGCCGGCGGCATCGTGCTGTTCCTGATCGGCATCCGCATGATCTTTCCGCGGCCCGAAGGCCTGATGGGCGAACTGCCCGGCGGCGAACCTTTCATCGTGCCGCTGGCGATCCCGCTGGTCGCCGGTCCTTCGGGCATGGCCGCCGTCATGTTGATGGGCAGCAACGAACCCGAGCGCCTGTGGGACTGGAGCCTGGCTCTGATGATCGCCTGGGGCGCCACTGCGGTGATCCTGTTCTCGGCCACGCTGCTCTACAAATGGCTGGGCCGCAGCGCCCTGACCGCCCTGGAGCGGCTGATGGGCATGCTGCTGGTGGCCATTTCGGTGCAGATGTTCCTAGACGGAATAGGCACTTACCTGAAACTTTCGCCACCGAACATCTAGTTGTCACAGAGCGGGTCGAAACCCGACTTGGTGCAGTGCGGAAGTTGTCATAGCACGGTCATAAAACCCCTCTATCGTGTTAATCTGTCGTTAACACGCGTGATCCAATTCACGTCATCCGGGGTTCATTCCAGCCGCAGCGACTACAGCCTGTTTCGCTCGCGCCATGCAATGACCGCCCTCGCCAATCCCGCACTGAGGCTTATCGAAATGAATCAATCCTGTGGTCTTCGGATGTCCAAGCTCGCCCTTGGTCTTCTGGTCGCACTCGCTGCGGCGCCATCCTTCGCGCAAACCACGTCGGCATCGCTGGGCGGTCGCATCACCGGCGCGGACAGCCAGCCGTTCAGCGGCGCGCAGGTCACGATCGTGCATACCCCGTCAGGAACGGTCAGCAACGCGACTACGGACGAAAGCGGCCGTTACAACGCGCGAGGCCTGCGTGTGGGTGGCCCTTATACGATTACGATTACCCGCGATGGCCAGACCGAAACCCGCAACGATGTCTATCTCAGCCTGTCCGAGGCCAACAGCGTCGATGCTCAGGTCGGCTTGGCCACAACCCCCGATGCCACCAACTTGGAAGCGGTACAGGTCGTCGCTTCACGCGAGATCAGCGTATTCAGCCCCGATAAGGTCGGCGCCGGCACCCTGATCAGCCGTGAGCAGATCGAATCAATGCCGACGATCAACCGCAATATTCAAGACATTGCCCGCCTCGACCCGCGCGTATCGCAAACCGACAAGGCGCGCAATGAGATTTCGGTCGGCGGCCAAAACACGCGTTACAACGCGATTCGCGTCGATGGCATTAGCACCAACGATGCTTTCGGTTTGGAAAGCAACGGCTTGCCGACTCCGCGTCAGCCATTCTCGCTCGACACCATCGATGAGCTCGCCGTGGACGTCGCTAATTACGACGTGACGATTTCCGGCGGCGTTGGTGGCGTTATCAACGCGGTAACCAAATCGGGCACCAACGAGTTTCACGGTTCTGTCTATGGCCTGTATCGCGATAACGATATGGTCCGCAAAAATACGAACGGGAGCAAATTCTCGGGTTTTCTAGATGAGCAGACCTACGGAGCAACCTTCGGCGGCCCGCTGATCAAGGACAGGCTGTTCTTCTTCGTCAACTACGAAAAGTTCGAGCAGGGCGCGCCTGGACCTACCATCGGCCCGGTCGGCTCCAACGCTTCCACTATCCTGAACATTTCCGAGGCGGACATCACCCGCATCCGGAACATCGCCCAAAGCTACGGTTTTGACGCGGGATCGGCCACGGATTTCGGCGGAGCCGATACCACTTCTGAAGAGTACGGCCTGAAGATTGACTGGAACATCAGCGATAGTCAGCGTGCCAGCTTCCGCTACGGCAGTTCTGATCAGAGCGTTGCTATCCAGCCGGGCTTCGGCACCGCTGGCGGCGGCAGCATCGCGTTGGGTAGCTACGCTTATCAGCGCGACTTCAACTTCGATACCTATGTCGCGCAGCTGTACAGCGACTGGACCGACAATTTCTCAACCGAAGCCAAGGTCTCGTTCCGCGACTATTCGGCCGTGCGCACGCCGCGCAGCAATTTGCCGGCAATAGCAATCACCGTGCCTACCAGCGCGACCTCGACAGCGGTGGTTAACCTCGGTACCGAGGAAAATACCCACGCCAATATTCTCGAAACCGAAACTTGGAACGCGTTCTTTGCCGGAACGTATTATGCCGGCGATCACGAAATCAAGTTCGGCTTCGATTACGAAGACAACGACGTTTATAACTTATTCGGCCGGCGCTCCAATGGCGTCTACAACTTCGGCAGCATCGATGCTTTCGAGCAGGGGGCGCCGCGTTCCTATCGTTTGTTCTATCCCGCTGGCGGTAATCTGGACAACACCGCGGCCATCTGGAATTTGAAGAACCTCGGTCTGTTCGTGCAAGACACCTGGACAGTCAACAACAATCTTACGTTGACATTGGGCGTGCGGGCAGACATGCCGATCATCGACGACAAGCCTACCTACAATGCCGCCGCCGAAGCCGCATTCGGCTTCAATAACAGTGAAACCATCGACGGCAAGAATCTCTACTCTCCGCGCTTTGGCTTCAATTACACTTTCGACAGCGACTTGCCGTCTCAGCTGCGTGGTGGCGTGGGCTTGTTCCAGGGCGCTGCAGCCAATGTGTGGCTCTCCAACCCATTCACCAATACCGGTTTCGGTTACATCGACTACAACTTTTCGAGTATCCCTGCCACTCAAGTATTCGGCTTCGACCCGAATCCCGCTAATCAGATTGACCTTGTAAATGCGAACGGCGGCGCAGCTGCCGGTGTGCAGTCTCTGGATTTCATAGATCCGGACTTGGGTCAGCCAGCAGTGTGGAAGGCCAATCTCGCTTTCGACAAGGAGCTGCCGCTGTGGGGCATGGTGGCTTCCGCTGAGTTGGTGCTGACTCAGGTAAAGGAAGCCATCTACTACCAGAACCTTAATCTCGGTGCCGCCACGGCGATCGGCCAGGATGGTCGTGCGATATATTGGAACGCGGCAGGCCGGAACCCTAATAATTGGAATCGGCTTGGCGAAAATTGCCTTAACGAAACTTCGGGCAGCACATGTACGCGCGTCAGTACGCGCAATAAGGCCAATGCAAACAGCGCGTTTGGCGACGCTATCATCGCCCGCTCCAGCAGTAAGGGCCGTGGTGAGCAGTTCACTGTCTCATTACAGAAGCCGTTCGGCGAAAGCGATTTCTACTGGCAGCTGGCATACACCTTCACCAATGCAACAGAAGTGAGCCCGCTCACGAGCTCGACCTCGGGCTCGAATTACGGCAACAACGCCATTTTCCAGGCGAACGAAAACGTGGCGTCGACCTCAAGCTACGAGATCCATGACCGCTTCACCGCGTTCGCAAGCTGGAAGCGCAACTTCTTCGGAGATTACAAGACCGAAGTATCGATGTTCTACGAAGGACGCTCGGGCAAGCCATACAGCTATACTTTCGACAACGACGCCAACGGCGATGGTATTTTCGGAAATGACTTGCTTTACATCCCGACCGGCCCCGGCGATGTCGTGTTCCGCAATCAGGCAGAAGAGGCTGCATTCTTCAGTTATGTCAGCTCCGACGAGTACCTGCGTTCGCGCCGCGGCTCGGTTGCCGAACGCAATGCGGCCAACAGCAAATGGGTCAACCAGTTCGACTTGCACATCTCGCAGGAGCTGCCGGGCTTTTTTGCTGGCAACAAGGCGGAGTTGTTCCTAGATATCCTCAACGTAGGCAATCTGATCAACAAGGATTGGGGGCAGATCGAAGAAATTGGGTTCCCGTTGCAGCGTGGCATCGTTGAATTCGGCGGAATCGACCCGGCCACCGGCAAGTATGTGTATCGCTTCAATACGCCTGATAGCCAAAGCATTTACGACACCAACGCAGTCTCGCGCTGGTCAATGCAGGTGGGCTTCAAGTACAAGTTCTGATCCTGCAACGTCGTTGCCAAAAAAATGGCCGGGTAACCCGGCCATTTTTTCGCGTATACCTTTGGTTGTTCGACTACGCTACAGTCCGTGTTCAACGAACGAAGGCACGGATATCAAAATGACCGAAACGGCATCGAAGGCGCTGCCGGTACAAGACGCCCGCATCTACCCCAAAGGTGGCCTTGACGTCCTGTCCCGCGTGGAAGTGGCGCGGCTGCGCGATGCCTCCAGCGGGGGCATGCACGAACTGCTGCGGCGATGCGCCTTGGCGGTATTGACCAGCGGCAGCGCGTCGGACGATCCGCGCGCGGCGCGCGACCTGTATCCCGACTTCGATATCCAGGTGCTGCAGCAGGACCGCGGTATCCGCATCGACCTGGCTAACGCGCCGGCGATGGCCTTCGTGGACGGCGAGATCATCCGCGGCGTGGCCGAGCTGCTGTTCGCGGTGGTGCGCGACCTGGCCTACACCGCGATCGAACTGGGTCCGGAAAACGCGGGCGATCTGGATTCCTCGGCCGGCATCACCAACGCGGTGTTCGGCCTGCTGCGCAACGCGCGCATCCTCAGGCCGGCAGATCCCAACCTGGTGGTGTGCTGGGGTGGCCATTCCATTTCTCGCGACGAGTACATCTACACCAAGCAAGTAGGCTACGAGTTGGGTCTGCGCGGGCTGGACATCTGCACCGGCTGCGGCCCAGGCGCGATGAAAGGCCCGATGAAGGGCGCCACCATCGCCCACGCCAAGCAGCGCCGCCGCACCACGCGCTACATCGGCATCACCGAGCCCGGCATCATCGCCGCCGAATCGCCGAACCCCATCGTCAACCATCTGGTGATCATGCCGGACATCGAAAAGCGGCTGGAAGCGTTCGTGCGAGTCGGTCACGGCATTCTGGTGTTCCCGGGCGGTGTCGGCACCGCCGAAGAAATCCTGTATCTGCTGGGCATCCTCCTGCGCGAAGAAAACGCAGCCTTGCCGTTTCCGTTGATCCTCACCGGCCCCACCATCGCCGCGCCTTACTTCGAGCAGATCGACAAGTTCATCCGCCTCACCTTGGGCGAGTCCGCCGCCGAGCGCTACGAGGTCGTCGTTGGCGACCCGGTGACCGTGGCCGAGAAAATGGTCGCCGGCATCAAACGCGTGCGCGACTACCGCATCGCGCACAAGGATTCGTTCTTCTTCAACTGGGCGGTGGATATCCCGCTGGAGTACCAGCAGCCGTTCATCCCGTCGCACGAGGCCATGGCCGCGCTGGACCTGCATCACGGCCGCCCCGCGCACGCCCTGGCCGCCGACCTGCGCCGCGCCTTCTCCGGCATCGTCGCCGGCAACGTCAAGGAAGACGGCATGCGCCGGATCGAGGAGTTCGGCCCCTTCGAAATCCACGGCGACCCCGGCATGATGCAAGCCCTGGACGCCCTGCTGCGCGCCTTCGTCGACCAGCGCCGGATGAAGATCGCCGGCGAATACCGGCCCTGTTACCGGGTGCGGGCGTGACCGGCATCGCTCTCCCGGACCGTAATGCCAGGGCCCGCAGTGCGCCCGTCCGCCGATCCTGACCGTCCATCCTGAACGGGTTTGCTTCGCTCGGCGCCTGCGCTACCTTGACCGGAACACGCTGGGGAGCCAAATATCCGATGTCCAGGCGCCAAATCACTGGATTCACCTTGATCGAGCTCATGGTCACCATCTCGGTGCTGGCCATTCTTGCCGCCATTGCGTTCCCTAGTTTCCAGGGGTCGCTTCGCTCCAACCGGGTGGCCACCACCACCAACGAGCTGTTGGCCTCGCTGTCGCTGGCGCGCAGCGAGGGCATTCGCAGCACCCGCGGCGGCGGCGTATGCACCAGCGAAAACGGCACGAGCTGCGGTGGGGATTGGAACAGCGGCTGGATCGTTTGGACCGATACCGACGGCGATGGGGTGTTCGATGCTGGCGAACCGGTTGTGCGGTATTCCCAGGGCAAGTCGCAAGTGGAAGTTGACGGTAGTGCAACGCAAATTGCCTTCGATGGCCGCGGCCGCAGCAGGAGCGGCGCGGAGAATATCGGTCTGAATCCCGAGAGCGTAGCTACGCCAGCACGCTGCCTGCAGATCAACATTACCGGACAAACCCGCGTAGAAACGGATGCCTGCCCATGAAAGCTGACCCCGGCCGCAGTTTTTCGGCTCTGCGCACCAAACAGTCCGGCTTCACTCTCATCGAAGTGCTAATCGCCATCCTGGTGTTGGCGTTCGGCTTGCTGGGTTTTGCCTTGCTGCAAACCATGAATGTGCGCTTCACCAAAAGCGCCCAGCAGCGCACGGTAGCCACCAATCTGGCGTACGAGCTTGTCGACATCATGCGCTCGCAGCGGTCGCAAGGCTCGTTTTACAACGCCATCAAGACCACCAGTTTCCCTGTGGCCGTCCCCGCCGACGGATGTGTACGCAGCAACGATGCTTCGCCTTCGGCCAACATAGCCCGGTGGAAATGCGAAGTGGTCAGTGCGCTGCCGGAGGGAACCGCCAACGTGACTCTCTTGGCCAATGGCGAGGTGACCGTAGTGGTGAATTGGGGCGATGCCAATTGGGATCCGGATCCGGCAGATCGGAACAGCAGCGTGACAGTGACGAGCAGGCTATGAAAAAACATCCTTCTAATGCGGCTCACGCTGCGCTGGGTTTTTCCTTGATCGAGCTAATGATCGCGCTGCTGATCGGCACGATACTGGTGTTGGGGCTAGTGCAGGTGTTCGCTGCATCCCGTTCTGCCTATCAGCTTTCCCAGGGCATAGCGCGCAACCAGGAAAACGCACGTTTCGCCGTCGATTTTCTCACCCGCGATCTGCGCATGGCCGGTCATGCAGGCTGCGTCAACGACCAGTCCCTGCTGTCCGTGTCGGGCGCCACCATCACCGGAGGAAATATACGTTCGCTGTTTCTCAGCAATGCTAATCGCGATGCCAATAACGTCGGGGTGCTGCCGTTTCCGCTGCGTTTCGATGTCTCGATTCAAGGCTTTGAAGCCAACGGCACCTCGCCCGGCGATAACAGTCCGATTGCCGCAACGCCGACCGCCGGAGCTGCGGGCGACTGGACGCCTGCGCTCCCGGCTGAGTTGAGTAGCTTAGGCCCCATCGCCGGCAGCGACATCGTGGTGTTGCGCTACCTCTCCGCGGAAGAGTCGCCCATCACCGCATTCAACCCAGGCAGCACGCCTGCGATTACGTATCCCGCTGCTAGCGGTGCCTTGGCTACCGGGGGCAGCGGATTATTCGCTGTTGCCGATTGCCGCGGCGCCAGTGTGTTCCAGGCTAGTGCCGCGCCCACGGCAACGGGCATGAACGTGAGTGCGACAGGCCTGAATCAATCGAATTTGTCGTTCATCTCCACCCAGGATGGCGCGCAGGCCTACAAGCCGGGAAGCGCGGCGCTGTTCCGGGCGGAGTCGGTGGCCTATTACATCCGCATGAATGACTCGCCTGTGCCCGAACCTGCCTTGTACCGCGCCCGCTGGGTTTCGGCCCCGGGTAGCAGCGCACCGCCAAACGCGATACAGGAAGAGATGGTCGATGGCATCGAATCGATGCAGCTGCTGTTCGGCTTGGATCTGGAAACCGATCCCACGCTTCCGCCTAGGGGTTACATCGCCACCATGAGCACGGCGGACGACATTGGCGGTTTGGCTAACGCGGGATTGTGGCGTCGGGTCGGCGCGGTGCAGGTGGGCCTGATGGTCCGCAACAGCGGCGAGCGCGCCGCTTCCTTGCAGACTGTCGACAACAGACGCGCTTTGCTTGAAGTCACGATGCCTGCTCCACTGGACGGCAACTACCGCTCCACCTATGAAACCACCGTTGCCTTGCGCAACCGGTTGTTCGGAAATTGAACGCCATGACCAGACTTCGCAACATGCGTATTTCCTCGGCTTCTGCTCACTCCCAGCGCGGCGCGGTGCTGTATGTCGCCCTGATCATGCTCGTCCTGCTTGCCTTGATCGGCATCGTCGGCATGCAGGTGGCAACGCTGCAGGAGCGCATGTCCGCCAACTACGTGGCAGCCAATGTCGCTTTCCAGAGTGCCGAGAGCGAAGTCAGAAGCAGGGAAGTGGAAATCACCGAAAACGCGGTTTTCGACTATGAGAATTGCAGCGTGCCGTTCGATCCGCGGGCGTGGGCGCAGAGCGTCACCGTAGCCAGCGATGTGCGCACCCGGAACATCGGCATATGTAGCGGCCAGTGCAGTGCGGCCACAGGCGGAGATACGGCCGAAAGTCTCTGCAATCTATACCGCACCACCGGCTTCAGCCGGGACCGCGACAGCGTCGCCGAGTCTTCATCGCTCGCCGCTATCGACACCATCTTCATCAAGCCCTGACCGAGCGCCGCCATGAACTTCAAGCATTGGATACTCCTGAGCCTGGTGGTCGTTTCCACCCTGATCATCGGCCAGGCATCGACCGCTCCGGGCCTATTGAATATCGCGCAAGCGCCGCTTTTCGCGCGCGCCTCGCTGCCTCCGCTGAACATGCTGGTCATGGGCAAGGACCACAAAATCTATTACGAAGCCTATAACGATGCCTCGGATCTGACTGGCGATGGCGTGCCTGAAGTGGGATATCAGGGATGGCGGCCCAAAGCAGACGGAACTCCCGGGTTTTTGATCGATTACTTCGGCTATTTCAATTCATTCGCTTGCTACACCTGGGATGGCAATAAGTTCAACCCGAGTTCCGCCTCAGCCTCAAAAACTTGCGGAGGGACGGCCTGGAGTGGGGACTTTTTGAATTACCTGACCATGTCGCGCATGGATGCGCTGCGCCGCGTGTTGTATGGCGGCAAGCGGCAGACCGATACCGCCACCGAGACGGTGCTGCAGGGCGCGTTTTTCCCGCAGGATGCGCACAGCTGGGGCAAGGAATATCAGAGCACAACGCGCGACGGATACAACATCAGCGATTACGCGCCTCTAAGCCAACCTGCGACAGGCACTTATCACCTGTTCGCGGTGACTACGCTTAGCGACAATTCCGCGCCTGTGTTCAGGGTGCTGCGCAACTCTACCTCGCGTATCTGGAACTGGCTTTCCATCGAGGGCCCGGTCGCCGGTAATAAGTGCTTCAGCAGCGGCAATGCCCGCATCGATTGCGCCGGTACGCGCAACGACTACGCCGTGCGCGTATCGGTATGCCCCGATGATGCCGCCCTGCGCGACAGCACCTGCAAGGCCTATCCCAACGGCAAATACAAACCCACCGGCATCCTGCACGACTACGGCGAAACCGAGCGCATGTACTTCGGTCTGATCATGGGCTCCCAGCAGAACAATCTGGAAGGCGGCAAGCTGCGCCGCAACGTCAGCAATTTCTCCGGCGAGATCGTGGCCAATACCGGGCAATTCCGTACTGACGTCAACGGTATCGCGCGCTCGATTGACCGGCTGCGCATGATAGGTGGCGCCTATCAAGGAGGAGGCACTACTCAAACCGGTGATAGCAATTGGAACTGGGGTAACGCCAACGGCAACTGCGCCGGCACCGGCGATGTCATCAGCAACGGCACCTGCCGCATGTGGGGCAATCCGATTGCGGAAATGATGTACGAATCGCTGCGCTACTTCGCTGGCGCAGAATCGGCTACGCCGCGCTTCGCCACGGGCGGGTCAGCTAATGGCACTGCCGAAGAAACCAGCATGGGTCTGACCACCGAAACGTGGAAGGATCCTTACAAAGCGGTTGCCCAAGGCGGCTTGGGCTACGACACCTGCGCCAACCCTTACCAGACCGTTATCAGCGATATCAATCCGAGCTACGACGGAGATCTTCCGGGCAGCGGCTTCGCGGGGGCGGTAACCTCCACCGGCACCACGCCTGCAAGCATCGGGGGCTTTAGCGCTTCCGTGCAAGGGCAGGAAATATGGAACCATGAGTACGGCAGCACGCGCCGTGTGTTCATAGGCGAAGTGGCGGGCGCAACGGACGGCGCGCCGACTTCCAAGTTCGCGAATAGTTTCGGCAACATCCGCGGTCTCGCACCGGAAGAGCCCACCAAGGGCGGTACCTATTATTCCGCCAGCGTAGCGCGCTATGGCCGCATCACGGATATCAATGCGGCGCTCTACCAACAGAAAATGTCCACTTACTCGATCGCGCTGGCGTCGCCGTTGCCGCGCATCGAGATTCCGGTGGGCGCCGCGGGCCAGAAGATCACGCTGGTTCCCTTCGCCAAAACAGTGAGCGGCACTTTCGGCGGTGGCACCCGTAAGCCAACCAACACTATCGTCGATTTCTATATCCAGGAGCTGAAGAACTTCCCGGGACAACTCGTCGATGGCAACGTGAATGGCGGTCTGGCAAAGGCCGTGTTCCGCATCAATTACGAAGACGTGGAGCAGGGCAACGACCACGATATGGATACCATCGCCCGGTACGAAGTCAGCGCTAAGGCCGACGGTACGGTCGACGTGCAGGTCATATCGGAATACGCGGCCGGCAGCGCCAATCAGTACATGGGGTATGTGCTGTCGGGCAGCAATCAGGACGGTATCTATCTGGAGATCTGCGACCTAAAGGACGGCACCGGCAATCCGTCCAATAGCACCTCCAAGACCCTGTGCGCGTCCAACAACACGGTTTACCGGTTCAATACGCCGCCCGGCCGCAACCCGGGTTATTGCGATACCGCTTCCCCACCTGCCGATTGCGCGGGCCTGCCGCCAACCTCCAACGTGCGCAATTTCACGCCTGGCACCACCTCGGCACTGCAGCTGATGGATCCACTGTGGTACGCTGCGAAGTACGGCGGTTTCAACGACGTCAACGGCAATGGCCTGCCCGAAACCACGGAATGGGACGCGGACAGCGATGGTACGCCAGACAATTATTTCCTGGTCACCAATCCGCTGAATCTGCGCAGTCAGCTGACCAAGGCATTCGACGCGATCCAGAACCAGGCCGGCGCCAGCGGCAGCATTGGCTTGGCCGGCGCCCGTGTGAACGCTGATTCGTTCGCGCTGCTGCCCTCGTATAACAGCCTAGCGAATGGACACGACTGGATTGGGGACCTGAAGGCCTTTAACCTCACCAGCAGTGGCCTGATCGGTACCGAGCGATGGAGCGCGGCCGCACGCATGCCGAACACTCCGGCGGCTGTCGCCGCCAGAAAGATCTTTACGGCAATCAGCAATGTAAATAGCGCCAATCGCACGACTGCCGTGCAACCGTTCGAAGCCGGAAATCTGGGTACCGACCCCGCACAGATCTTCGGCCGTCTGGGCTATACGCTTACCCAGGTCACCAATATCTTCGGCGGCAGCACGACGCCCGACCAGATGGTCAAGTACCTGCGCGGTGAGCGAGATTTAGAGGGTGGCGTGAAGGACATCACGCCATTCCGTACCCGCACCGCCATCCTGGGCGACATCATCAATTCGGCACCGGTCATCGCGACCAAGCGTGCCAATTATGGTTGGGCGTCGGCCAGCGGATTGACTGCGGCCCAACGCAGTGCCTACACCAGTTATGTGGCGGCCAAATCCACCCGTACGGAGTTTTCCTTCGTGGGCGCGAACGACGGCATGCTGCACGCATTCAACAATCTCGGCGACGAGACGTTCGCCTACATCCCGAACGGTGTGCTGAACTTCACCGGCCTGTTGGCCGACCCCGACTACACGCATCGCTATTACGTGGACGGCAACCTGACGCTCTCCGACGTTTTGATCGGTGGCGGTTGGGAGACCGTGCTCGTAGGCGGTGCGGGAGCCGGCGGGCGCTCGGTGTTCGGGATCAATGTCAGCGACCCGAATTCCTTCGCGGCTGATGACGTGCTTTGGGAGGTCAACAGCCTTACCGACGCCGATATGGGCTATGTGATGGGCAAGCCTGTGGTCGTGCCGACCGACAACGGCCGCTGGGTCGCTATTTTCGGCAACGGTTATAACAGCCAGAATGGCGATCCGGTGCTGTTCGTCGTCGATGTCGCCACGGGCCAGGTAATCAGGAAGCTCGCTCCGGCCGATGGAGACAACATCAATCCCAACGGCTTGGGTAACGTCACCGCGGTGGATACCGACAGCGATGGACTGGTGGATACCGTGTACGGCGGCGACCTGCTCGGCAACGTGTGGAAGTTCGATATCGGCGCTGCCGCGGAAACGGGCTGGAACGTCGCGCTGGGAGGTACCCCCTTGTTCGTGGCTAAGGATTCGGCAGGGCTCCGTCAGCCGATCACCGGCGGATTCGAAGTGGCCGTGGGTCCTGGCGCGGGCTACATGCTCTATTTCGGCACCGGCCGCTATTTCGTGAGCGGCGACAACGCTTCCTCCTTAGGGCAGCAGGTGCAGTCGCTTTACGGCGTCTGGGACAACGGCACCGCGTTGACCACCAGCAGGTCCGGCTTGGTAGCGCAGCAGATCACTTCATCCATCGAGACTGTTTCGCCCAGTGGAGAGAAACAGATTGTGCGTAGCACCAGCCGTAACCCGGTGAGCTACCAGGCCAATCGAGGTTGGTATTTGGATCTTGTGGTTGCGGGAAGGGATACCGGCGAGCGCTTCATCGCCAGGCCCAGATTGCAAAGCGGCAAAGTGTATTTTCCTAGCTATCAGCCCGGCTTCTCGACGGACTGTGCGCCCGGCGGCACCAATCTGGAATACGCTTTGGATCCGTTGTCAGGCGGCGCCGCGCTGGGCCAGGTCAGCATCATTCCCGACGGCGTGGTGGGCGATGGCAACACGGGCGCTATATCGACTGGAGGAGGAGCTCCGAATCAGAATTCCGGCGTGACCCAGTCGCAGCCGCAGCCAACACTCTATTGCGATCCCAGCGACCCGACTTGCGACAAATACTGCCCAATCACCGATCCGGATTACCCATGCGACGATGATCCGCCGCCCACCAGCTGCAGCGAAGTCATCATCGTTCCTTCTGCTCCGGACAAGCCGATAATCGTGCAGCGCGCGTGCGGACGGCAATCCTGGCGTCAACTGTTGTGAGGATGGAGTCGAAAATGATCAATGATCGATTGCAGTTGCGTTCTGCCGGCGCTGAGGGCCTCCAACGGCGCGGCGTGGCGGGTTTCACCCTGATCGAGCTGATGATCGTGGTGGCTGTGGTCGCTGTTCTAGCGGCCATTGCCTATCCCTCTTATCAGGATGCGCTACGCAAATCGCGCCGCGGCCAAGCCAAGGCGGACTTGGTGGAATACGTTGCACAGGCCGAACGATTCCGCACCGTCAACAACACCTATGTCGGTTTTTTATTTCCCGGCGGTGTGCCTACTATCCAGTCCCCGCGTGAGGCCGGTTCTCCCGCCCGCTACGACTTGGCTATCACAACGCAGACCGTGACCGACCTTGTCATCTCGGCGACCGCGGTGGCGGATCAGGCAAATGATCGTTGTGGCGACCTGAGCCTGGCTAATACCAATGAAAAAACGAACAGTGCAGGCGATTTGGCCGATTGTTGGTAAGTCATGACCGCACACGAAAAAAGCCGCCACTGGCGGCTTTTTTCTTGTCTGGCGCCCGAAGTTGGACTCGAACCAACGACCCCCTGATTAACAGTCAAGTGCTCTAACCGGCTGAGCTATTCGGGCGGGGCGGCCATTGTAGGGTGGGCGAATCGCTGCGGCAAGGCTGGCTGCCTTGCCGTTCCCCTGCGTGGAGCATCCGCGCCGGAATCGAATGCCCGTGATCGCAGCCCACCGACGCCCCGGCCATTGTCATATCCAGCAGGGAGTGGAGTCCGGGGCGCTTTCGCTGCGTACCCGGCCTACGTTGTTGACGATCACCTGTCCCAGCAGTTTGTCGTCCCGGCACAGGCGCACGCGGAGGTTGCTGCCCGTACTGCGGCCATCGGGCATGTAGCGCAGCTGCGGGCGTCCGGCGGAAGAGACCATGCGCAGGGTGGGGTGGATCGGGGCGTTTTCGTCGCGCAGGATGTCGCTCGGACTGTCGGGCTGGCGGTTGCCGTCCGGGTCGAAAAACATCAGCCAGCCTTGGCTCCAGTCGCCGTCCGTGCGGCAGCCGCCGGCGCGGTCGGAGGGACAGACCACGGTGGGGATGCGATGGGAAATGGCGGTGCTGCGAGCCGAAGCCATGTGCGCGCTGAGCAGGTGCATGGCGGAACTGACCCGCTGGCTCTCGACGGTGCCCCGATAGGAAGGGACCCCGATGGCCAAGCCGATGGCGGCGACGGCCAGGACCGTGACGGCTTCGATCAGGCTGAAGCCCGGCGCCGGTTTGACGGTGGGAATGCGGCCGCCGGTGCGGCGATGAGCGTGATTGTCGGAGCAGAATTCAGCGGGCGTCCTGCGCATGGCGATCTCCTGATTAAGCCCGATCCGGGCATGGCCAGATTCCTCCAATTGCCGTGCCTGCGGAATCGGCGTGCGCTGTGCTGGCGTGTAGGAATTTGACCTACACGGACGTCATCCAACCCGCCGGTATACTGGCCAGTCCCCGCAGCGCTGTATGTCATGACCGACCGTTTCGAGCTCGTTTCCGCCTATTCTCCCGCCGGCGACCAGCCGCAGGCCATCGCCAAGCTGATCGACGGGTTCGAGTCCGGCCTGGCCAAGCAGACCCTGCTTGGCGTTACCGGCTCGGGCAAGACCTACACCATCGCCAACGTGATCCAGTTGGTGCAGAAACCGACCCTGGTGATGGCGCCCAACAAGACCCTGGCCGCGCAGCTGTACGGGGAATTCAAGGCGTTCTTCCCCCACAACGCGGTCGAGTATTTCGTCAGCTACTACGATTACTACCAGCCCGAAGCCTACGTGCCGTCGTCGGACACCTTCATCGAGAAGGACAGCTCCATCAACGAGCACATCGAGCAGATGCGCCTTTCGGCCACCAAGGCGCTGCTGTCGCGCCGCGACACCATCGTGGTGGCCACTGTTTCCGCCATCTACGGCCTGGGCGCGCCCGAGGACTACCTGTCGCTGCGCCTGATCCTGTCGCGCGGCGAGCACATCGACCAGCGCGACCTGATCAAGCACCTGACCCAGCTGCAGTACACGCGCAACGAATACGAACTGCATCGCGGCACGTTCCGGGTGAAGGGCGAGGTGATCGATGTTTTCCCGGCCGAATCGGAAATCGAGGCGCTGCGCATCGAACTATTCGATGGGGATATCGAGAGCCTGACCCTGTTCGATCCGCTCACCGGCGAAACCCTGCGCAAGCTGCCGCGCTACACGATTTATCCCAAGACCCACTACGCCACCACCCGCGACCGCGTGCTGGCCGCCATCGAGACGATCAAGGCCGAACTGAAGGTGCGGCTGGAAGACCTGTACGCGCAGAACAAGCTGGTGGAAGCGCAGCGTCTGGCCCAGCGCACCCAGTTCGATCTGGAGATGATGATGGAGGTGGGTTACTGCAACGGCATCGAGAACTATTCCCGCCACCTCACCGGCAAGCTGCCTGGCGAGCCGCCGCCGACCCTGTTCGACTACCTGCCGGCCGATGCGCTGCTGGTCTGCGACGAATCGCATGTGACCATTCCGCAGATCGGCGCCATGTACAAGGGCGACCGTTCGCGCAAGACCACGTTGGTGGATTTCGGCTTCCGCCTGCCGTCGGCATTGGACAACCGGCCGCTGCAGTTCGAGGAATGGGAAGCGCGTTCGCCGCGCAGCATCTACGTGTCGGCCACGCCCGGCCCGTACGAATTGCGCGAATCCGGCGGGGAAGTGGTGGAGCTGGTGGTGCGTCCGACCGGGCTGATCGATCCGCCGGTGGAAATCCGGCCGGTCGCCAGCCAGGTCGACGACGTGCTGTCGGAAATCAATCTGCGCGTAGCCATGGGCGACCGCGTGCTCATCACCACGCTGACCAAGCGCATGGCCGAGAATCTTACCGAATACCTGGGCGAGCACGACGTCAAGGTGCGCTACCTGCACTCGGACGTGGACACGGTGGAGCGCGTGGAGATCATCCGCGACCTGCGCTTGGGCAAGTTCGACGTGCTCGTCGGCATCAACCTGCTGCGCGAAGGCCTGGACATGCCGGAGGTGTCGCTGGTGGCGATCCTGGATGCGGACAAGGAGGGTTTCCTGCGTTCGCGCGGTTCGCTCATCCAGACCATCGGCCGCGCCGCGCGCAACCTGCGCGGCAAGGCGATCCTGTACGCCGACAAGATCACCAATTCCATGCAGGCCGCAATCGACGAAACCAACCGCCGCCGCGAGAAACAGGTGGAATACAACGCCGAACACGGCATCACCCCGATCTCCATCGCCAAGCCCATCGTCGACATCCTGGAAGGCGCACGCAGCGACGCCGCCAACGACTCCGGCAAGGTGAGCGGGCGCGGCAAGGGCCGGCGGGTGGCGGAGGAGGCGCCGGACTACGCCTCGCTGAGCCCGCCGCAGATCGCGGAGCGCCTGAAGGCCCTGGAACAGCGCATGTACCAGCACGCCCGCGACCTGGAATTCGAGGACGCCGCGCGCCTGCGCGATGAGATCCAGAAGCTCAAATCCGTGAGCCTGGCGGTGTAAGCGGGGCCGTCGGCTGCCCGCGGGCAGGCGGCGACGGAACCCGATTCCGCCCCGCTCGCCCGGATGTTATGATTCGCGCCCCTGAACGCGTCGTTTCGGGGCATACCGGGCGGTTAGCTCAGCGGTAGAGCACTACCTTGACATGGTAGGGGTCACAGGTTCGAACCCTGTACCGCCCACCACGCACGTGCGGCGTGGCGATGGCAACTCTAGGATCAGGAGAGGTGGCGGCGAATGGCCGTCGAGCGTGCGACATGAGCACTACCACTATCCATCGCTGAATTCCTCGCCCGCCTTTCTCGTTGGTGCATCGAAGGCGCGCGGCGCCTTTTCTTGTTTCTGATGGATTGAAAATGATCACGATCACTCTCCCCGACGGCAGCCGCCGCGAATTCGACAATCCCGTTTCCGTCATGGAAGTGGCTCAGTCCATCGGTCCTGGCCTGGCCAAGGCTACCGTCGCCGGCGCAGTGGACGGCAGGCTGGCGGACGCCAGCGACCGCATCGACCACGACGCGACGCTGCGCATCATCACGCCCAAGGACGAGGAGGGCGTGGAAATCATCCGCCACTCCAGCGCGCATCTGGTGGGCCATGCGGTGAAGCAGCTGTTTCCGTCGGCCAAGATGGTGATCGGCCCGGTGATCGCGGAAGGCTTCTACTACGACATCTGGAACGAGCGTCCGTTCACGCCGGAAGACCTAGCCGCGATCGAGCAGCGCATGCGCGAGCTGATCGAGCAGGACTACGATGTGGTGAAGAAAATGACGCCGCGCGCCGAAGCGATCCAGGTGTTCCGGTCGCGCGGCGAGGACTACAAGCTGCGCCTGATCGAGGACATGCCCGACGAAACCGCGATGGGCCTTTACTACCACCAGGAATACGTGGACATGTGCCGCGGTCCGCACGTGCCCAATACGCGTTTCCTCAAGGCGTTCAAGCTGACCCGCATTTCCGGCGCCTACTGGCGCGGCGACGCCAAGAACGAACAGCTGCAGCGCATCTACGGCACGGCCTGGGCCGACAAAAAGCAGCTCGACGCCTACATCCTGCGCATCGAGGAAGCCGACAAGCGCGACCACCGCAAGATCGCCAAGCAGCAGGAGCTGTTCCACCTGCAGGAAGAGGCGCCCGGGCTCGTTTTCTGGCATCCGAAGGGCTGGGCTATCTGGCAGGTGGTCGAGCAGTACATGCGCAAGGTCTACCGCGACACCGGCTACGGCGAAGTGCGCTGCCCGCAGATCCTGGACGTGTCGCTGTGGAAGCAATCCGGCCACTGGGACAACTACAAGGACAACATGTTCTTCACCGAATCGGAGAAGCGCACCTACGCGCTGAAGCCGATGAACTGCCCCGGCCACGTGCAGGTGTTTAATCAGGGCCTGCACAGCTACCGCGACCTGCCGATCCGCTACGGCGAGTTCGGCGCCTGCCACCGCAACGAACCTTCGGGCGCGCTGCACGGCATCCTGCGCGTGCGCGGTTTCACCCAGGACGACGGGCATATCTTCTGCACGGAAGATCAGATCGAATCGGAAGTCACCGCCTTTCACCAGCAGGCGATGCAGGTCTACGCCGCGTTTGGCTTTAGCGAGGTCCAACTCAAGATCGCGCTGCGTCCGGAACCGCGCCTGGGCGACGATGCCACCTGGGACAAAGCCGAGGCCGCGCTGCGCTCGGCCCTGCGCAGCGCCGGGGTGGAATGGCAGGAACTGCCCGGAGAGGGCGCGTTCTACGGCCCCAAGATCGAATACCACCTCAAGGACGCCATCGGCCGCACCTGGCAACTGGGGACCATGCAGGTCGATTTCATGATGCCCGAGCGCCTGGGCGCCGAATACGTGGACGAACATTCCGCGCGCCGACACCCGGTCATGCTGCACCGGGCCATCGTCGGCTCGATGGAGCGCTTCATCGGCATCCTGATCGAACACCACGCCGGGGCCTTCCCGGCCTGGCTGGCGCCACGCCAGGCGGTGGTCATGAACATCACCGACGCCCAGGCCGACCATGTCATCGAAGTGCAAAAATCCCTTGCCAATCAAGGCTTCCGGGTCGCTTCCGATTTGCGCAACGAAAAGATCGGCTATAAGATCCGCGAGCACACGCTGCAGCGGGTGCCATACCTGCTGGTAGTCGGTGACCGCGAAAAAGAAACCGGCGCCATCGCCGTCCGCACGCGCTCGGGCGAGGATTTAGGCACAATGAGCGTCGCCGCCTTCGCCGAGCGCCTGCGCGCCGAGCAAGCGGCCTAAGTAATGTCCCGGCCCCCACGGGGGCCGGCATGGAGTCATCCCCTGGGAGATTGCAACAATCAGTACCCCCGATAACAAGCAAAACCGCAAGAATCAGGAGATCCGCGTACCCAACGTGCGCGTGATCGGTGCCGATGGCGAGATGGTCGGCGTTCTGTCGCGAGACGCGGCGCTGGCGCTGGCCGAGGAATCCGGCATGGACCTGGTGGAAATCCAGCCTACCGCCGATCCGCCGGTCTGCCGCATCATGGATTTCGGCAAATTCAAGTTCGAAGCCCAGAAAAAAGCCAATGCGGCCAAGAAGAAGCAGAAGCAGGTCGAGATCAAGGAACTCAAGTTCCGGCCGGTCACCGACGAAGGCGACTACCAGATCAAGATGCGCAACATCCGCCGTTTCCTGGAAGAAGGCGACAAGGTCAAGGTCAACATCCGCTTCCGTGGCCGCGAAATGAGCCATCAGGAGCTGGGCCGGGAAATGGCCACGCGCATCGAAACGGAACTGGGCGACGAGATCGTGATCGAATCGCGTCCGCGCCTGGAAGGCCGGCAGATGGTGATGATGATCGCGCCGAAGAAGAAGTAACTGCCGCTCCCTTCTCCCTCCGGGAGAAGAGCCTGCCCTGTGAAAGCAGGAGTGCCCGGCGCATGAGGATACGGCGAAGCGATGACGCCGAAGGATGTTTCCTCATTCCGCACTCGGTTCCCGTTCTATATGCACCGCCGCGCCCTCGCCCCAAGCCCTCTCTCCCGCCGGGAGAGGGGCTGAGCGAACCCCCTGATTTGCAAGGAAAAGCCGTCGCGGGCATAATATGCGGCCCGGTACATCGGGCGGCTGTTCGCAGCCACAGGACCTGTCTTAGTTTCCGTACCGGATTCAACGACTTACAAGCCGACATTGGGCATGGATGGAAAGCGTGGCCGCCTGCAAGAAGGCAACAGGCCACCGCCCGGGTCAGTGACAAAAACCAACAAGGATCACGCAATGCCCAAGATCAAGACCCATCGGGCGGCGGCCAAGCGTTTCCGGAAGACCGCTTCCGGCAAATACAAGGCTGGCCACGCCAACAAGAGCCATATCCTCACCAAGAAGTCGACCAAGCGTAAGCGCGGCCTTCGTGCGACGAACATCATTCGCGCCGAAGACTCCAAGCGTCTGGATCGTATGCTTCCGTATCTCTGAGGATTGAACAATGGCACGAGTCAAACGTGGTGTAACGGCGCGCCGCCGGCACAAGAAAATCCTGAAGCTCGCCAAGGGCTACTACAACGCCCGCCGCAAGGTCTTCCGCGTCGCTAACCAGGCCGTCATCAAGGCCGGTCAGTACGCGTACATCGGCCGCAAGCAGAAGAAGCGCAATTTCCGCTCGCTGTGGATCACCCGCATCAACGCTGCCGCGCGCATCAACGGCTTGAGCTACAGCCGTTTCATGAACGGCATGCTGAAGGCCGGCATCACCCTGGATCGCAAGGTGCTGGCGGATATCGCCGTGCACGATGCGGTGGGTTTTGCGGCTTTGGCGGAAAAAGCCAAGAGCGCGCTCGCGGCGTAGGCCCGCGATCTCCACCGTAAAGGCAACACCGGCGATCCGTCGTCGAACACGTGGGGAAGGGCGCAAGTCCTTCCCCATTGTTTTTTATGCCGTCATCCCGGCGAAGGCCGGGACCCAAGCGACTCTGATTGTGGTTGAAGAGAGAGCAAGGGCATTGGGTTCCCGCCTGACCAGCCATTCGGCTGTTGAGAGCCGCGGGATTGACGATCCAGGGATTCCCGAGGTTCACAGGCCGATGAGCGATATCGAATCACTGTCCACCCAGGCGTTGTCGGATATCGCTTCGGCGCAAACGCCCGATGCGCTCGAATCGCTGCGCGTGGCCCTGCTGGGCAAGCACGGTAGCGTAACCGCGCAGCTGAAACAGCTAGGCACGCTGCCCGGCGACCAGCGCAAGGCCGCGGGCGAAGCGATCAATCTGGCGCGCGACTCGATTTTCGAAGCGCTGTCGACGCGCAAGGCCGTGCTGGAAGACGCGGCGCTGGACGCGCGCCTGGGGGGCGAAAACATCGACGTCACGCTGCCGGGCCGCAACCCCGAGCACGGCGGCCTGCACCCGATCAGCCGCACGCTGGAGCGCATCGCCGACATCTTCGGCCGCATGGGTTACGAACTGGCCGACGGCCCGGAAATCGAGGACGACTGGCATAACTTCGAGGCCCTGAATTTCCCGCCGCATCATCCGGCGCGCGCCATGCACGACACGTTCTATTTCCCGCCCGACGGCAGCGGTGTCGCCCGCCTGCTGCGCACGCACACGTCGGGCGTGCAAGTCCGCTACATGGGCGAGCATAAGCCGCCGCTGCGCATGATCGCCGCCGGCAAGGTCTACCGCAGCGACAGCGACCAGACCCATTCGCCGATGTTCCACCAGGTCGAAGGCCTGCTGGTGGACGAGCATTCCACCTTCGCCGACCTCAAGGGCACGCTGGCCGAATTCGTGCGCGCGTTTTTCGAACGCGATTTCGAAATGCGCTTCCGCCCCAGCTATTTCCCGTTCGTGGAGCCCGGCGCCGAGGTCGACATCGCCTGGCAGCAGCCCGACGGCAGCATGCGCTGGCTGGAAGTGCTGGGCTGCGGCATGGTCCATCCCCGCGTGCTGAGGAACTGCGGCATCGACCCGGAACGCTACACCGGCTTCGCCTTCGGCCTGGGCGTGGAGCGCTTCGCGATGCTGCGCTACGGCGTCAACGATCTGCGGGCGTTTTTTGACAACGACGTGCGTTTCTTGAAGCAGTTTGCATAGGGTGGGACCCGGCCCACCACTTCTCACGATGTCCACAATATTCGATGCATGGCAATGGTGGGCCTGGCCCAACCTATGGTGACGAGACGATGAAGTTTTCCGAAAATTGGCTGCGCAGCCACGTTCCCATCCAGGCTTCGCGCGATGAGCTCGCCGCGACGCTGACCGCCATCGGTCTTGAAGTCGAAGAAGTCACGCCGCTGGGCGAATCGTTGGCCGGTGTGGTCGTGGCGCGCATCGTCGAATGCGCCCGGCATCCGGAAGCCGACCGCCTGCAGGTGTGCAAGGTCGACGCGGGCCAGGGCGAGTTGCTGCAGATCGTGTGCGGTGCGCCCAATGCGCGGCCAGGGCTGCGGGCGCCGCTCGCCACCGTCGGCGCGACCGTGGGCGAAATCACCATCCAGGCTGCCAAGCTGCGCGGCGTGGAGTCCAGCGGCATGCTGTGCTCGGCCAAGGAGCTGGGCATCGATGCCGACGCGTCCGGTCTGCTGGAACTGCCGGCCGACGCGCCGGTCGGCGCGGCGCTGGCCGACTATCTGTCGCTGCCTGACGCCAGCATCGAAATCAAGCTCACGCCCAACCGCGCGGACTGTTTCGGCGTGCGCGGCATCGCCTACGACGTGGCCGCGGCCTGTGGCAGCCAGGTGGTCGCGTTCGACGCCACGCCCATGCCCGCACTGATCGACAGCACGCTGGCGGTGGAGCTGCAGGCCGGGGCGAAAGTGCCGCGTTTCGTCGGGCGCGTGATCGAAGGCGTGGACGCGACGGTAGCCACGCCGGTGTGGATGGCCGAGCGCCTGCGCCGCAGCGGCGTGCGGCCGATCAGCCTGCTGGTCGACGTGACCCAGTACGTGATGTTGGAACTCGGGCAGCCGATGCACGCCTTCGACCGCGACATGCTGGTGGGTCCCCTGGTGGTGCGTCACGCGCGCGAAGGCGAACAGACCCGGCTGCTCGACGGCCGCACGGTGTCGCTAACCGAAGATTTCCTGGTCGTCGCCGACAGCAGCGCAGGCGGCAGCGGCGGCCGTGCGGTCGCCCTCGGCGGCATCATGGGCGGTTACGACACGCGCGTCACCGATGCCACCCGCAACGTGTTCCTCGAAGCCGCTCATTGGATCCCGGCCGCCATCATCGGGCGCGGCCGAAAAATTGGACTGCATACCGATGCCGGCCATCGCTTCGAACGCGGCGTCGACCCCGAACTTCCACGCCAGGCCGTGGAAGTGGCCACCCGGCTGCTGGTGGAACTGACGGGTGGCTCGCCCGGCCCGGTAATCGAAGCCTTCCTACCCGAACATCTGCCCAAGCCAGCGGTCATCGCCCTGCGGCGCGCGCGAATCGCGCGCGTGCTGGGAATGGAGATCGCCGATGCCGAGGTGGAACGGATCCTGCGCGCGCTGGGCATGCAGCCGGCGGCTACGGACGCGGGCTGGAGCGTGGTGCCGCCCAGCCGCCGCTTCGACATCGCCATCGAGGAAGACCTGATCGAAGAGCTTGCGCGCATCCACGGCTACGACCGCATTCCCACCGCGCTGCCCGGCGGCGCCACGCGCATCGCCGCGCCCAGCGAGCTGCGGGTGGAGGACGGCAGCGTGCGCCGCCAGCTGGCCGCGCGCGATTACCTGGAAACGGTCAACTACGCGTTCGTCGATGCCGCCTTGCTGCGGCAGTGGGGCGCGACCGAAGGCGCGGTGCCGCTGGCCAATGCGCTGAGCGCGGAGCTGGGGGTGATGCGCACCCGCCTGCTGCCTGGGCTAGTGTCGGCGCTGCAGCGCAACGTCGCGCGCCAGGCGGGGCGTGCGCGCCTGTTCGAACTGGGCAATGTGTTCGAAAGCCGGGAACCGGGAACCGGGAACCGTGAATCGGATAGCGGCCAAGCTCCGCTCGAGACATTGCGCATCGCTGCCGCGGTCTGCGGCGATGCCCGGGCCGAACAGTGGGGCGAGCCCGCGCGCAAGGTCGACTTCCACGATCTGAAAGGCGACCTGGACAGCCTGGCCGCGGTTTCCGGCGCGACGCTCGACTATCGTCCGTCGCAGTCCGCGTTCGGCCATCCCGGGCGCTCTGCGGATATCCATCGCGACGGGCACAGGATCGGCTGGATCGGCCAGCTGCATCCGCGTTTGCAGCGCGCGCTGGACCTGGATGTGGAGGTATTCGGGTTCGAACTGGACCTGCACGCGTTGAGCGCGCGCGCGCTGTCGAAAGCGGCGGAGCTTTCGCGGTTCCCGTCCGTCCGCCGGGACCTCGCGTTCGTCGTCTCCGAAAACGTCGCTTGGGCGGCGATTTCGGCCAGCGTACGCACTGCGATCGGCCCGCTGCTGCGCGATTTGCTGCTGTTCGACCGCTACGTCGGCGCAGGCATCGAATCCGGTCAAAAGAGCTTGGCTATGGGCTTGATTTTGCAGGACAACTCACGCACCCTGACCGACCGCGATGTGGACGCGGTGGTGAGCGCAGCGATCGTCGCCATCGAACGCGACCATGGCGCGCGGATTCGCGGTTGACGGGCAGGGCAGTGGATAGGCACGGGGAGCGGAGCGGCACATGGCATTGACCAAAGCGGAGATGGCCGAGCGTTTGTTCGATGAAGTCGGGCTCAACAAGCGTGAGGCCAAGGAATTCGTCGATGCCTACTTCGACGTGCTGCGCGAAGCGCTGGAGCAGGGCCGTCAAGTCAAGCTGTCGGGTTTCGGCAATTTCGATCTGCGCCGCAAGAACCAGCGTCCCGGGCGCAACCCCAAGACCGGCGAAGAGATCCCGATCTCCGCCCGCACCGTGGTCACTTTCCGTCCGGGACAAAAACTCAAGGAGCGAGTGGAGGTCTATGCTGGATCCGGGCAGTAACCGAGAACTACCGCCGATCCCGGCGAAGCGCTACTTCACCATCGGTGAGGTCAGCGAGCTGTGCGACGTCAAGCCGCATGTGCTGCGCTATTGGGAAACCGAATTTCCCAGCCTCGAGCCGGTCAAGCGCCGCGGCAACCGCCGCTATTACCAGCGCCACGACGTGCTGATGGTGCGCCAGATCCGCGGCCTGCTGTACGAACAGGGCTACACCATCGGCGGCGCGCGTCTGCGTCTGGAAGGCGAGGGCGCCAAACAGGAGTCGGCGCTGAGCAACCAGATCGTCAAGCAGGTGCGCATGGAGTTGGAAGAAATCCTGCAGCTGCTGCGTCGCTAGCGTTTTTCCTTCTCCCCGCGGGAGAAGAAACTGCAAAGTCGGCTATAATCGCCGTCCCGCTGGCAAGGGGGGATTCACGTCCGTCGGGGCGTAGCGCAGCCTGGTAGCGCATCTGCCTGGGGGGCAGAGGGTCGTCGGTTCAAATCCGGCCGTCCCGACCATTGGTGAATCGCCTTCAAGCCGCGCCTGTCGCGGCTTTTTTTCGCACGCGTTTTACGACGCAGGAATAGGATGCCCGCATGCACCCGCGTGCTCTGGAACTCATCGAGATCCTGAACCTCACGCCGCACCCCGAAGGCGGCCACTACAGGCGCGTGTACGAGTCGCCCAAGCAGGTCGTGGTGAACGGCGTGCTGCGGCCTTCCGTCACCTCGATCTGCTTCCTGCTGACGCAGGGCGTGGGCAGCCGCTGGCACCGCGTCGATGCCGCCGAAGTCTGGGATTGGCAGGAAGGCAGCGCAATCGAGCTGTTGATGTACGACGCGCAGGCGCATTCGCTCAGCCGCGCGCAGCTGGACACGTCCGTGCGCGGCGGCCAGCTGCTGCAGGTGGTTCCGGCCGGCATCTGGCAAAGCGCGCGCACCCACGGCGAGTACAGCCTGGTGAACTGCTCGGTCTCGCCGGGCTTCGTGTGGAGCGGCCTGGAGATGCTGGAGGAAGGCAGCCAGACCGAGCGCGAACTGCGCGCCGCAGGCGGCCTGGGCCCGTAATGCTGCGCAAAGCCTGAACGCGGCTTCGCCGGTGCTTTCCGTTGCCGCCGACAGCCCAGGCGCCTGCCGTTACTCTTCCGCATCCTCCATAAGCCAAGGTGAGCGCATGCGTTTTTTGTCGGCGTCTTTTCTTGCGTGCTGCGGCATCGCCTCGGCCTCGGCGCAGACACCGCCCATCGCGCAGTCGTCTGTGGCCGCTCCCGAAAAAAGCGTGATCGAATTGGACACCATGGTGGTCACCGGCGTGCAGCCCGGGCCCGGTATGTGGAAGGTATCGAAGGGCGATCACACGCTGTGGATCCTGGGCACGCTGTCGCCGCTGCCGAAAAAAATGACCTGGCTGCCGCGCGACGTGGAAGCGGTGATCGCGCAATCGCAGGAAGTGCTGGACCCGCCGGGCGTTTCCTTCGATTCGGATGTGGGCATCATCCGCGGCGCGCTGCTGATCCCGTCGCTGCTCAAGGCGCGCAAGAATCCCGATGGCCGCACCCTGCAGCAGGTGCTGCCGGCGGACCTGCATGCGCGCTGGCAGGCGCTGAAGCTGAAATACATCGGCCGCGATGCGGGCGTGGAGAAATGGCGGCCCATGTTCGCCGCCTACGAGCTGTACAAGGAAGCGCTGGACGAATCCGGCCTGGTGCAGGGCGGCGTCATCGGGCCGGTGGTCAGCAAGGCGGTCAAGCGGCACAAGGTCAAGCGGACCTCGCCGGCGGTCAAGGTCAAGATCGAGCAGCCGAAAAAAGCGATCAAGGAATTTTCCGGCGCCTCGCTGGACGACGTCGAATGCTTCGGCAAGACCATGACCCGCCTGGAAACCGACCTGGCCACCATGACCGCGCGGGCCAACGCCTGGGCGATCGGGGATATCGAAGCGCTGCGCGCCTTGCCCTACGACGACCAGAACCGCGAATGCCTCACCGCGTTTATCCAGGCCGGATTCGCGCAGAAACGCGGCATGAGCGACCTGCCCGCACGCGTGCAGGCTGCATGGCTGGCGGCCGCGGGCGCGGCGCTGGAGAAGAACCAGGTGACCTTCGCCACGCTGCCGATTGCCGACATGCTCAAGCCCGATGGCTACTTGAGCCAACTCAGCGCCAGAGGCTACGTGATCGAAGCCCCGTGAACCGGCGACCGATCGATCGACTTTACATGGGGTGGTGCCGGGCCCACCGGAGACGGTCGCGGTATCCCAAGCGAAGGCATTCCCGATATCGCAAGCAACCAACGAGCCGGATCCGCGAATCCGCTCTATCCCAAACGATCAGCCCAAAGCGCTGATCGGCGCCGGCGCGGCTTGCAGCTGCGGCCAGCGCTGGAGCACGGCGGTGCGAATGCCGGACGCGTCGATGCCGGCTTCGGCCAGCAGATCCTCGCGGCTGGCATGGTGCTGGAACTCGTCCGGCAGGCCCAGGTGCAGGACCGGCAGCAGGATGTTTTCCGCATGAAGCAGCTCGGCCACGCCGGAACCGGCGCCGCCCATCACCACGTTGTCCTCGATGGTGACGAAGCCTTCGTGGGTCTTCGCCAACTCCAGGATCAATGCGCGATCCAGCGGCTTGACGAAGCGCATGTTGACCACGGTCAGGCCCAGTTCTTCGCCGACGTGTTCGGCTGCCGGCACGGCCGCGCCGAAGGCGAGCAGGGCGATGCGGGAGCCGCGCTGGCGCAGCTGCGCCTTGCCGATCGGCAGCGTCTCCAGCGCCGTATCGATGACCACGCCCGGGCCGGTGCCGCGCGGATAGCGCACCGCCGCCGGCCCCGCGTGCTGAAAGCCGGTGCTGAGCATCTTGCGGCATTCGTCCTCGTCGGCCGGCGCCATCACCACCAGGTGCGGCACGCAGCGCAAATAGCTCAAATCCAGATTGCCGGCATGGGTGGCGCCATCGGGACCGACCACGCCGCCGCGGTCGATGGCGAACAGCACATCGAGTTTCTGGATGGCCACATCGTGCACCAGCTGGTCGTAGCCGCGCTGTAGGAAGGTGGAATAGATGGCGACCACTGGCTTGGCGCCTTCGCAGGCCATGCCCGCGGCCAGCGTGACCGCGTGCTGCTCGGCGATGGCCACATCGAAATAGCGATGCGGATATTCCCTGCTGAAGCGCACCAGGCCCGAGCCTTCGCGCATCGCAGGAGTGATGGCCAGCAGTTTGGGATCGGCGGCGGCCATGTCGCACAGCCAGTCGCCGAACACGTCGGTATAGGTCGGCTTTTTCGCGCCGCTTTTGCTGATCAGGCCCTTTTCGGGATCGAACGGACCCACCGCGTGGTAGCCGATCTGGTCGCCTTCGGCCAGCTCGTAGCCCTTGCCCTTGGTGGTAATGATGTGCAGCAGCTGCGGGCCTTTCAGGGTCTGCAGCGTCTTCAGCGCGCCGACCAGGGCCGGCACGTTGTGGCCGTCGATGGGGCCGGTGTAGTGGAAGCCCATTTCCTCGAACAGCGTGGACGGCACGAACATGCCCTTCCAGTGTTCCTCCCAGCGGCGCATGAAGCGCGCGGTCGGCTTGCGCTTGTCGCCCAGCAGCTTCTTGCCGCCTTCGCGCAGCGCGTTGAGCGTGCGGCTGCTGCTGATCCGGCCGAGCATCTTGGTCAGCCCGCCGACGTTCTCGGAAATCGACATCTGGTTGTCGTTGAGGATCACCAGCAGGTTCGGCTCCGGGTCCTCCATGCCGCCGGCATGGTTCAAGGCCTCGAAGGCCATGCCCGCGGTCATCGCGCCGTCGCCGATCACCGCCACCACCCTGCGTTCGTTGCCGGCCTGCGCATTGGCGATGGCCATGCCCAGCGCGGCCGAAATCGAGGTGGAGGAATGGCCGACGCCGAAGGTGTCGTATTCGCTCTCCTCGCGCTTGGGGAACGGCGCCACGCCCCCGGCCTGCTTGACCGTGTGGATCTGGTCGCGGCGACCGGTCAGGATCTTGTGGGGATAAGTCTGATGACCGACATCCCAGACCAGACGGTCGTCGGGCGTGTTGTAGAGGTAGTGCAGGGCGACCGTCAGCTCGATCACGCCCAGTCCGGCGCCGAAATGGCCGCCGCTGCGGCCCACCGATTCAATCAGATACGCGCGCAGCTCCTCGGCGATGGCGGTCAGTTCGGACTCGTCGAACTGGCGCAGGTCGGCGGGAACCTCGATGCGGGAAAGGCGTGGGTAGCGGGTGGGATCGATCATTTCCCGTATTTTCCTCTCCATTCAGAAGGCGGGCAAGCACAGTCATTCAGCTTGCAAGCTGTTGGTAGGAGCTGCGTAAGCTGCGACCACGCGCATCGAACCTGCGGACAGCTGCCGGGGTCGGATGACTCCCGGTTGCAGCTTACGCAGCTCCTACACAGGCAGGCGTCAGGCGGAGAGTTTCGAACGCTTGGGCAGATGCGCCTTCAGGAACGCCATCTGGTCGGCCAGGATGTTGCGGTTGGACAGGATCAGGTGCTCGATCCAGCTCGGCCGGTAGGGCACCGCCAGCAGCGGCATATTGGCCTGCTGCGGGGTGCGGTTGCTCTTGCGCGAATTGCAGTGGAAGCAGGCCGTGACCACGTTCTCCCAGATGTCGCGCCCGCCCTTGGACAGCGGCAGCACGTGGTCGCGGGTCAGGCTGGGGCGCGAGAACTCATGGCCGCAGTACATGCACAGCTGCGCGTCGCGCGCGAACAGCGCGGTGTTGGTCAGCGTGGGCGTGGGCGATAGCGCCTGCGCGCGCGCATGGCCGCGCGAGGCGACGATGGGATGCAGCTCGATGATGCTCTGTTCGCCGGTCATGCGGCTGGTGCCGCCGTGCACGCGCAGGCAGGGGTCGCCCAGGGTCCAGGCCACCGCGTCGCGCGCGTACAGGCAGGTGGCGTCCTGCCAGTTGATCCAGTCCAGCACGCGGCCGTGCGCGTCCAGCGACAGCAGGCGCACGGTGTTGGAGCGGGATGCGGGATGAGAGGGGTGAAGGGCCGGGATCGCGGAGGCGACGGCGCCGATTGGGCGAAGCTGAGCTGGGTCTGCTTCCATCGAGGAAACAGGTTATACCTAAATGTTGATGATTTGTGTATGGCCCATCAAACGCTGGTGTAGGGGCGGGCCTTGCCCGCGATGCTCTTGCTTTCTGTTCAAGCGTGAAGCATCGCGGGCAAGGCCCGCTCCTACGGGAGCTTTCACGCGCTGAAACGCTCCGCCGGCATCGTCATCAGCGGCGCGGCGCCGGATTCGATGGCCGCCGCGTGGGCCAGCGTGCGCGGCAGGATGCGCGCGAAATAGAACTGCGCGGTTTCGCGCTTGGCCTGCTTGAACGCATCGCTGTGCGCCGATGCGTCGGCCGCGCTCACGCTGCGCGCCCACCAATAGGCCAGGGCCACGTAGCCGGAATAGAACACGTAGTCGTAGCTGGCCGCGCCGATTTCCTCGGCGTCGCCGGCCGCGCGCTGCAAGATACTCTGTGTCAGCTTGGCCCATTCGCGCGCTTTTTCGCGCAGCGGACCGATGAATTCGGCCAGGGTCGCGTCGCCTTCGTGCTGCCGTACGAACGCCTCGATCTGCGTCAGGAACAGCTTCAGTCCCGCCGCCTGGGTCGATGCGGTCTTGCGCCCCATCAGGTCCAGCGCCTGGATGCCGGTGGTGCCTTCGTACAGCGTGGTGATGCGCGCATCGCGCGCCAGCTGCTCCATGCCCCATTCGTGGATATAGCCGTGGCCGCCGAAGCACTGCAGCGCGTGGTAGGTGTTTTCGATGGCCCATTCGGTCTGGCAGGCTTTCGAGATCGGCGTGAGGAAACTGACCAGCACGTCGGCCTGTTCGCGTTCGGCCGCGTCGTCGGCATGGTGGGCCACGTCGATCAGCGTGCCCGCGTGCAATGCGAGCAGGCGGCTGCCTTCGACCAGCGATTTGATCGTCAGCAGCATGCGCCGCACGTCGGGGTGCACGATGATCGGATCGGCCGGCTTGTCCGGAAACTTCGCGCCGCTCAGTGCGCGCGTCTGCAACCGGTCCAGCGCGTAGCGCAATGCGTTCTGATACGCGCGTTCGGACAAACCGGTTCCCTGCAGGCCGACGCTGAGGCGCGCGGTATTCATCATGGTGAACATCGCCAGCAGACCCTTGTGCGGCTGGCCCACCAGATAGCCCTCGGCGCCGTCGAAATTCATCACGCAGGTGACCGAACCCTTGATCCCCATCTTGTGTTCGATCGAGCCGCAGCGCAGCGCGTTGCGTTCGCCCATCGCGCCGTCGCGCGACACCTTGAACTTCGGCACCACGAACAGCGC